>Ga0315275_10006710_pt1 | contig 11051 bp, 9 predicted proteins | sample YL17G03_0_MG_FD_205557 | JGI IMG/M metagenome (GOLD analysis project Ga0315275, IMG submission 205557) | Sediment microbial communities from Yellowstone Lake, YNP, Wyoming, USA - YL17G03_0 | ecosystem: Environmental > Aquatic > Freshwater > Lake > Sediment | place: USA: Wyoming | collected...
ACTTCACTTGGTCCGGTTTGACCATTGTGCTGTTGTACACCACGATCCAGAAGCGTCCGGAGAGCCCTACCCAGGCATTATCCGGCGCGCGGAACTGCGCGGGGATGGCCCGTTCGACTTCCCGCATGTTCAAGGGGCGGAGGAGGCCAGCTGTCCGAGCCAGTTCCAAACTGCCGGCGTCGTTGGTGATCAGGAGGTCTGCTGACGTGCGATCGCCTTCAGCCTTTAGTCGATTGACCAATTCCGTCGTGCCGGACGACAACAGCTCGATTTGAATACCGGTATTCGCCGTGAAGGCGTCGAGCACCGGTTTGATGAGTCGTTCCCCGCGGCCGGAGTAGATCGTGATCTTGTCGGCGGCCGGGGCGGAGGGCACGAAGATCACAACGACGAAGAGCAGCGTGAGACCATAGAGGATTATCCGGCGCACTGTGGGCAGGGAACATGCGAATGGCATAAGCGTTCTTATGGAATTGAAAATGATAAACTGTCTCAAGATGATACTAAAAAAAAGCCGGTTCGTCAATGGCGGCAGCGAGAACAGAGGCCGTAGAGCTCAAGCCGATGGGTCGTGATGGTGAATCCGTTCTTGGTGGCAACGTCTTCCTGGAGCCGTTCAATTTCTTCGTTTTCAAATTCCACGATCTTCTGGCAGCCGGTGCAGATGAGGTGATCGTGGTGGCCTTTGTGCGCAATGTTGTCGTACTGCGTCTGAGAGGCGAAGTGCCGGGCTTGCGCCAGGCCGGCATCGCAGAACAGATTGAGCGTCCGGTAGATTGTCGCGAGCCCAAGGTGAGGATCGGACTTCGCCAGCTGGTGATACATGGCCTCTGCGGTAATGTGCTCTTGCCGAAGGAAGGCGCTCAGGATCAATTCCCGCTGGCGGGTGAGCTTGAGCTGATGCTTGCCCAGGTGCTCTTTCAGGGCCTTGATTTCTTTTGCTTGTTTATTTGGCACAACCAAGCCTCCAAACGGGGCTTCATTAAAAACGAAACTGTTCAACGGGTCAAGGGGGGCCGCGTCGGAGCGGGAGGCGGAGAAGAAGAATTGACGGAGATCTTCAGTGCTGTTTATAGTGCGCCTTCAAAAAAACGGAATGAGCGAGGCACTATCGCATGCGGAAACCCAATCAGATTTCGGTCGACCGGGCCCTTCTGCTCTATGTTCTGCATCTGGCTGAACCCCACGGGCTGCTCAGTGACGTGAAGCTACAGCAGCTCTGCTTTTTGTGCGAACTGCAAATGTTCGGCAAGGGCTTCAAGGGCTTTCACTTTGAATTCTTTCGGTTCGCCTATGGGGCCTTCAGCAAGGATCTCGATAACGACCTCACTTCATTGCGACGGAAAGAACGGGTGGAAAACTTCACGCTGTCGGACCAGGCACGGGAAGAGGTCATCCCGTTGTTGGAGAAGGGCATTGAGGGGGTTGAGACGAACGAGAAGGTTGCAGAGATTTTGAAGGCGGTCGTGACGGTCTATGGGCCTCAAGATAGCGGGGCTATCACCCAGTCGGTCGAGTCAGTCGAATTGAGTACGCCTCAGGATCCTGAATTTAAGATCCCGATCCGCGATATTGTCTTCCACACGACTCTCCTGGTGCCGTCCCGAATCGAGGTGCAGGCGGAGTTCACAGTGCCCGCCACGACTCTGGCCAAGCTCAATCTGGCGATGGGATATTAACCTCTCGCTTAGAGCTGGTAGAGCTCCTCGTATTTTTTCTCAACATAAGATAAGAATGGTTCAGGGTCGAGGCTCTTCCCCGTCACTCGCTGGGCAAGGTGATCCGGCGTAAACATCCGGCCCCAGCGATGAATTTTCTGCCCGAGCCAACGTCGCAGCACCACCAGTTGTCCTGCCGAAATTTCATCCTCCAGATGCGGGATCTCCAGTTTGGCCTGCTCGTAGAATTGGACGGAGTAGAGATTCCCGAGCGTGTAGGTCGGGAAGTAACCGAAGGCCCCTAACGACCAGTGCACGTCTTGCAACACGCCTTCCGCATCGTTTGAGGGGACGATGTCCAGATAGTCCTTTATTTTCTGGTTCCAGATCCCTGGCAGGTCCTCCGGGCTCGTCCGGCCTTCGATGAGATCCTGCTCGATTTCGAATCGCAGCATGATGTGGAGATTGTAGGTGAGTTCATCGGCCTCGACCCGAATCAGCGACGGCTTCACGCGATTGATGGCCGCGTAGAATTGTTCCCCGTCGAGGGCACGCAATTGATGATGGAAGGTCTGCTGCAGCATGGGGTAAAAGAATCGCCAGAACGCGCGCGAGCGGCCCACGCAGTTCTCCCACATGCGAGATTGGCTTTCATGAATGCCGAGCGAGACCGAATCGCCAAGCGGGGTCCCGAAGTAGCGCGTATCAAGGCCCTGGTCGTACAGGCCGTGTCCTCCTTCATGGATACAGCTGAACAAGCAGGATTGGAGATCATGTTCGTGCACACGTGTAGTGACGCGGACATCCGTCGGATGGAATGATGTCGTGAAGGGGTGAGCCGACAAGTCGAGGCGCCCTCGTTCGAAATCGTAGCCCATGGCGATCAAGACCAATCGGCCGAATTCCAGCTGTCGAGCCACGTCGAAGCCGTGGAAGAGCACCGTATCGTCGATCTGAACCGAACTGTTCTGAATCTTCCGCAGCAGCGGAACGAGACGTGCCTTAACCTGTGCAAACAGCGGGCGGAGTGTGGCGATCGTCGAACCTGGTTCGTACACGTCCAGTAACGCATCATAAGGCGAATCCTTGTATCCGAGATACTGGGCTTCCTGCCGTTTGAGCGACAGGATAGTGCGGAGGTTTGGAAGAAACATGGCAAAGTTGCGGTCCTCCTTCGCCTCGGTCCACACCTGCTGCGCCAGCGAACATTCCCGGCTCAGCGTCACCACAAAATCGGAAGGCAGCTTCTTCGCGCGGCTATAGTCACGCCACACTTCTCGGAGCAACGATCGAGAGGGCTCATCCCAGGCGCCGCCGAGGCTGTCGTGGATGGTGCCGGTCTCTGGATCGATCCAGGTGGCGAGCAGTCGTTCAATCTCCGGCGAGACGAGCTTCTGGTGCGCGATACCCTGGAGTGTCGAAATCTGTTCGGCGCGGGCCACGCCCCCGCCGGCCGGCATGTAGGTTTCTTGATCCCACGAGAGGAGTGAGGCCGCGCTGTTAATGCGCTGGATCTCCAAGAGTCTGGTCGTCAAAGCTTCCACAGTTTTCAGGGTCTTCACAGTTGGGTATCTCCTCCAGAAACCGTCATGTTATGATCGGGCGGGTTAATCCGTCTCTTTCGGCTAGTGTACGCAACGAACTATCCGTTTTCAAACCAGGTGTTCCACAGAGCGATGAAGACACTCGTATCTGCTGACATCGAAGCCTATGCCCAGGCCCATTCCATGCCGGAGTCGGTCCTCTGTCGAGCCTTGCGGGAGGAGACCCAACGGCGAATGGAGTCTCCGCAGATGATCGTCGGGTCGCTCGAAGGGGCCTTTCTAAAAATGATGACGCAGGTGGTGCAGGCAACCAGCGTGTTGGAGATCGGCATGTTTACCGGCTATAGCGCGCTCTGTTTTGCGGAAGCGTTACCGGCGGATGGGATTGTGATCACCTGCGAGGTCGATGAGGAGTCAGCCACTCTCGCGCGCCAGTATTTCGCGCGATCGCCAGTCGGCAAGAAGATCGAGGTCCGCATGGGGCCGGCGCTTAATACGTTGCGGCACCTCAAGGGACCATTCGATCTAATCTTCATCGACGCGGACAAGATCAATTATGTGAATTATTACCGGCGGGCGCTCGACTTGCTATCGCCGCAGGGGGTGATTCTGATCGATAACGTCCTGTGGGACGGGGACGTGCTGAAACAACCGGCGCCGGATGAGAAGACGGCGGCCATTCAAGAGCTGAATCGGACAGTATCGAGCGATCCGCGCGTCTCTGCCGTGCTCGTCACGATCCGGGATGGAGTCTTGTTGGTGAGATTGAAAGACGCAGATCGATAGAAACGTGCTGTTTGCCCGGAGGAAGTTCAAGCAGGTTGTTCCCCAAGGCCGCAGGCGAAACGACACTGGAGACCTCGCGTTTCTCACCCACCTGCCGTGATCTGTTAAACAACTCTTTCCCGAGCAGGGTACGCTGAGGATAGTGTCGAGCGGGAACGAATCCGCCTGTCTATTTCAGCGGATGATTAGGATTTTACGTCGGTGTCCCACGAGATATTCGTCGGACACCATTGCCAGATCCCCAGGCTGATGTTGAGAGTGAACCCCGCGGGGATGCAGTAGCTCCGATTGTCCCGTTGCGCGTTGTGTAGCCGGGCGGTCTCCTGCCTGCGCAGGGGTGGGGTTGGTCTCGGCGGCGGGGTTCGAGGCCACGGTCATTAGCCGCTGCTCGGCTGCTTGCTAGTCTTTTCCCACTGGCGCTGAAACTGTTCGTAAGGCATCGACAACTTTTGTTGCATCGCCGCATCAAGCGACCGCCCTTCTAGTAGTGCACTCATCACCTGCCGCACGTTATACAGGCTATAGCTATCCAGAAGAAGTTGCGTCGCCGAACTGGCCTCGAGAAAGGCGGTCAGCACCGATTCACTCGGGAGCTTCTCCCATGCTCCTTGTAATGACGTCAGTGGAATGAGCGCAGCGCTATGTTGTTTGGCCTCTTCCACGTCGGACCAGGGATCCTCCGCTAGGTGCATCGCGAGACCCTCAATGAGCCAGGTGGGAGCCATCGTGCTGCGTCCTTTCAGGTACTCAAAGAGGAGGGCATGGACGAATTCATGTCGCGCGATGCGGCTGAACAAGGCCAAGTCCTCCAGCGCACCCTGTGTCGGAATATGGATGGCCCCTGACGTGTGATCAAACAAGGTATCGGCCCAGACGGGGGAGCCAGACGGTCCGGCAAATTTCTGGTTGGTATGAAGGACGACCGTCATGGGTTTAGAGGGGACGTGGCCGAACTTTTGAGTGATCTCTTCGTACGCATAGTCGAGGATCGCCTTCATGCGGGTCCAGGTAGCCTGATCGGGAGATCCGTCAAACTGAACGGTGAAGTGCCCAGTTTCTGGAGGGGCTAGCTGTCGCGGCCCTCTTTCCGACGGGCTTACGTTCACAGGGATCGCCTGGTTCGCGGGTGTCGCAACGGATGGAGGGAGAGGGCTGTCTTTTGGACTGGGAGCCGGTGCTGCGAGTTTGGGGGAAGAGATCACGCTTGCGACCGATTGGCTTGCGGGAGTAGCTGATTCGACTTTGGCTGTCAGCTTTTTCAGGTAAGGCCGCAGAGTGGCATCAGTCTCCGCTCGTGTGCGGGCTTGGCTCAGGTGAGTGGCTGCCAGGGTGACGTTGCCTTTCTCCAGCAGGAGATCCGCGAGGGCCAGATGAGGGAACGGGTCCTGCGGGCTCAGGTGGATGACTCTTTCAAGGAACTGAGGCGTCATCGCTGGATCACGTAGTCCCCAGTAGGCCTGGGTCAAGTTAAGGTGCGCGATGGGATTCGATGGATCGAGCGCCACGGCTCGCTTGAAGGCTTTGACTGAGACCTCAATCCCACCGAACTTTTCCTGTTGAATGCCGAGATTGTTCCAGAGCGCGGCGACATATTTACGCACTTGTGTATTGGCGAGCATTTTTTCGGGGAGTGGGCGCAGATAACGTTCGGTCTCGGCATAGTTCCCCCTCTCGAGTTCCTCTCGAATCGAACCCACGGTCGAGTTTGGGGCCTGTCCTAAGTCCAGCAGGCGGGTTTGCGGCTCGTTCCACCGTCCATGTTCTTGACTGAGGGGTTGATTGGGGTCTGAGGGAGGGGGAAATGACGCAGTCTCTGGGGGCGGTTGAGGCAATGGCACCGGCACCGGACTGAAATAGGTTGGTTTTAGCCACATCTGATAGGCCAGGAACAGGACGAGGACGAAGGCGAGGAGGCGAAGAACATGAGAAATATCTTTGCGATACACGGCGTAACCATCTCCTATGGTGGGCTGTCAACAGAGAGTTCTTAGCCTACCGGATACGAAATGCTCCCGTTCCGGGTTTGAGGCTCTTCCATATCGACGTGTCATGACAGCGCTCACATTGCAGACCATAACTCCCCTCGTGCTTATCGTCCTTCCTGTGGCAACTGACGCACAATGTTGATGTCTTGACCTTCGTCTCCATCCGATCCTTATGACAAGCATAGCATTCGACACCTTTGTGGCCACCATCCAGCTTAAAGCTGGTGCGCTGGTCATGATCGAAGTCCCAGATCTTCCAATCTCTGGTGTTGTGACAGTCCGCACAGCCTGTACTGAGCCGTTGTCTATGTACGTCGTCCTTTTTGTGGCAGGCATAGCAGGCAGTGGGTGTCTTATCCTTGTAGAGGTGTCCCGTATGGCAACTCTCGCACGTGGTGGTCCGGTGTTTACCCCTCAGCGGATACTTCGTATCGTGGTCGTGTTCAAAGAGGAGCACTTTCCAATCCCGCTCCGTGTGACAGCCTTCACACTTCTCGGTAAATTGTCCCTTATGCTTGTCGTCTTTTTTGTGACAAGCAAAGCAATCGACCGGCGCCTTATCCTTGTACAGGTGCCCTTTATGACAGGACTCACACTTGGTCGTTAGATGCCTCCCCCTCAACAGATATTTCGTGTCGTGGTCATGATCAAAAAGAAATACGTTCCAGTTCCGTTCCGTGTGACAGCCTTCACACTTCTCGGTAAATTGTCCCTTATGCTTGTCGTCTTTTTTGTGACAAGCAAAGCAATCGACCGGCGTCTTATCCTTGTACAGGTGCCCTTTATGACAGGACTCGCACTTGGTCGTTAGATGTCTGCCTCTCAGCGGATACTTGGTGCGAAGTTCATGGTCGAACATGATCGTCGTCCAATCGTTCTCCCCATGACATTGTTCGCATTTCTCTCCGTAGGTCCCTTTGTGCCTGTCGTCTTTCTTGTGGCAGGAATAACAATCCATTGGGGCGTCTTTAAAGGCCGGTGTCAGGTGGCATTTCTTGCATTCCGCCTTGGCATGCTTTCCCATCAATGGGAAGCGCGACTTGTTATGGTCAAATGGCGCCTTCTTCCATGACCGATCGTCATGGCATTCCTCACACTTCGTGCCCTCCTGCCCTTTGTGCGTATCATCTTTTTTGTGACAGGAGTAGCAATCCATTGGCGTGTTCTTGTACCGCTCATTCGCGTGACAGTCTTCGCATTTGACGTCGACGTGTTTTCCGCGCAGTGGGTAACGTGTTTTGTCGTGATGAAACTTATTCGCCGTATCCTTCCAGTTCCGCTCGGTATGGCAGTCTGCGCAGGCAGGCCCCAAGCTCCCTTTGTGTTTGTCGTCTTTCTTGTGGCAGGCATAGCAATCGGACGACGCATCTCGATACTTGGTTTTGGATTTGTGACAGGCCTTGCACTCGACCTTCTTCGCGTTGGCATGGGCGCCCTTGAGCGGGAAGTCCGTCCGTTCGTGATCGAACGTCAGGTCCGTAATCGGGGCGATATTTTCCGCTCGACCCTTGTGCTCCGTGTGACACTCCTTACAGTCCCGTTGTTCTTTAAACCGTCCGTGGGAGCCCTGCTTTTGCTCGACGTCCTTGCGGACGTCTTTGTGGCAATCTTGGCAGAGCGTATTCTGCGCCGCCTTGTCGAAGCGTTTATGACACTTGGCGCAATCTTCCTCCCATTTCGCATGACCTTCAATCACCTGCCCTGGCATCAACGCCGTCTCAACGTTGTCTGCCCAGGCTGGTGCGGCCATGAGCATCAACGTGCCGAGGAGAAGTAGGGGAACGTAGTTTAGTGGGGCCAGCACAGTCGTTGATGGGCCTCAGTACATGTACACGGCCATGATGTGAAATACCGTACTGGCGGCCAGGATGTAGATGAGTGGAATATGGAGCACGTGCCACAACGAGAAGAAGCGTTCGTAGGTGCTGAACTGGGCGACGCGCTGGCTCTCTCTCAAATACGCTGACGCCAACTGAATCGCCTCTGATGCCCCGCCACGGAACTCTGGATGCCGTTCGGTCTTCAGAAGTCGTCGCAACTCTCTCGCACACCGGAATTCCAGGATGCCCCTCCTCAGTCCAAGCGTCAGGAAGTTGAAGAGATGCGAGATGAAGGAGCGATCGAGTTGCGTCGAGTCGCGTTGAAATGAGTGGAGCCATTGCTCGACACGAGGGGCAAAATGCAGTCGGGATTTGGCCTCATTCGAATGACCTGCAAATTCCTCCTGAATTCGTCCCAGCGTTGCGCGACTGCCGTAGAGCCCATAGTGAATCTTGGTATAGACAAAGCGACCAATGATGCCGCTGATGACCACCCCCAGCATGCTGAAGAGCGCCACGGCAGCGTTGGTGGACCGGATATGAAAGGTCGAATGAAACAACACGAGGATTGGGCCGACAATACCCATGATCATGTGAACGCGAAACCAGTTTTTGAGCGCCCCCCACCGTTGCATCCACTGCACATGTTTGCGGAGCGGATAGGCCAGCAATAGGAACATCATCACAGTGCCGACGACGCCGAGGTAGAACCCGAAGTTCGATCGTGGCGTGTAGTGTTTTCCGAACGCTGCCTCATAGGCGGCCCAGCCCAAGGCACTCAAGATGATAGCCGCACCAAACTGGCCTAACCCGGAAGAAGAGGACGGCTGTTCCTTCGCTGGTCTGGTGGGAACGGGCGACGGTCGAGGGGTAGCGGTGCGTTTTTCTGCTTCGATTAACTCTGCTGACAGCATGTCATTTTGCTCCTGTGGGAACCCCGCCAGAATTAGTCTCACGGATTCGTCGTTAAACTCTGTATGTGGACGCAATTCCCGCGCCCGTAAGGGGCCGGGCGATCCGCTAATTTTTGCGCGCAGTTGTAATTTGGGATCATATTCCCATTTGTACCTGCTGTCTGCATTCGCCTACATCTTCGTTCAGAATAGTCGTATTTGCACGAAATTATTGGGTTTGCTCTGCCAGGTCTTCTTCAATAAATCATGACATTAGGGGATTGCGATGGAGCGGTATACCTATTGCGTAACATGCGATCATTGAATTTGGGATTACTTTCCCATCGAGCTTAGATATAACAAAAAATCTGGGTTGGGAACGTATTCCTAATGCTACGCGCCATCGGTGCGGGAGTGTTCGGGAACGGCTGCATATATATGGGGATGCAAATGAGGGTTGGCAGATGCAAAGGTCAGTGCTGGGATTTGCGGCTGATCGGCGCGATTCTAGGCGTGCTGGTCTTGTGCCGTAACTTCTTGTTGCCGAGCGAGGTCGCGGCCATAATTTGGACGAATTGCTCTCAATTTATGTTCAGAACAGTCTTATTTGTATGCAATTACTGGGTTTGTTCTACCAGGTCTTCATAAATTAATCATGGCGTTAGGGGATTGCGACGAGCGGTATGCCTATTGCGTTGTCGTATGCCGGCATTGGATTTGAGGTTGCTTCCCTGGTGTGCTCAGGTGGGAAATCCTGTGTGGGAATATATTCCCAATGCAATTCTATGTGCGAGTAGGGCGGGAGTGCTTGGCGACGGATAATTAATTGGGGATGGACATGAGGGCTGGCAGATTCAATGGTCAGTGGTGGGACTTGCGGCTGATCGGCGCGATTCTAGGCGTGCTGGTCTTGTGCCTTGGCTTCATGTGGCCGAGCGAGGTAGCGGCCCAAAGTCGCACCAATCGTTCCGCTATGGAGATTGATCATAGCAGCACTGGTTTTCCTCTCAGCGGCGGTCATACTCAGGTCGTGTGCGAGCGATGCCACTTGCAGGGCATATTTCGAGGTACGCCGACGCAGTGTGTGCAATGTCACTCACCGGGCGGACGAATCGTATCCACCTTTAAACCGTCGAACCATCTGCCGACCTCAAGCACCTGTAACAGTTGCCATCGTACTACAAGCTGGAAACCAGCCTTCTTTACTCACAACGGGGTTGCTCCGGGAAGCTGTGCGACATGCCATAACAACAGTACCGTGCAGGGCAAGCCTGCGACACATTTGCCCACGACAATGTCCTGTGACAGTTGCCACCGTACCGTTGCATGGACGGGAGCATCTTTTAAACACATTGGCGTCATGCCAGGGACCTGCGCCACTTGCCACAATGGAATTCAAGCCCGCGGGAAGCCAGCTACCCATATGGTCACATCGCTAGCCTGCGATGGCTGTCACCGCATGGGAGGCAACTGGGTGCTTGTTAGTAGTGGATACAATCACAGCGGTGTGATTCCAGGAACTTGTACGAGCTGTCACGGAAAATCTGCGACAGGTATTCCAGCGGTTCATAAAGGCGGGACCAATACGGCCATGGCTTGTGACAGCTGTCACCGGACCTCCGGTTGGCGTCCCACGACAATGAACCACGCGGTGGTAGCGGCGACGCCCTGCTCGACCTGTCACAACAATACGCTCTCACGCGGCATTCCGGCCGGGCACAAGGGTGGCATCGCCCCGGGCACTTGCAACAGTTGTCACTCAACCACGGCCTGGATTCCCGCGACAATGAACCATGTGGGTGTCATGCCAGGAACCTGTACGAATTGTCATGGCAAGACGGCAACGGGGATTCCCGTTTCGCACAAAGGTGGGACAAATCCTGCAGTGGCGTGCGACAGCTGTCACCGAATGACAGCCTGGCGTCCCGCGACGATGAGCCACACGGTGGTAGCGGCGACGCCCTGCTCGACCTGTCACAACAATACGCTCTCACGCGGCATTCCGGCCGGGCATAAGGGTGGCATGGCCCCGGGCACTTGCAACAGTTGTCACTCAACCACGGCCTGGATTCCCGCGACGTTCAACCATACCGGCGTGACGCCGGGCACCTGTAGCACCTGTCACGGCGTGACGTCGAGCGGGATTCCTGCCAATCACAAAGGCGGGACCAATATTGGGATCTCCTGCGACAGCTGTCACCGGACGACGGGCTGGCGCCCGGCGACGATGAACCACGTGGTGGTAGCGGCGACGCCCTGCTCGACCTGTCACAACAATACGCTCTCACGCGGCATTCCGGCCGGGCATAAGGGTGGCATGGCCCCGGGCACTTGCAACAGTTGTCACTCAACCACGGCCTGGATT
>Ga0315275_10006711_pt1 | contig 11050 bp, 13 predicted proteins | sample YL17G03_0_MG_FD_205557 | JGI IMG/M metagenome (GOLD analysis project Ga0315275, IMG submission 205557) | Sediment microbial communities from Yellowstone Lake, YNP, Wyoming, USA - YL17G03_0 | ecosystem: Environmental > Aquatic > Freshwater > Lake > Sediment | place: USA: Wyoming | collected...
ATTTGGAACGGGCGAATTACCGCCTTCATCAAGAGGATCTTCTGTTTCTTCTTTGATATAGTTCAATTCATTAACAGTGGGAATGATAGTCCAATATAACGGATGATTGTCTGAAAGCGTACTGAGTAAATACGCAAAGTAAGGAGTTATCCTAAAAGGTAAGTGATTCTTGGGCATATTAATAATAGCATCATTTTTTTTGTTGCCCAAAACAACATTAAGTCGATCAATTTTGGTGATACTGTTTTTAATTTGCCATTTCCAATCATGCCATTCTTCGATGGACGCTTCGGGATAGTTTTCATTAATAAAATTATTAAGTCGATTATTGGTCGGCAACGAGATGTCTTTCTCGGCCGCAGGATACGGATCTGATGGTTCTGATTCGTTTATAGATTGTTGTAAATTTTCTGAATTCATATCATTTTTTATCACGAATAAATATAGATAATTTAAATAAAATATCAATACAAAAACAATAATAATTAAAAAAAATATATTTATGTGAATATAGGTGTTTTATGAAAAAAACATTACAAGAAACTCAGCAAAGAATCTTCGAAATTATGTCTCAAATGGATTCGTCGCTCTTATTAACAGAACTTAATCAAAAATATCTCGATATTTTATTAGATAAGATAAGCAAGGGTGGAATGGAATCTTTAAAACCAGGCGAAAAACAAACTCTAATAAGGATGTCAAATGATGAGGATGTTCCGACTCCCGAAAAAAACGAATTAGATGATTTTCCTAATAATAATAAACTTCGTAATGAAGGAAAAATACCGTTGAGATTCACAGTTAATAACTACGAAGGAGATCCACTATCAAACATTTCTGATAAGGGAGAATTAATTAACGATGGAAAACAAAAATATAACAGTTCATATATTCATGGAAAAGCAGAACAGCTCGCTGGGGGCGATATACCAAAATTTATAGATGGAGATCTTATGGAATTAGATAAACCAATTGATCAACAATATATTCTTATGGTTTTACCTTCTGGTGAATACGAATGCATCGCGACCCCAACGTTAGATTTTATTGAAGGATTGGATGTTGACGAATCAGATCAAATGGTATATTATTTAACATTAAAAGAAGAACATGATGATATAATATAATGAAAAAAACTTTAATAGAAGAACAACGACGATTTTTTCAAATTATGTCAATTATTGACGAATCATTTAAAACTGGACTATCCAAAAATAAAGCACGGTTTTTAAATGAATCCGATGAAGATATAGATTGGGATTTATATGAAAAACTAGATGAAGTAAAAAATAATATATTGCATGGATTTCTCGAAGACCGAGAGAGAGGAGTCACATCCCAACCGTGGGAAGTTGTTCCGTTTGCTAGATTAAAAAAGATTTGGGAAGATTTTATGAATAGTGGCGTTGTAAGAGACACAGGGGGTTTACATATGATTGAAGATATCATACAAACTAATATAATAAAACTATATGTAAACACCGAATTAACTGGCCATAGTACAGTTAATCCCGATGAAGACTTTGACGAGTATAATTTTACCGAAGAAGATAAAAATGCGTTTTATGACTATATTGAAAAAATTAGTGATTATGCTTTCAGCGATTTTGGCGGTAGGAGATTAGGGTTATTAACATTATTATCTCAATTAAGAAAAGCACGAACGCCAGAAGAAAAAGTTCCTATTATTGATCAGATATTAAATGTAGTACACTGGACATCAGATTTAGCATCATATTTTGTCGAAGGCGGGTCACGATCATTGAGTCAATTAAGTGGTAGTCCATCGGAAGCATTAAATGAAGGAATGAAATCTGATTATAAGAACGCCAAAGACGCATTAATGCGATCAAAATCTATTGGTAAAGAAATGAAAGAGAAAATTCTTAAATATCTTACCTCTGGATCAACATATAAAGAAGGAGGGCATGCCCATGGGTTAAGTAAACCCAAAGAATTAATGGATAAAACCCCTAAAGCCGATGGGGTAAGTATGGGAGCCGATAAAGATGGATTTTTTGTTTACACACATCGACAAAGATCCAAATCATACGAATCACCTGAAAAAATACCAGTAAAAGAAATTGTTTTTACCAATAGCACTGGATAATACATAAAATATTGATATTTATATAAAAATCACGGGTTATGAAAAAAACACTACAGGAAGAAAAAGAAAGATTCCGCCAGATCGTGGAACAAGGAGCAACAAATATGGCTTATGGATTTAAACCGAATGAAATGAAAGAAGGCGGCCAACAAATAAATGAACTTGGATTCGATACTCCAGTGACTGTAACCCAAGAAGTCATCAAAGTACTTGAATCTTTAATAGGATCTCCCGAATTTTTACAAAAAGTTATAGATCATGTCGGTGGGGCTAAATACGGAATTACTCCTGAAAAGATGGGCACAAGTATGGGTCGAATTATCGACGAGAGACTAAAAGAAATAATTCATGGAATTCCAAAAATTCTTGAAAGAGGAATGTGGGGTTATAAACCAATAGAATCAGATGACAAAGGGCCCGATGCGAACGACATTGATTCAAATGGGGATGAATATGGCGAGCAATATGATAAGAATATGAGCCAGGGATTTAGTAGTATAAATGAAGGCAACGCATTTGTGGGAGCAGCTAAGAAAGCCAAAGAAGAAGGCAAAGATACCTTTGAACTTAATGGAAAAACATATAAGGTTACCATCTCAAAAAGTAAAAAATAATAGTTATGGAAAAAGTAGTACAGGAAGAAATGGAAGATCACGTAAATCGGCATGTTAAATTTTTTGCGGCTGTGAAAGAAATACCCAGGACTCTTGATATAAAAATTATTAGTAATATTCAATCAATGGCAAATTCTGATGATTTCCTTGATAATATTGTACAATCAACATCAGGATTAGAACAAACCCGCGCAATTGGAAAACTTAGAGCCGAAATACAAGAAACCATTAATCATAGATTAAATGAAATTATTGACTTCATTAAAAATCAGAAATCTCTACAAGAACAAGAAAGAATCAAAGATTTGATTACAAAAATAAAAATATTTTAAAAATTTTTTGAAAAACATTTGGATATCTCATATTTATTACATATATTTGTACCATAATTAAAAATTGAAGACATGAAAAAATTACTTGACATATTACACAACCTCTTGGCCGCAGACCTATTATGGGCAGATGAGGATATATTGCGTAAAGTCGGGTGATATTCAACATACACTTAACTCCTTTCTTAACAGAAAAGACCCGACTTCCTCACAAAGTCGGGTTTTTTATTGTTCTTTGACATAATGGAATATTTCGAGATCGTAGTGTAATGGCAAGCATATCTCACTGTCTATGAGGAGGAGGGGTTCGAATCCCACGGTTTCGGCAAATGCTCGGTTCGTATAATGGCTAGTACCTAAGACCTTCAATCTTAGTATGCGGGATCGTTCCCCGCACCGAGTACAAATGCCCTTGTAGGCGAAATGGTATAGCCGACGCGCCAAGGACGCGTTGTTTACAGATTCGAGTTCTGTCGAGGGTACAAAATAAATGTTCGAACCATCACACGAACCATTTACTTTTACCACTAAGTATGTTATATTTATATAAAAAGTAAATATGAGAACAGACATACTTGAAAGAAAAAACGAAATCATAGAAATGATTAATAATAACGAGCCAAAGGCACTTATCTGCCGACTGTTAAAATGTAAACCATTAACATTGGATGAATCTCTAAAAAAAATGAATATTATTTATAAAGGTAATAGAGGTTTAAAAGGTAAAAAAATGGGTGAAGGTAGAAAATCGGCTATGGAATATATGAAAAAAATAACATTGAGTGTTCCTAGATTAAGAAAAAAATTAATTGAGGATGGAATAAAAAAGGATGAATGTGAAAAATGTGGTCTTAGTGAATGGATGGGGCAAAAAATATCATTGGAACTTCATCATAAAGATGGAAATAGATTTAATAACGAATTAGAAAATTTAGAAATTTTATGTCCTAATTGTCATTCATTAATTCCAAACCATAGACGAATGAAGAAATCATTAGATAATTCCGTTACATATAGAAAAAAAATGCCAAAAGTAAAAAAAGAAATAAAATATAAATTTTGTCAATGTGGAAAATCTATTAACAAAAGAAGTAATTATTGCTCATCGTGTTATAATTTGAAACAAAGAAAAATAGAAAGACCAGAAATCAATATCCTAATGAATGATATAAAACTTCTTGGATATTCATCAACAGGTAGAAAATACGGAGTTAGTGATAATGCAATAAGAAAATGGATTAAAAAATATCCCCTTGTAGGCGAATTGGCATAGCCATCACACTTAGAATGTGAAGTTTACAAGTTCGAGTCTTGTCAAGGGGACTATCTTACTTGAGAAGTGAAGCGATTAACTCTCGACGCTTAGGCTTGAAGTAATAGTTCAAGAGTAAGATCAACTGCACCCATGGTGAAATTTGGAGTAAGACACAACGCGTTTAAGCCGCGTCGCATTTAATTGCATGAGAGTTCGACTCTCTCTGGGTGTACTAAGGTAGTAGATGTCTAAGTTAAGTCAGATTCTTTGAATAGGGCTTTTTTTCGGTCTACTACTTTATTTGTGGGCGCATGTACCAAGGCTGGCGAACGAGTTTTGCAAACTTATTGGGAGGATTCGATTTCCTTCGCCTACACATTAGAGTTTTAAGTTTTGTTTTTCTGTACAACTACTGAAAAAGTAACAAGCCCCATTGATGTAATCGGTAAACATATCAGTTTCAAAAACTGAGTTCTCCAAGTTCAAATCTTGGATGGGGTACAAACGCGCAAGTTGCCGAGTGGTCAAAGGCGCTGATCTCCAAAATCAGTAGAGAAATCTTTCGTGAGTCCGAATCTTACCTTGCGTGCTAATTTCCAAAATGTTAAAGAATAACTTCTTTTACTTCTGGTTCTACTTCTGGTAATGGTTCTTGTTGTGTAACGATCCAAAAAGCGATATATGTTACAATGAAGAAAGGGCAGGCGAATATTGCTCCCAGTAAAAAAATCAATCTCCAAAAAATTGGATCTATTTTAAAAAATGTTCCAAGACCGCCGCAAACGCCCGATATTTTTTTATTTGTTCTACTTCTAAAAAATTTTCTTGTTTCCATATCTTATATTTTATGCTAAAGACGATGGAAAAATGGGAGTGTGACGTTAAAATGAAATTAATATCGCATTGAAGCGAGAAGATATCTATAATCTAGTAATTTGGTAATATTTTCACTTGTATTCGTGGCGGGGTTAAGGGGTGTACGGAAAATATTTGGATTAATACGTCTTTCCATATATGTTATTTCATAATGAAGATGATTTCCTGTCGCTCTTCCCGTATTTCCAACAGTGCCGATCAACTCACCTCTATCAATTTCTTGATTTTGTGATACATCAATTTCGTTTAAATGAGCATATAGTGATTCATACCCATTTCGATGATTGATTTTAATTACATTTCCATAATCGCCTTCTTTATTCGCTTTTTCAATTATGCCCTTTGCTGTTGCATATACGGGCGTACCTTTCTTTGCTGGGTAGTCAATTCCCCAATGAAATCTCTTATCTCCCGTAATCGGATCTATTCTTTCACTATATACTGAAGATGCTTTGGTTAAATCAGCCATAGCAATTGGTAATATTGCAGGATAATGTCTTAATTGATCATCCATTATGCTATCATTCTTCACCATTGCTACCATCTGTTGGCGAATGCTTTTGATATTATCATTGATATCTTTTTGTCCTTGAGATAATTCTGTAATTCCTTTTTCGATATTTCCCAACGAATTATTAGGTTTTTTAAAATTTAAATACCATAAAACAAGCGTAACTTGTACCAAGGATATAAATGAAACATATGCAATATGTTTTCTATGATTATATATCACTTTATAAAATTTCAATATTGAATCGCATATTTTATAAGTCGGCGTCATCATTCGATAAATAGTCACTATTACATAAAAATCACGCCCAATGATCGCTATTCATTTTAAGAATTTTCCATATCATTGAACACCAATTATTAAATTATAAAAAAATTTTTAATAATAATATTTTTATACCCCTAAAAAAGACCCCCCTATTGAAAAATACTTGGATTTACTGGCTCGCCTTTATAGGAGATCTTATAATGAAGATGATACCCAGTCGAGACTCCCGTACTGCCCACAGTACCAATTGTGTCTCCTCGCATAACTCTTTGCCCTTTTATTACTTTTCTACTATTCATATGTCCATAAAAAGTTATGTACCCATTTTCGTGATCAATTTGGATATGATTCCCATACCCATTATCAAAATCAGAATCAATAATTATTCCATCCCCATCTGCATATATTGGAGTTCCTTTTCTGGCGGCAAAATCAATTCCATCATGAAATCTAACCATTCCGTATGCTGCATTGGTTCTTGTTCCATATCTAGTGGATATTGCAATTATATTTTTGCCTGGGATTGGTTGTAATGACGGCAGGCGCCTTAATTCGACAATATTTATACTATCTCTTCTTTCCGCCATCTTTAAAAGATAATTAATACTGTCGTTCTTTTTTTCAACATTAAGAATTTTAGATTTTAATATTGGAGATTTAGTATCTTTTGACGCATAACAGGCAATTAATATAACGACAATAATAATTTCAATCGAAAAACATATGAAGTGTTTTTTATGTTTTTGGAAAAAATAATATATATCAATAATATTGTCGAATAATCGTATCAGTAGCATCTACTATAACTAGTCAATAATTTGTAAAAGAACTATAATAAAATGTTAATGAAAAATAATTTCGAAAATATTTGGTAATGATAAAAAGATTATTTATATTTGTGCGATATTTATATTTTTTAGAGCTATGAAAATGATTTTAAACAACGGTCGCCCCCAGCAACATCCACAAATGGTTGAATGGGGAAACTATGTTTAAACTTTTTCATTAACGGAAGTTTTTAGATTTAGGCAGAAACCCCATTCATCGTGAATGGGGTTTTTTGTTTTTAACAGGGGGTGATCGAGTTGGTTGAAGATGCTGGTCTTGGAAACCAGTGACGGCACCAAGGTTGTGTCGTCCGTGGGTTCGAACCCCACCCTCCTGAGATTGTTAAATTAAACTACCTGCACGTGGTAACAATTGCATGCTTTTGGCAACTAAAAGTTTAATATGTTCTTTGACATTTTGATTTTTAAATGGGCTCGTATCACGCCGCGCTACGAACGCGGAGAAGTGTAATTGGAAACATAAGAGTTCGACTCTCTTCGAGCCTTCTATGAATTTAATTTTGAAGTATTAAAATGTTGATCAATTATTTTTATGATAATATTAAGAAACTTTTGAGATGTTTGTTCTTTGAAATATTTTTGTTGAGTGGTATCGATGATACATAATTCAATTCCCCTTTCTATACAAGCTTGGAATTTTCGATTGTCATTATTTTTTATATGTTTTAGTTTATTATCTCCGTAAATGGGTTCATAATGAAATATTCCATTTAATTCAAATGCAAGTTTTAATGAAGGTATATAGATATCAAGTTCAGAATTAATAGCGTTTGATTTATTAAAATCCATACCCAAATTAGGATATAAATTTTTTAATCTATCCTCAAGGTATATTTCAAGTTTAGATCTTCGATTTCCTTTCATTTTATGTGTATTGTTGTATGCGGCAGCACAGGATTTAGAGCAAAAATGATTAATTGATTTACGAATTTTAGACGGAATTTTTTCAAAGGTAATCCCACAATTTGTACAAACAACAGTTTGTTTTGTGATTTGTGATATTGATTGACATTTTTTTGAACAAAACATATTTTTATGGGCCGAATTTTGATTCAACGCTATTTGAATAGCATGTTTAGTCTTATAATAAACTTTATCACATTGGTAACATTTACATGGCAATTTATGGTTTGATTTAGAATTTTTAAATTCGTCCTCTAGAAATAGTGGTTTCATTGTTCTTTTATAATAAATACTTGAAAATATTCGAAAAAACATATTCGAATATCTTTTAGCGTAATAAATATGGTGATTGTAGCCGGTAATTGGCGCCCGACCAGATTGTGACTCTGGAATCTGAAAAGACCATGAGAGTTCGAGCCTCTCCATTCACCCCAGATTCTCTTATAGCGTAATTGGCATCGCGCGACACTCTGAATGTCGAGATTGGGAGTTCGATCCTCTCTAAGAGAACAAATTATATTACCATATAGTGTAATGGCTAGCACAAAACCCTTTGAAGGTTTTAGTTACAGTTCGACCCTGTATGTGGTAACAAAAATCAGATTTATTTAATATTTTATATTTATTATATATTATTGTATCAATATGAAAAAAATTTTAAATGAAGTGTTTGATTGGGGATTAATATTATTCTTTACATCTATTATCATTTATGGAGTTGGAATGTTAATTGGATTATTTTAATTGTAATGTGAATCCTTTCACAGATTCTTTTTTACCATTTAACACATGATATGTTGTTGTACCGTCTAATTTATGTTCTTTACAAAAAATTTTAACATTTTTAAATTGATATTTAATATTATCTTTATATAAAATATGTATTTTATTATTAATTTTTATTTTATTCCTTAATTCGGTTAATGAAAAATTTTCTTTTCTAAAAACAGTCCAATTTTTTAAAAATGTCATTTTAATCTTCCTCGACATTAATTGCATCATCATTTTATTGTTCAGATTATTGTCTCTGCAAAATTTTGTAAAATTATCTACCTTATAAAATTTATTTTCAATTAAGTTATAGAATATGTAAAAATATCGTTCTTTTTTTAAATTATGAGTTTTCTTCACATCTGAATAATATTTGTTATTATTTATGATGGAAGATATAGTTGGCGCCGATAAATTATAAAATTTTCCTATTTTTCTATAATGTAATCCATCGTTATATTTTTGAAAAATATCCACAATATCCATATCTAACATATTTTGTTTTGAATCTGAAATTGCTTTTTTATGTTTATCACTCATAACGCCATGATTGACAACACCCACAAGTGGAGTTGAATTATAACCATTATTATATGAATCAAATTTATTAATATAATATTGTTCTCTAATTTTATAATTTTCTTTAGTTATTTCTTCAAATAAAATAAATTCCCATTTGACTAAATCTTTATCATACTTATCAAATGAACGTTGTAATTTTTGCGAATGATGGGTATTTAATTTTAAATGATAAATGTGGCGTCTAAATCTATCACAAATTCCACGTTTATTTGTACATGAGCCAATATAGTATTTATTTGTTATCTTATTTTTTATCCCATAAACAAACCATTTATATTTATTGCCGTTATTAATACAGTCAATATTTACTTTAAGTATTTTCATATTAATTCATATTATCAGTATATAAGTATGTAAATATTTACCAAATGTAAAGAATAAATGTTAATATTTTTTGTTTTTATCATTTATTTACATATCTTTGTATTTATATAAATTAGTTTTATGAACATAATAAGTTATAAGAAAAAAGATTATTACGATGGAGTTGTCGGTACAATGGGTATTGATAAAACTATTGTATATGATAGAAAAACCATAATATATGAAAACTGGTCCGATTTTCCCAAAGAATTTCGTCCAAATAGTCCATATAATGCCAGATATAAGAATCATTTTTTAAATTTAGATCATCATACACTATATCCTAAAGTGGAAATTGCAGGATATTCATCATTTATAGTGGGATTTTGCGGTAAATTATATATCGGATGGAAATTATATAAAGAAGTTCCAAGCCCACACGGGCCTCCCGATATAGTATATGACATCACATATGATTATGATTTACTCAAAAAATATGTCAAAAAAATAGGATGGATGTCCAACTTAGATGATGACATTGAATACATTAAATCGTATAATCCTATTCAAATTTTTAGAGATTTAAAATCTCCAATATTTATATATGATAGTGATTACAAAGGGACTTCTATACATTCATATAGGCGTAGAGACAGTTCAGTCTTTATCGTCAATCCTATTCTAGACGAATATAAATTTTACACAGTAATTGACAGCTTCACCGCTTTCCAAGAAGTCCAAATGTTTATGGGTGGCGTACTTGGAGCAGGCGAAAAAGAAATCGTGGAAGTGGAAGATAAATATAAAATCACTCAACACGGATTTAATAAATGGTCATTTCGAAAAGAACCTCAAAAGAAATAGTTTTGATATGAAAAAAATACTATTAATAACAATATTATGCTTATCCATTTATAGTCGTTCCGATGCCCCTAATTTACCGAAGTGCATAAATGACGACGCATATATGAGGGTAAAGACAGAAGTTGAATATGGGCTGGAATTTGAATGTTTCATCAATCATCTTGGGATGAGAGAGTCAAATAATAATTGGCAAGTAATGAATTCAGATAATTATATGGGAGAATGGCAATTCGGATATGAAACTCTGGAAAAACTAGGATATGGATATATTACCCCTAGGAAATTTAAAGAAAATCCATATATATTCCCAAGAGATTTACAAAAACAAGTATTAAGAGAATTAATAGATATGAATATTGGATTGCTTGTACCCTATGAAAAATATATCGGCACAGTAATTAAAGGTATAAAAATAACCAGAGCCGGATTACTTGCTGGATTACATCTTGGTGGAATAGTATCTGTACGAAATTTTCTTACATCTCATGGTATGACTGATCCTAAAGATCTATATGGAACAAAGACATCTGATTATATTCGAGAATTTGGAATATATAAATTATAATTTATTTGGATAATTCGAAAATTTGTTTTATATTTGTAAATTAATTTATAGGAGGATAAAAAATGAAATATGTAATATTTGGATTTCTTTATATTGTTGGATGTATATGTTCTTTGATTTGGAATTTCAGATTACCTAAAGTTCCATTTAAAGAGTTTATGGACACTCTATGGGGAGATAATGTTTGGATTGGTGATTAAATTTATAAATTATGAAACCGCTTATAAAATATACTGACGAAGAAAGAAA
>Ga0315275_10006712_pt1 | contig 11050 bp, 8 predicted proteins | sample YL17G03_0_MG_FD_205557 | JGI IMG/M metagenome (GOLD analysis project Ga0315275, IMG submission 205557) | Sediment microbial communities from Yellowstone Lake, YNP, Wyoming, USA - YL17G03_0 | ecosystem: Environmental > Aquatic > Freshwater > Lake > Sediment | place: USA: Wyoming | collected...
TCGAAGGCGGCTTCCGCATATTCGCCCTGGGGTTTCAGGAATTTCCCCGTCGGCCCGATATCGCCGATGACGAACTTGCCGGCGGGGCGGACCTCCCCGGCCAGCCGGGCGGCAGCGAGGTTGAGCTCATGACACCGGCCCTCGAGCCCATGGGAAGCGAGCTTGATCCGGCTGGCGCCGAAGGAGTTGGTCGAAACGGCGTCCGCTCCGGCCTCGAAATAGCTCCGGTGGATCTCTTTCAAAGCGTCCGGATGCGAGAGATTCCATTCTTCGGGACAGACTCCCTGGGGGAGGCCCCGTTTCATGAGCTCGGTGCCCATGGCCCCGTCGAACAGGACGGTCCGTTTCTTAATGAGGTCGAAGATCGTCGCCGGAGCCATGGTCATTCCTTTCTAGTCATCCTCGGGATGAAAAGCCGAGATCCTGCGGAGCTTCTCGACGATGTCGGGCAGCTCCTTCAGAACGATGTCGATGTCCTGATCCGTATTGAACCGACCCAGCGACATGCGGACGGTGGACCGGGCGATTTCGGGGCGCAGTCCGATCGCCAGGAGAACGTGGGAGACGTCCTCCGACTCCGAGCTGCAGGCCGAGCCTGTCGAGACATAGATCTCTTTGGTGGCCAGGGACAACAGGACGGCCTCGGCTTCGAGACCGAGGAACGAATAATTGAGAGTGCTCTTGATCCGTCGTTCGGAGTGACCGTTCAAACGGACCTTCGGGACCTTCTGTTCAATCCCTTGCCTCAATCGCTCGGCCAAATGCCGGATGCGGGCCTGATCGGCTTCGAATTTCTCGGGGAGGATCCGGGCCGCCTCGCCGAAGCCGACGATGCCGATGGAGTTCTCGGTTCCCGGCCGCAGACCCCGCTCTTGATGGCCGCCGTGGAGGAAAGGAAGGAGGGGCGTCCCTTTCTTGACGAACAGCGCCCCGACCCCCTTTGGCCCGTAGATCTTGTGCGAGGATACGGACAGGAGGTCGACGCCCAGACGATCGGTCCGGAAATCGATCTTTCCGAAGGCTTGGACGGCGTCGGTGTGAACGAGCACGCCTTTGTCTTGGGCGATGCGGACGACCTCTTCGATCGGCTGGATCGTGCCGATTTCGTTGTTGGCGAACATGATCGAAATGAGCGCGGTCTGAGGGGTGACGGCGTCGCGGAGAAGGTCGAGGTCGAGGAGACCGGCCCGGTCGACGGGGACGAAGGTGATCTTGTATCCTTTTTTCTCAAGATAGAGGGCCGTCTCCTGAACGGCCGGATGTTCGATGGCCGATGTGACGAACTCCCTTTTATCGGGAACGGCCTCGAGGACCCCCAGGATCGCCTGGTTATCGGACTCCGTGCCCGAGCCGGTGAAATAGATCTCGGATTTGTTCGCGCCGAGGGCTTTTCCTACATGCTCCCGGGCCTCGTTGATCATCTCCTTGACTTGGCGGCCGATCGGGTAGAGGGACGACGGATTCCCGAAATGCTCCCTTAGGAACCAGGTCATCTTGTCGATGACGGCGGGATCCAGGGGCGTGGTGGCGTTGTTGTCCAAATAGATCATCGTCGTTACGTCACTCCTTTTGGATCTGATAACGAAGGATGATTGTATTCAAAAACGAGTCAAAATACTACTATATCTATCGGCTTATCATAAGAAAGGGACCACATACGGAATGTGGTCCTTAACGATTTTAGACGAGGCTGTTCTTCAGGATCTTGACGACCTCGAGGCCGGCCCGCTTCTGGCCTTCTTCGGCCTGGGCGCCGATATGCGGCGCGGCGGTGACGTTCGGATGGTCGATGAGCGTCCAGTCTTCCGGCGGTTCCTTGGCGAAGACGTCGAACGCGGCCGCTTTGACTTGGCCCGAATTCAGGCCGGCGAGCAGGGCTTTTTCGTCGACGACGCCGCCGCGGGCCGCGTTGACGATGATCACGCCTTTTTTCATCTTGTCGAACTCGGCCGGGCCGAGGATCGGCTTTTCCGTCTTCGGAACATGGAGGGAGATGATGTCGGCCTGGGCCAGGAGCTCGTCGAGCAAGACCGGCTTCACGGCCAGCGCCGTCTGGAACGGAACGACGTCATAGCCGACGACGGTCATGCCGAAAGCGATCGCCCGTTCGGCGACGGCCAGGCCGATCCGGCCGCAGCCGATGAGGCCGAGCGTCTTTTGATAGAGCTCCGTGCCGTGGAGGACCTTCTTCTCCCACTTGTGCTGCTTCATGGTATAGTTGGCCAAGCCGTGCTGGCGGACCGCGCCCAGCATGAGGCCGAAAGCGTGCTCGGCGACCGAGATCGTCGTGGCCGCGGGCGTGTTGGCCACCTTGATCCCCTTGGCCTTGGCCGCGGCCGCGTCCACGTTGTCCAGGCCGATGCCGGCCCGGACGATGATCTCCAGGGTCGTCGAGGCGTCGACCACGGGTTTGGTGATCTTCGTCGCGCTCCGCACGACCACGGCCTTGAATCCGGGGATGGTCTTGACCAGTTCCGCCTCGTCCATTCCGGTCTTGACCGTCACCTCGAAGCCGGGAACGGCCTTGAGCTGCTCCATGGCCTCTTTGTCCAGAGAGTCCGCGATCAGGATCTTTTTCATATCCAATTCTCCCTCAGGATCGGTTCGGCCGCTTTGACCGACGCGCCGGCTTCGAATTTATAGCCGAGATCGGTGAGCGTCATTTCGAGCGCGGTCAGGGCCGTGATGATGTCGAAGCCGCCCATGTAGCCCAGATGAGCGATCCGGAAGAATTTCCCTTTGTGCGGATCCTGGGCGCCGGCGATATAGGCCATGTATTTGGACTGCATGGTCTTGACGATCTTGCCCCCCTCGATGCCGGCCGGCGTCTTGACCGCGGTCAGGATGTTGCCTGGCTTCTGGGCCAGGAGTTCGAGGCCGAGGGCTTTGATCCCCGCGCGCGTCGCGTCGCCCAGGACGCGGTGATGCAGGAAGAGCTTCTCCAGCCCCAAGCCGACGATGATGTCCAGGGCTTTTTTCTGCTGGATGATGAGCGATATGCCGGGAGTCCATGGCGTCGTCTTGTCGGCCAGGTTCTTCCTGGCCTTTTTGGCGTCGAAATAGAACTTGGCGCACTTCGCGGTCTCGACGAACTTCCAGGCCTTCTGGCTGAAAGCGATATAGGCCAGCCCGGGCGGGATCATGAACGACTTCTGGGAACCGGAGAGGAAGATATCGATTTTCCACTCGTCCATCGGGCAGGGCATGACGCCGGCCCCCGAGATGCCGTCGACGACGAGGATGGCGTTGGTCCCGGCCACGACCTCCCCGAAGCCTTGGACATCGAAAATGGCGCCCGTGGAGGTCTCGGACAGCTGGCAGAAGACGGCCTTGATCTCAGGATTGGCCATCAGCTCCGCCTCGAGTTGGGCTTTCGTGTAATCGACGCCCCATTCGACGATGATCTCCTTGTGCTGGATGCCGTAGGCTTTGCAGATATTGCCCCAGCGCTCGCCGAACTTGCCGGCGTTGATCGTCAGCGCTTTGTCGCCGGGCGACAAGGTATTGACGACCGCCGCTTCCATCGCCCCCGTTCCCGACGAGGTGAGGATATAAGCGTCCTCCTTCGTGCCGAAGACGTATTTCAAGCCTTCGGTCACGTCCATGAATATCTTGGAGAACTCCGGCGTCCGGTGATGGATGATCGGCTCGGCGGCCGCGGCCAGGACATTCTCCGGAATGGGAGTAGGACCGGGAGAGAGAAGGTAATATTTTTTGATCATGAGGCCTCCTTGAGAAGATGTTTATAAATCCGGTATTTAACTTAATACAAAATTCGTCGGCCTGTCAACCCGACCTGAAATCGCCGAGGGAAATGGAACGTCGCCGATCCCCGTGTTCTTTCAGGGAATCGTTCGAGACCTGATGGGATTCCGCGTTCATCCGAGCTGGCGCAGGAGCGACACGAGCAGGGCGGCCCGTTGGGGGAGGGACGGCAGGAGCAGATGCTCGTGTTCGGCGTGGAGGCCGTCGCCGTCCGGACCGAGGCCGTCAAGCGTGGCGAGCCCCAGGCCCGCGGCGATGGACGCGTCCGACCCGCCGCCCGTTTTTCCGCCTTCGAGGGCCAGGCCGAGGCCGGCGCCGATCTCCTTGGCTTCCTGAAACAGCCGCGCGGACGCTTTTGTTTTTTCCATGGGAGGGGTCAGGCTGTCCACGCTGAACTTGACCCTGGAATGGGGCAGTGTCGGGGCCAGTTTCCGGAAGAAGCCGATGACCTTGTCCTTTTGGGGGGTGTCCCAGAACCGGATATCGCAGGTCGCCCAAGCTTTATCGGGCACGACATTGGCCTTTTCTCCGCCGCCGATGAGGCCGATATTGACGGAAATGTCCTTGGACTTGAGCTTCTGGACGCGGCGGAGCTGGGCCAGGAGCTCTTCGATGGCGTTGACGCCTTTGTCCGGAGTGCCGCCGTGAGCGGCCTTCCCGAAAGCCTCGAGACGGATGACAAGACGCCCTTTTCGCTGGATCTTAAGCGCGCCGCCGGGCAGGGCGGGTTCAAGGCACAGGACGGTGTCGGATTTCCGGGCCAGGGTTTTGATCATCTCGTGGGCCGCGTCGCAGCCGGTCTCCTCGGCGGAGTTGACGAAAACAACGATCTTCTTTTTCGGGCGGAGGTTGAGTTCGTTCAAGGTCTTGAGGGCGAAATAAGCGAGGACCAGACCGCCTTTCATATCCAGGACGCCCGGTCCGAAGACCTTATCTCCGGAGAAATAAAACGGCATCTTCTCGATTTTGCCGACCGGCCAGACGGTGTCGATATGGGTCAGCACGAGAATCTGGCCCTCCAGATTTCTGTCCGCCCTGCCGGGATATTCGGCCGTATAAAAGTCGCCCGTCGCTTTCTGCGGAATGCGGGTGACCTTGGCTCCGGTCTTCTTGAGCTGTTCGGCCAGAAACGACGAACACGCGTCAACCGCTTTCTTATCCGATGTCGGGGACTCCCTTTGGACGAGCTCTTTAAGCAGGTTGATCATCTCGCCCTGCCGGGATTTGAAAAATTGATTGAAGTCCATATGCGCTCCTTTGTCAGAGATACTAAATCTACCACAGCTCGGACCGAATTGCATCTAGTCCGTCAAGGGACGAGCCTTCGGCTCGCCACTCGCCCGCGACCTATATCCACGGGCGAGTACGGCGGAAGCGGACCCCCAGCCAAAGCCTGGGGCCCCTGCCGCCGTTGACAGGAACGGGGGATTCGAAGAAGATGGGGGGCGTTATGGGCAGGCTCGCCGGCATCGTTTGGATCTCGTCCGTTGTCCTCCTCGTCCCGGCGGCGGCATCCGGCCAGCGCGGAAACGCAATGATCCACGGTCATGCGGGGTATGCGTTTCAGGAGGAAGGAAACCTTCGCGGGGGTCTCGAGACCGGTTTCGGCTTCGCTTATACGTTCGCCAGCCGCTTCTGGCTCTCCATCGAATTCTCTAACTGGAAAACCGAAGCGACGGCCGCTCCGCGCATTCTCTATGACGGCACGGTCGCGGTCTCCCCGATCATCGCCTGTCTCCAATATGAGTTCCTTAATAATCGGTACTTCATTCCCTACGGCTTCGCCGGCGGCGCCTTCGTCTTCACGAATTTCAAGATCGGTCCGGTCATCTCGATCCCTGAGATCAAGATCAACCAAACCATCGAAAACGGTCCGGCTTTTTATCTCGGCGTCGGAGCGCGGATTCCCTTCACCCGATGGGTGAGTTTCTGCAGTGAGGTGTCCTATCTCATCCGGACGGCGCCCGGAAAAACAATCATCAGGGACATGAACCTCGGGATTTCCGAGGAAGCGATCGTGGTCAACCTGAAGACCGTCTTCGTCAAATTCGGACTCAAGCTTTTCTTTTAACGAAGCCTATGAAAGCCATATCTGGTCAGAGGTCACGATCGGAATGGCGGCCGATCCTGGGGGGCCTGGCCGCCCTTGTCCTGGCGGCGTCCTCGGTCTGGCCGTGCACGCTTGCCATTGTCAGCGGCAAAGCGACCCGCGACGGCCGGCCTCTTCTCTGGAAGAACCGCGACGTGGAAGGGCAGGACAGCCTCGTTCGCTATTTCAGCGGAAAAAAATACGCCTTCCTCGGCATCGTTGACGCCGGCTTCTATGATGAGGTCTATGCCGGGATCAACGCGGCCGGCCTGGCCTTCATCAACTCCGTGTCCGAGGATATGGAAGGGACGGCCGCCACGGAAAACGGAGAGTTCATCAAGAGGGTCCTGGAAGAATGCGCCTCGGTGAACGATGTTGAAGCCCTGCTCCGGTCGACGAATGGGCCCGGCCGGAAGACCCAGGCGAATTTCGGGGTCATCGACGCCCAGGGGAATGGGGCCATTTTCGAGACGGGAAATACGACCTTCACCAAATATGACGTCGACGAAGCCCCCCTGGGATTCATCGTCCGGACGAATTTCGCTCAGACCGGCAGCAAGCCCGGGCAGGGCGGAGGGTTCGTCCGCTTCGCTCGGGCCACGGACCTTCTCACCCGCGCCGCGGAGATGAAGATCCTCGATCACCGCTTCCTTCTTGAGCAGGCCGCTCGCGACCTGGCCAACGAATCCATCGATCCTTATCCGCTCCCGTATCGGGGCAGCCAGAACAATCATTCCTCGGGCTACGTGTATACCGCCAACTCGATCAATCGTTATCTGACCGCTTGCTGTACCGTCTTTCACGGGGTCCGGCCCGGCGAAGATCCTCTTCTGGCGACGATGTGGTGCATCCTCGGAGAGCCGGTCTGCGGCATCGCCCTTCCGCTTTGGGTCAAGGCCGGGGCCGTGCCCACCGAGCTCGGGGGAAGCTTCACCGCGCCGCTCCGGGACGCCGTCAAACTCAAGGAACGCCGCTGTTACAGCGATCCTCTGAGCGATAAATACCTGAACACGCTCGAGCTCGCCGACGGCCGGGGGAATGGGCTGATCCCTTTCATTGGCAGGATCGAGATCGTGCTCTTCCGCGCCGCGGAGGCCGCCCTATCCGGATGGAGGAGAACGGGGGCGGATCCCGCCCGGGTCCTGCTTTTCGAGGATGGCCTGGCCAGCTGGGCCTTCCGCAAATATCTCTTTGACATCCTCCGCTGACTCTCCCGTAGAGCGAGCCGCGGGGTTCACCATCGTCGGCGCCAGCCGGGCGGCCCCGTTGCTTTTGGCCTCGATTTGTCTTAAATTACCCGGTAGGAAGATTCGGATCTCGAAGATGTTTGGACCTTACAGAAAAAAACCGATCTTGGCGATCCTCTCCATCGCGATCAGCCTTGGCCTCTACTTCGTCCTCCGGGCCGAGATCGGCTATCCCTGGAAGGACGTCTTTGTCGGATCTCTGGATGGAGGCGCCTGGTGCGGCCTCGCCATCATCCCCCAAAAGGACAGCGCTTTCGGTTTTCAGATTAAGATCGAGAAGGACGGGACGATCATCGACGGCAACGACCTTTTTTACATGGTCTCGGAGGTCGGTCCGAACGCCTCCGACGGCCGCTACGCGCGCCTTAAATTCGACCTCGGCCTGCCCATCCTCCCGGCGAATCAAAAGGGGGATACGCCCATTCTGATCAAACCCTCGGATGAAACCGACACGCTGACGTTCGAATGGTCGCGCAAGGATGAGCGATCGGTCATCGGCCGCGTCCAAGCGCCGAAGAACGTCAAGATCCATCTCGTCCAATATTTTCCCTGGGACTTCAAAGGGCGTTATCGGGTCCTCCCGGACGGCCAGGTCCAGGGGGAATCCCGATCGCCCAAGCCCCTCTACAGCCGGTTGTGGACGCACCGCCAGGGAGAAGCCGCCGCGTCTACGGAAGGAGAGGAGCTGACGCTCGTCTTCTCTCAAGACAATGAACGCCGCGTCTATTTCGTCATCGGCGTCGGCGAGGACTCCGACAATCTGAAAAAGCGCATCTACCGCTACCAGAACACAAAGACGATCGATTCGGACCTGGCCGAGGAGCAGGACCGCTATAACAAAAAAAGGGTCCGGATCGACGGCTTCTACAAAGGGGTTCCGGAGGCCATCACCAACAATCTTTCTTGGATGGTCCTCTACCAGGCGGGAAGCCATCGGCTCTACGCGCCGGCCGGCCGGCGTTGGATCTTCAACCGGCCCGACGGTTCGCCCGATCATTGGCAGATCTTCGCCTGGGATTCGTTCTTCAACGCCCTCGAGCTGTCCCTGGAAAGCACGAAGCTCGCCGCGGACGCCGTCAAGGCGGTGCTCGAGACGCAATATCCGAACGGGAACATTCCCAATTGGAGGAGCCGCTTCGGCGGGACGCCCGACCGGTCGGGGCCTCCGGTCGGGGCCTATGTCGTCCTTAAGCTTTTCCAAAAGACGGGGGACCAGGAGCTCCTGAATCTCGCTTATCCTTATTTAAAAAAATGGCATTCGTTCTGGAAAGCGAAAAAACCCAACGGCCAGGCCCGCCGCGACGGCAACGGCGACGGGCTCCTTGAATGGGGCTCGGACCGGGAGCTCGTGGCCGAAAAAGCCCCCGCTTGGGAGATGGACGCCCCCGGCGAAACGAGGGCGAAATGGGAGTCGGGCATGGACGACCTTCCGAACTGGGACGACGTGCCGTACAGCGCCGAGACCGGCACGCTGACCATGAACTGTCTCGACCTCAACTGCCTCTACGCGCTGGACGCTTGGTGCCTGTCGCAGATGGCGGCCATCCTCAACCGTCGCGAGGACGACGAGGCCTTCATGGCCGACTATGAGAAGATGAAAGAGCTCATCAACGCCCATCTCTGGAACCAGCGCGAAGGCTTCTATTTTGACCGTCATTGGGACGGCCGTTTTTCGACGCGCAAGGCGGCCTCCAATTTTTATCCGCTTCTCGCCCGGATCCCCGACGAACGCCGGGCCCAGCTCATACTCCGGCATCTGCGCAATCCCAAGGAGTTCTGGGGCGATTACGTCGTCCCGACGATCTCAAAGGACGACCCGGCCTTCAACGATCCGAAGAATCCAGACCGCCAATACTGGCGCGGAACGATCTGGCCGCCGACGAACTATTTGATTTACCAGGGGCTCAAAGCCTACGGGGAGGATGCGTTAGCCTCCGAATTCGCTAAAAAGAGCTCTTCGCTCTTCATGCGGAGCTGGACGCATTTTCAGCTTTGTCCCGAGAATTTCCACCCCTTGACGGGCGAAGCCTCCGGCCAGAGGTTCCAAAGCTGGGGGCCGTTATTCGCCCTTCTTGCCGTCGAGGAATACCTGGATTTCACGCCCTGGGAGGGCTTTCGTTTCGGGATGATCCAGCCGGACAGCAAGGGGACGATCTCCCGGGTCTCCATCCAGGGCCGGAGCTACGACGTGGAGGCCTCCAAAAAAGAACTCGTCCTCCGCGAGGAAGGGAAGGAGATCGTCACGATCGACGGGGCGGCCGTGGTCCGCCACTTTCTTTACTCGGATAACGAGGTCTCGTTCGAGATCAGGTCCATCGCCTCCCGAAAGGTGAAGCTCCAATTCCTCAAGAAGGGCAAATACCAGCTTCTGATCGACAACCAGCCCCGGAGGATCTTCAGCGGCCGGTCCATTAAATTCGATGTCGCCGAAGGACCTCACACCGTCGAGATCCAGCTCCTCGAAGAGCTGGAATGATCGATCCCTATTTCCGGCTGTCCAGGTAAGCCTTTTTCAGCGTATCGCCGCGAACGCCCTGCCGCAAGGCTTCCAGGGCCAGGATCTCCTCGGGCGGGATGTTGCCGAGGTTCACGTTCGGTCCGAAGCGAAGGATGAGGTCCTGCTGCTGGTTTTTGAGCGGCGCTTCCCAGATCAAGACGGAGGGATCGGGGACGCCGCCGATGATATTCTCCATTTCGTCCACCCGCGTCCGTCCTTCCTGATCGAAGATGCCGACGCCCCTGCCGGCTTCCCGCGCCTCGATGATGACCTTGAACGCGCCGTTCTCAATGTCCTTCCGGATGAGCCGATGGGTCAGGGAGATGGGGAGGACGTCGTGGGGGTCCTTTTTCCCGACCTCGGTGATGACCTTGAAGCCTCGATCGATGCTCCTTTTGATGACGTCGGACCGCGTCCGGAGGCCGATATCGATCGTTCCATCTGAGACCTCGATGGCCGAGAAGCCGAGCTTCTTGGCCCGGTCCAGGTATTCGTCAACGACGCCCTGCCAGACCGCGACCTCCAAGAAGGTTCCGCCGGGCATGACTTCGATCCCGCGCTCCGTGATCTTCCGGTTCTTCTTCCGAAGCAGCGTTTTGTCGTAAAAAGCCGATGTTCCAAATGTCAATTTGATCACGTCGATATAATCCGAGGCGATCTCGAGCAAGTCATCGAGCTGTCTCAGTCCGACGTTTTTATCGATGACCATGGTCAGCCCCGACGTCCTGGGTTTCGAACTCCTTCCGGCGACGGGCATCCGGATGACCCCTTCCCAGGCTTTGGGCCTTGACTCTCCGGCTTTTTTTGCTTTCTGAGGCATATGAGAGGCTCCTTTCGAAATCGGGGACATGGACTCGAGCGCATGTCCCCATTTTATTTCATGAGATCTCCCCAGCATTCGGCGGGATTCGAGAGGACGGCCGCGATCCGCTCGACCGATCCGTGCCGGACCAGGGCTTGGGACGCCTTCAGGCGTTTTCCGGCGAGAGCCGCGTTATCGAAGCCCGGGACCGGGAGGCGGTCATAGAGCACGACGGTCTCGGCGATCTTCTGGGACAGGTTGTCGAAGACGCTTTTCGCGGCCGTGTTCGGATCCTCGAGAGGATGGGCCAGGAATCCCGGCCGGCCTTCTTCGATATGGGGAAAGACCAGGACGAGGCTCGGCTGGACGAGCTTATCCCGCGAACTCTGGCGGGCGGATAGATCCAGGGCGATCTTGTTCCGCCAGACGGCGTCGCCCCGGATCCCGTTCAATTCGCGAGGGCAGAATTCCGGGAAATCGTGAACGAGCGTTCCGAGCCGGATGTTGTCGACCAGAGATCCTTTAAACCAGGTCAGGCCCCCCGCTTCGAAGCGGAAATGAACGGTTTCCGTTGAAAAAAGCGAGAGTCCTTTGGCCAGCCCGCTCAGGAGATAGACCGTTTTGCCGCTGCCGGCCCCTCCGGCCACGAC
>Ga0315275_10006716_pt1 | contig 11049 bp, 12 predicted proteins | sample YL17G03_0_MG_FD_205557 | JGI IMG/M metagenome (GOLD analysis project Ga0315275, IMG submission 205557) | Sediment microbial communities from Yellowstone Lake, YNP, Wyoming, USA - YL17G03_0 | ecosystem: Environmental > Aquatic > Freshwater > Lake > Sediment | place: USA: Wyoming | collected...
GTCGGGTTCCACCGCCGTGCGCCATCGTGCCGTTCACCCTCCAAGCCGGCGCCTCTCGCGAGTTCCATCACAGCTGGGATCTAATCAGCGACAATGGCACATTTGGCCAGCCAGATGATGACTTTGCCGTCCGCCCAGGCGCCTACGCCGTGACCGCACGAGTTTCAGCTCCCCACCTGAACGCTGTTCCGCTTACCCTGACGATAGATGTTGCGCGATGATCTGTCGAGAAACGGAACCAGAGTCATTTCAGGTTCTAACATCGTGTTGCAGTGGCTGGCCGGCGCCGCCCGCGTCGGCGGCATCTGCAGGTGTGGTTGAGGCGCCGACCACCACTGAACACGGCGTTATGCCGTCGAAACCGGCGGGCTTCCCGTACGTCAATACATCGTGCATACTAGGTGACGCGTATGCCGGACATCCGGTTCGAGTGGGATTCGGCCAAGGCCAGCGCGAATCTCCGGAAACACGGGGTGGCCTTCGAAGAGGCCGAGGCCGTGTTCTCGGACGACTTGGCGTTGTTGATTGACGATCCGGACCATTCCGACGAGGAGGAACGCTTTGTGCTGTTGGGCTTGAGCGCGGCTCCTCGGATTCTGGCCGTGGTGCATGCGTATCGTTCGGCGAAGGACACCATTCGCATCATCTCGGCGCGGAAGGCCACAAAGGCGGAGCGCACGATCTACGTGAAGAGGCCTCGACCATGAGAAAAGAATACGACTTCAGCCAAGCGCGACCGAACCCGTATGCCAAGCGTCTGAAGCGATCTGTGACCATTCGAATCGACGAAGGCACAATCGCGTATTTCAAAGGGCTCGCGGCGGAAAGCGGTATCCCGTATCAAACGCTCATCAACTCGTACTTGCGCGACTGCGCATCCGTTGGGCGGCGTCCGGCAATGCGCTGGGTTGGAGCGACGAAAGGCGCGCCATAACCACGCGCTGCACCCGACCGGCGGCGGGCGAGCATGAGCGCCGGCGGGTGAGCGCTGAGCGTTGGGCCGACACACGGCCGGGCAACTTGCCACCAATGGCATTACCGTGGTAATGTAACATCCATGCCAATCGCACGATCACGAGTCACGGCCCAGGGTCAGGTGTCGGTACCGGCCGAGGTGCGCCGGAAACTCGGTGGGGGGCCAGGTTCACTGTTGGAATGGAACGAAGAGGGTAACGCCGTCGTGGGCCGGCGGTCTGGGCGGTACACGTCCGTAGAAATCCACCGGGCGGTCTTCGGGCACGGGCGCCTGCCACCACGATCGATAACCGAACTGAAGGAAGGCATCCGGAAGCACGTCCGGGCACGCCATGCGCGCGATTGATACGAATGTCCTCGTGCGGCTGCTGACGCGGGACTCACCGAAGCAGGCGGCCGTGGCCGACGCGTTCGTGCAAGCCGGCGCCTGGGTGTCGGTACTGGCGCTGGCCGAAACCACGTGGGTGCTTGGGCCTGTCTACGACCGCGACGCGGCTCAAGTCGCTCAGGCGGTCGAGATGCTTCTGAACCATCAGTGCTTGACGCTCCAGGAGCCGGAGGCCGTGGCGGCGGCACTTGAGACGTTTCGGCGGCAACCCGCACTGGGATTTTCCGACTGCCTCCTCGTCGAACTCGCGCGAAAAGCGGGACATCCCCCGCTTGGCACACTTGACCGGGATCTCAGCAAGGTGGACGGGGCGGCGAAACTGTAAACGACGGGAGTCCCCAACGGCGGCCCAACCACGCGCTGCAGCCGGCCGCCGGCAAGCGGCGCCTGGAGCCAAGCACGGCGGAAGCACCGGCCGCGGCTAAGCGCGAACTGTCAGCCCGCTGAACACGACGATCGGATTCCTGGTGAAATCCGTGAAGGCCCCGATACACATAGATACAGCCCGGCTGGTCCTGCAGCAGCCCACGATCACCGACGCCGCGGCGATCTTCGAACGGTACGCGAGCGACCGCGAGGTAACGCGATTCGTGGGATGGCCGCGACATCGATCGGTTGAGGACACGAGAGCCTTCTTGCGGTTCAGCGCAGAGGAGTGGACGCAGTGGCCAGCGGGTCCCTACCTGATTCGGTCGCGCAGGGAGGGTCAGCTACTCGGAGGCACCGGCTTCGGCTTCGAATCGCCACACCAGGCCATGACCGGGTATGTGCTGGCAAGAGACGCCTGGGGACAAGGCTACGCCACCGAGGCGCTTGAGGCCATCATCGAGATCGCTCGTCGGATCGGTGTAGCCAGACTCTATGCGCTTTGCCATCCAGCACACCGAGCGTCCTGGCGCGTGCTTGAGAAATGTGCGTTCGCGCGGCATGACGTACCGAAACGCCAAGCGGAATTTCCAAATCTGTCTCCCGGCGTGCAGCAGGACGTACTCTGTTACGCGATGGTTCTGGGAACGGCCAACGGCGCGGGCTAACCACCAAATGGAGCCGACGCGCCCGATGATCCGTGTCCGCGCGATGATGTCGCTTGGGCGCGCGGCTCATGTGGACCGTCAGCCGCACGACCGGCACGGCGGACGATAGGAAGCACTGGCCGGGTCTGCCGGGCCCAGTTGACGCGACGCCCGCTATCGGACGGCCCGGGGCCGGATGCCCAGCGCACCGAACGGCCCATACACAGGGCTTGTTATGCCCCCTCGGGCAGCATTGTCCGCCGCGCTGACGTGGCGAGCGTGCGTCCCGCCCCGGCTGGTGCGGACGATGAGCGCGCGTGGGAGCCGGTGGACGCGTGGCGGTATTGGACCGCTCACCTGTTCCGGAATGGCCGGGACAACCAGGACATACGTGTCGCCGGCACGGTGTGGGCCGCCTACAACGCCGGCACCGAACTGGTCGATCACAGCGGCGGGCGGTTGATTGGGCCCAGGGCCGCCGGGAACGGCCGGCGGCGGAGATCGCCCAGGCGCTGACGGCGAGGGTGAATCGCGGATCGCAGGACTGAAGTCCTGCGCCACGTACGGGGGGCCCTGACGTCTTGCGCCACGTACGGGGATGCCTGTCCTGTGCGCGGGCGACGTTCATCAGGCGGTTCCAAGGGTCTTTACTTTACGGGTAAAGACGCTTTACCATGATGGCATGACTTCTACGATTTCCGCGAAAGGACAGATCACCGTCCCGAAAGCCGTGCGCGACGAGCTCGGGCTCCGTCCCGGGACGCGGGTGGAGTTCGAGCTGACTGCGCAGGGCGCGCTGCTGCGCAAGGGGCATCCCGGTGGCGTCCGGGCTGTCGACCGCGTCCTGGGCATCTTGAAGCGCGAGACCCCGACGGATGTGCTGGTCGACGATATGAGGGGGCCCGTTCCCGCGTCGGTGCGGAGGCGCCGGTGACAACCGCCGTCGATTCCATGGTCCTCATCGATCTGTTCCAGCAGGAACCCACCTGGGCGTCTCGCGCGGCGACGGCCATCGATCGCGCGATTCGCTCCGGTCGCCTGATCGCGTGCGATGTTGTCTGGGCCGAGGTGGCGGGACGCTTTGCCTCGGACGAGGTGCTGGCTGCGGCGATGGCGGAGCTGAGCGTCGAATTCGATGGCATCACCGAGGCGGCGGCGACCAGCGCTGGCCGGCTCTGGCGGCGGTTTCGGCAGAGGGGCGGCACGCGTCGCGACCGCATCGTGCCGGACTTTCTGGTTGGAGCCCACGCACTCGAGAGGGCCGATTCGCTGCTGACCCGCGACCGCGGCTTCTATCGCCAGTACTTCAAGGGGCTCCCGATCATCGAGCCCTGAGCGACTGGGGGAGATCCCGCCACACGCGTCACCCCCGAGGGCTGACAGTGGTCACATGAAGATCTTTCTTGCGTTCCAGTATTCCTGAATCGGTCGTCGAAGTTTCCTGCAAATCGAAACTAAAAGATTGTCTTCATAGGGCATCGCATAATCAGACTGAATGATCCCGGCTTCTTCGACCTCCTCGAAATCCTGCAACAGCTTGTCTTTTGTCACGCCGATCACAATCACTGTCACATCCTGCTTCAGATGTTCCAGGCTCCAGTACCAGTAGCTGTTGTGTTGACTGATGGCAGGGGGAAGTCCGAACGCTCGTCCGAAGTAATCGACTGCCCCGGCTTCGCCGTAGTTCCGGCCGTAAATGAGACACCTCTGTTTGTCTGAATCGGGAAGTGACGCATAAACGCGGGCGGTGACTTCGGCCATATGTTCCCAGCCGAATCGATCTGCGTAGAACTGCGGCAGACGTGTCAGCCGCAGACCTTCATTTGAAGACGGGGTCAGTCCCAGCGCTGACTGGTACCTGACAAACGACTCGACCGGGAGGATATCGAGTGTCAGGGGCACCAAGCACATTCCCAATGCGGTCAGGCAAATCGCATACGGGACCCGTATCCAACGGAGATATTGCCCCCTCAACAACCGCTCAAGCTGTACAGATCCTGCCGGAAGCAGCATCGTCATTGCCGATGCAAAATACTCCGGTTTGGAATGAACGTTGACAATCAAGATAGCCAGAACGACCAGGACAGCATACCCAACGATCCGATACTCCCTCCGCGTAATCAGGAACCAGAATCCGGCAAGCCATACGGGCGCGGCCAGCGGATTCATGATCAGCAGTATTCCGGAGAAGAATGTGATCGGGTTTTGCGAAACATACTTCTCGGTCGAAGCATTGCGGATGAACGCAAGATGCGCAAAGTCGTGATTGACATTCCAGATCACGTAGGGGATGAACAACGCTGCCGCCAGACACCCGGCAAGCCAGGGAGTCGTTGATCGCAGCGCCGTGCGGTGTGAGGTCAGCAATACGGCAATGAGTATTCCCGCACCAAGCCAGAGCATGCTGATCTTGTTCAGCGCTCCCAGTCCGAGAATCAGGCCGAGCCAATACCAATGCGTCGGCTGATGGGTTTCAGCAAGACTCTGGAGAATGAGAAATGCAAGCGCCCACAGAACCACGTCGAAGGCATTCATGCTGAAGATACCGAAGAACCCAAGAAAGATCGGGGCGAGCATCGATGCAAGGCAGGCGAGGACGAGTGCATACGTCTCCCCTCCGAATCCTCTGGCAATGGTTCCGACGACGAACGTCGTCAGTCCGCCGCAAAGGGCCGGAAGAAATCGAATCGAAAACAGTGAATCCCCGAACAGGGATGTCCAGGCAGAGAGCAGCCAAATCGACAACGGGGGATGATCGACGTAGCCAATGTCCAGATGATGTGCGCACGCGATGTAGTAGAGCTCATCCCGGAAGACGCCATACCCTCCCATCCCAGTTGCTATCAAGTGAATGACAACTGTGAGAATGGACAGGGACCACAAGACAGGGCTCCTATGGCGTTGGTTCATTCAACCTCCTCTTGAATGTCGAAGTTGCAGCCCGAGATAGTACTCCGAGACCGGGCGCCAGTCCTCGTTGATCGGGGATCCGGCCGTCGCGGCTTCGAGGGCCTCGCCTTCGAGGCTGTCCCGGGCCAGTTCCAGGATGCGGGCCCGCGTGGCTTCGGGATAGGCCGCCAGCAGCCGGTTGCGGCGATCGTCGTTCCGTATCAACGGGCTCTGAGATGCCAGCGAGAATTCCGGGTAGACCCGCACGTGCGCGAATACCGCCAGCAGTGTTCGCGGGACGATTGCGCCGTCGCCGATGCCGCCGACCATCAGGACTCCGCCCTCAGCCAGGCGCGCCGCTGCCAGCGCGAAGAACTCCCGCGAGTGGAGGTTGTTGGCGTACGCCGTTGTGGTGCGCACCGGGTCCATCAGGATCAGGTCGAACCGCTCGTCGTGTTGCAACAGCACCCGCCGCCCGTCGTCGATCACCACGCGGACCCGGGCGTCTTCCATCGTCGCCGCGAGGCCCGGGAACTTCCGGAGGTTCCGGATAACGGAGCCGCACAGCTCGACGATGGTGACCCGCTCGACCTCGGTGGAGCCGAGCGCCGCCTCGGTGATCGATCCGGCGCCAAAGCCGACGACCAGGACCTTTCGCGGCGACGGGGCCGCGCTGAGCGCTTCGACGGCCTCCGCCAGAAACAGCTCACCGGGCCGGTAGCCGTGTCCCTGGCCGTTGATGAAATTCCGCATCCGATCGCCGGCCTCGTAGGTCATGACGACCGCGTCCCGGCCTTCCTCGAACTGCGCGCTCCGGGGCGTGAAGGGCGGCACGTGCATCTCGGTGTACAGCGCGCCGCGGCGGGGAATAACCACGACCGCGAGGATCACGAGCGCGAGCACGCCGGCCCGCCGCACCGAGACCGGCAGCCGCGAACCGTGCGCGGTCAGGGGCGCCATGCCAAACAGGAGGCCGAGCACGCCAAAGCACAGCACGGTCATCTCAGTGCCGATGGCCGGGAGCAGCACGAGCGCTGTGATGAGGCCGCCAGCGACATTTCCCAGCACGCTGAACCCCAGCGTCGTGCCGACGGCCGCGCCTTCGCCGCCGCGGCGCCTCAGGGCCAGCGATGAGATCAGCGGGAAGCTGGCGCCCATGAAGACGGTAGGCACGAACATGAACGCCATCGGCCAGACGAACACGTCAACGAGCAGGAACAGATCTGCGAGCGACGGCAGGCCCTGGCGCCACGCGACGGGCGCGAGCGACGGGTGCAGATCGGTCGCGAACGACAGACGGGTGAGTGCCTCGACCGGGGTGTATCGCGTCAGGTAGTAGTAGCCGGCGAAGGTGGCAAGCGTCGCCACGCCAATGAGGAACTGGAGCGTGAAGAACACGTCCCTGTGCGAGACGCCTGGCCTTCGAACGAGAAACCGGTGCACCCACCTGCTGCCCAGCGCGACGCCGAAGAGGTAGACGGCCAGCACGCTGGCGAACGCATACGGCGAGTCCTTCACGAGGACGCCGATGACGCGGTACCAGACGATTTCGTACCCGATGGCCACCATCCCGGTGACGAACACCAGGAGGTAGGCGAGGCGCCCAAGGGCGTGTGCCGGTTTCGGTGCGGGCGGATCGGGTGGGACCGCGGCGTCTGCGCGCTGGGCCATCCGTCGTGCCTGCAGGATGGCCGCAGCGAGGACGGCGTCGATCCCCGCCGCCACGTAGACGCACCCGTCGAGCCCGACGAGCGACACGAGCAGGTAGCCAGTCACGATCGCGCCGGCCGCCGCGCCGAGTGTGTTGAGAAAATAGAGGTGGCTGACGCGTCGAATGAATTCGCCGGTGCCGCAACCGTACATGGTCGTGAGCAGCGGAAGCGTGATCCCCATCAGGAGGGTGGGGACGGCCAGAAGCGCGAACAGCCAGGCGAACGACGCGGCCGGCGTGTAGTCGACCGTGGTGCGCCCGAACCACAGGATGAGCGGCAGGCTGACGAGGCCGCTGATGCCGAGGGCTCCTTCGACAGCCGCGTAGAGGCGGTAGGGCTCACGGGCACGTTCGGCGAGCCGGCTTCCGATGAGCGAACCCAGGCCGAGCCCCAACATGTAGACGCTGACGATGAGCGCGATCGAGAGGGCCCCGACCCCGACGTGAATCGTCAGCAGGCGCTGCCACGCGACCTGGTAGACAAGGCCCGAGAACCCCGAGCAGAAACAGACCGCGGAGAGGAGCGCGGCAAGGCGCCGTGACGGCAGCACGGTGTCGGGAGAGACATGATCGCGGCGGTCGGTCATTTCGGTCCACGCCCGGGCGAGGAAACGCTACCACGGCCCACTCCGCCAGGAAAAGCCGGACCGACCCGGCCGAGTCCGTTCGCGCGCGCCGAGGGTCGCTTGACGCGAGCTGTCCGGCCGAAACTCCGTCGCTGCGGCCATCATCCGGCCTGTCGTCCCGAAGAGCGTTGCCGGTCACAGGAGAGAGGAGCGGGTGTATGGTACTCGTGTGATACGCGGCGGGGCCGCAATCCCGCCGGCACGAGGCAAGACGGTCTGGGCCTTCGTCGCACGCGGGCCCTGGGTGCCCTGTCGGGGCCCTCACGACGGCCACCGACCGGCACATCGGGGAACCCCGAAGCACCCCACCGTTCCACCTGGCCGGCGTCGTTCTCCGCGGTGGTGTCAGGGTCGTGCGAAGGATGTGTCATTCTCGATGGTGGTGACGACCGTATGCAGAGAGGAGAACAGGTCTGGCGCTCCAGGACCGACGACGAAGTGGCCGAAGCGGCGCGAGTCCTTGCCGAGTACACCGAAGAAGGCGAGAGGATCATTCGCGCCGAACTCCGCCGGCGCGGCCTTCCGGAGCCCGCGGCCCCCATCGGCCGGTGCTCGCCTTGTGGCAGGTCCATCCAGCGGGACGATCCGGGCACTGAATGCGCCCAGTGCGGCGCGCCATTCCCTGACGCGATTCGGTCGATGTTGCGGCCGTCAGCCCCAGAGTCCGGAAACCAGGAGCACGAGTCCGGCTCGGCTGAGTTCGTGTACAGGAGCACGCATCTCCATGAGGTGGACCTCGTCGCGGAGCAGCTCGAGCAGGCCGGGATCGCGTTCTACCGGTCAGAAGAAACGATGGGTGTGAGAAGAGCCATGCCGATTGCCGCGCCCGTCGCGTGTCTGCCGTGGAGCTGGTTTCTCGTTGTCGTTCCTGCGCCGCACGCCGCTCGCGCAAGGGCGTTGGTAGATTCACTGCCCGTGTCGCACGACGAATAGGCAGGAGCGTGGACGTCAACGGCGGGAGCGCCGATGCGGCCCCGGCTGTTCCGGATCATCCGCTGCGCCGCGGGCGCGCGGCAGGCCGTGAGGGCCCGAGGTCCTGCTCCTCTCCAGGGGCGGGCAGGATGGCCTTCATGGCCCAAAGCCCGCCTTGCTGAGGTATCATCCGCATATCCTGCTCCATGTCTACTGCCGCGGCGGGCTTCGCGACGAGGCGTGGCGCGTTTTCCCGAGGTGACCCCCATGACAAGGTCGTTTCCCCTCTTCCTGATTGCCCCCTTCGTCCTCGCGGCTTCGAGCTGTACGCCCACAGGGACGCCGGGCAACTGCACGTTCACCGTCCAGCTCGCCCAGCACCCCGGAGTGTTCCACGGCGCGGGCGTGCCGGCCGCCGGCGGCGACTTCTCGGTGGACGTCCTCGCCAACCCCTCCACCTGCCAGGTCCCGACGCAGACCCCTGATTCGTGGATCACGATCACGCAGGAGGTCCCAGACCGCGGCCTCGGGTTCAGAATCACCGCCGCCGCGAACGCGGGAGCGGCCAGGCGCACCGGAACGGCACACGTCGGCTACCAGGCCCTGACGGTCGATCAGGCCGGCGCCGGCGGATCCGGCTGCACGTTCCAGCTGATTCCCGCCAGCTCCAGCTTCACCACAGCCGGCGGCACCGGGGCGTTCGTCATCGTGCCGAACGATCAGCGCTGCGGCTGGCAGGCCGAGCGGTCGTCAACCGGGGAAGACTGGTCCAGCGAGCCTCGTCCAAATCGCGGTGTCGGGACCACCGGGATTGTGTTCGACGTGCGGTCGGGAACCGCGGCGCCTCAACCGCCGCTGCCACGGCAGGCCGGGATTCGAGTGACCGACAGCGCGAACGCCCTCGTGGGAACGCACGGGTACGCCCAGCAATAGCGCCGTGGACGACGCGGGAGGGCGGCTCCCGGCAGCCACTGTGCGGCCTGGGAGTCGCCGGACGAGTTCGACGCGGCCGATCGAGAAGCTCCTGGCGAAGGTGAAGTGACGGAGCGCGGCGAACCCGGCTCGCCTTGTCCTACGGAAGCAGACGACCCGGCGCCAGTGAGAACTCGCGGCGCGTGGGGTAGGTCTTGCGCAGCAGGTCGAACGCCCTTCCCCGCTCCGCCGCGTCCATCTCCGCGGTCCGCCTCAACGCCTCATCGTCTCGGAGAATGGGATACACGGCGGCGACGGCGTCGGCAAGCGCCGAGACGCCCTCGCGATCGAGGTGCCGCGGTGTTTCGTCGCCTCGCGCGAATCCGCGCAGCGGCAGGCTCTCGGGGCGCGGAGGGGCGGCGGCGGCGGCGCGCCAGATCGGCTCGATGCCAAGGAACCGGCACGCGGCGCGGTACACCAGGTCGGTCCCATTCAGCTTGCCTTCCAGCGAGTAGCCCGCGATGTGCGGCGTGGCGATGTCCACGCGCGCCAGCAGGCAGCCGTCGATCTCGGGCTCGTGGTCCCACACATCGAGCACGACCGCGCCCAGGCGCTTGAGGTCGAGCGCGCGACGGAGCGCCGCCTCGTCCACCACCTCGCCGCGCCCCGCGTTGCAGAACCACGCCCCAGGCTTGAGGCGCGAAAAGAACGCCTCGCCGATCAGCCGGTACGTCGGGTCCAGGCCGTCCACCGTGAGCGGCGTGTGGCAGGTGACGATGTCGCAGTCGAGGAGGGCGTCGAGGGGACGGTAGCGGCCGCTGCCTGTTTCGCGGGCCTTCGGCGGGTCGTTCAGCACGGGCTCCATGCCGAGAGCGCGCGCCTTCTCCGCGACCAGCGACCCGACGTGTCCGACGCCGACCACGCCGACGCGGCGGCCCGCCAGCGTCTCGCCGCGGCGCTGCGCCAACGTGAGCCACGCGGCCGTCATGTACTCGGCCACGGCGTTGGCGTTGCAGCCGAGCGCCGCGTGCCACGCGATGCCGAGGCGCTCGAGATCGGCGATCGCCAGGTGGTCAGCGCCCGACGTGGCGGTGCCGACGAATCGCACCCGAGTGCCCGCGATAAGCGCCTCGTCGACACGCGTGATGGAGCGCACCACCAGCAGGTCGACGTCCGCCAGGTCCGCGCGCGAGATCTGCCGGCCGTGCTTCAGCCGCACCTCGCCGAGAGTGCCAAAGGCCTCGCGGGCGTACGGGATGTTCTCGTCGGCGAGAATCGTCGGGCGGGTCATGCCGAGATTGTGCCGTTGCGGGCGCGCCTGGCGCAAGTGGCCCGCCATGAGGCCGATCCGTCCGGCACGTGGGCCCACGCGTTGGCCGGCGCGTATACTCGGGCCGGCGCTTCAGCTGGCTGCTACCAGTCAGGCAGAGAGGGCAAGTATGAGATCGCTCGCCTTGCTCGTCGCTCTCTTCATCATGGTCGTCGGCATCGTGGGTGTCGTCCGCGTACGGGCAAGACGCGGCGCTGCGCTACCGGTGGGTCAAGGGAGAGGAAGTCCGGTACCGGGTCAGCCAGCAGGGCACCACGACGATCAGCGGCCTGCCCGGGATGGGCGAGATGACG
>Ga0315275_10006718_pt1 | contig 11048 bp, 7 predicted proteins | sample YL17G03_0_MG_FD_205557 | JGI IMG/M metagenome (GOLD analysis project Ga0315275, IMG submission 205557) | Sediment microbial communities from Yellowstone Lake, YNP, Wyoming, USA - YL17G03_0 | ecosystem: Environmental > Aquatic > Freshwater > Lake > Sediment | place: USA: Wyoming | collected...
GAGCAGGTCCTGCTTGCCAGCCGGCACGGTCACCGTCAGGCAGGGGAATCTGTGGTATACTCCCGGGCAGTGCTGGCCGGGGGAACCGGGATGAAGTCGAGGCTTGCCGCCGCAGCCATGGCCGCGGGGCTGGTGTTGCTTGTCGCCAGTGGGGTGTGGGGGGATGCCATGGTCGTCGCCGGCCGGCGGGTCGAATCCCGGGTCCGCTTTGTAGCAGCCGGAGACGAGATCCTCGCCCCTCTCCTGACCGCGCTCGAGGCGCTGGGCGCGCGCTCCGAGGTCACACCTGACGCCGTCAAGATCACCACCGCAGCCCGCGAGGAAATCCTCATCTCTCGCACCCGGCCCGAGGCGACGCGGGACGGCGCGCTGCGAGACCTGCCCCGCCCACCCCTGTCCCGCGATGGCGCCTTACTGCTGCCGGCAAAGGCGGTGGGATCGCTGCTGGGATGCGCGGTGCGGTGGGACGAAGGGTCACGGACCCTGTTCCTTCACCCCTGGATACGCGAGTTCTCCCTGGAGACGCTGCCGGATCGCTACCGGCTGACCGTGGCGGCGGAAGGGCCGGTCGTCCAGCGCACGGGCCGGGTGGAGGAGGGCACGCCGCGGCTGTTCGTTGACCTGCTGGGGGCCGACCTGGCCAGCATCCCTTCTCAGGTGAAGGTGGAGGGCAGCTACCTCCTCGGGGCCAGGATCAGCCAGAAGAGCCTGGCGCCGGCCCCCGAGGGTGACGTGACCCGCGTGGTGGTGGAGATGGCGGAATGGCGGCCCTACCGGGTCCGGCTGAGCGCAGATCGGCGAACCCTCGAGATCGAGCTCCCGCTCCCGGGGTCAGCGGAGCTGCCTCCGGAAGCGCCACCGGTGGTGCTCTCCGGGCTCAGCTTCCGGCGGGTCTCGCCCCGGTTGGCGGTGGTGACAGTCGCCACCTCGGGGAAGGCGGTCTGCCGGTCGGAGACTAGCGATGATCCCCCGGCCGTGCAAGTGGAGGTGCTGAATGCGCAGAGCCAGATCGCGGCTCCGGAGCTGGAGGTGCGAGACCGGCTGGTCTCAAAGGTTTCGGCAGCGGAAGCTCAGGGAAAGCCGGGGACACAGCGGGTGACCATCGCGCTGACCGGACCGACCCCACATTTCGTGGTGAGCGAGGCGGGCGCGGTGCGGGTGCTGCTGGGTCAGACCGAGCTGACCGATCTCTGCGTGGTGGTTGACCCGGGGCACGGCGGTCCGGACACCGGGGCGATCGGGCGCACGGGGCTGATGGAGAAGGAGGTCAATCTCGACATCGCGTCGCGCGTGTGCCGAATGCTAGGGGAGATGGGTGCGAAGGTGTTGACCACTCGCCGTGACGATAGCGCGATGATCCCGTGGGCTCGCGGGAATCGCGAGGAGCACCGCCGGGAGCTGCAGGCGCGGTGCGCGCTGGCAAACGACGGGGGAGCTGATCTGTTCGTCTCGATCCACGCCAATGCGCGGGAGACCAACCCGGGCTCGGTGCGAGGCACGGAGACGTACTACCGGAAGGAAGACAGCCGGGCCTTCGCTGAGGTGATGCAGCAAGAGGTGGTGAAGGCCGCCGGATTGCCGGACGGGGGCGCGAAGTATCATCCCCAGCCGATCATCGTGCTCTACCAGACGACCGTGCCGGCGGTGCTGGTCGAGGTGGGCTACCTCAGCAATCGCGAGGACGAGCAGAAGCTGGCCGATCCCGAGTTCCGGGAGCAGGCCGCCCGCGGCATCGTCAATGGCATCAAGCGTTGGGTGGAGGACGGAGGCATCCTCTCGGACCTGGAGCGGCGCCAGGCCAGGGCGGTGGGGGCCGTGAGCAGGGCGGGGGAAGCACCCGGGATGTGACCGCCGACCAAGCCCAATCTTACGTTGACAGGCCACGGGCAACCGTGATACGGTAAGGGGGCCGGTGAAAGCCGCCCGCATTGGTCCGTCCAGGGCCAGCGGGCGTTCGCTTTGTGGCTGCGCGGGTTGCTGCGCAGCCCCGCGTGACGTAATGGCAGTCCCCCTTCTGTTTGCCATGCGGCCCCGCGTGTGATGACAAGAGACGCAGCCGACATTCGAGCAGTGATCCTCGACCTCGATGGGGTCCTCTATCGGGGGAAGACGGCCCTCCCCGGGGCGCATGAGGCCACCGAGTGGCTCCGCCAGCAGGGCTACCAGACCTACTACTTCACCAACAACTCGACGCGCACGCGGGAGAGCTATGTCGAGCTGCTGGCCGGGTTCCGCATTCACGCGGACCGCGAGCATATCGTCACCTCCGCCTCTCTCACCACGCAGTACTTCCGCGACCTGGGAGTGCTCAACCACCCGAAGGGCCGGCCCACCGTGCTCGTGGTCGGAGAAGGCGGATTGGCCTCGGAGCTGCGCGGCGCGGGGGTGAGAGTGGTCCGCCGGCCCGGCCTGCGGCAGGTTGATTATGTGGTAGTGGGGATGGACCGCCAGTTCACCTATCGCAAGCTCTACGAGGCCCAGCAGGCGGTGCGCGCGGGGGCGAAGCTGATCGCCACCAACCGGGATGCCACTTACCCGGTGGAAGACGGCAATGTCATCCCAGGGGGAGGGAGCATCGTCGCGGCGGTAGCGACCGCGGCCGAACAGGAGCCCCTGCTGATCGGCAAGCCCTCGGCGCGTGCGGGCGAGCTGATCCTGCACCACGCGGGAGTCTCGGCCGAACAGGCCGTGATCGTCGGGGATCGGCTGGAGACCGATATCGAGATGGGGCGGAGGGCCGGGCTGTGGACCTGCCTGGTGCTGAGCGGCATCAGCCGGGCCGAGGAAGCGGAAGCGCTGCCGCCAGAGCAACAGCCGCACTGGGTGATCGAGAGCATCGCGGATCTGCCCGCGCTATTGGAGAGGGTGAAGGCCGGAGCGCAGAGCAGACCACGCGGGGCTGCGCAGCAACCCGCGCAGCCGGGGTTGATAGCGCAAGGAGGCGAGAGACCATGAGCCGTCCGGTCCCGGTGGCGCTGACCGTGGCGGGATCGGACTCCGGCGGCGGCGCCGGGATCGAAATGGACCTGAAGGTGTTCGGCGCGCTCGGGGTGTACGGGACCTGCGCTATCACGGCTCTCACCGCGCAGAACAGCCGGGAGGTGCGGAGCACATGGGAAGTCCCTGCGGGTGAGGTGGCGGCTCAGATGGCGGCGGTGCTCGATGACCTGCCGGTGGCGGCCGTGAAGACCGGGATGCTGTCCTCGGAAGCGATCGTGCGGGCGGTGGCCGGAGTGGTGAAGGAGCGGAGGCTGTCTCCGCTGGTAGTGGACCCGGTGATGGCTGCGAAGGACGGCAGCCGGCTGCTCTCGGAGGCGGGGGTTGCGGCCCTGCGGGATGTGCTGATCCCGCTGGCCAGCCTGGTTATGCCGAACGCGGCCGAGGCGGAGGTGCTGACCGGGGTGGCCGTCGGCTGTGAGGAGGAGGCCTGGGGCGCGGCGGAGAAGCTCCGGGCCTTGGGGTGTAAGTGGGTGCTGGTCAAGGGCGGACATCTGCGGGGCGGCGAGGCGCGCGATTTCCTCCTGGGCCCAGATGGAGCGCAGGTCCTTTCCTCACCCCGAATCCCCGGTGGCCCCTTCCACGGGACGGGGTGTGCACTGTCGGCCGCAATCACCGCGTACCTCGCACGCGGCGAGCCATTCCCTCAGGCCGCAAACCTAAGCCGCGCCTTCCTCCAGGAACTGCTGCGGACCGCGCAGCGTCTGGGCGCGGGCTCTCTTCTGCTTCATCCCAGCTCAAATGCACCCAAGGAACAGCAATCATGACCAAGTACATCTTCGTGACGGGCGGGGTGGTTTCATCAGTGGGCAAGGGCATCACCACGGCATGCCTCGGCAGGCTGCTCAAAGACCGGGGGCTGAAGGTCACCATCCAGAAGATTGATCCCTACCTGAACGTGGACGCGGGCACGATGAGCCCGTTCCAGCACGGCGAGGTGTTCGTCACCGACGACGGGGCCGAGACCGACCTGGACCTGGGACACTATGAGCGGTTCGTGGACCTCAGCCTCACCAGCCTGAGCAATGTCACCTCGGGCCAGGTCTATGGCGCGGTGATCCGCAAGGAGCGGGCGGGCGAGTATCTCGGGCAGACAGTGCAGGTAATCCCGCATCTCACGGATGAGATCAAGTCGCGGGTGCGCGCCATCGCGAAGGGGTCGTCGGCCGACGTGGTGATCACCGAGATCGGCGGGACGGTGGGCGACATCGAGGGGCAGCCCTTCCTGGAGGCGATCCGCCAGATGCGCCGGGAGCTGGGGGCCGATAATACGCTCTATCTTCACGTCACCCTGATCCCTTACGTCGGTCCCTCGGGGGAGAGCAAGACCAAGCCGACCCAGCACAGCGTGAGGGATCTGCGCAACATCGGCATCCAGCCCGACATTCTGCTCTGCCGCACCCGCCGGCCGCTCTCGAAGGAGATGAGGGAGAAGCTCAGCCTGTTTTGCGACGTGGCCCCGGAGGCAGTGATCGAGGGCCTCGATACCGAGTCCATCTACGAGCTCCCTCTGATCTTCGAGGAGCAGGGGCTCGGACCGCTGGTAGCCAGCCGCCTGGGACTGGACGGGAAGCCGGACCACACGGAATGGGAGAAAGTGGTGGCCCGTGTCCGCGAGCCGGCGCAGACCGTGCAGATCGCGATGGTGGGAAAGTACATGGCCCTCCAGGACGCTTACATCAGCGTGACCGAGGCGATCAAGCACGGGGGCATCGCCAACGGCGTGCGCGCCGAGGTGCGGCGGGTGGACTCCGAGCAGATCGAGAAGCACGGGCCGGAGAAGCTGCTGGAGGGGGTGCACGGGATGCTGGTGCCGGGCGGCTATGGCGACCGCGGGGTGGAGGGGAAGATCATGGCGATCCGGCACGCGCGGGAGCAGAAGATCCCGTTTCTGGGCCTCTGCCTGGGGATGCAGTGCGCGGTGATCGAGTTCGCGCGCAGCTTCTGCGGCTGGGAGGACGCCAACAGCACCGAGTTCAACCCGAAGACCCGTCATCCCGTGCTCGATCTGCTCCCGACCCAAGAGGGCGTGACCGACAAGGGCGCCACCCAGCGGCTGGGCGCTTACCCGATGCGGATCATGCCCGGCACCCAGGCGCGCAAGGTCTACGGGACGGCGCGGGCGAGCGAGCGCCACCGCCACCGCTACGAGGTGAACAACAAGTTTCGCTCGGAGCTGGAGGATCGGGGGCTGGTGGTGGCGGGGATCAACCCGGACAGCGACCTGGTGGAGCTGATCGAGCTGCCCGACCATCCCTTCTTCCTCGCCAGCCAGTTCCATCCGGAGTTCAAGTCCCGCCCCACCCGCGCCCACCCGCTGTTCCGGGAGTTCGTGAAAGCCGCGGTGAAGCAGGCGGGGTAGGCGCCCGGCGCACGTCGCGGGGGCGTGTGATGAACCGACTTCTCATCATCAGTCTCATGGGGGTATCGGCTATGTGCATCCTTCTTGCTGGCCTGTCGTCAGCAGCGGCCGCCGAGACCCCCATTGGCAGCGCCAGCTTTCCCAGCTAGTGACTGACGTTTACAAAGCCAGGACCGCGGCTCAGAGGAAGATCGAAGAGGCGAAGCGACTGGTCGAGTCCGCCATTCGGGAGACCACTGGAGTGGAGTAACTTGGTTCGAGCGGGGAGTTCTCAACCAGCATGAAGGACACCGAGTCCAATCGCAGCACCGAAACAGAGGCTGTCCTGAGGCCGTTGTTCGAGGCCGCTGCATCTCACGACGATGTCCAGTTCATCTACACGCTCATTCGGGTTTCAGGGGAGAGCTACAACACGCCTGATCCTCTCCTGGTACTCCAGTCCCGACTCGACGCACTAGACTCAGCCGCCAATGACGAGGCCCTTCTGTCTCAGTATCGCGCCCTCGCCACGTGCGGGGCGCCGCTCGAATTACTGGCCAATCTGCTCCGATGCGCGCGTGGGGAGCCGTACGACATGTTCCCCTTCCTCCACCTCTACAGCGGCGAGCTCTCGCACAGACCGAAGCCAACGGCCACGGAGATGGCTGAGGACATAACGCTAGCAGCCGGCAAGGACGGGAGACCGGAGCTCTCTACGCTGGTGAGCTCTGCTTACGATCCTGAGCTACTCGCGGCGGACACTCCTGGCGGCCCTGTGCGGTCGAGGGCGGACGTTCAGGCGGCCTTGCAGGCGTGCGGTTCATTCCTCTCCGCTTTGTTCAGGCTCTACTCGGCCGAGCGGCTCAAGTACCGCGAGTGGCCAAGGTTCCGCAAGCTGGCGCGCTTCTATGTTCTGGAACTCCTCGTCGATGGTGAGACTGGTCTCTACGGAGTCCGGGTGCACTTCCCGAACGGCGAATCCGAAGGTCTGGTCCGCCGGCCTGACTCAACAACATGCGGGGTAGCCGAGACGGGTCCGCCGGTGCGCTTCGCTATGGCGGCACTCACCAAGCCTCCAGACGAGTGGCGCGTGGGCGAGAAGCTACTATACCAGATCGGACTGCCTGGCCGCTACAACGAACTGGGCGAATGGAAGCCGATCTCCTACCCAGGAGACTACGAACCCATCAGAGCCAGAGCCGAGGCCCTGTCACCGGACCCGGATGTCCAGGGAGCCCTCTTCTACATCATGTGCACCAGTCATTGGGTGGTTGAGTTCGCTCTACTCGCGCCTATGGAACTGCCGTCGGCACAGGTCACACTTGGAGAGAGGTTCCACCTGTATAGGTGCCCCCCACTCCAGGGCCTCGCCGAGGGCACTCGGTACGAGCGTGTCTATGACGGCTGGTGGGACCTCGAGTCAATCGAGCCGGACGCGATTCGGCTCGCGATCTCTGAGATCGGCCTGCACGTGAACATGATGGCACTGGCGTATAGGGTAAGCGCGTCCTGGCAGCTCAAGTATCGCATTAGAGACATCTCCCGAGGCTGTACACGTCCATCGGAGGACGGACTCCCTGCTCTGGACTCGATGCTGGGGAACTTGAGTCGGACGGAGGACGCGTTCGTCCTTCACGCTGCCATTGACTGGTACAATCGTGGCACGTCGGCACGAAACGTCTTCGCCGAGTTCCTGTGCTACTACATCGCGATGGAGAGCGTGGCGATCGCCCTGCATGAGGGCAAGGCTGACTTCGGCATGGGGTACGTGCCTGCGCGCGTTCCGAGGAAGCAGAGGGACCAGCAACGCGACGAGTGCATCGCACGCAAGTACGAAGAGCTCTACACTACCAGCCCCACGCGTTTCGTAGAGGAGGCATACTCGCAGTGCGTGGTGGGCCTGGCCCAGCGAGTCCGAGGGGCGGCCGAACACATCTTCAGCCACAACCACAAGCATGTGAAGGCTCTGTTCGAGGAGCGCGATGGCTATTCGCTCAGCAGTATGCGGAGCGCGATCGCGCATGGTCGCCTGTCTCTGCGCCGTCGCGAGCACGAGGACCTAGTCTGGGGTCGCGTGGGCGAGATGTCACGGATCGCGAGGGAGTTCCTCATGCGGCTCGCGCTGAGACTGGGTCCAGAGGCAGCGGTACCACGGTGGCCGCAGTCGACTTTCATCGGGGTGGGCGGCTTCGACCCACGCGGCTTCCTGGTGGCGAGTCAGGAGTTGCTTCCGAACAAGGACTGGCGGATCAGGCCGGAATGGTTCCTGTAGGCGAGGCCCTCGGGAGTGCAGCCGGATGTGAGCGCTGTGGCTTCCGCCGAGTGGCAGGAGGTTTTCCGAAGGGCTACTGGCGCTGCCCTAACGGCTGCAACGCCACCCCACACGAGCCGAGAGAGTTCGCTCAACGTGATATGGCCCCGGACGCGAATCCAGGGCCACCCAGGGTCTCACCGTGCGAGCCCGGCCCGCACTGCCGTAAGCTCCTCCTTGGGGACAGAGATCGAGAACGAAAGGAGCGCCTGGCCTGCTTCTGGAATCTCGACCCGCGAGCCGGAGTGTCTTCACTTTGCTCAGCGTGACAATGGGACCGAGTTCAGGCTGACTCCGTGGAAGCGGGAGGAACGGTCAGACTCAGCCTGTTGCCCCGCCGGAGGGCCTGATCAGCCGAATGCCAACCTCGGGGCGCGTGTGTGATGGCAGGTTGAAAACCTGCCCTACTGTGCTCGGTGCGATGAACCGAAGGCGAATCGTCGGTGTCATGGGGGTATCCGCTATGTGCATCCTTCTTGCTGGTCTGTCCTCAGCAGCGGCCGCCGCGGCGACGGGGCCGCTGCGGGTGTGCAAGCAGAACCCGCGGTACTTCGCGGACAGCAGCGGGAAGCCGGTCTACCTGACAGGGGCTCACACCTGGAGCAACCTCAAGGACATGGGCCCGACCGACCCGCCGGCGAAGTTCGACTATGCGGGTTACCTCGACTTCCTGGTGCAGCGACATCACAACTTTATCCGGCTCTGGACCTGGGAGCTGACCCGGTATGGGGATGGCGGCAGCGAGGGCACACTCTACGCGGCGCCGTTCCCCTGGCCCCGCACCGGCCCGGGCGAGGCGCTGGATGGGAAGCCCAGGTTCGATCTCAGCCGGTTCGATGAGGCCTACTTCCGCAGACTTCGGGAGCGGGTGGCGGCGGCCGGCGAGCGCGGCCTTTACGTCTCCATCATGCTGTTCGAGGGCTGGGGGCTCCAGTTCGCCAACGCGCCCTGGAGGTGGGACGGCCACCCGTTCAACCAGAACAACAACATCAATGGCATAGACGGCGATGCGAACGGGGATGGGAAGGGGCTGGAGATAGACACGCTGGAGATTCCGGCGGTCACCCGAATCCAGGAGGCTTACGTCAGCAAGGTGGTGGACGCGGTCAACGACCTGGACAACGTGCTCTACGAGATCTCGAACGAAGCGGGGCCGTACTCGACGGAGTGGCAGTACCACATGATCCGCTTCGTGAAGCAATGCGAGGCCAGCAAGCGCAAGCAGCATCCGGTGGGGATGACCTTCCAGTACGAAGGCGGCAGCAACCAGACACTGATGGAGAGCCCGGCCGACTGGGTCTCGCCCAATCCGTCCGCGGCTGACGGCTACGGCTACCAGGACAACCCGCCTCCGGCCGACGGCCGCAAGGTGATCCTGTCGGACACCGATCACCTGTGGGGCATCGGCGGCAACCAGGCCTGGGTGTGGAAGAGCTTCTGCCGCGGGCTGAATCCGCTGTTCATGGACCCTTATCTGCACGACACGTTCTACCGCGACTACGCCGGGAAGCTCAATCCCCAGTGGGACCCGGTCCGCAACAGCCTGGGCTATACCCGCAGATTCGCCCAGCGGATGAACCTGGCGAAGACCCGGCCGGCAGGCGAGCTGGCCTCGACGGGCTACTGCTTGGCCCAGCCGGGAGTGGAGTACGTGGTCTACTTACCCGAGGGGGGGTCGGCGAAGGTGGACCTCTCCGCGGCGAAGGGCGAGCTAGCCGTGGAGTGGTTCAACCCGAGCACCGGTGATGCGAGCCCCGCCCCGGCCGTGGCCGGAGGGGCGGAGCGCGAGCTCACCTCGCCCTTCGCCGGTGACGCGGTCCTCTACGTCCACCGGCGCTGAGCTACCCACAAAGCGAACCGGCGGGCCTTTGGGCCCGCCGGCGATCGCGTGAAGATCCGAGACCTATCAGAGGACCGCTTCCACCGCCGTCAGCTCGGGGACCATGTTCTTGAGCACACGCTCGATGCCGAGCTGGAGGGTGAACTGAGCCATAGGGCAGCCGTGGCAGGCGCCGGTCAGGCGCACCTTGGCCACGCCCTCCTCGGTGACTTCCACCAGCTCGACATCGCCGCCATCGCGCTGTAAGAGAGGCCTGACCTCAGCCAGAGCGGTCTCGACTTTCTCTTTCACCAATCTGCCTCCATCACCGCGGCGGCTGCGCAGTCCGCCTCGGCGGACAGCCGTGGGTTCGCGCCCATCATGGGCCGCGCCCACCTCAGTCTACCCGTAGGACACGACGCTCGTGTCGACGCGGGCCGTCAGAGTCAGGACTTCTGGGCGGGGCCCGACTTCGCCGGCTCGCGGACGAACTCCCACTTGTGGTAGATGGTCTGCACCTCGGGGGTCACGAGGAAATCGAGCAGGAGCTTGCCGGCCGCTGGATTCTTCGATCCCTTGACCACCGCGCCCTCGCACCAGAACTCGGGGTAAAGGTTCGACGGGATATGGCCCACCAGCTTCAGGCTCTTGGGCAGAGTGGGAGGCGCGTCCTTGATATGCACCTCGACCGAGCAGGGGTAGTAAGCTACCGCCGCCTCCACCTTGCCGGCGATCGCCAGGTCCTTGCTGTCGGCGGCGAACTCGGGCTGGAGAACTTTCTTCTCAACCTGCAGCCAGATCCCGAGCTTCTCGAGTGCCTCCTTGGTATGGAGGCCGACCGCGTTCTTCTCCGGATTCGGGATGGCGATGCGCGTGACCGAAGGTTTGGCGAAGTCGGCGAGGCCGGTCACGCCGCCGGGGTCCGCCGCCGGGACGACGATGGCGAGCGAGTTCTCGGCGATCCTGCGCCTGGTGCCGTCAACCAGCAGGCCGGCTTTGTCGAGCTGGTTCATCTCCAGGTCGCCCATGGAAAGGAAGGCATCGGGCTTCGCTTTGCCATCCAGCACCTTCTTGGTCATGGTCACGATGTTCTCTTGGTCCCACTCCAGCGAGACGTCAGGGTTGGCCTGCTCGAACAGCTTCGCGATCTGCGAGAAGGGGCCCACCTGGCCGCAGGGCACCAGCACGTAGATGGCGCCGGTGGCCGCGGCCGGCCGCCCTGCCTCGGGCTTGGCCGGCTGCGCCCGATAGGAAGGCTCTTTCCCGCACCCTGCCAGCAGCCCCAGCGCCACCGCCAATGTCATCCAGTGCGCGATTCGTCTCACCTGATCCTCCTTGAGGTATCCCTCCCAGCAAGGCTACGCCACCAGTCTAGCCTTCTATGCTAGCACAAACGCGGGGGCTGCGGAGCAACCCCGCAGCCTCTAGATGTGAACGAAATGGGGCGATTTCGGGAGGGCCAGCGAGGGTACGAAGGGACAGAAGCAAGCTCCTGTCTAACGGAGAGGTCGTGGTGACGGCGCGCGAGGCGGCCCGCTACTCCACCCGGAAGTCCACCAACCGCCAGTCCCACTCGATGA
>Ga0315275_10006719_pt1 | contig 11046 bp, 25 predicted proteins | sample YL17G03_0_MG_FD_205557 | JGI IMG/M metagenome (GOLD analysis project Ga0315275, IMG submission 205557) | Sediment microbial communities from Yellowstone Lake, YNP, Wyoming, USA - YL17G03_0 | ecosystem: Environmental > Aquatic > Freshwater > Lake > Sediment | place: USA: Wyoming | collected...
GCTCCTACGCGACGAGTACCAACTCCATGCAGGTGTACGTGGAGGATCCGCTTGGGGTGCAGGGGCCAATCATCGGTGAGGTGCGGTACGAGGTTGGCGTGGACTACACCGAGAGCGGGCCGGCACGGATCACGTTCGCCGTGCCGTTCTTCGGTGGTGAGCGCGTGGTGTTCATGGTCATCGGCGCTGGTGCCAACACCGTCCAGATTTCGCGCCATGACCCCCTCGCGGGTGTCCGGCAGCGGGTGTTCGACCTGCCCTTCGCCTACGAGGTGGGTGGCAAGGGGCTGCTGGTCTACTCGTCGGGCGTGCTGATGCAGGTGCCCAACGACTACCAGGAGACGGGCCCGACCCAGGTGACCTTCAATGTCGCCCGGAGCCAGAACGAGCCGATGTCCTTCATCCGGTTGGGTGCTCACATGGCGTCCATGCCCAGCCTGTACAACGCGCAGAATGCAGGCGTGGGGCAGACGGTGTTCACGCTGTCTGGCAACTACTATCCGGGCGGCCACGGCCTGATGGTGTTCAAGAACGGTGTCAAGCTGGGGCTGACCAGCCAGTACTTCGAGACCAGTGCCAACGTCGTGACTTTGGTCACGCCGTGCGTCGGCGGTGAGGTGCTGGAGTTCATCGTGCCCGGTGGCGATAACCTTCTCTTCAACCCGACCGGCGGCTCCCAGGGCTTCCAGGGGCCACAGGGGTGGCAGGGGTGGCAGGGGATGGGGGCTACGGGTGCCCAGGGCAACCAGGGTACCCAGGGGTGGCAGGGAGATGCCGGCTCGCAGGGCGCCCAGGGCATCCAGGGGCCGAGCGAGGTGGGTATCCAGGGCATCCAGGGGGCACAGGGAGACACTGGTGACCGGGGGTGGCAGGGATTCTTCGGCTCTGTGGGCTTTGATGGCCCACAGGGCGGTCAGGGCTTCCAAGGCGTCAATCCCGGGCCACAGGGCGACCCAGGGGCGCAGGGCGCCCAAGGAGAGCCTGGCTCCGGTGCCCAGGGTCCGATGGGCGTCCAAGGGCCGTTTGGTGGCCCGCAGGGCATCCAGGGGCCGGGCGCGCAGGGCAACCAGGGACCGGCTGGGGCGCCGCAGGGATGGCAGGGCGTGCAGGGGTGGCAGGGCGATCCGGGGGCGGTCGGGCACTACGTCCGGGTCAAGCTGTCGGCCACCTATGCCCCGGCCGCCATCGCCACCTGGTACACGATCCCCTTCGACACCGAGGTGTATGACACCGACGGTGACTTTGCCGCGAACGTGTTCACCGCGCCGTCGAACGGGTACTACGAGGTGAGGCTGCTCTTGGAGATAAACTTCGCCCACAACAGCCAGATGTCGCAGATCGCCCTGGCGGTTGCTGACGCGCCAGACACGGAGCCGTCGCTGCGGCGGGTTTGGTCGCTGGGGGGAGACGGGGGCGTGCTGACCGGCACGTTGTACCTGACCACCGGCCAGACGCTGAGGGCCAAGATCAAGGTGGATGACAGCCCCGAGGCTCCGGGCACGACGGACCTGGTGCTGGCCAACAGTGACGTCGGCACCGTGCTGACCGTCAAGAAGACGCTGTAACCTTTCGGGGGACGGCCAACGAATTGGGAGAAGCCGATGCCAATGCCGGGAAGAGACACCGCCACGTTCTGCACCCAGCACATCGAGTTTGTGCAGGAGATCTCACGTCTCAAGGCCCAGCAGGAGGAATTGCAGCGAGACAAGACCGGTGACGCTGAAAAGATCCGGGAGCTGGAGCAGACGGTGGCCCACCTCAAGGGGTTCTACGAGGGTGCCGTCCCAAAACTACAGCAGGACGTGGGCACCATCTTCCGGCTGGCCGACGAGCGGAACGAGCAGGCTCAGCTCTACCAGGGCCAGGTCAGGACGCTCGCCCAGAAGGTGGAGGATGTTGGGGAGGACGTGGGTCGCGGCTTGGAGAGAAAGGTCGATAAGCAGCTCTTCGAGGCCAAGATCACAAACGTCTACCGGTGGGTTACGGTGGGGTTTGTGGGGTGGGGGCTCGCGGTACTGGTGTTTGCCCTGTACATCCTGCTGAACAAGGTGGGGGTGAAGACGCCATGAAAACGATCTTCGTGGTCGACGACGACAAGAACCTGGCCAAGATCATGGCCCGGACCATCAGCACGCTGGTGGACAACGTCGAGGTCCGTATGTTCACGGACCCGATCCTTGCGTTGGGGGCCGCGACAGATCACCATCCGGACGTGCTGGTGGTGGACATGATGATGCCTGCGATGGACGGGATCCAGTTCATCAGAGAACTCCGCCGGCAGGGTGTCATGTCGGAGACTGTGATGGTCACGGCCTACAAGACCGAGGCCATGACCAACCTGCTGCCGTCGAACGGCGTGGACACCGTGATGTTCAAGCCGGTGCCTGGGATGGAGCTGGCCTACAAGGTCCAGCAGGCGCTGAAGAAGCAGAGGGCGGTCCCGATGGTCGGGGCCTAGAGGAGGGGTGAGATGAGGAAGTCCTGGTCGCTGCCGTTGTTGATGGTGCTGGGGTTCATGGTCGGGATGTTGCTGCCCAACGTGTCTGGCTGCTGGCCGTTCAGCGTGCCGTCGGTCACGATCAACGCGCCCGGGGACAAGCCCGAAGCGAAGCCCGAGGTGAAGCCCAGCGACAAGCCCAAGAGCGTCGAGCAGCTTGAGAAGGAACTGGCCGACGCCAAGAAGGTGGCGGCCGAGGCTGACGCGAAGGTGGACGCCAAGAAGAAGGAGCTGGACGACGCAATCGTTACGCACCGGCAGCACGAGCTCTACTGGTTGGTCGGGATCCTGTTCCTGACGATGCTCGGCTGTGTCGCCGGGGCCGTCTACCTGACCGGACTCAGAAAGTGGTTCATCTACGGGGCACTGACCTGTGCCGGCCTGATGCTGCTGTGTCTTGGCGTCGCGGCGATCCTGCCCTACATGGCGTACATCCTTGTCGGGTTCTTCACCGTCGCCGCGATCGTTCTGTTCGCCTGGTGGCGCCTGGACCACAAGGCCGTGCAGCAGATCACCACGGCGGTCGAGACCTTCAAGGACAAGATGCCCGGGTACAAGGAGCACTTCACGAAGATCATCGACACCGATGCCGATGCCTGGATCACCAGGACCAGAAAGAATCTGGGCCTGCTGACGGCAAAGGCGAAGTAGCGGACTCGGGGGCAGGGGTTAGACGGACGACAGAAACGCTCAGTCTGCCAGTACCGCACCCCTGCCCCCTTTCCATTTCCCTGACTTTTCCCGGTGTTTTTTATCCGGGATTTTCCTTGACTTTATTGTAGAATAGTGTATAATACATTATGAAAGGGGCAAGAAGATGAGAGACCTGAACGCGGACCTCCGGAACGAAGACCTGGACATCGGGCACGAGACCTACGTGGTCGAGCAGGCGGCCCTGGCGTCCCTGGCGGAGCTGGACGCGGTGGTCGAGTCCGAGGGCGAGTTCTACGGCTGCGACAGCGACGACGGTGCCGAGAGCGCCGAGCTCCTGGCCCTGGAGCAGGAGCAGATGCAGGAGCCCTACGAGAACGACCTGGAGGAGTTCGGCCGGAACGAGTCTTTCCAGGACACGATGGCCGAGCTGGACGCCGATAGCTTCCTGGCCCAATACGACGAGTGATGGAGGGGAACATGTTCGAGGTTGCCTGTCTGTTCTACGAGGTTCGCCGGGACTACTGGGATGTCCATCGCATCACCGGCGATACCTACACCGACGCTTGTTCGGAGATCGCCCGGTTGGCGGAGGCGGCGGGTGGCAGCATCAATCTCGCCGCGCAGCTCCTGGCGGGGACCGTCGGTGACGATGACGATGGGGCGGGCTACGGTGGTCTGCAGCCGGAGCCCTACGAAAACGAACAGCGGGAGATGCTGGCCGAGTACGGCGAATGATTTTTTCCATTTTTGTTCTTGACTTTCTTGTGGAATAGTGTATAATACTTGTGACGGGTGAAGGGGACGGGGAACAAGGGAACGGGGAACGGGGAAAAGGAGAACGAAGATGAGCAAGAACCTGGAAGCTGCGGTTGCTGCGGAACTGATGGGTGTCGAGAAGGCGCTGGAGACGGTCGCCATCGGCAAGGCGCTGAACGAGGCCGCCTACAAGGGCGCCTCCGGCATCCTGCCGGTGGGCAAGCACACGGTGGACGTGACCGTTCGCATCCAGGGCGTCATCACCAAGGGCGAGAGCTTCAGCCAGCAGATCGTCGAGAAGGCCGAGCCGTGGAGCCTTCTGGCGATTGCCCTGTCCAAGCTGAACGGCGTGACCGTCGAGTCGCTGGTGAAGGAAGCGCTGGCGGGCGGGCCGGAAGTCGCCGCGATCAAGGAGCAGGCCAACGGCGCCATCAAGGCCATCAAGGGCACGACCACCACGACCTGCGCTGGCAAGGTCACCGCCAAGCTGACCGTGACCGCCGTCGAGACCACGGAGGTCAAGTAAGATGAACGCCGTCCAGGTTGCTTCCCGGCCCCTGGACGTATTGAACGCCCTCCGCCGGATGGCCCCGCAGGTCCGCTGTGGGGCCATTCCGGTGGACTCCTGGATGAGCCGGGCGGGAGTCCTTCGGGACATCGAGCAGCGGGTTCAGGATCTCCAGGCCCACGTGGTTCGGTACGGGAACGAGTGGAGAGGGGCGCGGGCGTGAGCAAGAAGCTGAAGGCCAAGAAGCTGGCGGCGGGGGAGTGGGTGACCACCACCGAGGCGGTGGAGGGCTACTACTCGAACTATGCCGGCCGTCCGGTCTTCAACTTCGAGCCAGGGATGGAGGCCGTGGTTGTGCATCCTGCGAGCCCGGCCGTTCGCGGACCCCTTCTGTACGCCGTGATTGAGTTCAGGAGTCCGATCACCGGGCGGGTGGAGCGCGCGGCGCTGAAGCGCGACCAAGTGGTCCGGCTGAAGAAAACGCCGGACAAGGTCTTCTGGTTCGGGGCCGGGGTCTTTCACCCCGACTACATGGAGGGGGCGGGGAAATGAGCAAGGCGCAAGATCTTGCGGTGAGGAGTAACCAGGAGGCGGCGCTGCAGGCTGTCGCGCAGTGGGCGTCCGACCGTGGGGCGCTGAAGGGCAAGGGACCGATGGAGGTTTCCGACTTCGCCCGGCGGATGCTGAAGGCTGACGGCAAGGTGGACTGGCCCGAGGTCCGGGTCGGTGCGTCCGAGCTCATGCTCAAGGATGCCGAGGCGTTCGCGGAGTTCGCGGCTGATGCCCGGGAGGACTTCCACGAGCCGGATGAGCAGGACATCAGCTACCGGCGGGTGGAAGGCCGGAAGCTGGACAACGCGGGCTTTCGGGAGCTGGAGGGTAAGCCCTACGAGTGCCACCTTGTCCTGCGGAAGGGCAAGGAGGACTTCGTGATGAATCTGGCCGACGTTCTGGCCCTGGCCAAGTACGGGAGTAAGGTGCTGCTGGAGAGGTACGGAAATGGCTGAGCAGGAGATGACCGACTGCGCCGATTCGCGGGATCTGCTGGACGCCTACGACTACATCCGGGCCAACAACCTGACGACCCAGGCGGTGAAGGAGATGGCGCGGTTGTTCCCCACAGACTTTGTGCGGGTGGCCAAGGTCTTGCAGGACGAGGTCGTGGCCAAGAGGCTCATGGGAGTGGAGGGGAAGGTGCCCATCAACTGGGACGATGTTGATCGGTGCATCGTCGCTGGCAGGATGATCGACGCCATCAAGCGGGTGCGGGAGCTGAGTGGGCTCGGGCTGGCCGAGGCGAAGACTATGGCTGAGCACCGGCGGGAAGACCTGGCTAAGGGATCGTGGTGAAGGAGGAGAGGATGCTGGTCAAGGTAGAGGTGGATGTGAGGATTGATACAGAGAACGAGGAGAAGGCTAAGGCAATCGCTCCCACGATTGTCGCACGCAGCATCCAACTCGCAGCGGGCATATACCAGCGAGAGGTGGTCGAGCTGGCGGTGTCGGGGAAAGAGGGTTCAGCGGAGGAGAAGCAACTGCAGACAATCGTCGACCTGTTGGGTGAGATGCAGAGGTCGGTGCGGACGGTGGGGGTGGAACGTGGTGAAGGAGGAGTGGGATGAGCAGGTACAAGAAGGTTGACATCGACTGGTTGCTGGACCGGATCCGGGAGGCCACGTCGGATGGCCGGGCCACGGCCAGGGAAGCCTGTGAGCTTCTTCTGGAGGAGTGGAACAAGAGGACCGGCGTGGTGAATGTGCTCGACGCGCTCCTGGGCACCTACTACCGGCACAAGGCGAAGTCGCAGCCGCCGCTGTCGGTGGACTCGGTCGAGTGTGCCCTGAAGCCCGGCGAGGTCGTGGGGGTGCAGGAGATCGGCGGGAAGTTCGTGACCCTGGTGCCCACCATGGCGGAGGCGCTCAAGACGGTCAACGGTGGCGTGAAGAACTACCAGTTCTACGCTTGCCGGAAGCTCCAGGTGGAGTACAAGACCATCGTGGTCGTGAAGAGCATGGGCTGAGGAGGGTGTGCGATGAGGTTTTGCATGACACTATTGGCGGTGTTGTTCGCGGTGGCTGCGGTGGCGGGGGAGAAGGTGCTGACCCCAGAGGAGAAGAAGGCGAGGAAGCGGGCGTCGTTGGTGTTTGAGTGCCAGGTCCGCATTGGCACGGCGCGCACTTCCATCAGTTGTGTAAACGCCATCCTGGGAGAGCAGAAGCGGTTGAAGGACGCAGGGAAGCCGAACTTCTATGACGAGAAGTTGAAGAGCTTGCAGGGGTACACCGAGAAGTTGAAGAGGCTGGAGCCGCAGCTCGCCTACTTGAAGGGGGAGCTGACGTTTCAGTCCTTCGAGGACAAGGTCAAGGCGGCACAGGCTGTTGTCGATGCGGCCCAGGCCGAGATCGACAAGAAGCTGATTGAGGTCGGCGCGGCCGAGGCCCTGGCCGAGAAGAAGGATGCCGTTCAGTCCCAGAAGGACGCCCTGGTCAAGGTCCAGGCCGAGCTGCAGGTGCTCCAGGACAAGAAAGCGGTGGGGCCGGACACGGAGCTGGCGCAGGTGAAGACGATGCTGGAGAGAATCAAGGAGTTAGACGCCAGACTGGCAGAGGCAGCCGTGGCCCCGGAACCGAAGAAGCCTGTGGTTCCGGACTTTTGAGGGGCTGAGAATCCAGTTTTTTCTCTTGACTTTCTTGTAGAATAGTGTATAATACATTGTGTAGGGGGCAAGGGGGAGGGGAGACGACGATGAAGGCCGAGATTCAAGAGAAGTTCGAGCGGCTGGTCTGCGAGCTGAGTCCCGAAAACCTGTGCTGCGACGGCGAGTTGAGCAAGACACAGGTCCGTGCCAAGCTGGCCAGGATTCGCCGGGAGTGGAAGGCGCTGCAGAAGCTGGCGGGTCGGTTGGTCACCCGGAGCGAGATCGAGACCGGCATTGTCGAGCAGGCGCGGCAGGGCTGGAAATGACTCCGAAGGATTGCATTCCCGCCAAGGTCGGCCAGGTGGTGGCCGAGTTCCTGAGCGGCCCGGACGAGTTGAGCCGGTTCCGGTTCGTCCTGTATCGCCTGGACACGTTCCCGATCTACGAGTTCCAGCCAAAGATGAACGGCGGGTACATGCGGGTGCAGCACTTCAACGCGGTGCCCGAGAGCTACGAGGGCTACGCCGAGTGGGTCAAGGTGGTTCGCAAGGAAACCTATGACGCCCGGACCGCTCTGATGGTTCGGTGCGGCAAGCTGCCGGAACCGAGGGAAGGAGAAAGGCCATGATGAAGCCGATCACGGTGGGCGCCCTGCGTAAGCTGCTGAAGGGTCTCCCGGACAAGGCCCGGGTCATCCTGCTGTCGGACGAGGAGGGCAACGCCCTGCATCACCTGTACGACGTGACCGTGGACAACGTCAAGGCGCCGACCCGGGTGTTCCTGACGCCCGCCGGTCCTGAGCTTGAGGTGGAGATGGAGGAGGGGGAGGACGGGCCGTGATGTTCAGGGTGCTGCTGGTGTACGAACCGACCGTTGGGGACCTGCGCGGGTGGGTGATGCGTCGGAGCGCCGCCGCGTTCAAGACCAATGAGGAGGCGGCCGACTACGCCCAGAAGGTGAAGGGATGGGCGGAGGCGGGTAAGGGCCGGACGGGACCGGAGTTTGCCTACAACAAGGAGGTTCTTGTTGGGGTGCTGCCGATCCTGTCGGAGGAATGAGATGGAACCGACCTACGACAAGGACGGCTGCCCGACGGACGAGACGTTGAAGTCCATCACGGAGTGGCCGGCGGACGACCCGGCCGGGTGGTTGACGTTCTGCCGGGACTCCTGGGACGAGTTCTACGGCAAGGTCCGGTGGGATCTCCTGCCGGGGTGCCTGATTCATGCCGAGTTCATCACCGGCGGGTGGTCCAGCAACGAGGTGGTCGTCAGCGCCATGCGCAAGAACTTCATGCTGTGGTCCCGGTGCTGGGTGAGCAGCCACCGGGGCGGGCTGGACATCTTCGAGGAGCCTGGGAAATGAGCGATGATCGGACGGTCTGGTACGGTGGCATCGCCGACATCAGTGGGCTGGAGAGCTGCATCTTCCTGTTCGACCGGGAGCAGGCAATAGCCGATGCGCTGGCTGGGCAGAAGCTGGGCCAGGAGCAGGTCGACGGCTGCGAGATGCTCAACGTGCTTGAGCTCCGGGCCAGGTTCAATCCGCAGCGCCACCCGGTGGTCTACACGGCAAGGCTCACGAGAGAGCAGGCCACCAAGATCGGGGATGTCCTGCGCCAGGACGCCCACGCGGCCTACTACGTTCTGCTGCTGGAGGCCGAGGAGATTCGGGTGCACCGGTCCCAGCCGGAGGACTTCCTGCGGCTGCCCGAGGTGGCCAAGGCGCTGGACCGGAAGTGGGAGACGGCCAAGGAAGCCGTTGGAGGAGAGAGATGAGTACTGCGGATTGCGTCAGGCTGTTGGTGGAGGAGAGGGGCGGAGACCCGAAGGACTGGAAGCGCCAGTCCAAGAAGCAGGAGTGCAACCTGATCGTTCGGGTCTTCAAGAACACCAAGACCAAGACTCTGGTTCGGGTGGAGGAGGATCCCGAGGGCAACCTGCGTATCGGCGAGACCGGAAGCATCCCGACGGCCGGCGGCGCCATCCAGGGTGACCAGATGAAGGTGGACTTCCAGCCGAAGCCAGCGAGTGGCGACCTGTCTGGGAAGATCATCTACTCGATGGGCGACGATGAGGACGAGCAGGACCCCGAGTGGGTGCCGTTCTACTGTGGACCCGAGACCAAGGATGGCTTTCTGGAAGACCAGGGGGACAACGACACCGCGACCAAGTTGGAGCAGCTCTTCGCCGACTTCCCCGGTCTGCTGGATGTAAACGCCTCCGAGAACTTCCACATGATGAGGGTTCCCGTGGGCATGACCGTGAAGGCCACGGAGAAGCTCATCAAAGACCGCCTGGTACGGTCGGGTGCCGTGAAGATGAGGGACTTCTGAGGGTGATCTTCAGCTACCGTCTGCAGCGCGAGGTGCCCCTGGAGAAGCCCCTGGTGGAGCGGGTGGCCGACGCGTTGATGGAGGTGGAGGACACCCGGACGGTCGAGATACCGCTGGACGTCGAGTGCGACGTGATCGAGAACGAGGTGCGCGGGATCGAGGTGCGGGACGCCCGGACGGGACGGCCTGCCGAGCTGACGCCCGACGAAGAGGCGGAGGTGATGAAGGCGGCGGAGAAGCGCGTCAGCGATGGCTACGTCTCCGAGTGGCAGCAGGTATTCCGGAACCGGGGAGAGGACCCCCCGGAGCGGTTCTTCGATGACGTTGAGATGGATGACTACCGGGAGGAGGACTGAGGCGTGTACCTGGCAAGCACGCACTGGCGGGGGTCGCTGAATGTCGGGGACATGCGGATGTTCAAGACCCTCGACGACGCCGTGACCTACCTGTCGCAGTCGCCAAGGATCGGAATACCACCCCGAGTGGTTCCGGTGGCCGAGTGGTTCTTCTTCCGGATCTACTTCTTCGACGGGTTCGGGGTGAAGCCCTGCCTTGTCCGGAAGCAGGCCGTGCTGGACGTGGCCAAGCGCCTGGGGATTCCGTGAGGTAAGGGGTGCTATTTTTTCCAGTTTTCTACTTGACTTTATTGTAGAATAGTGTATAATACTTATGACAAGGGAAGGGGAACGACGATGGGATGCCGAAAGTGCGGAACCGAGATCGAGGCGGCCCGGGTGGAGCGGTTCGCGGCCAAAGGCAAGACGCCAAAGCTTTGCGAAGCCTGTGCCAAGCGCGCCCTGCGGAACTACCGGGCGCGGCAGAGCCGGGCGATGCGGGCGCAGGTCTACGCGGACTGCGGGCTGGTTCGGGTCGTGGTCAACGGCAAGACGAGTTGGGAGTGACCGCGATGGATCACGTAAGCGCGATGTTCCTGGTGGCGCTGCTGACGCTTTCGGTGTGGTCGGTGGTTTTCATGGCTCACGTTTGCAGGGACTAAGGGGAGACGGGATGAACGCCTGGCAGAGGAAAGCGGTGGCGGAGGCTTCGGCCCAGGACGTGCGTGAGCACGGGGAGTCGATAGAGTACTGGCTCCCGCCGTCCGGGCAGGTAGACTTCAACGGCCGGGTGTTGGTCACGGCCGACGAGGACGAGCCGGTGGGGCCGTTCACGGTGTGCGACCCCCGGTGCAACTGCGGGACGTTGACGGACGAGCAGGTGTTCGAGTACGTGTTGATGACCCACGGGGTTCCGCCCTTGATGTTCCAGCGGGAGCCCTGGGGGGATGAGGGGGAGACCGAGACGTGATGGCGGGTAGCTCAGCGGTAGAGCGCCACGACTGGGGATACGCGGGTGGGGACAACGCCCGCCGGGGGGAAGGATCAACCCCCGTGGCCGAGCAGAAGGCGCCCCGACTGCGGAAGCCGGTGGTTCGACTCCATCCCCGCCAGCCATTTTCAGGAGATTCCGGACGGCCCACACGGACGAGGCTTTGGCCGGTGAGGGGAATACCGGTTCCCCAAGCCCGGGTGGGTAGCGAGCGGTGATGGGTCGTCCGGTTCTTTGAGAAGGAGAAGGACATGAGCGATAGTGACGGGGACAAAGATGCGGGCAAGCTGCTGGACGACCTGCTCGACTTTGACAGGCGTCTTGGTGCACAG
>Ga0315275_10006720_pt1 | contig 11045 bp, 10 predicted proteins | sample YL17G03_0_MG_FD_205557 | JGI IMG/M metagenome (GOLD analysis project Ga0315275, IMG submission 205557) | Sediment microbial communities from Yellowstone Lake, YNP, Wyoming, USA - YL17G03_0 | ecosystem: Environmental > Aquatic > Freshwater > Lake > Sediment | place: USA: Wyoming | collected...
AGATTGCGCACACATTATCGGTACATTGCCCAACTGCGAGGTTAATGTGTGTCGGCAACCTATTGACCTACACAATCACTGATGGCGAGGTGACCCCCTTGAAGATCTTGTCCCCTGCAAAGGACGCCCGGTAGATGTACTTCCCTTCTGCGTTCTCATTAGCCTTTAGCGTGAAAGGTCGAATTCAGGATACCTATACGATTTTATTTTTGATACTAGAGATGGGAGTAGATTAAAATCGAATAATTTTATTAATAGTATCAAAGACTATTACCTTAAAAGATAATATATTCTGGTTTTGAAATGCTATTGAAAAATAAATCTAGCTATTTGGTTGTTTGTTGTTTTTTAATACTACTATTAATTGTGTTTCAGTATTTATCCCAAAACTTGAATATGATATCTACGAATTTAATAAAGTTAGTCTACTACACATTGCTTCTCGTTATTCTTGGAATAATACTCTATGAACTTTACCATATAACGGAAAAATTTTCAAATTCAAATTCAAATATTTGTGCGATTTTTTTCACCGGTGCACTTATTAGCCTAGTTTTATATTCCGGAATATCTATCAACCCTGGGCTGCAAGGTCCTACTACGGAGATATCGACGACTCCTCATACCATTTTGCCAATACCATCTATGATAAACGCCTATTTTACAAGCACGACATACAACCCCTCAGGAACAAAAAGTTCAGGGTTTACTCCTTTAAATCAGAAACTTATGGAAGTATCCAGACTCTACCAGCAAAAAGAGTATCCACAGGTAATTTCTGCGGCTGATGAGGTTCTGGCTATCGATCCGAATAATAAGAATGCCCTGTACATGAAGGGACTGGCTCTGCGGATGAATGGTGATATTGAAAAATCGCTGATAGTATTTGATCAAGTGTTAGAAGTCGATCCAAATTATTCCGGTGCCTGGTCCCAGAAGGGGTGGGCTTATCAGGATCTGGGTCGTTACCAAGAGGAGGCCGATGCGTTCGATAATGCAATCCGGCTGGAAACCAATGTCACAATGACAAAATACAGCTGGTATGGAAAGGGACAGGCATTAAGGAATCTAGGTAAGTACGATGAAGCCGTCAATGCTTTCAATACTGCCCTTCAACTAGATCCGAATTATGTAGAATCTTACTCACAAATAGGAATAATATACAGTAGGCAAGGAAAATATTCTGAAGCACTCTCGTTAATGGACAAAACGATCGCCTTGAAGCCGGACTACGGTTACGGATGGACGGATAAAGGGTGGGTTTATGAGAGGATGGAAAAATGGAACGAAATGCTGGATGCATTTGAAAACGCATTGCGGGTAGGAGGGGACAACAAACTTCAAGCCACGGCGTGGGACGGAAAAGGGAATGCCTTTTATTATCTGGGACGATATGATGAAGCGATGTCAGCTTATAATAAGGCAATACAGCTGAATCCGGCTCGTTTCCAGGTCTATACGCATAAAGGTAAATTGCTGATCTACAATGGTAATTATCGCGAGGCAATAACCGAATTCGACAAAACACTTGCCAGAAATCCAAATTATGCTGATGCATGGTGGTCAAAGGCTGTTGCGCTGGAATATTTAGGAAATCACAGCGAGGCACTTATCAATCAGAATAAAGCAGGGCAGATCGACCCCAAGTATTTATCCTATTCTCTTCCGAATACAGCCGCACCAAGTTCAACTCCAAGTCAGTTTAAATTCCCGGTTTTTTAAAGAAAAACACAGATAAAATACAATCAATCTTGGAATTTCTTTGAACCAGCACTCAGAAAAAACTAAAGAGAATTTCGAATAAACTCACAGTCTGAAGTACTTATTTTAGAATCTCGAACATCAAATTTGAAATCTCATTGTGATTTTGCTTTACAGGAGCAGTACAGGCAAATAAGAGATCTCGGAGATTTTATAGGAGAACTGCCAATCCTTATCGAATTGGAACCATTTCAGAAGATTGTTTGAGAGAATTACGCATATACCCCTGAGCAGGGAGGACGATAAAATATCAATGATGTTGTCATGATCAAATTACTGGTACTTCCATCGATATTCGGGTTGTAGTGAGAAGTAGTGCGAGATCTTCTTGGACAAGAAGACCTCCTTGTTCATATGCTTCGTTTGCCAACCGTTGTAGTTTGTGTTTTCGTAATCTGCGGATCCCTTGTGAATGGAGAATGTCTGCATCGTCAGGTTGTGATGTGGTGAGTGCTACAGGGACAAGTCTGAGTCGGTCCAGGGGTTTTCCAGGGGGTTCATCGCTGCTGACCGCATGATAGATGATCTGGGTGTCGTTCCTAAGATTGCCATAGTTGTCTTCAACGAATTCATGCATGAGCTGGACCAGAGAACGACATGTCGCCCGGGGAAAGCCATATTCATTCTCTAATTCGTTGAACAATTGCTGTTCGTTTGTCTTTCTCCAGACGTTCGTTAGTGATTTGCTGTCTTCCCCGGCTGATGGCATGTCGATATCCCATATCCCATGTAACTCAGGAAAAGTTAAATGGGTCGACATTTGTCGGTGACGTAAATAATTATATTTATGGTGAAGAGGAGTGATCCTTTATCCATAACACAAAGGCCAGGATGTCTGACCCTATGACATACTGTTTCAGGAGATTTTTCGCATGAGGGATATCATAAACCGGATAGTGAGAGATCTTCAGACCGGTTATAACCTGTCGATCAATATCAAGAGCAAGTGGGTTTTCAGAAACCGCTTTCTCATTTTACCGGTTCTTCATGAAAAATAGTAACTGGCATACGAGCTGGAAAACCGTATGAATTGATAGCAAACAGGAAATCTTCTCACTCCAGTCATAGAATAATTTCTGAGATAGTACCAGAATTTTTATGATGGAGTATCACTTATTGCGAGACTCCTACCTTTTGATATAATGCACATTCTTAATCACATACCCTTGATTTAAAAAAATCATTGATTGTGGTAGGAAATCATTTTTCCGGTTTAATCGCTTTCCAACCCTCAACAAGGATTCCTATTAAAAGAATTCCAATGAGAAAATAATTTATTTCACTTGAACTTTATCTGAATTATCAAATTAAAATTATTCCTGATATTCATCTGTCCAATCTCCAAATATTAATTTGGGGTTGTTATTAAAGCATCTCTTTAAATGCAATTTGTATTTATTTAGGGAAATCTTCTTCATTAACGTTAGACGTTTTTGCGTTTCCACCTGGTACGGGATTAAGGGTTGCTTTATAATTATTATTTCCTGTAAAATCAAGTGGATCGGAAAATTTTTTAAGGCTTGTCTTATCTTTAAAAGAATTCGATGACGGATCCCACTGTTCCCCTAATTCATAATAAAGATAATATCTTCCATTACAAATGCCATTGATCACACCATTTGAATTTGTGGGGATATATAACGTTTTGAATATTTTTTTGTCTTTATCTACAAGTTTTAAATATGCACCCTTACTAAGGCCATTTTGAATATTTACAGATCCATCTTTCACAGAACAATCAAAGTTTGGTTCCACAAAGGTACATCCTGAGAAAAAAATCAACATTACCCAAATCAAAATAACACATAATATTCTATTATTCATAATTTAGTATTGTGTCCAGATTAAAAAAATATCCGGTTTTGGTTTTTGACATTAGATTCTAATGCAATTATCATGAAATACTGGTTTAAGGTCATTTATCCAGTTTTTCCGCTTACCGCCCTTCAACAAGGATACCAGTTCATCTTCGAAAACGTTCTAACTTATTCATGGTCTCATAGCAAACCCACGATTTACATGAATGAGAACCATTACCAAATTTTATTTCTCTACAGCAAGTCTATTAAAGACACTTGTTGAATTCTAAATATGGAGCCCAGCATATCAGTTCAGATGATCTGGTATTTAGCCGCTCATGAAGCAGCATCCGCACATTTCAAATTTATTGAGCCATTTCATTTTGTCATCGCTCTGCTAAAATTTTCGGAAGCTGATGACAAGGAGATCACAGCATCTGTAAACGATAAAACAACTATTCACGAACTATTATCAGAACGTGATCAATTGCATTCTTTACTTGATGAGAGAGGATTTAAAATCCCGTTGGCAACGACAAAAATCCGTCGCACACTCCGCAAACGGATCGGCGATGGTGGGTGCAAAGACAAAAAGAGCGAGGTTATTCATCGCTCTGTTGCCACAAAAGTTTTTTTCCAAAAGGCTGAAGTGCTCGCCCAAAAGGATAACAAAAGAAAGCTGACTCTCCTATATCTAGCCACTGAATTACTGGAACATCCAGAGATTATTTCAGTGGATCTTCTGATTGAAGTGGGCATTCAACCCAAAAAAAGCCCCAAATTGACACCTGTTCTTGATTCCTGTGGGAAAGATTTGTCAATTTCATCGGCAGAAACCGGTCCAGGACATTCCCCCGCAGAGCTCATTAAGATAAAAAATGATCCTGTGATTAAAGTTCTCGTTGATAGCCTAAACGATCATAATAATGAACATATCCTGTTGATCCAAGAGGGCACTCGATCCGGTAAGGAACTAATGTTCTCCCTTGCTTCCCTGATTAACAAACGTTCTATTATGGAAGGGATACCGGATTTAAAAATTATTGAAATTAACCTCAAGAATATCTCACAGATGCAAGAAGGTAAAACTCCTGAATCGCTAAAAGAACAGATCAATGCTCTCCTGAATGAAGCTTCGGGTATAAAAAATATTATTCTGTATTGTTCTGATTTCGAAGACTGGCTTGATCCAAAACAGAAATATCTGTCTTTAATGCTGGGTGAGTACCTTAAAAATGCTGCATTCTGTTGTGTTTGTTCAATAAAAGCAGATTCCTATCGGGAATATTCAAATAAATCCCCATTATTTAAGCAAATTTTCCGACCTGTATGGATCCATGATATTGATCCTTCATTTAATTTCATTTAATTTAATTCCAGGTAACTTCGAATAAATTCTGTAGGATTGGCAGAATAAGGTGATTTTGCGAATTTGACTCTAACTAATTAGAGCCCGCTAATTCTCGTTAAACATGTTCGATGTATAACTGATAACTAAATCAAATAATTTATTTAGGACTTACGCGATTGAAGGGAGGAAAAAATTAACATTCGTGAGATTTTGAGAATTGATAACTCAGTAGAGAATACTTCGGAGAAATCAGAAACGATCTGATCGCATCCCGAATAATGGAATATTTCAATTCAAACCGGGAATTACCCGTAGAGATCCGTGCCATCTCAAATCGCAGAAAAGCTCGTATTGCCATAAGGATATGAGCTCGTTGCGAAATAGCACTTCGTGCCTGGCAGCGTTCTATTCCACAAAATTGCTTGATATCCCGGTGATATTGTTCAATTTTCGAAGATCTTCGTGCAAGTTCAGATCGGATTTTCTCCTCCAAATCAAGCATGTCCGTTGCCCAGAAGTCCTTCTTATCATCCGGAGGAATGATACAAAAGACTTTGATCATCCCATATTCCTTGAGATGAACTACCTTGCCAGATGGTGGGATCTCAATCTCATGAATCTGTCTGTTGTAAATCCAGTCGGGGTTTACTAATCTATTTTTTTTCAGATGTGTCAGCCAATGCCATTGAAATTCTCTTAACTGTTTGAGATTTCCAATGCTCCCATACCAATTGTCGAACATCACAAATCTCGGAGAAAATCCCCGGGTCCGAGCTACAGCAAGCATCTCCTTAAAATGGTCATTCTTGGTCTTTCCATCGTTATCGATATCGTAAATCCCGAAATCTATAGGGATCGTTGCATTCCTGTCAGTCCAGACCAGACTTATCAGGTGGATAACATTTACAACCTTATGCTGCTTGCCACTCCAATGCCGATAAACCAGGGCTAATTCCCGTGAATAAGGTTTATCCAGGGTTGAATCGTCGAGGATAAGAAAACCGGTCTTCTTTTTGACGAACGGTTGTACTTCATTCCATAACCCCTCCGTGTCTGGTGGCTGTCGTTGATGTAGCCATCTGAATGCATCGTGTGATGCAGAATTTCCATCGATTAATTGGCATCGTGCTGCTTCGGTACAGGTAAATATCTTTGTGGAGGCTATGAGAAAATTGATGTAATCATATTCACTGCATTTACTTGGATTCAATCCTCATACCGCTCCGGTTCACTTATTCCAAACCGTATCTTTGTCTTCTCAGGCTAAGGATCTTACGGTATCAAGTGCGTAAGTCCTAATTCAGTCAAATGGATAGGTCATTTTGAATCATTAATGACAGAACTTGCTTCTCGTTCTGGAACTCCAGTTCTTTTTATCTGGATATGTGATGTATCTAATGATATGCGGCACGGAAAAAAGATAGACGAATTAAACAAAGCGATAGGAAAAATAATTAATAATCTTAAAGAGTTTAATAAAAAAAACCTAATTTGCAAATTTTAATGAGAACAATCAAGTTTTCAACTGGTGCAGAATGGCTTGACATTTCGTGCCCTCGAATCAGATCGCGGGGTTACCGATCTCGGAGAAGCTCTTTCAAAAGTAGCAGATATGTTGCGATATAAAAAAGAGAGGGGTCTCATGCCTGAAGCCCGTTCAAAGAACCCGCACCTCGTTCTGATAACAGACGGTTTTCCGACAGATGACTGGGAATCTGGCTTGAAAAAACTTATGTCAACCTTCTAGGGAAAAGGGAATATACTCTTTTCCCAGATTTTATATAGCTCCACTTTCCCAGTTACTTCGCCATGAAATACCGGTTCTGATGTATGCCAAAATATTGCCATATCCTTCGGTCTATCCAAACCCATTATCTCCTGTAATTTTTGAGATGGTTGAAAAGTTCGATATCCGTTTTTCCAAATTAGTGCATTAAATACGAGTTGTTCTTTTGTCCAGAAAGTCTCTGAAAATCGTGTATCAGTTTTTAAAAAGTCCTTTACGAAATACTTCATCAAGTAATTACGAAGTGAATTAATCTCTTCATCTGGACTTCTTGTCAAAAAATCAACCCCATGTTCTTTTGAACTGCAATAATTCAGAGATTTCAGAGAATACAATTATATGAAAATGAGGATACTTACTTATCGAGAATTCTGGGAAGGAAAAAGCTGTTGTTAAGTAAAAAGAAGAATTCTTTTAATCTGAAAAGTCAAGTTATAAATTCACTAAAATATTGTTCAATTGCATGATAGTTATTTCCGGTACGATGTCCAATGAAAAAGTGGATAAAATTTACAGATAATCCAATGAATTTCCTCAAGCTTGTCTTTATAGGGATAATTTTTTTCTTTGTTCTTTTGAATGTATCCGGATATTCAAGCGTAGCTGCGAAATCACCATCTGATGGAGCAATATGGAAATCCTGCTTCCCCACAAAAATTTTCGAAATATTACCAACCTCTCAGGGAAATTCTGTAATTGTTACTACTTCTTCTAATGCATTTCACCTTTCAAGTGAAAACGGCGCCCTTCTCGATACTATTTCACGTGAAGATACGTACGATAACAACAATAGAAAGGTATCCTATGATGGATCATACATTGTTAGCGGAAGTTGGAGCACTAACTATTTTGTTTTTCAATCGCTATCTGAAGATCAGCCTGAAACTGAGTGGAAATATCCCCTCGGACAAACTCTTACGGATATTGAAATTTCCGCAGATAGCTCAACCCTAGCAATCGCTTCCTATGATAATGATCTCCATCTCTTAACTCGTTCTGGATATTTGCTCTGGAAAAAAATTGGAAAATCGATCTATAAACAAATTCGCGTCTCTCCAGATGGTACCAGAATAGTAGCTCAGTCACAGAATGGGAACCTTTCATTTTTCTCTCGTAAGGAAGGGTACCTATGGGACACCGCACCAGGATCACCGATAATGAGTTTTGATCTATCCCAAAATGGCCAATATCTTATTTTTGGACTGGCGGATCAATCAATTCATGTCTTAAACTATAATGCAAAACCTATAACATACATCAAACTGGATAGTCCAGTCAGGTATGTATCTGTGTCAAATAATGGGAAACAATTCACAGCGGTATTGGAAAATAATACCCTCCTTTTTTTTAATGAGTCCCAGATACCGGCTTGGACATTATCATCAGATATTCCAATATCAGCAGTTACATTAATGCAAGACAAGGTAGTTTTTGGGGATATATCTGGATGTGTTTACGCATTTGACAGCACGTCAGGGTCTCGTGTTTCTAATTCAAGTTTTGATAGTTCTTCAATTATACAAAAACAAACATCAACCACAATATCATCGACAATAATGAGACCAACATCTACAATAATTTCTCCAGAAAATTTTGGATTATCCTTACCAGGAAACGGGATTGAATTTCTCTATAATCTCATACTTGGAATTCTTTTAATAGGAATCCTTGTTGAAGGGTGGAAAGCGGTAAAGCGTTGAAAAAAGGACGTAATTATTACCAATTATTACCCCTCCGAGGAATTTATTCAACTCAAATAAATCTAATCCCACCTTCAGGGAGAATATATGAACCGTATTGACCAATTCACAATCTAAATTCTCCATCCTGATAACCACGAAATACGGGATAAAGTAGCGGGGAATCATGAACAATCACTGGGAAAACGATATCAGGACATATCGCCTCTATTTTCTTCTTCTATCCCTCATCCTGGTGCTTACCCCTTCAACAGCCGCTTCAGATACGATGTTTCGTGCCAATCCTGAGCATTCGGGTGTTTTTGTCAATAGTTGGAAACCGCCAAACAATACTGAGTTATGGCGGTTTTTTTACTGGAAGTGGGTTGGGTCATCACCGGCGGTAGCGAATGGTGTTGTATATATATATAGGGACTTGGAATGGGAACCTCTATACCGTAGGAAGCGGGGTATCAACCTCCATAACTAGGTCGACTTCTATCCAAACTCCAAGAATTATTGAAACAATTTATTATCTTTTGTTAGGAGGCTGTTGCATAAAAGCCTCTCGAGAGCCTGTCCAATCAACAATTTTGCATAAGAACCTATTGCATTTTTCCAGAAGTCCCGAATTTGAAAAACCGGATTAACAAACCGGTGCACCATTGAGTGTTTTTCGGTACCTTTATAGACTTTGCAAACGCCCCCTCATGGCATCTACAACCAGACCAAAGGAAACAAACAACCAGAACGAGATCGTCAGATTGGAAACATCGATTTGTCAATTTCTCCGGACGGTGGATCTCATACCGTTCTATCGGTATATTGAATCCGCGTGTTACAAACCCGTACAGCACGGATTCCGGTTTGACCCGCTCCTCATGCTCAAACTGGTTATTGTTCAGCTCTACCGGGATCTGCCGTACCGAAAAGTCAGCTCATCCCTCTCGGAAGAGGATTGCACATATCTTGAGGTCCCGAAAGATCATGACGGATACATCCTCCCGGCAGCATCAACGCTCCACCATTTTGTCAAGTATCGGCTCAAAGAAGAGGGCATAAACAGACTGATGGAGATAGCAGGGAGATCGATCTGCCAGGTATCTCGATCAACCGATGCAATTATTGACTCGACCCCCGTTGAAGCTTCGCGATATGACCAGTTCGCTGCCTACAATCCGCACTATGAAAGCAAAATGTACAAGACGCACATAATTCATGTCGGGGATTGCCCGTTATACTGCTGTTTCTCCGGAGGAAATAATGCAGACAGTACGTATGCTCCGACACTTATCCGGGCAGCGAAAACAATGAATCCTCATATCGACCGTGTTTTCGCTGATGGCGGGTATGACTCGTTCGAAATTCATGCAGATATCTGGTACCAGCTGGACGCAAGACCGTTCATTGACTACCGGGAAACTGCCGTATTCCATGAAGAAGGTACAGAGAAGCGCATCGATCACAGGATCAACAAACTCTGGAAACTCGGCGGGAATATTCAGGCGCCGCTCAAAGAGAAACTTCGGTTTTTGTATAAGCATGACCGTAGTGAACAGGTCGGGATGTACTGGAGAAATGTGAATCTCCGTGACCCGAAGTTTGATGAAGTGTATCGGAAACGGACAGATTGTGAACGGACACACAGTCACCTGAAAGCGTTGTTCAAGTTTGATGTCCGTCATGTCAGGGATGCAATTAAACGGCTGTATGTGCTCCTGAATTTCGTAGCATATCAGATCGTTCTTCTGGGAATCTCCAGAATAACGTTCACAAGGTAAAGCAGTTCTCACTCATTCACTGATTGCGTCATTTCACCGTGGCTGTGAAATGATAATTGATTGAGCGGAGGCTGTAGTTTTTTATGTCGTAATTTTTGGTATCTTTATTGGATTTCGCGACAGTGTTCTGATTTTGTCTGTTCATGTAGAGTTCTGCGCGGGCCTGTGTGATGAATTCCCTATCCTGAAGGATGCAATATTTGTTTTGTCCAACGATTGGGGGAATTGGTTGGACAGGCTCCACATAAGAAAATATATCCTTCTTCGAATGAAAGGAGAAAATATGAAATATATACTTTAGCCCCCTCCAAAATATTGGATAAAAAAAAGTTAGAAATGCGCGTTTGTAGCGTATTCCTCAATAAATTGTCTTTTGATAGTAAAAATACATTAGACTATTGCATAAAATTAAGAAAGGACTAATAATTGACGGTAAAATTGATCGTACTCGAAGGGGAATACTATTTTGGTAAACATGTATCCCTCACTCATTGTAGATCGTAAAGATCCAAAATGGTTACTGTTGGAGCAGGTCCTGCTCATAACCACATCACGAAGAACCAAACAAGAATTAGCAAAACACCGGATAACCCCGGTAACGATGGCAGGTAGTGTCATAAGAACAATTCTCATTTCGATGTTTTTCTCCGTGGATTGTGCTTATGTGGTGGGAGAACTCCGAAAGCGAACGGGTTTGAGAAAATTTGCTCGTATCACCAATGTTCCCTCAGTAGATGATGTTTACCGGTTTCTCAGCAGATTCGATGAAGAACAATTCATATCCTTCGTTAGTGGCGTCTTGAATTCACTCTGCACTACCAGAAAACGCAGGAGAGCCAGAACTATCCTGATCGATTCAAGTGCGATCACTCTCGATTTGAACTGGTT
>Ga0315275_10006721_pt1 | contig 11044 bp, 9 predicted proteins | sample YL17G03_0_MG_FD_205557 | JGI IMG/M metagenome (GOLD analysis project Ga0315275, IMG submission 205557) | Sediment microbial communities from Yellowstone Lake, YNP, Wyoming, USA - YL17G03_0 | ecosystem: Environmental > Aquatic > Freshwater > Lake > Sediment | place: USA: Wyoming | collected...
CTCCTACATCGAATTCCTTCACGGCCAGCTCCGTGAAATCTGCTCCAACTACGGCAAGATCGATATTATCTGGTTCGACGGCCTCGGCGGCTCCGCAAAAGACTGGGACTCCGAAAACCTTCTCAAAATGATCCGAACCCTCCAGCCCCGCGTCATCATCAACAACCGCGCAGGCCTCCCCGCCGACCACGACACCCCCGAACAGGAAATCGGCAAATTCCAGAACGACCGCCCCTGGGAAACCTGCATGACTATCTGCAACCAGTGGGCCTGGAAGCCCGACGACCGGATGAAATCGCTCAAACAGTGCATCGACACGCTCGTCCGTGTGGTCGGCGGAGACGGCAATCTCCTCTTCAACGTCGGCCCAATGCCCGATGGCAGAATCGAACCCCGCCAGGTCGAACGCCTCAAAGAAATGGGCGACTGGCTCAAAAAATACGGCAAAACCATTTACGCCGCCCGCGGCGGACCGTTCAAGTCAGGCCCCTGGGGCGCAAGCACATACAACGGCAACACAATCTACGTCCACGTCCTGACCTGGCCCGGCGATACGCTGACCCTCCCCGCCATCCCCCGAAAGATAACCAGCGCCGTCCTGCTGACCCGCGGCGCCCTCGCCCTAAACCAGACCGACCAAGGCATCGAAATCTCCGTAGCAGATGCGCCCCCCGACGAAATCGACACCATCATAGAGCTGACTCTCGATGGCCCCGCAAGCGAGATAGCCCCGCTCGCCCTGCCCTCGGACTCGCTGACCACAGGCAAAAAGGCAACAGCCTCCAACATCTTTCAGAACTCGCCCTCGCACGGCCCCGACAAGGCCATAGACGACGACCCCTCCACTCGCTGGGCGACAGACTCCGGCACAAAGCAGGTCTGGCTCGAAATCGACCTCGGCAAACCCACAACCTTCGACCGCATCAAGATCAGCGAGGAATTCGACCGGGTCCGGAAATTCGAGCTGCAATACAAAGATGGTGACAAATGGCGGACATTTGTGCAGGGCGACAAAATCGGTTCCGACTATTCCAAAAAGTGCGACCCAATAACCGCCCGCCACGTCCGCCTCAACATCCTCGACGCCAGCGATGGCCCGACAATCTGGGAGTTCCACCTCTTCGCTCCAAAAGAACAAGGCAAAAACAAATGAATATCCAAACCACGTCAAAATCTGTAGTCCTCACACTGCTCGCCTGCTCTCTCTTTGCTGCCGCACGGGCCGATACGCATCTGGCCGTCCCAACGTTTCATTGCATCGGCCTCTACTGGAACGCCTCCGAAGGTTCCCCCGAAAACACCTGCCGCGTCCGTTATCGCCCTGCGGGATCAGATACCTGGAAAACCGCCCTTCCCCTCTGGTTCGATTCGCGCCCGCCCGAAACATTCAATCGCCCATACCCGCCGGACAGGTACAAGCTGCCCGCGAAAGAAGCCCCTTCCCTCCTCAATCACGCCAATCAGTACCGGGGCAGCATCGTGAACCTCTCGCCCGCAACAAAATACCAAATCGAGCTGTCTCTGGAAAAAACCGGGCACAAGGCCGTTCTAACGGCAGCCACGTGGTCCGAGCAGTTCCCCATAGCCGCTACCGTTCCTGTCCCCGACAATAATGCACAAACCCTCGTAATCGACCGTTCAGGCTCTCCGGAAGGTTACGTCCTCTACAAAGCCGCAGACGCATCCGGCAGCGCCGCAATCGACGTCGCAGCCGCCTACGACCACTGTATCGAAGTCCGCGCCTCTTATGTCATCATCAAGGGCCTGGTCCTCAAGAACGCTCGCACTCACGCCATTCGCATCTTCGAAGGCTCGCACGATGTCGTCATCGAGGACTGCGACATCTCATCCTGGGGCAGGCCGGACGACCTCGAAGGCCCCAAATGGGGCCGAGATATGGAAGCAGCCGTTTACGCCTCCGAGTCCGGCGCCTTCAACCCGAAAATCGCCCGCATCATCATCCAGCGATGCAAAATCCATCACCCGCGATACGATACCAATGCCTGGTCCGAGTACCGCAAAAAGCTCGACCCACAGAAGACCGACACCAGTTGGCACCCTATGGGACCCCAGGCCGTCACCCTATACGACACCGCAGGAAACCACGTCATCCGCTACAACGATATCTACTCCGACAAAGACCATTACTACAACGACATCATCGGCGGCGGCCACAACTTCTCCGCCCTCGGCTCGCCAAATCGAGATTCCGACATCTACGCCAACCGCCTCCAGCACTGCTGGGACGATGCCATAGAGGCCGAAGGCGCCAACTGCAACGTGCGAATCTGGGGAAACTACATAAGCCACACAATGGTCTCAATCGCCTCCGCCTCCACACATCTCGGCCCACTCTACTTATGGCGAAATGTCACCGCCGCATCGCAGCGAGGCCCCGAAACCCTCACCGGCGGTCCCTTCCTCAAAGCCGGAATAGGCTCCGATTTCGGCGGCGGCAGAACCTACGTCTTCCACAACACCCTCCTCCAGCCCTCTTCTAAGGACGCCGCCCAGGACTGGCAAGGCGCGGCCCTCGGACTTTCCTCCTGGGGCGGAGCGCTTATCGACCACATCTCACGAAACAATATCTGGCACGTCTTCGAGGCCGACGGCTACTCCATTCAGGAACACGGCGACGCCTGCCGTGACAACGACTACGATTACGACCTCTGTAGCGGCAGAGTCATCCCCGCAAACAAGCACGAGAAAAACGGCATTAAAGCCGCCCCCACCTACGACCCGCAAAACCCGCCCGGCCAATACAACCTCGCGCCAAACAGCCCCGGACACGATGCAGGCGAATTGATCCCCAACTTCAACGACGATTTCACCGGCAAAGCCCCCGACATCGGCGCCTTCGAACCCAATACCCCCCTGGTACAATTCGGTACCAAAGCATACTCAACGCCCAAGCCGAAATGAGACCTTCAAGCCCATCATTCCGAGCGGAGCCGCGAAATGACTCCGCAATGCGGGCATAGGGGCAATGCAGCCGGGTTGAATGATTAACCCTGGTTAGAGGATAGTTGATTCAGTTCCATTAAACCGAATGTGCCCATGTGCCCGATAATTTTGGGATTTTTCTTGACAATTCTCGGACTATCCGGTATATTGATTCTGTAAAGGCGCAGCAGGCCGCCGGAGGCTTGACGATGGCAGAACGTGCAGAAAGGTCATTGCGAGATTTTGCGATTCTGATGCATTCGCTCAGAAAGGGGGGTTCCTAAAATGAAGAGGATTGTTTCAATACTCGCTGTGCTTCTTCTGGCCCGCCCGGCCTGGGCAACTGTCACGATCGCGGTGACAAAAATCAGCAACACCAAGGTCGCGATTAACTACGATGCCACGAGCGAACCGCAATTGGTCAGGGCATTCGCCCTGGACGTCACCGTCACCGGCGGCACCATTGTTGGCATCGCCGACTACGCCGTTGGGGACGACAATAATGGCTACGGCATCTTTCCGGCCAACTTCAGCCGATACATCACGGTCAACCCGACGACCGGCGACGTGGAGATTTGGGACGACCCGAATTACACGCCTGTAGCCCCTCCTGATACGCCCGGCGCGCTGGGCGGTCTCGGCACCGATGGCATCACAATCGAGATGGGGTCTCTCTACGACACGAATCCCCCAGCCAAAACCGGCGCGCTCTGCACGGTCACCGTCAGCGCAGGCACAACCAAATTGTGCGTCAATGGCAATGCCATTCGCGGCAACATCGTGATGGAAGACGGCTCCGAGAGGATCCCGGTCGGGCCCTGTATCGACGGCGACTGTTTCCCCAACACGGCCCGTTATGCAATACAGTACGCCGACTGGGTGATGTATGGCAAGCCGATGTGCTGGTGCGGCAATACGTTCCCGGAGTGGCGCTATCAGTGCGACTGTGACTGCGACGGGAAGACCGAAGGCGCGCTCAAGTACCGTGTCTTCAGCAAGGACCTTGGTTGCCTGGTGGCCCAATGGAAGAAAAAGATAGGTGAGGTCACAAATCCTTGTGCAGATTTTGATCACAAGGCCGAAGGCGCGCTCAAGTACCGCGTCTTCACTAAGGACCTTAGCATCTGTATTGCCAACTGGAAGAAGAAAGACGCGGAACTCCCGGATAGTTGTCCGAGACCTGATGATTTTGTAATACTCCCGTGAGAATTGGGAGAATTTAGGGACACCCCGGCTGTCGAAGAATCCCGCAAGCCGTCGTGCTTCCCTTGACTGAGTACCCTACCCTTGCTATTCAGCAAGTCTTTCTTCCGATCTCCAAAATGCCCCTCAACGATCATACCCCCTTGTCGCGGCGTGGCCTTTGGCGAAGCCGGATTCCCCGCCAAACAACCCCGACATAGGCGCCTTCGAAGCCAACGCCCCGCCCCTCGAATTAGGCCCCACCGCCTATCAACCCCCCCCGCCCAAAAACCCCAACTAACATCCTTCCCACTATGACACCACCGGCAATCTCATACCCCTCGAAGATAGAGGCCGCCCCAGCGCCGGAGCGCCGCACGATGACGCCCACAGTTTTGATGTTGACGAAGTACCAGCGGGCGGGGATGTTATAGAGAAACCGTATGATCATTTTTCGGCAAAAAGGGACAAAAATGGCCCACACGACTCAAGCCAAGATCGGCAACACAACGCTCAAGTGCCCCATTTGTGGTGGAATGGAGTTCAGAAAGAAAAAGTACCTGCTTACGGGTACATGGCTTCAAGCCCTCGACATGGAAGGATTCGGGCGCGATGCTCTAATGCTCATCTGTGAGAACTGCGGCCACGTACTGCATTTCGCTCGTCCAGATGCTATCACAATGAACAGGTGAATGGCAAACACGGCGCGGGGGACGATTAAAGGTGCCCGGTGCATTTTCTGCGTCTCCGCCCGATTTTCCTGTTTGAGTCGTATTGCAGCCTCAGACAGCCATCATCGGCAGTTCGCCCCCCCCCTCGCCCGACAAGCAACCACGTCTTGTTTATTCGAACATTCGAATTTTGAATTTGTCCTTCGACCCTGCTCAGGATGGTGAGCTTGTCGAACCATTTCGGGTTTTGTGCTTAGGATTTCGAGTTTCTGCGCATGCATCCCCCGCCAAACAACCCCGCCGTAGGCGCATTTCCATAATCGACTCAACAATCTGTGAGAATCCGCGAAATACATGCTTAAAATTCACTTGACACCCAGCCCTATATGCTGTATAATATATACCTAACTAACGAAATATCAATGACTCTGAATAGCCAATACAAAATAATCAATCATCCATATCGAAGTCGAAGATCCGCCGAGGCGGGACCCCAATCCCTCGGAAATCCGTCTTCCGTATGCTGTCTCCTGTATTCTCTCTCCTGTCTTCAGTCTTCTGCCCCCCGACCAAACCGCCTATTTAGCCCACTTTGCCAAAGAATTATGACCTCAATTATGCAAAACAAACCCAATTGTCGCAACGACAAAACCAACGCAACCTCCTGTGCCCCAAAGATTTACATCAATATGTCGCTCCGCTCCGCCCCAAAAAACAAACCCAATCAAACCCAATTCCCCCGCCCAAAAGTCGCCCCACCCGCAAAAAGACAGCAGAGAACTTGGAATACTGCCTCTTCGCCTGGTATAATCCCGAAAATTACCCTTATCGCCCTGCATAAACCGTCATTCACAGGGCCGATCTGGAAGAAGCTCTCGGCAGCCAAAAGCCGCAAAAGGAGTCTCAAATTATGGCACAACGTTTTAACGTCGTAGTAATCGGCGCCGGCCCAGGCGGCTTTCGCGCCGCGAAAAGGTGCGCACAAAGAGGGGCATCCGTCACCCTCATTGAAAAAGAGTTCCTCGGCGGAACCTGTCTCAATTGGGGCTGCATCCCCTCAAAGGCCCTCCTCTCATCCGCTCACGCCCTGCTCTCGGCAAAGAATGCATCTCAGATTGGCATTGATATCCCCTCAGCAGCGCCCAACTGGCCAAATATCCAGCAAAGAAAGGACGCCATAGTCGCCGCCTTCCGCAAGGGAATGGCCGGCTCCGCCCAGGCCGATAAGCTCGCCCTCATCCAGGGCCACGCAACCGTAACCTCGCCGAATCACATCAAGGTCAATACAAACGACGGCCCCGTCGAAATCCAAGCCGACAAATTGATCCTCGCCACCGGCTCCGAGACAATCGAGCTCCCAAACATCCCCTTCGATGGCGACGTCGTCATCAGCAGCAAAGAGGCACTCTCCCTGCCGGAAATACCGCGCTCGATGGTAATCGTCGGCGGCGGCGTCATCGGCTGCGAAATGGCCTGCGTTTATGCCGCTATGGGAACAAAAGTAACAATCGTTGAGGCCCTTCAACAGCTCATCCCGATGGAAGACCAATGGGTCGCCCGCCTCGTCGAGCGCGAATTCAAAAGAATCGGTATTGACTCAATCACCGGCCAAAAAGTCGCCTCCGTTGACAAGTCCGCGACCCCGGCCAAGGTCCTCCTTGACAACGGCCAGTCAATACAAGCCCAAAAAGTCCTCATCTGCGTAGGCCGAAGGCCGGCAATCGACCCCAGAATCGTCGAGACTCTGGGCATCGAGATGAAGGGCCGTGCCGTGGCCATCAACGAGAAGCTCGAAACCAGCGTCCCCGGCGTTTATGCTATCGGCGACCTCGTAGGAACGACCTTCCTCGCTCACGGTGCCACCGCCGAGGCCAACGTCGCCGCCGAAAACGCTACCGGAGGCGACCGCAAAATGTCCGACTACGCGCTAATACCGAGGGTCATCTTCACCTTCCCTGAGATAGCCTCGGTGGGCAGGTCCGAAGAGAAATGCAAAGCGGATGGAATAGATATCTCCGTCGGCAAGGGCTTCTTCAAGGCCAATGGCCGCAGCGTCGCTCAAAATGAAACCGCAGGCCAAATCCGCGTCGTCCGCGACAACGCCTCCGGCAAGATAGTCGGCGCCACTATGGTCGGATTTATGGCCACCGAATTTGTAACCCTGGCCACTGCCCTGATAGGCACAACCGGCAGGCTCGCCGAGATTACATATCCCCACCCAACCATCTCGGAAACCCTCGAAGAGGCCGTCGAAGACGCCTTCGCCTCGCATTGATAATGGGAAAAATATGAAAGACAAAAACCCCCCTGCTATTAGACCAACGACGTTTGAGGACTTGAAACAGGTCAATCAGTACGGCGCTGAATACTGGAGCGCAAGAGACTTGCAGCCGTTGCTGGGCTATACCCAGTGGCGCAGCTCTGAGAACGTGATTAATAAGGCGGCGACATCGTGCGAGCAGTCGGGCAATGATCCGAAACATCACTTTGCGGGCGCGCGCAAACCGATAATCGGCGGCAAGGGGGCTGTTCAGGAAGTGGTTGATTACCACCTTTCGCGTTTTGCATGTTATCTTATCGCTCAGAACGGCGAAAGCCACAAGGAACAATCGCCCAATAAACGCTACGCAAAGCACTGCAAAACCTATGGCTCACGAATGTTCAGACCGCTCCCTGCACATTATCGACTGTGGCCTGGCCGACTATCGTGAAGTCCTGGCCCGCCAGCACGAATTGTGCGAACAGAGGCGCCGCGATGAAATCCCCGACACCGTCCTGATAGTCGAACACCCCCCCGTCATCACGCTCGGCGCACACCGAAGCGCCAATAAGCTCCTCGTTGATCGCGAAGAGCTGGTGCGGCGCGGCATCGACGTAGTCCAGATACGCCGGGGCGGGGGCACAACCGCCCACAACCCAGGCCAGCTCGTCTTTTACCCCATCCTGCACCTCCAGCATCTCGGCCTCGGGATCAGCGACTACATCCGCAACCTCGAAGAAATAGGAATCGACCTGCTCGGGCAATTGGACGTCACAGCCGAACGGCGAAAAGGCTTCCCAGGCCTATGGATCGAAAATGATCGTCAATCGTCAATCGCCAATCGTCAATCTCGTAAAATAGCTTCCATCGGCGTCCGCGTCTCCAAATTCGTAACGCACCACGGGATGGCAATCAACATCTGCAACGACCTGAGCATCTTCGACCTGCTTGTGCCCTGCGGCCTTGAGAACGTCAAAATGACCTCCGTCCTAAAAGAAACCGCCAAACGACACTCAATGAGCCGACTAAAGAAAAGACTGGCCGACTCGCTCGTCGCTCACTTCTCGTCAAGTACGCAAAGAGACAAAGTGAGCGAACAAGGACCTTTTTTGAGCATTTGAATTTCGAATTTGTTTCGGATTTCGATATTCAAATTTCGGATTTGTACAATATGCGTCAGATGAGCCGTAAATCAAGCAAACTACCCTCTTGGCTGAGAAGGCCCTTACCCGCTGGCGACTCCTTCCGCCGCACCGAGCAAATCCTAAAATCGCTCGACCTGCAGACAATCTGCAACAGCGCAAACTGCCCCAATCGAGGCCAATGCTGGGCGAGGGGAACCGCGACCGTCCTGATACTCGGCAATATCTGCACGCGCAATTGCAGGTTCTGCTCCGTCCCCGCCGGCAGACCCGGCCCGCCGGACCCCACCGAGCCGGCAAAAGTCGCCGAAATGGCCAAAGAAATGGGCCTCAAATACCTCGTAATTACCAGCGTCAACCGCGACGACCTGCCCGACGGCGGCGCCGCCCACTTCCGAGATTGTATTACCCACGCAAGAAAAACATCCCCAGATATGAAATTCGAAATACTCACGCCCGACTTCCGCGACTGCCAGCCCGACGCCCTCGGAATCCTCCGGGACGCCCTGCCCTTCGTATTCGCCCACAATATCGAGACCGTTCCATCCCTTTACCCTGCTGCCCGGGCGGGCGCAGACTACCGCCGTTCCCTCAACCTGCTCAAAATAGCTAAGGAAAAGTACGATAATATCCCCACCAAATCCTCAATAATGCTCGGACTCGGAGAATCCGGGGACCAGGTCGAACAGGTCCTAAAAGACCTTCGCAGCGTCGGCTGCGACCGAATCACAATAGGCCAATACCTAAGACCCTCACCCGATTCCCTCGACGTCGTCGAATACATCACCCCCGCCAAATTCGATGCCTGGAAACAAAAGGCCGTCCAGCTCGGATTCGCCTGGGTAATCTCCGCCCCCTACGCCAGAAGCTCATACTTCGCCGACCTGCAAAACACCTCCGAGTAGCATCGCATTTTGTACGTCCCGGTACTACCCCGTCATTTCGACCGGAGCGACGCGGAGCGTCGCGCAGCGGAGACACGTAGCGAAGCGAAGAACCCGGAACGGAAATCTGTCCTTTTGACGTACCGGCTTCTTCGCATAGTCGCCCTATTTGCGAAATGCGGCGCTAACCAGCGCGCCCGGTACTCAGGCCCCCGATTTTGCTTTTCCAGTATCATTTCCTATACTTTTATTGGTACACAGAAGTAGTTTCCAATTCGTCTGATTAGAATCTTGGAGTGGGGAAAAATGAAACCCGCACAGAAGTCGGCATTCCCGAAGCGCCGCGGCTTCGCGCTGATAATATCTATGATATTTGTGCTCATCTTTTCCGCGCTGGCGCTCAGCATGGCCGCCCTGTCCGGCACAAACGTACAAATCGCCGATAACCTCTGCAAGGCCAACCGCGCAAGGGCCTCCGCAGAGTCCGGCCTTGAAATCGTCCGATTCTGGCTCAGCAACATCGCCATCTCAGGAACCACACCCGCCGAGATGCAGTTCAACGAAATCGCTAACTCCATGCAGAGTTACCTTGCCGCAAATAACCCCAGCGTCACGGCATACTATCAGACTGTGGCCCTCCAGAATGGCCCATACTATGCGAGTGTGGCGCTGCACATACCAAGCGTGGCCCTCGATTCCGATAGTGGCCATACCTTCTCCGCACAAATCGCCCAGATCGACCCCGAGACGCTCCGCCTGACCGTAACGGGCGCCTTCGGCTCATTCACCAAGACTATAAGCGTAAATTATGTATTCGGCCAGAGGGCAAATACCGTCTTTAACTATGGCGTGGCCACCAAGGGGCCCTTGACTGCCAAGGGCAACGTCACTATCGCCGGCGTCAACATTGCCGTGGAGGCCAATGCCTACATCGAGAGCCTCAACAACTTTGTGGCGCTGACCATGATCGGCAATTCGCAGATAGCCGGCGATGTCAAGATCGTCAATCCGCTGACCACAACCGACATCGGGACCAGCGCCGGGGTGGCAGGCGATACAGGCGCAGACGCCATGAAACACATCGAAATAGGCGTGCCTGCGGTCGAATTTCCCGAGATGATGCCGGCCGTGTTCTATAGTTATGCGACGAACGTGCTCACCCCCTCGATAGACCTGAAAAAGGCTGTGACGCTCACGAATATCCGGATCCCGGCCGGCATGAATCCAAAGTTCAACCATGCCACTTTGAACGGTGTCATCTTCATCGAATCGCCGAACGTCGTGGAGTTCACCGCAGGAGTGGACATAACGGGTGTCATAGTGACCAACGGCAGTCCGACCGATGACTCAGGAACCAATCAGCTCATATTCAGAGGCCATGCGTCGAACCATTCGGTTGCTCTATTGCCGCAGGAAGCCCAGTTTGCCGGACTACACAGTCAGACGGGGACTTTCATTATCGCGCCAGGCTTCTCCGTGTCGTTTGGAGGTACGTTCGATACGATCGGCGGCGCAATCGCCGCCAACGGCGTCGAGTTCTTCGGCAACGCTGGCGGGACGATCCGAGGTTCTGTCATCAACTATGCGGACAAGGCCATGATGCTCTGGGGAAATACTTCTATAATGTTCAACCGCTCAGGAATAACCGAGGCCCCCGCTGGATTCGTCCCGGAAATAATACTTGAATACGACCCCGACTCCTATTCGGAAATATAGATTTATGGCTTGCTGTGCTCCGGTTCGACCTTTTTGCTCTCGCCAAAACATTTCGTATGCTTTAGGTGGAACATTGAACTTGGCATAATCTGTAACTAAAGTGGGATGTTTTCCGGTTTGGGGAGAAAATGATACCCGCACGACAAATACAGCTAAAGCAACGTGGCGCAGCACTTATCATCTCTATGATGTTTGTCCTCGTATTCTCCGCCCTTGCTGTCTCAATCGCCGTATTCTCAGACACAA
>Ga0315275_10006723_pt1 | contig 11043 bp, 7 predicted proteins | sample YL17G03_0_MG_FD_205557 | JGI IMG/M metagenome (GOLD analysis project Ga0315275, IMG submission 205557) | Sediment microbial communities from Yellowstone Lake, YNP, Wyoming, USA - YL17G03_0 | ecosystem: Environmental > Aquatic > Freshwater > Lake > Sediment | place: USA: Wyoming | collected...
CTGACAATCACGTCTTTCGTCCAGCCGAGCCCGTTTTCATTCCGAGACGATGATTTCTTTGCGTCGGAATTCCCTGCCGGGCCGGCGGAACCCGCTTCTTGGTCATCCTCCTCGAGGGGGGCCAACCCCACGTTCTCCGGCCGGTTCGGGTGCAGAAACACCACAACGGCCCAGATCGCCAGGAGCACAAGCGACGAACCGAAGTAAGACCAGCGCCAGCCGGCATGCCCAAGAAGGTAGGCCGCGAATGCCGTTGAAACCAGAGATCCAACCTGGTAGCAGGTGGCCCAGATCCCGAGGATGCTGCCTCGCTGTTCCCGCTGAAACCAGAATGCCAGGCTTCCGATACAGCCTGGCCAACCCGTGCCCTGTGCCAGGCCATTGACGGCCAGAAACAGCATGATGGTCCAGAAGCCGTTGGATATACCGAATGTGAAATTGCAGGCCACAGAGATGCCGATGCCTCCGACCAGAAGCATTTTCGGACCCAGCTTCCTGCCGAAAAATGCACTTGAAAACTGCCCGACAGCGTAAGCTGCGAGGTAGGCGGTTCCCAGGTGTGCCAACTGGATCGTTGAAAATCCCAGAGCCCCTGCCATATCTGCTTTGACTACGTAGAAGGGTTTCCGGCAGAAATAGTAGCCGGCATAGGCCAGCCATGTCGCGATGAAGATTTTGATCTGCCAGGGGCGATATATGCGCAGGAGTTCGGCGGGTTCACTCCCGGTTGGGGGTATGCTGGTGGCTGTCAGTTTTGCCATCGCTTGTCCTTATTAAACGCCGTATCGGATTCGTCTTTAAAATTGTCAGGCGAATGAATCAGTTTGCAGAGAGCCTATGGAATGCCGGCATCCAGGTCAACCGCAATCTGATTCAGCGCATTGTTATTTGAGGTCTTGGATGTCTTGGCGGCTCGATTTCTTTTTGATTTCGATTGCTCCGCTTTCACCTTCGCGCTAAAACCTGTAAGTATCATACGGTCGCGATAAGGACTCACGGTCAGGAAACTGGAGCTTGAAATGCGTCGATACCGCTTGCTTTGCTGCTTTCTTCTTGCCGGATTCTGGGGTTGTCCCTCGGATCAGCGGCAAAACCTTGTCGTCCTCGAACCGCCCGGTGCCGACTCGGCTCCGGATATCGGGGAAAAAAGCGCGGTCCTGGTCAACGGGAGGCGGGTGGAACCCGCCGGCAAATTTGTCAAAACGCAATCCTACAACTGGGGAATGGCGATCAGCCGGGACGAGTCCCGCGCACTGCTGATCGGCAACGATTCCATTACCCTGGTGAATCTCCGGGATGCCCTGGAGGCGAAACGCATCCCTCCATTCGGTTTTAGGCCCGACAAAACGTACCAGCAGAAATACGGCGAGGGCGGCTATATGGGATGCGCTTTTTCGCCGGACGGCAACACCGTTTACTACGGCAATGCCAACCAGGGGCAGATCAAGATATTCGATCTTGCGGCAAACGAGCTCAGCGGAACCATTGATATCAACGATCGGAAGTATCGCGACAGCTTTCTCGGCGATTTCGTGCTCAGCTCCGATGGCCGGAAACTTTATGCCGTAGATCAATTCAACTACCGGATGGTGACGGTCGATCTGGCGAAGCGGCGCGTGGTCCAGTCGATCCGTGTCGGCAGGAATCCCTTTGGAATTCGCCTCTCGCGTGATGAGAGCTTTGCCTGGGTATCGAACGTCGGGATGTACGAATACCCGCTCCTTCCCGGAGTCAAGCCGGAAACTCGCCGGACAGCGGGTCTGGATTTCCCGGCTTACGGCGTTCCCTCGAAAGAGGCTGAAGAGGGTGTAAAGGTTAACGGCATTTTCATACCCGGGCTGGGCAGCCCGAATCATCCGGATGCCATGTCGGTCTTCAAAGTGAACCTGGCCGCCGGGAAGGTGGTGCGGAAAATCAAGACCGGTTATCTCGTCGGCGTGGAAAGGGACCAAATCAAGACTGTAGGCGGTGCCTCTCCCGGTTCCCTGGTGGTAGGGGATAGATTTATTTATGTTGCCAACGCCACCAACGACACCATTTCCATCATCGACTCGGAAAACGACACCGTTGCGGCTCAGATCGAGCTGAAATTGCCTCAGATGGAAAAGCTGCGAGGGATTTTACCGTTCGGGCTTTGCCTGAGTCCGGATGAGTCCAGGCTTTATGTGGCCTGTTCGGCGCTGAATGCCGTTGCGGTCATCGATCTGAAGCAGCGCCAGGTGTCCGGCTATATCCCGGCTGGATGGTTCTGTTCTATGGTTCGCCTATCCCGGGACGGGAACCGCCTGTTCATCTCCAGCGCCAAAGGGCTCGGCTCCGGTCCGAATGGCGGATCCGGTTTCACCGATCCGACCCGTGGGACGCATCCCGCGGATATCATGATGGGGCTTTTCCAGGAAGTCCCCGTGCCGGATGAAAGCCGCCTGGCGGGCTATACAGAGCAGGTGATACGCAATACCTACGTGGCCAGGATAGTGGAGGATGACGGACGAAATCCCGTGCCGCCGGCAGCCGGCTTGCGCCGGAGCCCGATCCGGCACGTCGTTTTCATTGTGAAAGAGAACCGATCGTTCGACCAGGTCTTCGGGCAGCGCAGCAATGTCAACGGGGACCCCGCCAACGCCGATCTGGGGGTGAAACGGACCATCAGCAACAAGGATAAATCGCTGATCCTCAAGGATGTCGACATCACCCCCAACCATCAGGCGCTGGGGGATGAGTTCGCGATTTCGGACAATTTCTACTGCGATTCCGACCAGTCGAATACGGGGCACCGCTGGGTGGTTGGGGTTTATCCCAACGAGTGGGTGGAGATGAATGCCCGGGCCCATATTGAAGAACGCATTTTCAGCTCCGCGCCCGGCCGGCGCTATGTTGCCGGTTCCAGCGCGGCGATCTTCCCCGAGGATTACAACGAGGCCGGCGCTCTTTGGGAGCATCTCCACCGGCATGGCGTAAGCTTTTTTAACTTCGGTTTCGGGACCGAGATGCCGGCTGCCTTCGAGGAGCAGGTCTTCAAACATACCGGGATCCATATGAACGTCAGCTTCCCGCTGCCGAAGCCTTTGTTCGATCGCACTTCCCGCAAATTCGCAACCTACAACATGGCTATTCCGGACCAGTTCAGGGTGGATATGTTCGAGGAAGAGTTCCGTGAAAAATGGCTCAGCGGCAAGGAGCCGTTCCCAAGCCTGATCACGATGGTGCTTCCCATGGACCACATGACCAAGGAGCACCCGAAGGATGGCTACCCGTTCCGTGAATCCTACGTGGGAGACAACGACCTGGCACTCGGACGCGTGCTCCAGACCCTTTCGCGCACGCCTTTCTGGAAGGATATGCTGGTGATAGTCACCGAGGACGACCCCCAGGGAGGCAAGGATCATGTCGACGCTCACCGGTCGATCTTAATGATGATAGGACCCCATGTTAAAAGGGGCTACGTGACGCACAAACTCGCCAGTTTTGGCTCGATCATCAAGCTGATTTTCACCCTGTTTGATTTGCCCTATTTGAACCAGTTCGATGCGGCGGCTTCGCTGCCGACGGATTTCTTCACCGACAAGCCGGATTACACCCCCTATAAAATCCGTCAGGTCGACAAGCGCCTGTTCGACCCGGATGTTGCATTCAAACCCTTTGACCGGAAGTTCAACTGGAAGGGAATCCTTGAATCGGACGACATGGACAAACTCGAGGATATGCGGGATTACTTCGAGAAGAAATGACGAGTTGAGGTCCCAATTCAGGGCTTTAACAGCGGGTAGGGCAGAGGTCATGCCTCCGCCCCCCGTGAGGTGAAGATACTCGGCCGAACGGCTCGGAGAACTTCGCGTCGCGATCCATGAGGAGGTACTTCTTCCCGCGTCGACTGCCGCTTCCGATCCGGCGCCGGTTCGATGCCGTGTGCCTTCAGAATATTGCCAACCGTCCTGTCCGAAACGGGATGTCCCAGGTTTGCCAGGGCGCCCTGAATGCGGTCATAGCCCCGAGTCGGATTCTCCTTAGCCATTCGCAGCACGAGTTCAACGATCTCCTGCGCCACCGGCGGGCGTCCAGCGCTCTTGCGGCGGTGGCTATAGTCCCAGTGCCGGGCCACGGGTTCCGCTGATGCGACAGGCACACGCCAGCAGGGGCGACCGTCAGGTCGCCCGGCATAGGACCCATCGTCGGGTTGTGCGGGCGACCTGACGGTCGCCCCTACATTCTCGCGCCGGGTTCGAGTCGCGGTCAAAATGGCACAATCTTGTCCATCTCGTCCAGCTTTCGCACGCGGCGACGGAATTGCTCTTCAGTGCTGAATCTCGCGTTCAGGAAGGCGCTCAGTATTTCCTGGGCCAGACTGGGTCCGATGATCTGGGCTCCCAGGCAAAGCAAATTCACATTGTCGTGTTCCACGCATTGGTGGGCAGAGTAGGTGTCGTGACACAGGGCAGCACGGATGCCGTGGATTTTGTTTCCCGCAATGGCCGCGACTACTCCGGTGCCGCAGACCATAATTCCCCGCTCGGCCCGCGCGCTCTTGATGTCGTCGCATACCAGCATGGCGATGTCGGGGAAATCAACAGGCTCCGGAGTGAAGGAGCCGCAGTCCTTGACCGAGTGGTTCCAGGACTGAAGCAGCTTGATTACGACCCCTTTCAAGGGGAACCCCGCATGGTCACCACCGACAGCTATCTTCATAGGTTCTCTCCTTCGGGCCGGTACCGGGATCGCGGCTCAGAAACCTGGCGCCGGAGCCAGTAAAAACACCGTGGCATCCCTTCGTTTCCTGCAGTCAAGGCTCCGCTCATGCCTGCTCCATCGTGTCGGCAAAGGTCCTCAGCTTCCGGAGGCGTGCACGATAGGCTTCGTACAGTCCCTCGGCATGTTCCCGGAGCGTTCTTCGGGAATTGGTGACGGGCATCCTGGTGGTGGCGTAATCGACCTGTTTGATCCACTCTTCCGGTATGGTACCGGGGCCGCTCAGAGCGCCGGAAATGCCGCCGGCGATTGCTGCCAGGCAGTCGGTATCGCGGCCAAGGTTCACGGCAGCAATGATCGCTTCCCTGGGATTTCCCTGAGCCATCCGGAAAATGCAGATGGCCTTCGTCACCACTTCATTCGCTGAAGAAAACGCGTAAGGGGTGCCGCTCCCGCTATAAATCGAGTCGAAGGCCTTGCGCATTTCCCGAAAATCTTTGCAGTCCTTCGTTCGTGCCAACCCTCTTTCGATCTCGCTGGCAGCGCGCATTTCGCCGAAATCCTTACCGAAGCGCGGATCGCCGGCGAGGATCGTCTTCAGGACACCGTCTGCAGTGGCTCCCGGCTTTGTCGCTGCTGCAATCGCCATCGCCGTGATGGCCGCCCACTGCAGACCGCGACTGTTGGAGGTCTGATAAAGCTGGCCTACCTCAAATACATCGGTTACAGCGGCCTCAACGTCCCCGGCGTTGATCAATCCGATCGGATGACAGGAGCGGGCAAACGAATTCAGGCCCGCATAGTCGCAGTACCTGCCGATGTCGCATGCCGGGATGCCGCTTTTCGCCATCTCGAGCAGCCTCATCTCGAAGGGCTCCGAAATCATCCCCGCCTGCTCGGGTTTCATGTCTCGTACCCAGATTTTCCTGACGTCTTCCGCATTCACCCGGTCTTTCTTTTCCATGATCGCGGTAATCATGAGCTTCTGCCGCTCACACCCGTCTTCTGTGGTGCCGGGTTCGCGGTTCCAACCGTTGCTGTAGTGTTGGTAGGGCATCAGTCGGTCAATGGTGCCATATTTGGCCTCGATCCGTTCATGGAGCCAGCCTTCACACGGCGCGCCCATCGAGGATCCGACATGACAGGCGGAAACGCAGCCAAAGAATTTATCCCGCAGGGTGATTTGGTCACTCGCCACCGGCCCTGACTCGGAGCCGGCACTCGAGACTCGGACTGCGCTTGCCATTGCGGAAAGAGCCATACCGCCTTGCAGAAAGCGACGACGATTCACAGGTGTACCTCCTCGGTTCATAACTGGATTACGGGATCGGGGGACAGGATACCCAACCTCGAGACTTCGTCGGTTGTCCGTGATCATTCTCCTTGGTTCACGGGGTGCACGCATCATGATTTCCGGAAGCCGGAGTCTCGCAGTGCCACCGAATATCAAGGTTGAGGCGGTTTTCCCCAGCAACTCCTATTTTGCCAGTTCCGCGCTGTGGGCCTGAATTCTTCGAACCGCTTCAACGATGTGATCGATGTCGGCGCGCCCGGCCAGGAGCAGGTTCTGAGTCATCGCCACCGTTGTCGCGCAAACCTGCCGATTGCCTTTGAGCTCCTGGAGGCTGTCGCGATAGGCTTTCAGCCGCTCGGCGCTGAAGAGGCGCTTGAATCCGCGAGATTCGATCGCCTCGTCGAGCAGCCCGTCGAAATACTGCTCCTGATAGCCGGCCGAGCAGGGAATTCCTTCGGCGTTGAGCGCCTTGATGAATCTGTCGCGGGGCAGCCCGTTAAACTGCCGCGCGTCGTAGCGAAACGGGTAAAGATGCCAGACTGCCCGGCTGTTCTCCGGCAGGCGCGCCGGCACAATGCCGGGAATCTGCTTCAGGGTGGTGTTGAGGTAATCCGCGTTCTCGCGCCGGCGCGCGGTATCCTGCACCAGCTTGTCGATCTGCTGCGCGAGCATGACGGCTTGGAACTGCTGCATGCGGTAGTTGCCGCCGCGACTGAAGTGGGGCCGCGCCCCTTTGAACGTCCCGACGCCGCGGCCGCAGTTGTGGAACACGCTGCACCGGTCCAGAAGTTGGTCGCTGTCACCCGTGATCGCTCCGCCTTCGCCGGAGGGGAGATGCTTGGAATTCTGGAAACTGAAACAGCCGAGGTCGCCGAGAACTCCGCACTTGCGGCCTTTGTATTCGGCCAGCCAGGCTTGGCAGGCATCCTCGATGACGGCAAGCCGGTGTTTCCGGGCGATGGCGACAATCGGATCCATATCGCAGGGCATGCCGTAGATGTGCACCGGCATGATGGCGCGGGTCCGGTCGGTGATCCGGCTCTCGATTGAAACCGGGTCCATGGTCAGCGTTTCCGGGTCGCTGTCGGCGAAAACCGGCAGCGCCTTGCTGAGCAGGATCGAATTGTAAGTCGCGATGAAGGTGAAAGGCGAGACGATGACCTCATCCCCGGCATCCACATCCATGACGTGCAGGCTGACCATCAGAGCGGTTGTGCCGCTGGCTGTGGCCAGGCAGCGCCTGGCCCCGATCAGTTTCGCATAAGTCGCCTCGAAATCCGCCACGTGTCCGCCATCGCCCCGATACCACTTTCCGCTGCGCAGTACGTCGAGGATCGAAGGCTCCCAGGACTGGCGCCACTCCGGCCATCGGGGCCAGCCTCCCTTATGCAACGGGGTGCCTCCGAGTAGAGCCGGCCGGTCACTCGAGACGACGCCGGCAGCCTGCTTCATGCCGGCGGATTTCCTCAAAGAGAAAGCCATTCCCGCGCCTGCGCTAAAGGCTCTCCCAATAAACTGGCGACGGTTGTTCCTGATATCCATGGAATTCTCCGATCGATCATCGCCTGCCTTCGTTCTGACAGCGGAATCCCCCCGGGCGCCATAGGCAGATCCGGAGAGGTGATACCTATCTTCTGACGATTCCATTCCCAATTGCAATGGGAACAACCAAATCCGGTACGGCCGCGGCTAGGTTGTGAAATCGGCGGTGAAATGGTCGTGCCGGGAAAAGGTGAAAAATCAGGAACCAGGGCTCAAAGTTTTGGGGATCAGTAAATTCGGTGACAGGCACCTTTTAATCTTGGGCTGGATGCGCAACCTCAAAGCGGGATGAGCTTGCCAAGATTAAAAGGTGCCTGTCACCGAATTTCAATTTCCAGCGGAATTGCAGCTGGCGCGCTTCGCTCCTGATCGGGAAGTTCTTGAACACGGTCATGTCCCAGTTATTCCGCCCCGGCCCGCGGACACAGGTTACGGGAGCGTTGCCCGGGTCGTTCTTGCCCGGCAGCGAGAAGACGGAGGTGTCGAACATTCGATTCCAGACGCGCTCCCCGTAAGGCAGGTTGGGGTTGCCGTTGATGTTGATGCGCTGGCCGTCGCCGACGCCCGTCAAGTCGCTGAGAGGTTGGGTGAAGCTTATGCCGCTGGGCTCGCCGCTGGCGAACATAGTAATTCCGGAGAGCTGCCAGTTATCCAGTGCAAACCGCGTGATCTTGTTCGACCAGGAATTCGCGTTGAACATTTCGTGGCGCTTGTACCAGTACACCGACCCGTGATAATCCTTTGTACCGTTACGGGTAACGATATTGACGATGGCGCCGCCCGACTCTCCCGAGTCGCGGGTCTCAACACCCGGCAGCAGGTTTAGCATGCCCACCACATCCCGGCCTTTTTGCGCCAGGGCTGTCCATTGGTTTGGTTGTCAGCAAGGCTGAGCCCTCCGCGCTCGCCGTCTGCACGGCGGCTCCCTGGGCCGAGACACTCACCGTTTCCGTGAGCGCCCCAATTGCCATCTGCAGATTGCCCAGCGAGAGCCGCTGGTTTGGTGTGAGCTGGTTTCCAGTCCTTCGCAGTGTCTGGAATCCTTGAACTTCCACCTTGACTGTATAGGCTCAGGGGAGAACCGCCGGAAACACAAAGTTTCCGGCTGCGTCCGCAATCGCGGGCCGTGAGTCGCCGGTTCCTTCGTTGATCAGGGTTACGACAGCACCTGGAATATCCTGCCCTGACGGATCGGTCACGGTGCCCGAGATTACTCCGGTGATGGTCTGGGTAAATGCTCGGCCGGCGTTAAAGAACAACAGCAGTGCTGCAAGCATCATGATAATCCATCGAGGTTTCATGTAGGTAAGTCCTCCTTGCCGTCTCGGATTAGTAAACTCCCCGGCATGGTCACCGAAAAGGGATTCAACACCGGGAAATTAAAACTTACTCGACCCCGCGGCGAGGATAGGTCGAGTGCAATTCCATAGGTTCAGTAGAAACAAGAATCACCACTGAGCGCGGCGAACGAGTCGCACTTTGACTGCGTGAGTCACGGGGTGCTAGACTCGTTTCCATCTGAGCCTTGATAATGCCGAAGATCAGGATAGTTAACGGCCAGCTAACTGTTAGCAATCATTCACATGGATGAAATAAGGAACACTCCCGCTTCTCCGAATCTGCTTGACGGTAATCCCTATTGGCAGTTGGTGCTGCGAGTTGCTGCCAGCCGGTATTTTCAAAAAAGTCCCAAGATGCGGGTGTTTCTCCTGTACGTGTGCGAGAAAGCCCTGACCCAATGCACCGACGAAATCCGGGAACAGCAGATCGGGGCGACGGTCTTTGGAAGAAAGCCGGATTACAACCCGAGTGAAGACAGCATTGTCCGAACCGAAGCCTGGGAAATGCGCAGGCGGCTGGAGAAGTTTTTCCTGACAGAGGGAAAAGATGAACCCATGATCCTGACGATTCCCAGAGGGAGTTATCTTCCGGTCTTCAGGGCACGAGAGGAGGTTGCCGAAGAGATCACACCTTCCTCGGCAGCGACAAACGCTGCAGGTTCGGGGGCGGTGGCAGCCGCTTTGCCGGTATCCATGCCGGGAAAACATGGAACTCATAACCTCTTCTCACCGTCCCGGTCACGAAGAGCATGGCCGTTTTTTTCTCTCCTCCTCCTGATTCCTTTGATAGGGCTTGGCTGGGATGATTATCGCCAGCGGAACCAGGTGAGCCAGTTGACGTCAGATCCGACTTTCCCTGCCGGCAGCCTCTGGTGGAATCTATTTGACGACAGGCACGAGACCAAGGTTGTGCTGGGGGATTCCAGTCTGGTTTCCTTCCAGCGCCTGGCTCAGAAAGAGGTCGGCCTGGACGATTACTCAACCCTCAGGTATCTGGGTCAGATTGACAATCCGGATCTGAAGCGGGTAGCCGAGTATTCCCTGGTCAACATGAACATCGCCAATATCGCTGCCAGGATTGCCCAAAGAAACAGAGTCTATGGGCAGCGCATGCAGATCCGGTTCGCCAGGGATATGAAGGGGCAGGATTTTAAGACCAACCACCTGATTCTTATCGGCAGCCGCTATTCGGTGAGATGGATCGATCTTTTCGACGATCGCCTCAACTTTTATTTCGATTTTGCCGCGACTATACGGCCCCCAATGGACACGCCGGCATTTCTGAACCGAAAGCCAAACCCAGGCGAAGAAAAGGTTTATGTGCGGCGGCAGTTAAACGAGGACTTCGTGGAGTCCTACGCGGTCATCGCCCACCTTCCTAACCTGGATTCCACGGGCAACGTTCTCATGATCGCCGGCCTGACACCTGCGGATTGTGACGGGGCCACGGAGCTGCTCTTGAGTCCTGACTTTTCGACGAGTCTGCCGCAGGAACTTACACCATCCAAGAACCACGGCCGCTGGCCCCATTTTGAGCTTCTGGTGAAAACCAACTATTTCCAGAATCTGACCAAGAAGGTCAGTCCCGTCACCTTCAGAGTCCTGCCCAGATAGCCAACCAGGTGAAGGCGTCTTAGGGTTTCCCTCGGGGATGGTCGAAACGCTTTGCCTTCAGGGGAAGAACCAGGTGGCAAAGTCGACGCAGTTGACGAGCCGGCTGCTTCAACCGTCTGGAATCCCGCGCGGCGGATTTGTCACCGCAGACGGCTCGAAAAAAAACGGGACGCGGATTCACGCGGATCAAACGTGTTTTTGCTCCCACCGCATGGGCTGCCTCCGGCAGACGTCTTCGTCCAGGTTTCGCGGGAAAACGCGCCCCGAGGCTAATTAATTCTGATCCGGTTAGGCAAACGAGGCGCGCTTTCCCGCGAAACCTGGACGAAGACGTCTCAGCGCGCAGCGCTGGCCCATGCGGTGGGAGTAAAAGTTCGTCCGAATCTTATGCATTCGGTGATCCGCGTGAATCCGCGTGAATCCGCGTCCGATTGCTTTTTTCAAGAACAGGGAGTATCCGCAGCTTTGCAGTCCCCTCCAGGGGACACAGCATGAACCACTCATCTTCAAGGTGAGGGTCGTTCAGTAGAAACCCTCGGGCACGATCCAAAAGCTTTCTTTCCAGGTGCC
>Ga0315275_10006724_pt1 | contig 11042 bp, 4 predicted proteins | sample YL17G03_0_MG_FD_205557 | JGI IMG/M metagenome (GOLD analysis project Ga0315275, IMG submission 205557) | Sediment microbial communities from Yellowstone Lake, YNP, Wyoming, USA - YL17G03_0 | ecosystem: Environmental > Aquatic > Freshwater > Lake > Sediment | place: USA: Wyoming | collected...
CTCCACCGGCGCCGACGGCGTCCTCTGGTCGCCCACGGGGCGGATGCTCCTCTTCGCCTCCGAGGTCTACTTCGACTGCCCCGACGACGCCTGCAACCGGCGCCGCGCCGCGGCCGACGAGACGCGGCCGAGCCGGGCGCGCATCATCGACAACTTGATGTATCGCCATTGGAACGTCTGGGAGGACGGACTGCGCAGCCACCTCTTCGTGGTGCCGGCCGCCGGCGGGACGCCACGCGACCTGCTGGTGGGGAAGGACTACGACACGCCGGTGCCGCCCTTCGGCGGCTCCGCCGACTACGCCTGGAGCCCCGACGAGCGCGAGATCGCCTTCACGACGAAGCTCGGCAACGACCAGGCCTGGCACACCAACCTCGACATCTACACCGTGCCGGTGGCCGGCGGCGAGCCGGTGAACGCCACCGCCGGGATGCTGGGCGCCGACCAGACGCCGCTCTACTCCCCTGACGGCCGCTACCTCGCCTTCCTGTCGCTCGAGCGCGCCAGCTTCGAGGCGGACCGCGCGCGGCTGATGGTGAAGGACCGTCAGTCCGGCCAGATCCGCGAGGTCACACGCAACTGGGACTACCCGATCGGCGAGTACACCTGGGCGCCCGGCGGCCCCGACCTCTTCGCCGTGGCGGACCACCACCAGCGGAACATCCTCCTGCACATCGTCTTCGCGACTGGGGACGTGCACCAGATTCTCACGGACCGCAACGTGGGGCAGCTCGCCGTCGTGGGCACACCCAGCGCACCGGCACTCGCATTCGTAAGCGATGCGACCAACAAGCCGGCCGAGATATTCACCTGGGTTCTCTCCGGCCACCAGGATCCGCGCCAGCTCACGCACCTCACCGACGCGGCGGTCGCCCCGCTCGCGATGAGCCCCGCCCGGGAGTTCGGCTGGGTCGGCGCCGGCGGCGACAGCATGTTCGGCCTCCTCCTCATGCCGCCGAACTTCGACGCGAGCCGCCGCTACCCGGTCGTCATTCTCGTCCACGGCGGCCCGCAGGGCGCCTGGCTCGACCAATTCCACGGCCGCTGGAACGCCCAGATGTTCGCGGCGCCCGGCTTCGTGGTCGCGATGCTGAATCCCCGCGGCTCGACCGGCTTCGGCCAGCGCATCACCGACGAGATCAGCCGGGACTGGGGCGGCAAGGTGTACGAGGACATCATGCGCGGCGTGGATGTCGTCGCCGCCCTGCCCTACGTGGACTCGACCCGGATGGGCGCCGCCGGCGGTTCGTACGGCGGCTACATGATGAACTGGATCAATGGCCACACCAATCGCTTCAAGGCGCTGGTGAGTCACGCTGGCGACTTCGACCTCGTCTCCTCGTACGGCGCCACCGAGGAGCTGTGGTTCCCCGAGTGGGACCTCGGCGGGCCGCCGTGGGTGAACATCACCGACTACGAGAAGTGGTCGCCGAGCCGGTTCGCGCACAACTGGCGCACACCGACGCTGGTGATCCACGGCGCGCTCGACTTCCGCGTGCCGGAGACCGAGGGGATGCAGACCTTCACCGCGCTGCAGCGGCAGGGCGTCCCGTCGCGCTTCCTCTACTTCCCCGACGAGGGGCACTGGATCGGGAAGCCGCAGAACCAGATCGTGTGGTGGAACACCGTGCAGGAGTGGCTGGGGAGGTACCTGCGGCCGTAAGGGTCGGACGCGCTGGCACGACGAGGGGGCCGTCCGCGTGAGCGGCGACCTCCGTGCGCTCCTGCCGTACTACCGGCCCTACCGCCGGACGCTCGCGCTCGGCCTCGGCCTGGTCGTGTGCGGGAACGTCTTCACGCTCGTCATCCCGGAGTTCCTGCGCCGCGGCATCGATGCCCTGGCGCGCGGCGCGCCGCTCCACACCGTCGCGTGGCTGGGCGCCGGCATCGTCGGCGCCGCCGCGATGGGCGGGCTCGCCCGCTTCGGGATGCGCAAGCTCTTGAACGGCCTGAGCCGCTGGATCGAGTACGACATCCGCAACGTCTACTTCCGGCACCTCGAGACGCTCGAGCCCGCGTTCTACCACCGCACGCCGACCGGCGACCTGATGGCCCGGGCCACCAACGACCTCAACGCGGTGCGGATGGCCGCCGGTCCGGCGATCATGTACCTCACCGACACCATCTCGCGGACGGTGATGGCCGTGCCGCTGATGGTGCGGATCGACGGGCACCTCACCGCCATCGGCCTGGCACCCCTGGCGCTGATGCCCGTCGTGATGGTGGCCGTCGGCAAGACCATCCACCGTCGCTTCGAGGCGGTGCAGGACCACTTCGGCACCATCACGACCCACACCCACGAGGCGCTGACCGGGGTACGCGTCGTCCGCGCGTACCGGCAGGAGGCGGCGCAGACCGCCAGGTTCGCCGCGCTCAACCGCGAGTACGTCCGGCGCAACATGGCGCTGGCGCGGGCCTGGGGTGCGCTCTTCCCGTCGGTCACGTTCCTGGGCGGGCTGGGCGGCGTCTTCACGCTCTGGTTCGGCAGCCGGCTGGTGATCAGCGGCCACGTATCGCTCGGCGACTACGTGGCGTTCACGACGTATCTCGTGATCCTCGTCTGGCCGATGATCGCGCTCGGCTGGGTCATCAACCTGTTGCAGCGCGGCGCCGCGTCGATGTCGCGCATCCAGCAGGTGCTGGGCACTCAGGCCAAGATTGCCGACCCGGCGGAGCCGCGGACCTTGCCCGCTGCGATCGGCGGACGCCGGATCGAGTTTCGGGATGTGTGGTATCGCTATCCGGCGTCGAAGCGGGAGGGCGGCGATGCGACAGCTGAGGGAGGTCAGAGGTCAGAGGTCAGAGGTGAGAGGCCAGACGCCGGCGGTCGGCCGACAGCTGACGGCCGACGGCTGACGGCTGACGGCCGCGAGCCGTCAGGCGAGCGAGGTTGGGTGCTGGAGGGCGTAAGCTTCGTCGCCGAGCCCGGGCAGTGGGTGGCGGTGGTGGGAGCCACGGGCGCGGGGAAGACCACGGTGGCCGAGCTGGTGCCGCGGCTGATGGACCCGGATCGCGGCGAGGTGCTCGTGGACGGCGTGCCGGTGCGTTCGGTGCGCCTCGCCGAGCTGCGGCGCGCCATCGGGTTCGTCCCGCAGGAGACCTTCCTCTTCTCCCAGAGCGTCGGCGACAATATCGCCATGGGGATCGAGGACCGGACCGCGGTCTCCGCCGCGGCGCGCGTGGCGCAGCTGCACGAGACCGTGGCGGCCTTCCCCGACGGCTACGCCACGATGCTCGGCGAGCGGGGCATCAACCTCTCCGGCGGGCAGAAGCAGCGGACGGCGATCGCGCGGGCGCTGGCCCGCGACCCTGACGTCGTGGTGTTGGATGACGCGCTGTCGGCGGTGGACACCGGGACCGAGGCGGAGATCCTGCGCGGCCTCAAACGCGAGCTGGCCGGGCGGACGGCGGTGGTCGTGAGCCACCGCATCACCGCCATCCGTGACGCCGACCTCATAGTGGTGCTGGAGCGCGGGCGCGTGGTGGAGACCGGCCGCCACGAGGAGCTCTTCGAGCGGCGGGGCGTGTACTGGAAGCTGCTAAGAAGGCAGCAGCTGGAGGAGGAAGTGGAGGCGGTGGGGTAGGAGACAGGGGTCAGGGGCCAGGGGCCAGGGGCCAGGAGCCAGGAGCCAGGCAGAAGCAAGAAGAACCTACAGGCACGAGGACGAACACTTCGCCCGGCAGATTCCCTCCTACCACCGCAGCTTCGCCACCCAGATGTCGCTCTCGTACTCGCCCACGGGGAGGTAGAGGCGATCGCGGCCGACGCTCAGGCTCTGGTTCCCGACGAGCGCCGGGTCGTCGAACGCGATGACCAGGCGCGCGTCGCTACGTCCCCCGTCGGCGAACGCCCAGACGCCGTCGCGGCCGTCGTCGTGGCCGGGCAGGAACAGAATCCTGCCGTCGCGCGAGTACCACGGAAAGCCCGTCAGCACAAAGCCGGCCGTCCTGCGGTTCCGCCGCCAGATCACGCGTCCCTCGCGTGAGAGGAAGTAGAACTCCTTTATACCCACACACAGAACGCCGTCGCCGCCGGGCGCCCAAAGGGAGACGAAACATAACAGGTCCGCGAGTCGCCTCGGCGCGTGCCAAGCCCCGCCTACGCTGTCGCGCGTCACCAGCCATGACTCGATGCGACGGTTCCGAAACGAGCGATATACAATCTCTCGGCCGGTGGGCGACCAGGCCAGGGCGTTCTCCTGCACCCGCCCGTCGCTTACGCGATGCGGCATCCCGCCTTCCGCCGGCATCACGGAGACCCCGAGTCCGGCGGAACCTGCCGCCACCGCGTAAAACGCGATCTCCCTTCCGTCAGGCGACCACCTCGGGCCGAACTCGTCCGCCGACGTGGTGGTGAGCGGAACGGGCTCGCCACCACCGAGCGGGACCCGGTACAGGTCGCTGCCGGACCCACGGAGGCTGCCGCTGTACACCAGCCACTTCCCATCCGGCGAGACATCGGCGTCCTCGATGACCTGATTGCCGGTGGTCTCCGGCCGGCCATCCCGGATGGAAAGCGGTGCCGCGCGCCCAAGCGGGTAGGACCAGACGTTCTGTCGAAAGGAGAGACGCGAGTAGGCGAGTCGGTGTGAGGCGACCGAGTAGGAGATCGTGTGCGGGTCGGCGACGCCGGGAATGGCCCGCGGCTCGCCGCGAGGACCGTCGGACCCCACCTCGAGCACGTAGAGGCCGCGTGGCCCGTCGCGGTTGGAGATGAAGACCAGGTGCCGTGAGTCGAGCCACGCCGGGCTGAGGTTCATGCGGTCGCCACCGGCCATCTCGTGCGGCACGCCTCCTGCGGCGTCCGCGACCCAGATGGAGGAGGGCAGGATGTTGTAGCCCGTCAGCCAGAGATCATTGCCGTTGACGTAGGCGATGCGCCTCCCGTCCGGAGACCACGCGAGGGAGTGCAACCCTGCATACCCTGACGGGTGCACCGCGACTGTGTGCACGAGCGTGTCGGTGGCCGAGGAGGTGAAGAGCGTATCACGGCGAGCGAACGCGATGCGTGAGCCGTCCGGCGACCATGTCCAGCCGCCACCCCGCGGCACCGGCAGGGATCGGACCCCTCCTCCGAGCTTGCCGGTCTCCTTCCAGGCACAGCCGGCAAGCCCAGCTCCCGTGCACGACCAGTAGCGGACCACTTGGCCGTCCATGCTCCACCGGGGGAACAAGGCAGTTCGCTCCAGCGTGTCGCCCAGCCGGAGGGCACCGCCGCCCGCGACGTTCACCACGCTGCGGACGTAGAGGCGTGGCAAGCGGATTGGCCCCGCCACGTAGGCCACCTCGTTCCCGTCGGGGGAGATCGCGGGCTGGAACTCCACGCCAGGCTCGCTCGTGACCGGCCGGATGTCCTCGAGCGTAACGCTCAGTGGCTGCGGCTTCAGAAGATGGAATACCAGCACTGCGACCGCGGCGAGCGCGATCAGCCCCGCACCGCCCGCCAGGGCGAGGACGCGCCGCCGTGCCTGCACCGCCTCGACCGGCGCCGTCTGGGTGGGCGTGGTACCGCCGCTCGGCGTCGCCAGCGGCTCGAGGTGCGACAGCAGCTCCTCCGCCGTCTGCCACCGGTCCGCCGGCTTCTTCGCCAGGCACTTCATCACCACCGCCGCCAGCGCCGGCGACACCGCCGCCCGGTACCGCTCCACCGGCTCCGGCACCGCCGTCACGTGCGCCGCCAACATCTCCTGTGCCGTCGTCGCCGCGAACGGCGCCCGGCCCGTCAACAGCTCGTAGCCCAGCACTCCGAGCGCGTAGATGTCCACCCGGTGATCCTGGTGCGGATCCGCCGTCGCCTGCTCCGGCGCCATGTACATCGGTGTGCCGAGCGCCACCCCCGCCGAGGTCAGCAACTGGTGGCCCGTCGCCTCCGTCACCGCCTTCGCCACCCCGAAGTCCGCCACCAGCGCGTGCCGCCCCGAGAGCAGGATGTTGCCGGGCTTGATGTCCCGGTGCACCACCCCGTGCGCGTGGGCATGGCTCAGCGCATCCGCCACCTCCATCAGGATCCGCACCACGTCGGGAATCGCGAACTCGCCGCTCCGCTCCAGGCGGTCGCGCAGCGACTCCCCTTCCACGTACGGCATCACGTAGAAGAAGAAGCCCGCGGCTTCGCCGGAATCGAGCAAGGGGAGGATGTTGGGATGCTGGAGGCGCGCGGCGACTTCGATCTCGCGGGCGAACCGGCCCGCGCCGATCGTCACCGCCAGCTCCGGCCGCAGGACCTTGAGGGCGACTTTGCGGTGGTGCTTGAGGTCCTCGGCGAGGTAGACCGTCGCCATCCCGCCCTGCCCGAGCTCGCGCTCGATGGCGTAGCGATCGGCGAGGGCGGCCTTGAGCCGCTCCAGTACGTCGGTCACCGGCACGCCTCCTCGATCATCGCCGCCTCGGCGGGCGGCCGGGCCACAACGCCATCGCCCCCTCCTCCGCGAAGGCGACCAGCGGCAGCACCTCGACCTGCTCTGCCAGTCGGTACGAGCGCCTGCCCGGGTACACCACGATCAGCCGGTCGAGCCGCAGGTCGCGCAGCGCGATCCGCATGGACGCCGTCAGGACCGGTGCGTCCGAGCGCTTCACCTCCACCCCGAGGCGGCGGCCTTCACGGAGCAGCAGCAGGTCCAACTCCGCCCCCGCGTGCGTGGCCCAGAAGTACGCCGCCTCAGGCTCCAGGGCGGCGATCACTTCCTCCACCGCGAACCCCTCCCAGGAAGCCCCGAGCCGCGGATGCCCCAACAGCTCGCGCTCGGTCCGGATGCCGAGGAGCTGATGCAGCAGCCCGCTGTCGCGCACGTACACCTTCGGCGCCCGCACCTGCCGCTTCGAGAGGTTCTCGTGCCAGGGCGGGAGCTGCCGGACCACGAGCAGCCCCGTCAGCAGGTCCAGGTAGCGCCGCACGGTGGGCTCGCTCACGGCGAGGGAGCGGGCCGGATCGGCCGCGTTCCAGGTGTTGCCGTGGACGTGCGCCAGCATCGCCCAGAATCGCTGCAGCGCCTGCGCCGGAAGCGCCGATCCCAACTGCGGCACGTCGCGCTCCACCACGGTCCGCACGAGCTCGCGCCGCCACACGGCGCTGTCGCGCAGCGTGCGCGCCAGGTAGGCCCGCGGGAAGCCGCCCCGCAGCCACAGCCGGTCGAGCGCCTGCGCGCCCACGTCCCGCAGCGTGAGTCCTCCCAGCTCCACCATCTCGAGCCGCCCCGCCAGCGACTCCGACGACTGGCGGAGCAGCGCCGGCGAGGCGCTCCCCAGGATGAGGAACCGCGCGCGCGCCCTCAGCCGGTCCGCCAGCACGCGGAGCACCGGGAACAGATCGGGGCGGCGCTGCACCTCATCGATCACCACCAAGCCCCGCAGGCTTTCCAGCGCGGTCAGCGGCGCGTCGAGCCGGGCGAGGCTGACGGGGTCTTCGAGGTCGAAGTAGTTCGGCGACTCGGCCGGCAGGAGCGTCCGCGCAAGCGTGGTCTTCCCGCACTGGCGGGGCCCGATCAGGGCGACCACCCGCGAGCGTCTGAGCGCCTCGCGCAGCCGCCCCGCGACCGTCTCACGCGCGATCATGGCCAAAGGTTACACCTTGAAATTCAAACATGCAAGTTTCGTTTTTCAATGTGTCTGCCGAGGGCCGCTCCCGTCTCAGTACCGCAGCTTCGCCACCCAGATGTCGCTCTCGTTCTGCGCCACGGTGAGGTAGATCCGATCTGGACCGACGCTCATGCCCTCGATGCCATTCTCGAGGATGGGGTCATCGTGCCAGATCACCAGGCGCGCTGCGCCGCCGGCGGCTGGGATGGCCCAGATCCCGCGCCGGCCGTCCCGGTGCACCGCGAGGGCGAAGATGGTTTCGATCTCGCGGGAGAAGCGGCCGGCCCCCACCGTGACGGCGATCTCGGGCCGCAGGACCTTGAGGGCAACCTTGCGATGGTGCCTGAGGTCCTCGGCGAGGTAGACCGTCGCCATCCCGCCCTGCCCGAGCTCGCGCTCGATCGCGTAGCGGTCGGCGAGGGCCGATCGAAGCGTCTCAGGAATGTCCAAACGCACCACCGCGGATGCGAGGATGCGCTAACCTGCCACTCGGCGCCCCGCGCGGCCAGCACGAGCGGCCAGCACGATGGGGGGCGTAACCCGTTGCCGCGCCAGAGGATAGACGACAGAACGAGTCGGGTTCTTGGTCGGGGACTGGGGGCGCTGCGGGCGGGCGGACATCCGCGGCTGCCGCTGGGTCACTCCTCGAACTCGGGTCCGCGCCCGATGTCGCCGCGCGCCTGCTCCTGCGGTCGCAGCGAATGATCGAAGCGGAAAGGCTGATCGAGCGGCGCAGGCTGACGCAGACGGCGGCGGCGAGGCTCTTCGGCGTTTCCCAGCCGCGCGTCAGCGCTCTCCATAGGAGACGGATCGACCGCTTCTCGCTCGACGCGCTCGTTCAGTTGCTGGCCCGTGCTGGCGTGCGGGTGGATCTCGTCGTGAGGCAACGCGGGAAGGCGAAAGCGTAGGGGCCTCCGACCGATCAGCTGGCGGATGGCTGATCCAGGACCTCCCGCACCTTGACGGCGAGCCCGTCGGGCGTGAAGGGCTTCTGCAAGAAGTTGAGCCCCTCCTCGGGCACTCCGTGCACCTGCAGTGCGTCTCCGGCGTAACCCGAGACGAACAGGACCCGGAGTTGTGGCCGCAGCGCCACGAGCCGGTCGGCGAGCCCCCGGCCGCTCATCCCCGGCATCACGACGTCGGTCACCAGCAGGGCGATGCCGCCCTCATACGCTGCCGCCACCTGCAGCGCCGAGTCGGCGTCGGCGGCGTCCAGCACCGTGTAGCCCTGCGTTCGCAGCGCCTCCCGGGCGACCGTCCGCACCGCAGGCTCGTCCTCCACCAGCAGGAGGGTCTCGGCGTTCGCGGGCGCGGCGGCCCGCGCCGGCCGACGCTCGACCGCCACGACAGGCTCATCGACCTGGGGGAGGTGGATCCTGAACGTCGTTCCGCGACCGGGCTCGCTCTCCAGCGCGATCACGCCACCGCTCTGCTGGACGATCCCGTAGACTGTCGCGAGGCCCAGCCCGGTCCCGCGCCCCTGCTCCTTGGTCGTGAAGAACGGCTCGAAGGCGTGACGCCGGCTCTCGGCGTCCATCCCGATCCCGGTGTCGGTCACCCGCAGCAACGCCCACCGCCCTGGCGCCGGGACGCCACGTTCGGCGGCCTCGGACAACGTGGAGACCACGACGCTCGACGTCGCGAAGGTCAGCGTGCCGCCCTGACTCATAGCGTCGCGGGAGTTCACCGCGAGGTTCATCAGGACCTGCTCAAGCTGACTCGCGTCGGCCTTCACGGGTCCGAGGCCGGGCTCGAGCTGCAGCGCGAGCACGACGTCCTCGCCGATGAGACGCCGCAGCAGCGCCTCGGCACCCGCGACCACGCGATTGAGGTCCAGCACCTTCGGCTGGAGCACCTGGCGGCGGCTGAACGCCAGTAGTTGCCGCGTCAGCGCGGCGGCCCGTTCGGCCGCCTCCTGAATCTCCTCGATCATGCCGCGCCGTTGGTCGTACGGCGGCAGGCCCACGAGCGCCAGGTGGGTGTAGCTGGAAATCACCGTGAGCAGGTTGTTGAAGTCGTGCGCCACCCCGCCCGCCAGGCGGCCCACCGCCTCCATCTTCTGCGCCTGCCGGTACTGCTCCTCGAGTTCCACGTGGTCGGTGATGTCGCGTGCGACGCCCAGAATTCCGGCGAACTCGCCGTCCCGGCGCTGCGCGCTCGTCCGGAATTCTCCGATCCGGTAGCCGCCCTCGCGAGTGCGGATCCGCAACCGCGACGTCGGACGCGGCGCGTCCGCCACGACGGCGCGGAGATTAGCCCCGGCGAGCGCCACGTCGTCCGGATGAAGCAGCTCGGCGAACGGTCGTCCGAGCCACTCCTCGCGCCGCCAGCCCGTGATGCCCTCGAAGGCCGGATTCAACGCCGTGAGGTTGCCATCCGGGCCGAGCGCGAAGATCACGTCGCGCAAGCCGTCCACGAGCGATCGGTACTGCTCCTCCGACCGGCGCAGCGCCGCGTCGGCCTCCTGTCGGTCGGTGATGTCCCGGATCGCGGTGACGCGCACCGAATGCCCTTCGAGCGGCAGCGTACGGGCCTGCACTTCCACCGGGAACACGGAGCCATCCCTGCGCACCGCCAAGTGCTGGTAGCACTCTCCGCTGCCGGAGCGAAAGTGCGCCTGGACTACCTCCCGATGCTCGGGCGCCACGAAGTCCAGGACGCTCCTGCCGATCAACTCCTCCCGTTCGTACCCCAGCATCACGCCGAGTCGCGAGTTGCCGTCGACGATCCTCCCCTGGTCCGTGACGGCGATGCCTTCGAGCGCCGCCTCGGAGAGCATGCGGAACCGCAGTTCGCTCTCGCGCAGGGCCTCCTCACGGCGCTGGCGATCGGTGATGTCCCGGGCCGTGATGACGACGCCGGCCGTTTGCGGATCGCCCAGCTGGGTCCTTCCCGTCGCCTCGATATGACGCCAGGCCCCCGTGCGATCGCGGAACCGGAACTGCACGTGCGGGCCGTACGCCTTCTCCGAAATCCCGCGGGCGAACACGCGCATGATCTCCGGAGCGTCGTCGGCGTGAATGAAGTCGAAGATCCGCTGCCCCAGCAGCTCCGATTCCCGGTGGCCGAGGACCTGCTCCACCGATGGGCTGGCATAGGTCAGGCATCCCGCGGCGTCAACGATGGTGAACACGTCCGACGAGTTCTCGATGAGTCGGCGGAAGTGCCCCGCCGTCTCGCCGAGCGCCTCCCGGCTGGCGTGCAGCGCCGCCTCGGCGCTGCGCTGGCTCTCGAGCAGCAGCACGAGCATCCCGAGCGCGATGGCCAGCTGGAACGCCGCCCCCACCACGGACATCCGCAGGCTGAGATCCAGCCGGTAGTCGAAGGGGGCGAACGCTCCGAGTCCGAACCGCGCGAAGAGGGTACTGACACCGACGATGGCCGCGGTGACCTGGATGAAGCCCCACGATCCCCAGAGGACCCCGGAGACACCGGCCACCCTAGAGCCGGCGCTCCGCCACAGTCGC
>Ga0315275_10006725_pt1 | contig 11042 bp, 5 predicted proteins | sample YL17G03_0_MG_FD_205557 | JGI IMG/M metagenome (GOLD analysis project Ga0315275, IMG submission 205557) | Sediment microbial communities from Yellowstone Lake, YNP, Wyoming, USA - YL17G03_0 | ecosystem: Environmental > Aquatic > Freshwater > Lake > Sediment | place: USA: Wyoming | collected...
GAAGGCCTGGAGGCCAACGAATTCTGCATGTGGGTAACATCCGAGCCGCTCCAGGTCCGTCAGGCCAAGGCAGCGCTCAAGGCGGCCGTCCCCGACCTGGAAAAGCGCATTCGCAGGGGTCAGATCGAGATCCTCGATTATAAAAATTGGTATATCCGATCCGGCCGGTTCTCCGCTGATGAGGTCTTGAAGGGGTGGTCCGACAAGCTCGACGCGGCCCTCGGCCAGGGATACGAAGGCCTGCGGCTGAGCGGGAACACTTTTTGGCTCGAACGAGCCGACTGGAAGGATTTCCGCAGGTACGAGGAGGCGGTCAACGACGTTATCGGCCGGCGCCGGATGATGGCCTTGTGCACGTATTCGCTCAAGAAATGCGGCGCCCCGGAAATCATCGACGTCGTCGCCAACCACGAGTTCGCCCTCGTCAAGCGCCAGGGCCGGTGGGAAATCATCGAGAGTTCCGCGCACAAGCAGGCCGAGGAGACGCTCAGAAAAGAATCTCTGACGTATTCCATGGTCGTGCAGACGGCAAATGCGGGTTTCTGGGTCATCGATATGGGGGGAAAATTCCTGGAGGTGAACGATACCTACTGCCTCATGAGCGGCTACAGCCGGGAAGAACTCCTGAACATGCGGATCAGCGATATCGAGGCCAAGGAGACGCCCGAAGATGTCATGAATCATATCCGTTACTTGCGCGAACACGGACATCACCAGTTCGAGAGCCGCCATCGCCGCAAGGACGGAACCGTCTTCGATGCTGAAATCCGCGCGTCCTACCTGGACCTCGAGGGCGGCCGCATGGTCGTCTTCACCTGGGACATCTCGGAGCGCAAGAAAATGGATCTCGATCTGCGCCGGGAGCGCGACTTCAGCTCGGCCGTGCTCGATACCGCCGGAGCTCTCGTGATCGTCCTGGACAAGGAAGGCCGGATTACGCGCTTCAACACGGCTTGCCAGGCCATAACCGGCTACTCGGAATCCGAGGTTCAGGGCCGCGTATCTTGGGAATTCCTCGTGCCCAGCGAGGATCGGCCCCGTGTCCAGCGGACATGGGCAGCCTTGCAGGCGGGGGAGTTTCCCAACTACTACGAGAACCATTGGCAGGCGAAGGACGGCTCGAGGCGTCTCATTGCCTGGTCGGGTTCGGCGCTCTTCCTCCCGGATGGGGGCATCGAGTTCATCATCGGCACCGGTATCGATATTACCGAAAGCAGGAAGGCCGAGGACGAACTGCACAGAACCCGAGAGCATCTGGAGAACCTCCTCGACTATGCCAACGCTCCCATAATCGTCTGGGACCCGCAATTCAAGATCACACTGTTCAACCACGCCTTCGAACGGCTCACCGGGATCAAGGCAGAAGAAGTCATGGGCCGGGCTCTGGAAACTCTCTTCCCGAAGGCGAGCCGGGAGGGATCCCTCGCTCACATCAAACGCACTCTCGCCGGGGAGCGCTGGGAAGTCGTCGAAATCCCGATCCTCAGGACAGATGGAACGGTCCGAACTGTCTTGTGGAACTCGGCGAACATCTACGATAAGGACGGCGCCACGCTCACCGCGACCATCGCTCAGGGCCAGGACATCACCGAGCGCAAGCACGCTGAGGAGGCCCTCCGCCGGCATACCCTTGAGCTCGAAGCGGCCCGCATCGAGGCCACAAATGAAAAGCGCCGGCTGGAAGCGGTGATGGAGGCATTGCCGGTGGGTGTCGCGATCAAGGACATTCGGGGGGGCAGCATCAGTACCAATCGTGCCTACAATCAAATATGGGGCACGCCGCGGCCGGAAGCGGAATCGGTCAGCGACTACGCGGCCTACAAGGCCTGGTGGGCCGACACCAAACGTCCCGTTTCTCCTGAAGAATGGGCTTCGGCACAAGTCCTTGAAAAAGGCGAACCCGTCGTCGCTCAGCTGCTCGAGATCCAGAGGTTCGACGGCTCGCGCGCGTTTGTGATCAACAGCGCGGCGCCCGTCCGGGATGCGGACGGAAATCTGGCCGGAAGCGCGGTGGCCATTCAGGATATCACGGACCTGCGGCGGTCCCAGGAAGCCCTGCGCCTGCGGACCCAGGAACTTCAGCAACTGACGGAGACCCTGGAGCAGCGTGTCCGGGTGCGGACCGCGGAGCTGGCGGAGGCCAATGAGCTCCTCCAGGCCGAAGTCACTTACAGTCACTTTGTCGAGGCCGACCTCAAGCAACAGAGCGAGAACCTCCAGACCCTCATCGATAACATTCCTGTCATGCTGTGCTTCTACGATTCATCGGGCCGGGCCAAATTGACCAACCGGGAGTTCAAGCGGCTGCTGGGCTGGTCCCAGGAAGAAGCGGAAAACCTCGCGGCTGTGACCGAGGGGCCTGGCGAATCGGGACTCCCTGAATCCCAGGGTCCTGAAGCCGGCGGTATACCGGGGTGGCGTGAGCAAAAGATCAGGACGAGCGCCGGCGAGGAGATGGACAGCTCATGGGCCGTCGTGCGGTTGTCCGACGGAGGACGGATCGGCATCGGCCTCGACATGCGCGAACGCCGGGAGGCCGAGCGGGAGCGCCTGCGCCTCGCGGCGGCGGTCGAGCAAGCGGACAGGGGAATCGCCATCACGGATGAAGTGGGCCGCATTATTTACGCCAATCCGGCTTTCGAGACGACGAGCGGGTCGATCCGGGCCGACCTCCTGGGCAACCGTTATTATCATCTACTGGCCGGAGAGGGGACGCGCGGAAGCCTCGTCGGAGAGGTCGAGAAAACCGTGCAGGGCGGCGGGATCTGGTGCGGCCATTTAGCCCGGAAAACCAAGGACGGCCAATCCCGTGAGCTCGACATCTGCGTCTCGCCGATCCGGGACCGGTCAGGGCAGGTCATCAATAACCTTGTGATCGAGCAGGATATCACACGGGAAGTCCGGCTCGAGCAGCAACTCCGGCGGGCGCAAAAGCTGGAGGCCCTCGGGACGCTGGCCGGAGGCATCGCCCATGATTTCAACAACATCCTGAATCCGATTTTTATAAGCACGGAACTCGTTCTCTTGGACTCCGCCCTGGACGAAGAGTCGCGGGGCGAGCTCGAGCTGGCTCTTAAAGCCGCCGAGCGCGGCCGGGGCCTGGTCAGGCAGATCATCACGTTCAGCCAGCAGAAAGAGAGGGAGCGCCAGCCCTCGAAAATCGGCCCGGTGGTCAAAGAGGCCCTGGAATTCCTGCGGTCGACCCTGGCGACGACGATCGAGATCCGCGAGCATATCGAGCCCGAGACGGGATTCATCATGGCGGACCCCAGCCAGATCCACCAGGTCGTCATGAACCTCTGCAACAACTCCGTCCACGCCATGCGTGAGAGGGGCGGAGTGCTGGATGTGAGGCTCGCCCAGGTCGAGGTGGACGAGGAGATGGCCATGCGCTATCCCGACATCAAGCCCGGGCCGCATCTCAGGTTGACCGTCACGGACACAGGCACCGGGATGACGCCCGAGGTGGCCGAGCGGATCTTCGACCCCTTCTTCACCACCAAGAAGCCGGGCGAGGGGTCGGGGATGGGGTTGGCCGTGGTCCACGGGATCGTCAGGGATTACGAGGGCGCGGCGACCGTCTACAGCGAAGCCGGCAAGGGGACGACGTTCAACATCTTCTTCCCTCGCGGGCCGGTCCAGGAGATCGAGTCCCAGGATGCGGCCGAGATCCTCCCCCAGGGCAGGGAGCGCGTCCTTCTCGTCGATGACGACGAGGCCCAAGTCCGGAGCATCAGGAACATGCTCAAGCGGCTCGGCCACCACGTCGTATCCAAGACCGACCCCGAGCAGGCGCTCAAAGCCTTCAGGAAGAATCCCGCCCAGTTCGACCTGGTCATCACCGACCAGACCATGCCGGAGCTGACCGGCGAGCAGCTCGCAAAGGAGATCCTGCGGCTCCGGCCGAACTTGCCCATCATTTTGTGCACGGGCTTCAGCAAAAAAGTCGATGCGAACGGGGCCCACGCCATGGGTATCATCGGGTTCCTGATGAAGCCGTTTTCGATCCGGGAGATGGCGGCGGCCATCAGCCAGGCGCTGAAGAAAGATTAGGCTCCGGCGGGCGATGGTTGAGCGGGCGGCCGGGAAGTCCGCGTTGCGGTCGGGGCCGGACTACTTGGAAAAGGACCTGAGCTTATGACTGTGTTGAGAGTGCTTTAATTTTCGGATCACCGTGTCTTGGATCTGCCGGATCCGCTCCCGCGTCACCCGATATTCCTGACCGACTTCCTCCAGGGTGTGCTCGTTGCCGCCTCCCAGCCCGAACCTCATTCTCAGGATCCCGACTTCTCTCTGGGTATGAGGCTTCAACGCCTCCTCAATTTTCTCTTTCAAAGCCACGGAAATCACATTGTCAACGGGGGAAAAGGCGTCTTTGTCCTCGATAAAATCGCTCAGCTGCCGGTCCTCGTCTTCGCCGATCGGGGTCTCGAGCGATAGAGGGACCTGGGCGATTTTCATGATCTTGTGAACCTGGGAGAGGGGCACGCCCAGCTGCTCCGCAATTTCTTCGCCCGTCGGCTCCCGGCCTATCTCCTGGACCAGGTTTCTCGAAATCCTGTTCAGCTTATGGATGATATCGATCATGTGCACGGGGACCCTGATCGTCCTGGCCTGGTCGGCGATGGCCCGGCTGATCGCCTGCCGGATCCACCAGTGCGCGTAGGTCGACAATTTGTACCCTCTCCGGTATTCAAATTTATCGACCGCCGTCATCAAGCCGATGTTCCCTTCCTGGATCAAGTCAAGAAACCGCAGTCCGAAGTTGCTGTACTTCCTGGCTATGGAAACGACGAGTCGCAGGTTGGAGCTGACCAGCTTTTTCCTCGCCCGATCGCGGATCAGCTTGCCCCGGGCGATGGTTTGCAGGATCTTGGCCAGCTTATGATAATCACGGCCGAGCTCTCGCCTGGATGAGCCCTGCAGCGAGCCGATCTTCCTGACCCCAAGCTCAATCTCCTTCCTTTCCTTCGCCGCCTTGGCTCGCGTCAGGGAGACCTCGAGTTCTTGCCGGCTCGCCTCGAGCTCGTCGATCGTCCTGAGCTTTTCACTGAGGCTCTCCGCCATCTGGGCTTCATAGGCAGGGCGCATATTGAGCGTCCTGATGAGACGGCTCATGTTCACGATGAAACGCCCGCGGGCCATGCCGTGTTTCCTGGAGGCCGGGACTTTCTCCAGTCCGGCGCCGAGCTTTCTGATCTCGCCGATCACGCCAAGAATCTTCAGCCTTTTCTGCTCGACCACATCCCTGGCGAGCTCCTCTTCCAGGGAGTCGAACAGGGCGAGGGTTAGAGCATCATCTTGATCCAGCTTATCCTCAAGAGAGAGAATTTCATTTTGGACAAACCGTGTCCTGGACAGCGCCCGGGTGACGATCTCCTCCCCCCGTTCGATTTCCCTGGCCAGGACGACTTCCTCCTCTCTCGTCAGGAGGGGAATGCTCCCCATCTCTCTCATGTAGATACTGACGGGATCCGAGGTCCGCCCCAAGTCCTCTGAAGTCACGTTGAACCGAACTTCTTTCATGTCGCTCAAGATACCTTTCTGTCAAGGGCGGCCGGCAATGCATCTGCCAGGCAATGGCGGGAAGCAACCTTGATGGTTTTATTATACCACATACCACTAGTGCTGCCGGGCCCGGTGTTTTTCTGGAAAAGCGCTGCCGCCGGCAGGAGGCCTCCGGACATGGACTCTGTGCTGCGGCACTCACTCGGGAAGCCAGCCGACGATCCGCCGGGCGGCCGCGCCGGCCGTGGGCGGATCGAAATTCGTCAGGACAATGACGAGATAGCCGCGGCGGGGGTCCCATTCCACTGCCGAGTTGATGCCGGGCGCGCCGCCGGCGATCCCCAGGCCGTTGGCGATGTCGGGGAGGAATATCTTGCCCGTGCTCAAGGCCTGAACGTACTTCATCAGATCGTCGGCGGTTGAATAGCCCCCGCCCGCCGAGCTTCCCCGGCCGGGGAGCGTCTGGTGGTTGAGGATGCGCTCGCCTCCCGGCTGTCCACGGCGGGTGTAGCCAAGAGCCAGGTTGGCGATGCCCTTGTCCCTTTCAAAGGAATCTGTATCGGACATGCCGCAGGGCTTGAAGATATTCTCCCGGATATAGGAATAGTAATCGGTCCCGGTGACTTTCTCGATAATGGCGCCGAGAACGATATAGCCGCCGTTTGAATAGCGGTTACTCGTCCCGGGCTCGAATTCGAGGGGCTGATCGGCAAAAAGCGGCAGGTAATCCCGGATGCTCCTGATATTGTCCTTGGGCGTGGCCTCGTACCGCGGACCGAAGAAATCCCCGATCCCCGAGGTCATGTCGAGCAGGTGCCGGACCGTGACTTTTTCGGCGGCCTGCCGGTTGGGGTAGTCGGGCAGGAACTTCTTGATCGGGTCGTCAAGGCCCAGCCGGCCTTCCTTCTCGAGTTTCAGGATGGCGGCCCGGGTGAAGTTCTTGTTGATCGAACCGAGGTTGAATTTCGTGTCCTTTCGGTTCGGGACCTTCTTTTCCCGGTCGGCATAGCCGTAGGCTTCGTGGAAAAGGACCTTGAAGTCCTTGACTATAAGAGCGACGCCTGAGAATTCGTCCGCTTTGGCCCGGGCGTCGAGGAAAGCGCCGACCGCGGCGGCCAGCTCCTTGTCGTCGGCTTTCGGGTCGGGAATGGTGATATTTTTCGGATCATCGACGGGCTCGAAGAAAATGAACAGCAGCTTGTGCGGCGGCTCCTTCTCTACGGCGGCCCGGAGAAGGAAGTCCTCTCCGTTTCCGGTCCCGGCCAGGGCAAACGTTTCGTGGGGCCGTTCGGCGACGATCTTCAGGATCTTGAGCGACTGCATGCGGGAAAACGTTGTCGAGTAGCGGGCGATCCGGGCTTCGACCGGGGTTTCGCGGAGGGCCGATTCAGCATAGTGAGCTTTGAAGAACTCCCGCATCTCATCCGCGCTTCCGGAGTTAAAGGCCTTAATGTACTCGTTAAGATGGGCAGTCGCCGGAAAGCCCGGAGTGGGTGTGTCTTGGGCGGGTGCGTTCTCCGCGGTCCAGCCCGCGGCGCAAACGGCGATGACGGCGGATATAAAAATTAGCGTATGGAATCCGATGCGCATAACCTCTCCTCCTTTTATGTGTTCAGACCCCAAGGATGTTTCCACCCGGCCAAATCCTTCCCGGCCTCGACGTATTTTTTGTCTCCCCATGATTTATAACACAAAAGAGACGATATCTGTTGCAGGCCGTGAGCCCAGCCGGACACTCGAACTCCTGCCCCGGCAGCCGTAACTAAATCCAAGCCCGCAGTACGCGGATCCGGCAATTTCGACTTGAAGGCCACCCTATAAATGAATTATTATTAGTTTATGAAAAGGCTCCGGGTGGCTGTCCTTTACAATGCCTACCAGGACACGACGCCCGACCCGAAAGCCGACACGGGCGGCATCTTGCATCTCCGGCAGATGATCCGGCGCATGGCCCGGACCATCCGAGGCCTCGGCCACAACGCGACCGTCATCCCACTGGCCGGGGACTTGTCCTCGCTGCAGCGCAAACTCGACAACGTCCGTCCGGACGTCGTCTTCAACCAGTACGACGACAACGTCCACGGCGCCCTTTACGAAATGCGCGTGGCCGCCTTCATCCGGATGCTCGGATATCCGATGACGGGTTCCCCGGCGCTTGGGCTCGGGTTGAGCCGCTACAAGTACATGGCCGCCAGCCTCCTCAAGGGGGTCGGGATCCCCATTCCGCCCGAAACCGTCCTCGTCGAGCGGATTTCGGAGACGGACCAGCACAAGTGGCAGTTCCCGCTCATCGTTCACCCCGGACAGGAGCACGCCGGGATCGGCCTGCACAGGGACTCCGTCGTCCGGACCAAGAAGGCCCTCAAGGAAAAAGTCCGGGAGGTCCTCGGCTCCTACAAGCAACCGGCGCTCGTCCAGCGTTTCCTGCCTGGCCGGGAGTTTAACGTCGGGCTGGTCGGCGGCCGGAAGCTCTCCGTTATGCCCTTGGCGGAAGTGGACTATTCCAGGCTGCCGTCGAGCATCCCGCCCATCATGTCCTACGAGGCTAAGTGGATCGAGACTTCGGTCGAATACAAGCGCACCCACATCATCTGCCCGGCTGAGGTCGAACCCAGGCTGGCCGCTCTCATCGGCAGGATGGCCGTCAAGGCCTTCCGCGTCGTGGGCGGCTGGGGGTATGGCCGGGTCGATGTCCGGCTCGATGATGACGGAAAGCCGCGCGTCCTCGAGGTCAACTGCAACCCTTGTCTCGACGACGGGTTGGGCCTGGCCCGTTCGGCCGCACGGGCCGGGATATCCTACCCGGAGCTGCTCCAGGCGGTCATTAGGGCGGCTTTTGAGGGCCCGCCCTACGATTTGAGCCTGCCCATCTTCAATTCGAAAAACAACGGCGTTGGATCTCCCCGCCAACGCCGCTGACGCTCAGCCGGTCAGCCGCCCGGTGTAGGCGTAATCCATGGCCAGGCCGACGGCCAGGGACAGGATGTCCAGCAGCTTCTCCCCTTCCTTTCCCGGCCGGTAGCTGAGCTTGAGGGCCGCCGCCCTGGTTTCGAGCTTACGCAGGATGGTCTGGCCCTCGAGTTCGGTCAGCATGGACCATTGGATGACGCGCCCTAGGAGCCGGTCGTGGTGCCTGCGGAACAGGGCCGCGGCCGGGCGGAGTGCCTCCCCGCGGACGGGCGGGAAGACGTCCCGGAGCCTGTCGTCCACGTACCCCCGGGCCGCCCGGCGGAACCGCTCGCCGGCCTTGCCGTAATGTTCGGCCAGAAGGACGTTCATTTTCTCGACCGGATGCGCGAACTTCTCTTTGACGCCCCGGGGATTCTGCTCTCGAACCTGCTTGACCAGATGGTCGACGTAGAGGAGCTTGCGGATGGCCGGCCAGTGGCGGTAGCGCCGCCTCCAGGCCGAGCGCGGCGTCAACCAGACGGCGAAGGTCTCGGCGAAATCCTCGTCGGGATGCTTCTGGGCGTAGGTCCGGCCGTAGGGGTGGGCGCTGATGTGCCTGACGTACTGCCGGCTCATCCTGTCGGGCCGGAAAACGTCGCGGTAGGGCCTGGAGAAGGGGCCGAAGATCTCCGACCAGCTCGGACGCCTCCAGAGGCGGTAGGCGTAATTGACGCAGTGGCCGGCCTCGTGCCGGAGGAGCATCATGATATTCCGGGCATCCTCGATCTCGCCGCTTTGCTCCTCTTCCAGGGTCGTCAGGCGGCGGTCGGCGAGGTAGAAGGGGACCCCGATTACCGGCGTCCGGTCCGGGCAGCCCCAGCCGTCCGTCAGGTAAACCTTGGGCTTGAAACGGATCCTCTTGGCCGCCAGCTCCCGATAGAGGCGCTGGACGTAAGGCTCGACCGGGGAGCCGGCGAGGCGGAGGTGGAGGTCCGAGATCCGGGTGTTCAGGAGCTCGCAACGGACGGTTTCCCAGCTCTGGACGAGGGTCTGGATGGCTTTGCCGCTCATTTTGCTCAACGAAAATACGGCATGGGGGGAGCCTTGTCAAGCGGGAGCCGTATTATTTCGGGCGAAGTTTACGCTGTTCGTCAGGATTTACGGGTGCTAGAATAAGTCGAGAGGCTGGATCGTGAAGAGAGTCCATATTTCGCAGGTCGACGCCCTGTTCTCAGACGGGAGCTACGCGATCGAGTTTCTTTTCTATTACAGAGAAGGTCTCAATACGAAGAGACTCAGGGAGGCGCTGCGGCGTCTCTCCACGCCCTTTTGGCCGATGTTCGGCGAATACCGGGACGGCCTGATCTCTTACGATAAGTACCGCGAAGACGCCGTCTATGCCGAGGAAGCCTCCGGCGAAGAGCTTGATACCCGGGAGATACGGGAAGGCGGCTTCGAAGTCTGCTCCCGCTTCGGCTTGCCGGATTCTGAGCGGCTGTTCTTCTTGAAAGCCATGCGATTCAAGAATGGCACCGTTTTGGTTCCAAAACTGAAGCACCTGGCCGGGGACGGCTACAGCTATTTTTACTTCTTATCGCTGCTGGCGGTCCTGACGCAACGAAGCCGATTCTCGCTCAAATCGTCTCTGACACGACTCCTTTACGGGCCGCACCACCGCCGGACAATACTCCGAGATTTTCCCTTCAGGGGCGGTCCACAGGAAACGACGCCTCAGGACAATCGATTCGCCATCAAACTTGAGGAAGTTTCCCGGGCCGAGGTGAAATCTCTCATCAAAGGAGCCGCGGCGGCCAATAATCTTCGCCTCTCTTCGAACGACGTCTTGTCTGCCCTGTCCCTGAAGAAACTCGTTTCGATACAGGGGGAATCCTGGGGAGAAAGCATCGGCCTCACGATGCCGATCGATGTCCGGCCGCAGATCAAAGAGTTCGGACGGAGATTTTTCGGCAACGGAATCATGCTCCATACCATCGAGCTCAAGAAGGAAGAGGTCAAGAACTCGCCGGCCAAGGAGATTGCGCTGCGGATTAGATCCTCCATGCCCTCCGTTTCAAAGAAGACCTACCAAAACTATCTGGCCGGCCTGGAGCAGACATTCACCTCCGGAGGAACACAGAATTTTCGCCTGTATGATCCAAGCCGCGGCTGCCTGGTGACAAACCTGTCGAAACTGCCATCGGAGAAGCTGGACTTTGGAACAGGCCCCCCCGAACTGGTTCTGCCGCTCACGACGGGGAAAAACTCGGTCGCGATCCTGGCCAGTAACGGGAATTATGTCTTGAGATTTGCCTATTGAGCGCCCGGAACCGCGCGCGGCGCAACCAGCCGGAGATAGACGACCAGACTAAATTGCCTGACGGCTTCTTGGCCCGCCTATCGCCATTTTTTGCTCAGCTTGACATTCGATCACGCCGGGATTTACCATCCCCAACGTTGAGACGGGCAAAATCGGCACATGAATGCTTATCGCTGGGTCACAAAAGTAGCATGAACAGACAAACCGAACCGCATTGGTCGCGTCGCCCTGGAATCACGACCATTGTGCTTGCCCTCACACTCATCGCCACCTCGCTGCCTGCGGTGCCGGCGGAGGCAATCGGCGAGAGATCCTCGGGTCCGTCCGC
>Ga0315275_10006726_pt1 | contig 11042 bp, 7 predicted proteins | sample YL17G03_0_MG_FD_205557 | JGI IMG/M metagenome (GOLD analysis project Ga0315275, IMG submission 205557) | Sediment microbial communities from Yellowstone Lake, YNP, Wyoming, USA - YL17G03_0 | ecosystem: Environmental > Aquatic > Freshwater > Lake > Sediment | place: USA: Wyoming | collected...
TCTGAGGAGCATTTATCGGTCGAACAAACCCAAGCTCTGCAAGATCATTTGCAATCATGTGAGTCTTGCTGGCAGATTAATTCTGCCTGGAAGGAATTGGAACCGGTGCTTCAGAAATCTCCCCAAGTTGAACCGTCTTCAGGTTTCACAGAACGGTGGCAAACATACCTGGTCCAAGACCAGTCACATCAGCAGGAGCGCAGGGGATGGTTGATCATAGGCGCTACCACGCTCATCTTCACTTCCTTGTTGGTAGTTTCGATTACCCAGCTCTGGTCGCTACTCCAGGCACCAGACTTATACCTGGTGGCATGGCTCAATCGCCTGGTCAGCGTGATATCCATTTATTACATCTTGCAAAATATCATTAGTTCATTTTCTTGGTCGATTCCGGTTTATACATTCGTAGGTATGTTCTTTCTGGTAGGGTTCATCAGCTTCATGAGTGTACTTTGGTTAACAGCATACCGTAAATTCAGCCTGGTTCGGAGGATCGTATGAATATATCAAACATAAAAATATTCTCGGCTATTTTATTAGTAGTGCTTATTTTGGGAATGTTTCCCGCAACAGCTTATGCTGCATCACCATCTGATGTCGTAATCGGGAATAGTTATACGTTGGAAAGCGGCAAAATCCTTAACAATGATTTATTTGTCCTTGGCGGTAGTGTGAATTTAATGAGCGGTTCCACCGTCACTGGAAGTGTGATTCTCATCGGCAGCAGCGCTCAAGCAGCTGGTACCATCAATGGTGATCTAGTTGTTCTAGGGGGAACTTTAAACCTGGCTGGTACTTTCGTATTGAACGGGGATCTGATTAATGCAGGTACAGTTGTCAACAGTGACCCAGGCGCTCAAATCAATGGGCAGATCAACACCAACGCAAACACTCCTTACATTATTCTCCCCGGGGGTACACATATCCCCAACTTGAATAGCAACGTTGATCCTATCTTCAAAGTGGTTGTTTTCTTCCTAGGTCTATTCCTGTGGGCATTGGCTGCTATGCTGGTGGCAATGTTTATCCCCACTCACCTGACCCGTACATCTCAAGCCGCTCTTTCTCAACCGCTTATATCAGGAGGATTGGGTCTCCTGACGATCATTATCTTGCCGATTATCCTGGTTTTACTGGCAATAACAATATGTTTGATCCCGGTTGCCATTATCGGTGTATTTTTATTGTTGCTTGCCTGGGCTTTTGGATTGATCGCGTTGGGTCTTGAGATCGGGAAGCGAATCAGTGCAATGGTCAAGCAGAATTGGCACCCTGCTATCGCAGCCGGCTTGGGCACCCTTTTATTAATGACGGTATTGAATGGGCTGCAAACAATCATCCCTTGTATAGGTTGGATACCCAAAGCCCTGGTTGGTTTATTAGGATTGGGAGCGGTCATGCTGACCCAGTTTGGAAGGAAACCTTATAACCCCACCTTGAGCTTACCTCAGGAAAGCACTGGAGAAGCACTCCCTTCCTGAGTCTGAAACTGAGATATGCAACAATATTTTCAACTGAAATTTTGTGAACCTAAAAACGAGCTGTGGTAACTTATTCACAGCTCGTTATTTTAATGCCGTGTAAAGCATAGCTCCAAGGATAATCCCGATTTGACCTAAATGATAGGTCGCCATCACCCACAATCGGGCGTGTGAAAGGGGTTTCAGGAAGCGATCCCACGCTAGCATCGAATCTGAAGCATAAAATAACACTGCGCCGATGCTGACGGATAGCGCCGCGACCATAGACCATCCAGGCCTGGTCCAGGTCATTAAGGCGGAATATACCATTAGACTTATCGCTAAAGAATATATTAATACGGGAATTTTTAACCCCTTCTTCCTGCTTGCACTCAGACCACCAGCTAACTTCGGGTAAAGCCACCAGAGATAGATGCCTAGGATGACAATCAGAAATCCGCCCCACAGGTTTATGAATGGAGCGCTATTGTTTAAACCAATCACATAGGCAACGTGCCCCAAGAGGAATGCCAATAATCCAAATATGAACATATCCCATGGAAGCATCAGGAATACATCTCCTGCCAGGCAAAAAACTGCACCAAGCGTAAACCATAACATGGAACCGCCCCAACCGACACTTTGCCACATCCACCACAGCAAAGCTAGCATCGTGGCTGGTTTGGTTACATATTCAAGGCGTTTCCACTTCTTATCTGCGGCAATCCAATCTACTACTGCCAGGACCAATACAATAATGACGGGGTAATAAGACATGGCATCCCTCTATAATTACGGATTGAACATCTGCTTTACCATCTTTTCATCGTCACGCCAATTTTTTCGCACTTTTACGCGAAGCTGCAAGAAAACACTCCTTCCACTCATAGCTTCGATTTCCTTTCGGGCAGCTATCCCGATTTTCTTGAGCATCTGACCGTTCTGACCAATCACGATTCCTTTGTGAGATTCACGCTCCACAAATATAGTGGCCTCGATATAAACGCCTTGCTCATTTCTCTCGGTATACTCATCTATCCTTACCACAACACCATGAGGCACCTCATAAAGCAGGTAATTCAAGCATGCTTCCCGGATCAAGTCTGCAGTGATATCGCGTTCAAATAAATTCGTTATCTGTTCCTCCGGGTAAAATGGCTCGCCCATTGGTAGATTGTCAATGATCTTTTGGAGCAGCAGATCCCGATTATCCCCACGCGTGGCAGATATTAGAACCAAATTAGCTGTCGGGATAAGATTCTGGTATGTGGATTGAACCTCAGTGATATTATTGGGTTGGACAAGGTCGATTTTATTAAGGACCAACAATATCGTCTCTCTTGTTACCATCGTGTGGAGTATATTACTTAATAACCTGTCCTCATCTGTTGGCATCTGACTGGCATCTACCATGAATAATACAAGATCACAATGTTCCAAAGCAGACCTTGCTTCCACGTTCATGCTTTCACCCAATTTGGTGTGAGGATTGTGAACTCCTGGTGTATCAATAAAAATAATTTGGTAATTGCGGGTGGTTAAAATACCTTCCTGGCGCCGGCGGGTCGTTTGTGGGCGGGGTGAAACTGCCGCTACTTTTTGTCCAATGAGCGCATTAATCAGGGTTGATTTACCAACATTAGGTCGCCCCATCAATGCTATAAATCCAGCTTTAAAATCCACATCATAATCCATTATCGAATTCTAACAGGATAAGTTAGCCTTGTGAACAGATGAAACAACTCTAACAGGTAGAAAGTTTCATCTTATACTAATCCACTCCATCTTGACCAATATTTAACCCATGATATAATATTCGTTTGCATGTTTACCCTTTGCGATTTATTAATTAAAATGGACATTAAACTAGGGATTTAATAAATTCAAAGCGTGATGGAGAATTATCATCACGCCTTATTTGTTACCCACAATATATTCGGTTCAGCAATAATTGTTAAATAGGAGAGAATTATGGCATCAAACCTGCCAAGCAAGTCCTACGCTCGGATTAACATCGACTTAAAGCTGCCGGACTTGATCGAAGTTCAGCTTGAATCCTTCCAGCGGTTAAAAACAGAAGGTTTGGCTGACCTCTTCCATGAAATATCACCCATCGAATCATACAACAAGGGAATGAAATTGTACTTCCCATCCAGGACACCCGAATCGGACCAGTGGGAATTAACTTATAAGTTTGGGGAGCCAAAACATTCTCTTGAGGAATGCGTCGAGCGTGATTTGACTTATGCCAGTCCACTTTACGTCTCAGTATTACTCGCTGGACCAGAAGTCCAGCAACCCATCAAACAGGATATCTTTCTGGGTGATTTCCCCGAAATGACCGAGAAAGGTACTTTTATTGTTAATGGGACTGAGCGTGTTGTTGTTTCACAATTGATTCGCTCACCCGGTGTGTATTTTGAAGCTCCAGTCGACCGTGCAACAGGGCGACTTCTGGCTGTCGCAAAGCTGATCCCTGACCGCGGCGCATGGATGGAGTTCGAAACCCGGAAAAGCGATTATCTCACACTGCGATTTAACCGCAAACGCACAGTGCCTATAACTATCTTTCTACGTGCCTTGGCTGCAGTTACTGATGGTTTACCCGATTCACCCCTTAATACCGGAACAGACGAGGAATTGTTGTCTTTGTTCCAGGATGTGGACAATAACCCCGATCGAATGTTTATTCCTGCCTCATTCGCCCAGGAACCCCAATGGGATCTAACCCATAAACAAACGATTGCTGAAGCAGCATTATTGGAATTTTTCAAACGCATGCGACCAGGCGATCCAGCTACGCTTGACAATGCACGTGGTTTTCTTCAGGAGCAATTGTTTGATCAGCGCCACTATGATCTTGAACGCGTAGGTCGATACAAGCTCAATCAAAAACTCGACCTAAACGACCGAGTCCCAATCACACATCGTATGATAACCAAATGGGACATTGTTCGACTGGTACGGAGAATGGTTATGATCAATAATGGCACCCAGGCACCCGATGATATCGATCACTTGGGCAACCGGCGTGCAAAGACAGTTGGTGAGCTGATCCAAAATAAGCTGCGCATCGGGTTACGACGTATGGAGCGTGTGATTAAGGAACGCATGTCCATCCGTGACCAGGATCAACTGACACCCATCACGTTGATCAATATCCGCCCGGTTGTAGCTGCCCTCCGAGAATTCTTTGGTTCGAGCCAGCTATCACAATTCATGGACCAGACTAATCCATTGGCAGAGCTCCGTCACAAGCGCACGTTATCCGCACTTGGTCCTGGAGGTTTGCGTCGTGAGCGAGCAGGGTTTGATGTTCGTGATGTGCATCATTCACACTACGGTCGTATTTGCCCTATTGAAACACCTGAAGGTCCGAATATTGGTTTAATCGGTCGTCTGGCTTCGTTTGCCCGTGTAAACGAGTACGGATTCATCGAAACCCCCTACCGGCGAGTGCGGAAATCATTATCACCTACCGATGAGCGTTTGGTGGGACGTACTTTACGCGAAGATGTGAAACACACCAACACAGGCAAAGTGATCGCAAAAAATGGCGAGCGGGTTACTTTGGACATGGCTGAAAAAATCAAGAAGCTCCAGGTGAAAGAGGTCCTGGTGGTACCTTTCGTGACCAATGAAACGGAATACCTCTCTGCTGATGTTGAGGATCGCTTCGTGATTGCTCAGGCCAATACACCCTTGAATGAATACAATGAGTTTATCCGCACCAGTATATCCTCGCGCCACTCTTCAGATTTTATCTTCGCTACCAATGATAATATTGATTACATGGATGTTGCCCCACACCAGATTGTAGGGATCAGTGCGGCTTTGATTCCATTCCTTGAACACGATGATGCCAACCGTGCATTGATGGGCTCGAACATGCAGGCTCAAGCAGTCCCCCTTCTGAATCCCGACATCCCTTCAGTCTCGACAGGGATGGAATATCATGCCGCCATGGACTCGGGTCAGGTCGTGATCGCAGAAGAAGATGGTGAAGTCACATCGGTGACTGGGAGTAGAATAGTCATCCACACTTCAAAGAGTGATCACACCTACCAGCTTCGTAAGTACCAACGCTCGAACCAATCCACTTGTATCGATCAGCGTCCGGCTGTCGTCAAAGGGCAACGAATTCATAAGGGAGAAGTCATTGCTGACTCTTCCTCCACTGAGAATGGTGAACTGGCTTTGGGTCAAAATGTGGTTGTGGCATTCTTATCCTGGGAGGGTGCCAACTTCGAGGATGCTATTGTTATCTCTGAGCGATTAGTCCAGGAAGACCGATTCACCTCCGTACATATCGAGAAGTATGAAGTCGAATCACGTGATACCCGCCTTGGTCCAGAAGAAATCACTCGCGATATCCCTAACGTCGGTGAGGAGGCAATTAAAGACCTCGACGAGACAGGCATCATCCGTATCGGTGCAGAGGTTAGCCCAAATGATATCCTGGTTGGAAAAATTTCACCCAAGGGTGAAAAAGAGCTTACCCCTGAGGAACGCCTGCTACGAGCTATCTTCGGTGAGAAATCACGGGATGTTAAAGACACATCTCTGCGCATGCCGCATGGTGAGCGTGGGAAAGTAGTCGATGTAAAAGTGTTCACCCGTGAGGACAATACTGATCTGGCTGCAGGCGTGGATATGATGGTCCGGGTAGCAGTAGCACAACGTAGGAAGATCACCGCAGGAGATAAAATGGCTGGACGCCATGGTAACAAGGGTGTGGTCTCCCGTGTAGTTGCAGAGGAAGATATGCCTTTCCTTCTAGATGGCTCACCTGTGGATATCATCCTCAATCCGACAGGAGTACCTGGCCGCATGAATCTTGGCCAGGTGCTGGAAACACACTTGGGTTGGGCTTCGAGCCGCCTGGGTTTCCGCGCTATCACCCCCGTATTTGATGGTGCGACAGAATATGAGATCGATGCTGAGCTGGCACGTGCTTGGTTGATTGATCAGGCCTGGAAAGAGGCAGGACTCAAAGCTTGGGAACAGCTGAACCAGACTGAACACGATCCAACCCAATACGAGGACGATAATGAAGTACGTAACCTGTATCTGGAAGATTGGTTAGGTGATCTTGGGTATGACGTCTCCTTATTCAAGTCAGATTACTACTATGCCCGTCGTTCAGTATTGCGTGAATGGTTGCGCGTTTATGGTTATGATCCCGACCTGGTAATTGCACCAGATGGTATAGCAGTCGATGCTGCTCAACAGGAGAAAATGAATAGCTATTCCATTACCACCTGTCTGCGCCAGTGGCTGGATCAGCAAGGAGAAAATGTCTCCAAAATCGAAAGCGCCAATATCGCAAGCGAAGCTGAAAAATATTCGCTGAATTCAGGTATCCCTATCCCAACCCTTGGCAAGCAGATTGTTCGCGATGGGAAGACGGGTATTCCCTATGACCGATCCGTGACCGTAGGTGTGATGACCATGCTCAAACTTCACCACCTGGTGGAGGATAAAGTTCATGCCCGCTCAACCGGTCCATACAGCCTGGTATCCCAACAACCTTTGGGTGGTAAAGCCCAATTTGGTGGTCAGCGTTTCGGTGAGATGGAAGTGTGGGCCCTTGAAGCGTACGGGGCAGCATATACCCTCCAGGAAATGTTAACCGTAAAATCAGATGATGTCCAGGGACGTGTTAAAACCTATGAGGCCATCGTCAAGGGTGAACCTATCGAAGAGCCAAGCATTCCGGCTTCCTTCCGGGTTTTGGTGAAGGAACTCCAAAGTTTGGGGTTGTCTGTTGAAGCTGTCACCGATACTGGTGAAGTGATCAAGTTTGGCAAGGACGAAGAACGTTCCCGTCCACCAAGGTTGCAAACTGGTCTGTTGGACCTTTGATCCACATCTATAAAATCCTTGACGCTCCCATGAGCGCATGGTAAAATCGCTTCTCGTCGTCTTTAACATACGTTGGTAGAATCCCTACCCAAACCGTATACCAATGCAAGCAAGGCGAGGCCATCGATGGTGTTGATGGCCTCCCTTAATGGAATTATCAAATGAATTATATAACGCTCGGAGGCGAAGGTGCCAACAATCAATCAACTTGTCCGTAGAGGACGCAAAACTAAGAAAGAGAAGAGCAAGGCTCCTGCCCTGTTGTACACCCTCAATCTTTATAACCAAAACCGGATCCGCCAAAGCAAAGGCTCACCCCAAAAGCGAGGCGTTTGCACCGTCGTTAAAACCATGACCCCCAAGAAGCCTAACTCGGCACTACGCAAGATCGCTCGCGTGCGGTTGACTAATGGTCTCGAGGTTACCGCTTACATCCCTGGTGAAGGGCATGCATTGCAAGAACACTCTGTGGTGCTGGTACGTGGTGGTCGTGTGAAAGACCTGCCCGGTGTGCGATATCACATCGTACGTGGTACATTAGACACCGGCGGGGTTAATAACCGGAAACAAAGTCGTTCCAAATACGGCTCTAAGCGTCCTAAAGAATAATCCCATGGGAGTAATGGTATGTCTCGACGTAGCAAACCCGAAAAACATGAAATTCCTGGCGATGTCCGCTTTAACAGCGAACATGTCCAGAACTTTATCAACCGTGTCCTTCGCGAAGGCAAGCGAAGCGTTGCCACGACCATAGTATATGATGCATTTGATCTTATGGAGGAACGCGCAAAACGCAATCCTTTGGAACTTTTCGAACAAGCGATCAAGAATGTATCCCCAATCCTTGAGGTGAAACCACGCCGTGTGGGCGGTGCCACTTACCAGATTCCAATGGAAGTCCCTCCATACCGCCGTTTTGCCCTGGCTTCACGATGGATCCTGCAAGGTGCACAGGCGCGCTCAGGTAAGTCTTTTGCCGAAAAATTGGCAGGCGAGTTGTTGGATGCCGCCAATAATACTGGGTCAGCTATTCGTAAGCGTGAGGAAACTCACAAGATGGCTGAAGCCAATCGTGCCTTCTCCCACTTTCGGGCGTAGGTTTTATTTAAACATTTATAGTGAGTTTTTGAATAGTGGTAGTAGGTTCCTTTTATGACCCGCAAGTATCCTCTCGATCTCTATCGGAATATTGGCATCATTGCCCATATTGATGCGGGTAAAACCACAACCACTGAACGCATCCTATTCTACACAGGTAAAACCCATCGTCTCGGATCTGTTGACGATGGAACAACCGTCACTGATTGGATGGAGCAGGAACGCGAAAGAGGTATTACGATAGTTTCTGCTGCAGTTTCAGCTGAGTGGAAAGGTTACCAAATAAATATCATTGACACACCTGGACACATCGACTTCACCGCTGAGGTGCAGCGCGCGCTACGTGTGCTGGATGGTGGGATCGTCGTTTTCGATGCTGTTCAAGGCGTGGAACCACAGAGTGAAACCGTTTGGCGTCAAGCAGATCGTTATCAAGTGCCGCGAATTTGCTTCGTCAATAAAATGGATCGCATTGGAGCCTCTTTCGAGCGTTCCATCGAAAGTATGCAGCATCGATTAGGTGCTAACGTAGCTGCCATGCAAGTACCAATTGGTAGCGAAGCAAACTTCCGGGGTGTGGTTGATCTGCTAGCCATGAAAGCTATCCTTTGGGATGATACCGTTAGCGCAGAAGCTCTCGAAACAGAAATCCCGGCTGATCTGGCTGGCTATGTTAAAGAAATGCGTTCTCGCCTATTGGAACAGATTGCAGAAACCGAAGACGCATTGACGATACGTTATTTAGAGGGCGATGAAATATCGGTAGATGATCTAAAAGCTGCTCTGCGGAAAGCCACTATTGACGGAAAAATCACACCCGTTTTCTGCGGAAGTTCTTTGAGAAATAAAGGAGTTCAGCACTTATTGGATGGAGTGATTGATTACCTGCCCTCCCCAGCAGATATTCCTCCAGTAACAGGCATTCATCCGCACACTGGTCATGAGGTTCAGAGATCAGCTGAAGATGATGCCCCAATGAGCGCATTGGTCTTTAAAATCGTCTCAGATCCCTATGTTGGGCGTCTGGCATATATCAGAGTGTATTCAGGCAAGATCACCCAGGGTTCCATGGTATTCAATCCCACCAAGGACCGGCGTGAACGGGTTGGTCGTCTCCTGCGTATGTACGCCGACCGGCGTGAGGATATCGATGAAATCCTTGCTGGAGATATAGGTGCAGTACTCGGTCTTAAGGATTCATTTACTGGTGACACACTATGCGATGCATCCAACCAGACCGTGCTGGAGAATATTACCTTCCCGGAACCTGTTATTTCAGTTGCTATTGAACCACGTACGACCGCCGACCAGGATAAGATGTCCGAAGCATTGCATAAATTGTCCGATGAAGACCCGACATTCAGGGTTCGGGTGGATGAAGAGACCGGACAGACTATCGTCTCTGGTATGGGTGAATTGCATCTGGAAATTCTCATTGACCGGATGCTGCGTGAGTTCCGGGTTCAAGCACGGGTCGGTAAACCCCAGGTGGCTTATCGTGAAACTATCACCCACCCTGTGCAAAAAGCCGAGTACCGCTACGTTAAACAAACGGGTGGACATGGGCAATATGGACATGTTGTATTGTCACTGCAACCCGGAGAACCTGGAAGCGGAATTGTTTACGAAAATGGTATTGTTGGCGGTGTTATTCCTAAGGAATATCTACCAGCAATAGAAAAAGGTGTGCATGAAGCAGCTGAAGCAGGCGTTTTAGCCGGATACCCCGTGGTGGATATCAAAGTTCGACTCTTTGACGGCTCATACCACGAGGTAGACTCAAGCGATATGGCTTTCAAAATGGCAGCTACAATGGCTTTTAAAGAAGGTATCCATAAAGGAGGTCCAGTCCTGCAGGAACCGATCATGAAAGTCGAAGCGATCGCACCCGACGAATTTCTTGGTGAGATCATGGGACAGCTGAATGCACGTAGAGGTAATATTATCGGCACTGAAATGCGCCCTGGTAATACCCAGATGGTTACTGCTATGATCCCACTGGCTGAAATGTTTGGCTACGCCACCGATCTTAGGTCTGCCACACAGGGACGAGGCGTTTTTACCATGGAATTTGACCACTACTCTCAAGTATCCGAGAATGTGGCAAAAACAATATTGGCATGAATTTAGGCATAAATCAACATCATTGCTTCATGATTCTTAAGGAGAACGTTTATGGCAAAGAAAAAATTTGAGCGAACGAAGCCGCACATGAACGTAGGTACGATGGGACACATCGACCACGGGAAGACGACGTTGACCGCCGCGATCACAAAATACTGCTCGTTCTTGGGGCAGGCTGAGTATCGGTCATTTTACACGATCGATAACGCCCCCGAAGAGAAAGAGCGCGGCATCACGATCAACATTGCGCACGTGGAATATGAGACTACCAAGCGGCACTATGCACACGTGGACATGCCTGGGCACCGTGATTACATCAAGAACATGATCACAGGAGCTGCGCAGGTGGATGGAGCGATCCTGGTGGTGGCGGCTCCGGATGGGCCGATGCCGCAGACACGTGAGCACGTGTTGTTGGCGCGCCAGGTGGAAGTTCCGGCGATCGTGGTCTTCCTGAACAAGGTGGACATGATGGACGATGAGGAGCTTCTGGAG
>Ga0315275_10006727_pt1 | contig 11041 bp, 10 predicted proteins | sample YL17G03_0_MG_FD_205557 | JGI IMG/M metagenome (GOLD analysis project Ga0315275, IMG submission 205557) | Sediment microbial communities from Yellowstone Lake, YNP, Wyoming, USA - YL17G03_0 | ecosystem: Environmental > Aquatic > Freshwater > Lake > Sediment | place: USA: Wyoming | collected...
CGCTGTCGTACTGGACGTAGGTGATCGGGCAGATGATGCAGCCGCCCAGGGCGCCGATCGCGGCGCTGACCATGAACGAGAGGGTGACCATGTTCCCCGCGTCGATGCCGCAGAGGCGGGCGGCGTCTCGGTTCGCCGCGCACGCGCGCATCTGCCGGCCCAGCATCGTCAGGTTGAAGAAGGCGCCCAGGGCCGCGACCACGAGGGCGCCGATGCCGACGACCCAGAGGATCTGCGAAGAGATGTAAACCCCGCCCAGGTTGATGGAGGATCCCGACGACCCGGTGAAATAGGGGAGCGCCTTGACGCTCTCTCCCCAGATGTGCAATGCGGTCTCCCGGATCAGGATCGATATGCCGATGGTGATGATGACCATCCGCAGCACCGAGGGCTTGTGGAGCCAGCGGATGAAGACGATCTCGATGAACGCGCCGACGATCGTCGTGATGACGACCGCGGCCAGGATGGCCAGCGGCAGGGGGATGAACTGGTTCAGCGTAACGGCGGTCATGCCGCCGAGCATGACGAATTCGCCCTGCGCGAAATTGATGATGCCGGTCGCGTTATAGATGATGTTGAACCCGATCGCGACGATCGCGTAGATCGTCCCGTACGTGATCCCCGCCACCAGATACTGAAAAAAGAATTCCAGGTCCGTGTCCTTTCATCAAACGATCGGGAGCACACGCCCGACGCGTGTACTCCCGATCGCGCCCCCGGGATTTCCGATGGTTCCGCTTAATAGATGGCGAACTTCCCATTCTTGACGGTCAGCATCTCGACGGAGTCGAGGCCGAGGCCGTTGTGGTCCGGCGGGGAGAAGTTGAAGATGCCGGCGGTCCCGACGAAGCCCTTGAGGTTCTCGATGGCGGTCCGGACCGCCTCCTTGTCCGTGGACTTCGCCGTCTCGATCCCCTTCATGAGGATGATGTAGGCGTCGTAGGCGTGTCCGCCGAAGGTGCTGCACTCCTCCCCGGAGCAGAACGACATGTAGTCCTTCTTGTACTTGAGGAGGAGATCCCTCTGGGGGTTGTTTTTCGGAAGCTGGTCGGCGACGAGGAGTCGGCCGGCCGGGAACAGGACCCCTTCCGCCGCCGCGCCGGCGATCTCGACGTATTTGATGTTTCCAAACCCGTGGCTCAGAAAGATGGGCGCCTTGATGCCGATCTGCCGGGCGTTCTTGATCGCGATCGCCTGCGCCGGCTCGATCGACCAGTTCACGATCGCCTCGACGTTTGCCGCCTTGAGCTTGGTCACCTCGGCCGTGAGGTCCGAGGCGGCCTTGTCGTACACCTCGTTGGCGACGATCGTGATGCCGTGCTGCGGCGCCAGCGTCTCGATCATCCCCTTTCCCCCCTTGCCGAAGCCGGTGTTGCTGGAAAGGACGCCGATCTTGGTGATCTTCATCTTGTTCATCTGCTGGAAGATCCTGATGACCACGTCACGGTCTTTCTGGGGCGTCTTGAACACGTACTTGGCAACCGGGACGACAATCTCCTCGGACGCGGCGCAGGACATGAGGATCGTCTTCCCCTCCTCCGCGATGCTCTTGATCTTCATCGTCTCGCCGCTCGTCGATGGACCGATGATGGCGAACACCTTCTCTTCCTCGATCAGCTGCTTGGCGAACGAGATCGCCTTCTCCGGGCTGGCGCCGGAATCCTTGATGATCAGCTGGACCTGCCTACCCATCACGCCGCCTTTTTTGTTCGTCTCCGCGACGAGCATTTCGAGGGTCCTCGCCTCGGGCGCTCCGAGGAACGACGCCGGGCCGGTTATCGCCAAAATCGCACCGATCTTGATCGGTGGCTCCGCCGCCTGCGCAATCGCCCCCGACAGGATGACCGCCAGCAGAACCGCCAATACCATCCCTTTCCTTCCCTTCATTTCTCTCTCCTTTCGTTCGTTGGGATCTGCACTTCTCCATTTCCGTTCGACAACGGAAAAAATGCCCAAGCTGCCGTACGATATCGGGAAAAAGCCAGCAATGCCGGTTACCGATACGCCGTTTTACGAAAATCGGCCGTCCTCTCCGCAAACGGAAGGACTCCTATCTTAATTCAGGTGCCGCACGAATACCATGTTATATTTCCCCCCATGCAAAATTCCCCCATCGGCAAACCAACGTTCCATTACGGGTGGGTGATCGTCTTCGCGGGGATGCTCTGCATCCTCGCCTGCCTCGGTTTCGGCCGCTTCGCCCTCGGGATGCTGCTCCCTTCGATGGCCGCGACGCTTCACCTGTCGTACTCCCAGATGGGGTTCATCAGCACGGCCAATTTCCTCGGGTACCTCGCCTCGGTTCTCGTGAGCGCCCACTGGGCCGGCCGGATCGGCTCGCGCAGGCTCATCTTCCTCGCGCTGCTGACGGTCGCGATCTCCATGTCCCTGGTGAGCAGGGCGACCGGCTTCCTGTCGGTCCTCCTCCTCTACATGATCACCGGCATCGGGAGCGGCGCCACCAACGTCCCGGTGATGGGCCTGGTCGCCGCCTGGTTTTCGAGCCGCAAGCGGGGGCGCGCCGCCGGCTTCATCGTGATCGGAAGCGGGTTCGCCATCATGATCGCCGGTCGCCTGATCCCGTTCCTCAACCGGTGGATCGGCCCCGAGGGGTGGCGGACCAGCTGGCTCGTCCTCGCCGGCCTCGTGATGCTGATCGCCTTCGTCGCCGTCGCCCTGCTCCGGGACGGCCCCGAGGAGAAGGGCCTTGCCCCCGTCGGCACCGACGAAACCGCGGCCCCCGTCGACCCCGGCCCTTCGGTCGCCGAGGTGAACATCTACCGGAAAGGGGTCATCTACTATCTCGGCGCGATCTATTTCCTGTTCGGCTACACCTACGTGATCTACGCCACCTTCATCGTCACGACCCTGGTCCGGGAGAGGGGGTTCTCGGAGAGCGTGGCGGGCAATTTCTGGATGTGGGTCGGGTTCCTCAGCCTGTTCTCGGGGCCGGTCTTCGGAACGCTGTCGGACCGGATCGGCCGGAAGGCGGGGCTGATGATCGTCTTTTCCCTGCAGACGGTCTCCTACCTTCTCATCGCCACGAGACTGCCCGGCATGTTCCTTTACCTGTCGATCGGGTTTTTCGGCCTGGTGGCGTGGAGCATCCCCTCGATCATGGCGGCGGCCATCGGCGATTACGTCGGGCCGAAAAAGTCCGCGGCCGCCATCGGCTTCGTCACGTTCATCTTCGGGCTGGGGCAGATCTCGGGTCCCGCCGTCGCCGGTGTGCTGGCGGAACGGACCGGGTCCTTCTCCAGCTCCTTCTACATGGCCGCCGCCTTCGCCGGCGCCGCGATCGTGCTGAGCGGGTTTCTGCGGAAGCCGAAAACGAGATAGGCATTTTCTTTTTCCGCATCTCGCGGTCCAACGCCCCGGACCTCTTCCGACCGGATCGACCTTCACGGCCCGTCGGGCGGCTTCGCGGGTACTTCGCCCCACGAAACCCCTTCCGAAAAACCGGTTCTTCCTTACGCTGGTTGTGGAATTTTAAAACGGTTCAATTGCCTCAATCGCCCTGAGCGCAGCCAGGGCATCGTCGGGAATCGACATGTGCGGATCATCGATCCACGGTTCCCTGGGATTGATCCGGACGACCGTCACCCCGCGGCGTCGCCCGAGTCGTTCACTCAGGTGCCGGATGGTCGGAATGGAGGTGCCCGCCCCGATTTCAACGACCACGATCTGCCGATCCTTGTTCTCTTCGAGAAACAGCCCGAACAGGCGTTCCTGGTGGTCCGTGCGGTGACCCAGCCAGGAAAAATCGCTGAACATCAGGATATTGGGCCTCGCCACCCCGCCGCACCGTATGCAACGCGGGATATGTGATGCCCTCATGGTGTCGTGGTCGACCGGGATCTCCTCCCGGTTCGGCCAGATCGCACCGGAGCAAGGCTCCAGGCACTGCAGGTGATGGATGGAACCGTGGACTTCCAGTACCTTCTCTTCCTCGAACCCAGCCTTCTGGAACTGGCCGTCCACGTTCGAAGTGACGACGAAATACTCAAGACCGGAACGCTCGATCCACCGTTGCAATATCCGGAAACCCTCGTGAGGCTCCGTCGAGCGGTAGAGGTGGGTACGGTGACCGTAGAACCCCCAGCCGAAATCCGGATCGTGGCGAAAATGCGCCGGATTGGCCGCTTCCACGAAGGTCAACCCGAGCCGCTCGAACATCGGATATGCCTTCCAGAACCCTGACTCCCCCCGGAAGTCCGGCAACCCGGAATCCACACCCATTCCCGCACCGGATGTGATCACAAGGGCCTCCGCCCTCCCGATGGCTTCGGCCGCTCTACGGTAAACCTCGATGTTCCCCAATCCGTTTTTTATGTCAGTTCCTTTCACCATGCACCATGCGCCTCCCGCACCATTCGGAGCCGGGGATTTCTCAGCGTCAACAACGCGGTGATCGGCCACGCCTTCAGCCACTGCGGGGGGATCTCCGCGCTCAAGGGCGTGCAGGGGAAGAAGGGGTACCCGTTCTGACGGGGCCCCAAGTCCCCCGCCGAACCGATCCGGATTACCGGCAACTCGGGCAGGTGAAAACGGTCGGGTCGATGCCCATTTTCTTTGCGAAGACTTCCGCGACGGACGACGGCAGAAAGTAGTTGCCGCACTTGCCGCACGTGAGCATCTTGGCCTCGCGCACGACCATCTTCTTTTCGCCCGCGTAGCGGCTGATCGTGCGAACGCCGTTTTCCTCCGTCATGGCGATGCAATGCGTGGGGCACACATACACGCACGTACCGCAGGCGATGCAGACCGGGTTTTGGTCGCGGTACGGCGACGTGACCTCCCGCTTTTCACCGCGCCTCTCGTAGCCGATCGCGCCCACGCCCACGATCTCGCCGCAGGCCCGCACGCACTGCCCGCACAGGATGCAGTCGTCGTTCTTTTTCGTGAGCCGTTCGACGGGCGCGACGCCGTATTTCGCGGCGAAGTCGAGCACGTCCTTTTGCCTGTCGCATCGCGCGAGCAGCAGTTGGATGAGCCACTTGCGGTTGTTTCGGATCCGCTCCGAATCGGTCGTGACCGTCAAGCCGTCCTTGCGGATTTCGTACACGCACGAGGGCACGAGCCGCGTGCGCTTTCCTTCGTTCACCTCGACCTGACAGAACCGGCACACGCCGTAGGGCTTGAGGTTCTCGTTGTGGCAAAGGGTTGGAACCTCGATGTGGAGTTTTTTGCAGGCCTCGATCAGGAGCGTGTCCCGCTTCACGGTGATCGATCGACCGTCGATGGTGAGGGTGTGTTCCTTGAAGTTCACGACCTACTCCTTGATGACCGCGTCGAATTTGCACACTTCGTAGCACGCGCCGCAACGGATGCACTTTTCAGGATCGATCGCGTGCGTCTTTTTCTTTTCGCCGGCGATGGCGACCGTGGGGCACTGTTTTTTACACAATGCGCAGCCCGTGCAATTCTCCGCGTCGATGCGAAGCGAAATCAGCGCCGTGCAGCGCCGGGCCGGGCACTTCTTGTCGTGGATGTGCGCCACGTACTCGTCCCGGAAGTAGCGGATCGTGGTCAAAAGCGGATTGGGCGCCGACTGGCCCAGCGCGCACAGCGAGCAATCGATGACGACCTTGGACAGATCCTCCATCAGCTCGACGTCGCCCTCCCGGCCCCGGCCCTGCGTGATGTCGTTCAGGATGTCCCGAAGCTGCATGACGCCCTCGCGGCAAGGCACGCATTTGCCGCACGATTCCTCCACCAGGAAGTTGGTGAAGTACCGCGCAACGTCCACCATGCACGAGTCTTCGTCCATGACGATCATGCCGCCCGAGCCCATCATCGACCCCAGCTTCGTGAGCTGGTCGAAGTCCACCGGTACGTCCAGGCAGTCGGCCGGGAGGCACCCGCCCGAGGGCCCGCCGGTCTGCACGGCCTTGAACTTCCGGCGGTTGGGAATGCCGCCGCCGATTCCTTCCACGATCTCCCGCAAGGAGATGCCCATCGGCACCTCGACCTGGCCGGTGTTGTTGATGTTGCCGACCAGCGAGAAGATCTTGGTGCCCTTGCTTCCCTCCGTGCCGATGGTCCGGTACCAGTCCGCGCCGCGGTTCACAATGAAGGGCACGTTGGCCCAGGTCTCCACGTTGTTCAGGTTCGTGGGCTTGTCGTACAGCCCGCGCTCGGACATGTGCACGTACTTGGGGATCGGCTCGCCGGGCCGTCCCTCGATCGACTGCATGAGCGCGGACGACTCGCCGCACACGAACGCGCCGCCGCCGCGGTTGATCCGGATGTCGAAGTCGAACCCGCTGCCGAGGATGTTTTTGCCCAGAAGCCCGTGCTCGCGCGCCTGGTCGAGCGCCACGTTCAGGTTCTGCACCGCGAGCGGGTATTCGTTGCGTACGTACACGTAGCCCTCGTGGCTGCCGATGGCGAAAGCGCCGATGAGCATGCCCTCGATCACCAGGTGCGGATTGCCCTCCAGAAGCGAGCGGTCCATGTACGCGCCCGGATCGCCCTCGTCCGCGTTGCAGACCACGTACTTCGGCTCACCTTCGGCCTTCCTCACGGAATCCCATTTCCAACCGGCCGGGAAACCGCCGCCGCCGCGCCCGCGAAGATTGGCCTTGATCACTTCTTCCACGACGAAGTCGGGCGTCATCGTGAAAAGAGCCTTGGCAAGCGCCTGGTACCCGTCGATTGCGATGTAGTCCTCGATCCGCAGTGGGTCCACGTACACGTTCATACCGCTCAGCAGTCGCATCTGCCGCTTGTAGAACGGCACATCCGTAATCTTGGCGCAGCTCTTATTCTGTCCGTCCTTGAACGTGAGGTTTTTCAGGACCTTGCCGGAAAGCGCGGCATCCACGATGGACTGCGCGTTCTCGGGCTTCACATGCACGTAAAGCGTCTCGTCCGGGAGAACCTGGACGTTCGGCTCGATCTGGCAGAAGCCATGGCAGCCGGTGGTACGAAATGCCAGGCGCTTTTCCGTGTCCAAACTCGAAATCGCCTCCGAGAGCGCCGCGCGAACCTCGGACGAACCCGACGCGCGACCGCAGGTGCCGTCCCCCAGAACCAGGGTGGCGCGGTTCGGGCCCCGGCCGGCCGCGATCTCGCCGCGCCGCTTCACCAGGTCGTCGATGGATGCCAATCGGGTCACTTCCTGCCCCCCCTTTTCAGCAGCTTCCCCACCTTGTCCAGTTTCATGTGCGCGTGATACGTAACGTTTTCCACCACGATGGGGCCGAGCGCGCACGCGCCCACGCAGGCGACCTTGTCCAGCGAATACTTGAGGTCGTCCGTGGTTTCACCCACGTCGATCTTCAGTTCGCGCCTGAACTTGTCGAGGATGCTCTGCGCCCCGCGAACGTGGCACGCCGTGCCCATGCACACGCAAATGTGATTTCGGCCCTTGGGCCGGAGCGAAAACACATTGTAGAAAGTCGCCACGTTGTAGGTGACGGCCAGCGGGGTTTCCAGCTTCTCCGAAACGTACTCGAGCGCTTCGCGGGGAAGGTAGTTGAACTCCCCCTGGATGTCCTGGAGCACCTGGATCAGCGCGCCCCGGTGCAGGCCGTACCGGGCGATGAATTCGTCGATCCTTGCCGTGTCCAGTTCCATGCGTCACCACTCCTGCGTCATGCGGACTTTGGCCTTCAGGCGCTCGTACCGCGCGTGCGCCTGCTCCTGAATCCGCGCCACGAGGTCCGGCGACAGGTGCCGGTATCGTCCCTGCGCGTCCTTGCAGCCCGCGGTCTCGTCGTACAGGTAGTCCCGGACGTTCCGGATCGCCGCGTATTCCTCCACGGGGCGCAGTTTCTCGATGTCCAGGCTCAGCGCGTATTTCCCGTTGACGACCTCGTAAAGCGGAAACAACCCGGTCTCCGTGGCCAGGCGCGCCAGCTTGATCGACGAGGACGCAGTGCAACCCCACCCCGTGGGGCACGGAGCGAACAGGTGAATCACCGCCGGGCCTTTCGCTTCCTTCGCCTTGCGCATCTTCTCGATCAGGTCGAACGGATACGCCACGTTCGCGGTGGCGACGTAAGGGATGTTGTGCGCCGCGCAGATCTCCGCGAAGTCCTTCTTCTGCGTGGTCTGCCCGATGCTGTGCGTACCGGCCGGGCCCGTGGTGGTGGACGCGCCGAAGGGCGTGCCCGACGAACGCTGGTTGCCCGTGTTCATGTACGCTTCGTTGTCGTAGCAGACGTAGATGAAGTCGTGCCCTCGCTCCAGCGCCCCCGACAGGGCCTGGATCCCTATGTCCATGGTGCCGCCGTCGCCGCCGATCCCGACGATCGCGATCTTCTCGCCCGTGTCGATGTAATGCCGTTTCTTGCGCCGCAGCGCCTTGATCCCGGCCTCGATCCCCGAGGCCACGGCCGCGGTGTTCTCGAATGCGACGTGAATCCACGGCACCGCCCACGCCATGAACGGATACGGCGAGCAGATGATCTCCATGCACCCGGTCGCGTTGGCCACGATCATGTTGAACCCCAGCGCCTTTCCGATCAGCCGCATGGCCAGCGCCGGCGAGCATCCCTGGCAGGCGCGGTGCCCTTGCGTGAACAACTCGTCCTGGGAAAGCAGCCGGGCCGCGAATATGTTGAAGTTCGTGCTCATTCCCGCACCCCCACCATTTCATAATCCGGGATGGAGCCGCTCGCCGCGATCGCCTCGCTGCGCTCGATCAGCTCCGCGAACTGGCTCGTGCGAACGTCGCGGCCGCCCAGCGCGCCGATGAACGAGACGATCGCCGGCCTTTTTGGCAGGTTGTACAGCGCGCTCCTGATCTCGGAGGCGACCGGCCCCCCGGGTCCGCCCGTGCTCAGGCACCGGTCGAACACGATCACCGTTCCCGCGTCGCCAAGCGCCTTGCGCAAGTCCTCGTGCGGGAACGGCCGGAACAGGCGCAGCCGGATCAGTCCGACCTTTTTGCCCTTGTCGCGCAGGGAGTCGACCGCGCCCCGCATGCTTTCGGTCAGCCCGCCCATGCCCACCAGCAGCGTTTGGGCGCCCTCGGTCCGGTAATGCTCGACCGCCTGGTAATGCCGGCCGAACCGCTTTCCGAAGTCCGCCCATACCTCATCGATCACGGCCCTGGACGCCAGGATCGCCTCGTCGTGCGCCTTTCTTGCCTCGGTGTAGATTTCCGGAATGCCGACCGGGCCCATCGAGACCGGGTTTTTGGGATCGAGCCGATACAAGGGCGCAAAGGGCGGCAGGAATTCCCTCACCTGTTCGTCGGTGAGCATGACGAGCGACTCGACCACGTGCGAGACCGTGAAACCGTCGAAGTTGAGCGTAATCGGCAGCATCACGCGGTTGTCCTCGGCGATGCGGAACGAGCAGAGCGTCATGTCGTACGCCTCCTGCCCGTTCTCCACGAAATACTGGATCCAGCCGGTGTCCCGCGCGAGCATGGCGTCCGAGTGATCGCACCAGATGTTGATCGGCGCGGACAGCGCGCGGTTCGCCACCGCCATCACGATCGGCATCCGCAGCGCCGAGGCGATGTACATGATCTCCACCATCAGCGCCAGGCCCTGCGACGCCGTGGCCGTGAAGGTCCGCGCGCCCACCGCCGAGGAGCCGATGCAGGCGCTCAGCGCCGAGTGTTCCGACTCCACGGAAATGAATTCGCAATCGAGGTGTCCCTGCGCCGCGATCTCCGCCAAGTGCTCCACCACGTGTGTCTGCGGCGTGATGGGATAGGCGGAGATCACATCCGCGTCGCACTGACGCACCGCCTCGGAGATCGCGATCGACACCTCCATCGCGATCCGCTTGGGCTCGGTCATTTCTCGCGCTCCTCGATCATGGTGATGGCGCAGGAGGGGCACTCCGCCGCGCAGATCCCGCACCCCTTGCAGTACTTGAAATTGAAGTCGAAGTAGTCAGCGTACATCGCGCCGGGCCTCTTGACCTTGCGCGGGACCTTCCGCCGGGAGTTGTCCGGGCAGAACACCCAGCACACGCCGCACGCGATGCACTTGTCCTCGTCCGTCCTCGGGTAAAAGCTGCGCCAGTCGCCGGTCTCGAACAGGACCGCGCTGCCCGGCGTCGTCACCACGCACCCGAGCGGAAATTCCTTCCAGGTGGGATGTCGCTTCATCTATCCCTCCAAAATCGACTTGTCGAAGGCCGCCTGCATGACCGCGTAATTCCTCGAGGCGACCTTTCCGAACCGTTCCTCCAGGGGCGCTTTCATCGAAGCCAGGTCGATGGCGCCGGTCGCGCGGACCATGGCCCCCAGCATCGCGGTGTTCGTGATCGGACGCTTCAGTATCTCGAGGGCGATGCCCGTGGCGTCCACGAGGCAGAGGCGGTGCGAAAAGGAGTGTTTCGCCTTGAATTCCTCGAGGCTTTGCTTCGTGTTCACGATCAGCACGCCGCCCTCGCGCACGCCGTCCTCGACGTTCAAGATGGTTAAAAGCCCGCTGTCCAGCACGATCACCACGTTCGGCTCGTAGACCTGCTCGCGCTTGTAGATCGGCTCGCCGCTGATGCGCGCGAACGCCAGCACCGGCGCCCCGCGCCGCTCCGGGCCAAAGGAAGGAAACGCCTGCGCGTACTTGCCCTCGCTGATGGCCGCGTGCGCCAGCAGCTCCGCGCTCGTCACAGCGCCCTGTCCGCCTCGTCCGTGAAAGCGTATCTCGATCATCGATGCCATCCTGCGAAGGGATGCCTATAATACTTTGGCATTGTATCCTGTCCGGCCGTCGAGTTTCATGGGTCGAACCGACCTACCCGACAGCAATGACCCCGACATGCCACCCGACCCGCTTCACCGGAGCCCTCGGGGCTCATTGGGCTTGGCGTTGGACCTGCCGAAGAAGGGATGGGCCTTGCTGCAGACGAGCGAAATCTTTTTTTTATTATAGTCTCGAAATTGAGGCGCGGTCAAGCGCCTTCGGGCTCGATGGGGCGGTCTCCTACCTTCTCATCGCCACGAGACTGCCCGGCATGTTCCTTTACCTGTCGATCGTTTTTTTCGGCCTGGTGGCGTGGAGCATCCCCTCGATCATGGCGGCGGCCATCGGCGATTACGTCGGGCCGAAAAAGTCCGCGGCCGCCATCG
>Ga0315275_10006731_pt1 | contig 11041 bp, 14 predicted proteins | sample YL17G03_0_MG_FD_205557 | JGI IMG/M metagenome (GOLD analysis project Ga0315275, IMG submission 205557) | Sediment microbial communities from Yellowstone Lake, YNP, Wyoming, USA - YL17G03_0 | ecosystem: Environmental > Aquatic > Freshwater > Lake > Sediment | place: USA: Wyoming | collected...
TCATACTTTGGTGGATGGTTCTTGACATATTTCTGGGATAAACTTCGGGAGCATTCGCTATCCTTTTGTATATTTAACTTACATCAGAAAAAAGTCCGTGAAACGAACCAGAAAGGATAAACGTCCCGGAGAGGACTCGAACCTCTGACCCCATGGTTTCTCCATAGGCCTACCAAGGCGACTCACATATAACAGCCATGTGCTCTACCTGTTGCTCCCATCCCCGTCTTTAGAACGAAGAATAGTCTGAGCTACCGGGACAAATTCATCTAATCCAAGGACTAAATGATATTTAAGCGTCTCATAGTACCTATATAAATTTTTTGGGATAACCACATATATCTGATACTTCCCTTTTAAGCAGTTTATTTTATCTTTTAATTTATATGCTTTTGATGTTCCCCTCCACATTGTGCACTCAATAATAATGTTATCATCTATTAAAAAATCCGGAAAAAAGGCTCTATTCTTTATTCTAACCAAAGGTTCATATTGATAATTTATTCCAAGATGATAAAGGATATCAGCCACTTCTTTTTCCAGAATGTTTCTCACTTTTTCTCCTTTTTTAGTTTTAAATTTATATTCTCCAATTTTTTTGAATCGGGAGTATTGAAGCAGATAATACTTATCAGGATTTTTTAGCTTCATTTCCTTGTGCCATTTTTTTAATTTTTTAGATTGAATATCTTGAAGAAGTTTCATATCTCTTGAAAATGTGCCTTTTTCTTTTTTCTTAATTATGCATCTTTTCCCCCCAATTATCTGCCTGAAATTATCTGGAAAACTTTCAAGAATAATTTTTTCTTTATTTATTTTTAAAAAATCGCATAATCTACAAAAAAATTTATCTGGAATCAATGTTCCATGGCTATAGTTAAAAAGTGTGGTTTTTGCTATTCCTAATTTTTTTCCAAGTAATCTGATAGAACCTGCTTTTTTAATTGCTTCAGAAATAATCTCATTTTGATTTTTAAGTCTGTAATACATCAAATAAGCACTACAAGATTATTTAAATATTTTTCCCTTCCATAGTGAGCTAATGGAATTACTCTCTCAAACCCAAATCTTCTTCATCTATTTTTTTCAGTTTTGCGTTCTGCTTTTCAAGATAAGCAAAAACATTTGCATGCTTTGCTCCCTGAATTAAAGATTGGATTGCATTTATTGTTGTTCTCAAATGTTCTGCATTAACAATAACCCCTATTCTGTTGTTATTTATTATAATTGCTGCTCCTGTTAGAGTTTCAATTGTTCTTTTTGCTTTTCCACCAACTCCAATAATTCTTGCTCTGACATCACGTAAATTTTTTCTTCTTGTATAACCTTTTATATTTATGAATTCCAGAACAAAATCAGGATTTAGTAAGAGGATTGCATCTTCTGTTTCAAATCCGAAGTCAACAGCACGGATTATTTGGTCAATAATAAATTCGTCGCTGTCTTTTCCTTCAAGAAGAATTTTATTTTTTTCAAGTTTTAGTTTTATTTTTGTCTTGTTTTTAATTAGAGTAAGAGCTTTCTTTATTCTTCCTGGATTTTGTATGAGAATTTCTATCATATTTATGAATGGGAAATGGAAGTTTATAAGTGTTTTTAGTTAATCTCGGGATTGTTTCATAAGTCTCTTGAAGGATTTATAAACTTCATCTGCAGTTATCTTATCTATAAATTTTTTCTTTTTATAAAAAAATGCCTGATACAAACCTCCTCCATTAGACTTGTCTATTACAATATCTTTTTTATCCCATGGCATGTATATTGCTCCGCTTGCTGCAGGCCCGAATAGAGTTATGCTTCTTAAATCAGCTAAATGAGCCATGTTTCTTGGTCCAGAATCAACACCGATAAGATAATAGCTTTTTCTTAAAACAAGCATAAGATTTTCTATATCAAGTTTTCCTATTAAAGAATAAACTTTGAAGTCAAGATTTTTTGAAATTTCTTTGAAATCTTTATCAGCTTCTTCTGTTCCTACAAAAACAAATCTAAATTTTCCAAGAGTGTTTATTTTTTTAATTAGCTCTGCCCATTTATTATTTTCCCAGACCCTCATTATCCATGCAGGACCTGTGTGGATAATGATTATCTTGTCTTTAGTTTTCATTGCCTCTAATTTTTTGATTTTTTGATAATCTTTTTCATTGAAATTAAATATTTCTTCAAAACTAACCTCTCTGGGTTTTTGTTTAAGAATTTCAAAATCTATCTCTCTTCTTTGAATAGGTTGCCTTTTGAGAATTGTATCTCTTATTGGATAGACTATTTGATATTTTAGATATTTTGAAAGTGGAACACTAATTTCATTGCAGTTTAGATTTTTAATTAAATTAAATGATTCATCACTTAATCGCATGATAACGATTTTATCATATTTTTCTGAAATTTCTGTTTTAGAATCTGTTTTTTCTATACTTCTTGAAGTAGAGGATTTTGCAACAAATACTTTTCTGATTCCTTTTATTCTTCCAGCTAAATTTTTTAGGGGAGGAGTTACTATTAAATCAATTTCTGAATTTTTATTACTTTTTATAAAAGTATTAATAGCAGGAAGAGAAACAATGAAATCTCCTATGAGGCAAGGGTCGACTATTAATATTTTGTTGCTTTTTGAAGATTTGTTGTTTTTAATAAAATATGCTTTTAGAAAAAGATATGGGTCTTTTAGTTGTTTTAAGTAATCCCAGTTCACTTTTTGACTCATTTTAAAATTCAGAATCCATTGTTTTCAGCAAACCCTGATTTTTTAATTTTTCAATGTCTGTTTTAGAATATTTGTATATAACATCTCCTTTTTCATCCCCTTCAAATTCCCATGGTTCAACTATAACAACATCACCCTCACGAAGCCAGAGGTCTCTTTTCAGTCTTCCTGGAACACGGCAGTTTCTTGTTTTTCCATCCATGCATGAAACAAGCATTCTTATTCCGCCTACTCTTTGTGTTATAATTCCAATTACTTCTCTTCCTCTTGGAAGTCTTACTCTTGTGCTCATTTCAGGATTTGGAGCTTCTCCTGGGCGAGCATTTCTTTCCCCCTGTCTGTTGTATTTGTGAAAGCCCATGAAAAATTTAAAGAAAAGAGGTTTATAAGGTTAATGAGGGAGTTACAAGCAGCATTTTCAATTTAATCATAATAAATTTAGTTAATTAACAAAAAAATAACTTACACTAGCTAGTCATTGTCTGCAAAAACATTTATGTTGGGGCGTTATGGGATAAATTAAAGCAAAACTAGAGCAATTGGAACTCCAGAGATATAAAGAAGTCCTTCTTTTGAAATTAATCCTAGTTCCTGAGCCAAATTGCAGCTTTCAAAACCAACAAAATTAAAACTTGCATCCTCTTTTCTCATGTCTATTATAATTTCTCTTGCTTCTTCAGGTGTTTTTTTATCTCCCTGAAAAAACTGGCCAGTTAGATCCATCTGCAAACCCCTGTCCTTGTCCTCCAATTTTCTTCCGATTAGTTCTGTATCGCAGACAGCAACAATGCTTCTGTAGGCAGTATGAATTTTAATTAGCATTAATATAAAACTCTTGTTTAATATATAAAACTAACTGATAAAATTTCTTTTTGGAATTATCTATACTATCTCAAACTAGAAAAAATACAAATAAAAAAATAGGCAGCTTATTTTGCCTTGCCTAAAATTCTGCAAACTGTTGTTCCGCATGCAGGGCATTTCCCTTTTGCCATTCTAACTCCTCTTGCATTTGGGGCAATCTTTTCATCTTTCATGGTAACACTTTTTTTGCATTTAACACAATATCCTTCTGTCATTTTTTCCTCCTTTTTATTTTAGTTATTCATACTATTTAAATTTAATACTCTGCAATAGGTTTCTTGAATCCACAAGCCATGCACCTTTTAAAAGTTTTTCCGTTCTCATCAATTATTTTTGTGTCTGGTTTTTTGCAGTTTGGGCAGATTACAAAAAGTTCAGCGTATTTCTTGATTTTTTCATCAATTATTGTTTGAGAATTTATGGCTTTGTTTAAAATAAGTCTTTCTCCGTCTATTTCAGAGAGAGCTGCAAGTTCTTTTGACAAAAATTTTGCAAAATTATCGCTGTCTCCTTCTCTTAAACAATTTGAAATCTGCATAAAATTATTGATTAAGGTCTTCTTTCCCTGAACATGCCAGTCTGCTTTCCTAATTTCAAATCTTTCACAAGCTTCCTGCTGCTTTACATTCTTGAATGCAGATTCAAGCAGATCTTCATAACTATCTGAATTTTTTCCTTTTTCCATCAAAAGAAGAGAAAACAGCGGTTTTTAAGGTTTTCAGTTATTTTTATTTTTAAGAATTAAAAGAGAAAACCACAAGGCTTATAAACACAGATTAATAAAAAATAATATAAATTCTAAGAGGAATAATCTTTTTATAGAATATAACATGGAAGAAGACATAAAGAAAAATATTCTGCATACAGGAACAAGCTTAGTTGGAATTGTCTGCAAGGAAGGAGTTGTAATGGCTGGAGACAGAAAGGCGACAGCAGGCGGACAGATTGTAATGCAGAAGAATATGAAGAAAGTTGTACAGATAAATGATTATCTTATTGTTTCAGGAACAGGAGGAGCTGCAGATATTGACGTTTTGCAAAAATTGATAAGAGCAGAATTAAAACTAAAAGAATTGAGAGACAAAAAGAGACCGACAGTAAAAGAAGCAGCTAATTTGATTGGAACAGTTGTTTATAATAACATAAGGCAGCCGGCAATGATACCATTTATAGCCGGAACAATGGTTGGAGGATTTAATGAGGATGGAAAAGCAGAACTTTATACAATAGAACCTGCAGGAGGAGTTGTTTTGGTTGAAGATTACGATGCAAATTTTTCTTCAGGAATGCCTTATATTTTGGGATTATTGGAAAGACAGTATAAACCTGGAATGTCTATTCAAGATGGAGTAAAGATTGCAATTGAATCAATAAAATCCTCATCTGAGAGGGATACTGCCTCAGGTTATGGAATAGATGTTTTTACAATAACTAAAGACGGAATTAAGCAGGTTTCAAAACAGAAATCAGAATCAACATATAAAGAAGAATAAATTATTAATTACATTAAATAAATCTGATAGACAATAAAGTTAATGTTTGATTTTCTTACATTAATTAAAATATAAAAATAAAATGAAAAACAAAATGAGAACAAATAAATTAAATTTCGTTTCTTGCGAAACGAAAATCCAGAAAATTAAGAATTTTCTGTCCCTTCAGCACAAGAGGTGTGCTTTCAGGTGACAGACATAATAAAAAAAATTCAGGATGAACTTCCAAAAAAAGCAGTAAGCTCTGTAAATTTTGAAGGGGCGAACATTGTAGTGTACACTGACGATAAGAATTTTTTTGCAGAAGGAGAAGATAAGATAAAAGGAATTGTAAATATGATTAAAAAAAGAGTTGAGTTAAGAGCAGAGCAATCTCTTCTTGAAACAGAGGAAAAGACGGAAAAGATAATAAGAGAAAAAATCCCTGAAGAAGCTGAGATAACGCAGATTTTATTTGATATTCAGAGAAGCATTGTTGTTATTGAGGCTAAAAAGCCAGGACTTGTTATTGGAAAAGCAGGAGGAATTTTAAAAGAAATAAAACAAGAAACATTCTGGATTCCGCAAGTCCAGAGAAGTTCTGCTATTCGTTCTAAATTAATTGAAAATATCCGTGCTGTTTTATTTGCAAATAACAATTACAGAAAAAAATTCCTAAATTCAATAGGAGAGAAAATATACAAGGAGTGGAATCCTGAAAAAATGGATGAGTGGGTTAGAATTACTATGCTTGGAAGCGGAAGACAGGTTGGAAGAAGCTGCATTTTGCTTCAAACACCTGAATCAAAAGTTTTGATTGACTGTGGAATTGATGTTTCTTCTGACGGAGATGACAGATTTCCTTATTTTAATGTGCCTGAATTTAATCTGGATTCACTGGATGCAGTTATTATTTCACATGCACATTTGGATCATTCAGGTCTTGTTCCATTTTTATACAAGATGGGATATAAAGGGCCTGTTTATATGACTGCTCCTACAAGAGATGTTGCTGCTCTTCTTGGTTTGGATTTAATTGGGGTGGCTTACAAACAAGCTGCAACTCCTTTATATGCTACGAATGACATAAAAGAAATGGTAAAGCATTCTATTTGTTTGAATTACAATGAAGTTACAGATATAACTCCTGATGTCCGGATTACAATGTATAATGCTGGGCATACAATAGGAAGTGCAATGATTCATTTCAATATTGGAAATGGATTGCATAATTTTTTGTATACTGGAGACAGCAAGTTTGGAAGGTCTCGTTTGCTGGAGCCTGCAACAGTTTATTTTCCAAGGCTTGAAACAATGATGCTTGAAAGCACATATGGGGGAAAGGAAAATACAGCTCCTCCAAGAGCAGAATCAGAAGATGAATTAATCTCATATGTAAATGAGGTAATTTCTCGCGGAGGAAAATTATTGATTCCTGAATTAGGATTGGGAAGAGCGCAGGAAACAATGCTTGTTTTAGAAGATGCAATGAAAAATGGAATGCTTCCAAATGTTCCAATTTACATAGACGGAATGATTTGGGATATTAATGCAATTCACACTGCTTATCCTGACTTTTTGTCAAATTCAGTGCGCTCTTCTGTTTTTCAGGATAAAAATCCTTTTTTATCAGAGTGCTTTAATCAAGTAGGAAGTCATTTAGAAAGGAAAAAAGTTATTGAAGGTGGGCCTTGTGTTGTTCTTGCAACTTCAGGTATGTTAGTTGGAGGAGCTTCTGTGGAATATTTCCGTGAATTCTGCGATAATCCAAAAAATGGAATATGCTTTGTCTGCTATCAGGGTGTTGGTAGTTTGGGAAGGCAGGTTCAAGAAGGTTTGCAGGAAGCTCATTTTCAAGTTGAGGGAAAGGAAGAAACAGCTCCAATTAAATTTCAGGTTAAGACAATTGAGGGTTTTTCAGCTCACTCTTCGAGAAATCAGCTGATGGCTTTTGTTGCAAATATAAATCCAAAACCAAAAAAGATTTTGGTGAATCATGGAGAAGTCTCGCGTTCTTTAGATTTAGCTTCATCAATTTATAAAGCAGGAAAAATAGAGACAGAAGTTCCGAAGAATCTGGAAACAGTAAGACTGAGATAAATTTATTATAACTGAATTTTTTAATTAATATAATAAAACTACAACGTTCTTCACGATGTTCATCACTTAATTTATTTTTTATCATTAAATTTATTGACAACTAGCAAAACCTTGTAAATGAACGAATGAATATGAGTGAATGATTTATCTTTTGGGATAATTAAAATGTTTATAAATCGCTCTTTCTAATATAAAATTATGAAACACACAATAAAAATAACAGCAGTTATACTTGGATTATTTTTAATAACTCAATTTATTGGCTTGCTTGTCTGTTCTATTTATCTTCCGAAACAGGAAATTATAATTAATCAGCAAGGAGCGCAAGAACTTGCTAACATAACGCCTGAACTTCCGTATGGAATGCAGCCTCCTGAAATTCAGCAGGAGAGGGATTTTTGGGCAGTCATTCCTAGTTTTGCTATCTCAATTTTTATAGCAGTTGTTTTGATTCTCTTGCTTTCAAAATATCAGTGGAATTTTATAATCAAGCTATGGTTTTTTTCTGTCGTTGTGCTTGCTTTGGGAATTGCAATAAATGCATTCATGATGCTTTTTAATCTGTTTCAGGAAAATTACATCTTTTCGTTTCCCTTAGCATGGATTTTATCTCTTTTAATTGCAATTCCTTTAGCAATCTTTAAAATTTATCGTCCTAGGGTGCTAATTCATAATCTTACAGAGCTTTTTATTTATCCAGGGATAGCTGCTGTTTTCATTCCAATACTTAGTCCATATACTGTTCTTGTGCTGCTGATTTTAATTTCAATTTATGATGTCTGGGCTGTCTGGCATTCTGGAATAATGCAAAAAATGGCAAAATATCAAATGAATGAGCTGAAGATTTTTGGAGGCCTGTTCATTCCTTACATCACAAAAGAAATGAGAGCAAAGATAAGGAAACTGAAGAAATTAAAAGACAAGAAAAAACTGAAAAAAATAAAAGTTAATGTCGCAATTCTTGGAGGGGGAGATATTGTATTTCCAATAATCACAGCAGGTGTTTTCTTGAAATATTATGGAATTGCTCCTGCTTTGCTTATAATTTTTGGAGCCTTTGCAGGCTTGTTTTTCCTGCTTTATCGTTCAGAAAAAAAGAAATTTTATCCGGCAATGCCATTCATAACAGGGGGAATTGTTATTGGTTTGTTAATATGGCTTCTTAGTTTTGCTATCTAAAATTTATTAAGTTATTGAATGTTTTGCTGCAACTTGTTTTAAGAAATCGTAAATAAAAAGAGAGATATCAGGATGTCTTTTCATTAATTCCCAGTAATGAAGCATATTTAAATCTTGCCATATTGTTCTCATTCTTAAGTTACAACAAAAGAGAAAGATTTATAAAGGGATGCAATCTTTGTTATCTAATTAAAGTAGCAAAAATACACAAACAAAAAATGGCAAAAATCCAGATATTCAGGGCACAGATTGGAAGACCAAACATGCCTATGAATGAAAGCGACGTACCTGTTCTTTGCGACATATTCAGCCAGTTTGGAGACCCGCAACCTTCTGTAGCAGCATCTGTAAGAAATCCTGGATATTTTTATGTCAGGGCTCTTGTTTTTGAAAGGATTGCTGCAGGATTGCGTAAATCCTTAGGGCAGTATGATTTAAGAGATGCCAGCTGCAGTGATGACATGGATGCAATACTTGATTTGCATTACGATAAAATGAAGGGCAGAAATTTGCCTGTTATAGCACTAGGAGCGAGACAATGATAATCAAACAGGATTTAGTCAAAAAAATCAAGGACTATTTTAATTTGAATATTTATGAAACTAAAGTTTGGCTTGCTTTGTTATCTCACGGAGTATCAACAGCAGGAGAAATTGCAGAGATATCTGGAATTCCAAGAAGCAGAACTTACGATGTTCTTGAATCTTTGGAAAAAGCAGGATTTGCAATTGAAAAAATAGGAAAGCCTGTAAAATACCTTGCTGTTCGTCCTGAAGTTGTTCTGGAAAAATTGAAAAACAACACTATGGAAAATGCTAATGAAAAAGTTAAGACTTTGGAAAATTTAAAGGACACGCAGGAATTTACAGAGCTGAAAGAACTGCATAATTCAAGCATTGATTTGGTTAAGGACAAAGAATTATCTACTTCAATAAGAGGGAAGAGCAATTTGTATGCTCAGATAAGAGGATTGATGGAAAGTGCTGACAAATCAGTCAAGATGGTGTCAAGTTCACATGAATTGATGTCAAAGCAGAAGATGTTCACAGAAGTTTTTGCAAGATTAAAGAAAAATGATGTTGATTTGCAAATAATGATCCCAGAGCCAGAAGATATTGCAAAAAAACTTGCAAAGAAATTTAATGTTACAATAAAATCAAAGCAGATTAATGCAAGATTTATAATTGCAGACAAGAAAGAGATTATATTTACAATTAAACCAGTAAACAATACAGCAGGAAGCGGGCACGAAGAGTTTGATTATGGTGTCTGGATAAATTCAGAATATTTTGTCAATTCTCTTGCTTATATGTTTGACTTGGCATGGAAAGATTAAGAATGGCAACAAAACCAATAAAAAAAATAAGAAGTCTTAGGGCATTAGCATCTCTACCAAGAGAAACACCTGTTTATCTTGCTAATTTTGGAATTTCTGGAGTTTATATTGAACAAAGAACAGCTTCATGCAATGGCACTGATCCAATAAGATTCAGTCACATTGTTGGATTGGATGAAGGAAAACCAGTTCATTTTGAAGTATATGAAGATCCTTCACAAGTTACAAGAAGATGTCCAAGAGGATATTCTGTAGTTCATTTGGCAGAACAGGGAGCTTCAGCACAAGAAGTTGAAACAATTCTAAATAGAGCAGGAATGTAATATGTCTATTAATAGGCCTTATCATAAGTATAATGAACAGGGTTATCATTGGACTCCTGGTTTCTGGGTATCTGCAATTCTCTCAAGAAAAGATGGAAAGAAGACAAGCGAAGATTTTCATTTTAAACAAGGTGTTGAAGGAATTTTAAAATTTCATGCTTGTCAAGCACAAATTGTTTTATACACAGATAATGTCAAACTAAATCCAAGAGAAGTTGATTTTCATTATCCTGGGATAAGTAAGTCTGTAAAAAGAAAAAAAATATTTAGAGAAGTAACTCTCAATCAATCAGGCAGAAATTTTTATATAGGGGTTATGACAACAAATCCAAGGAGATTAAGAACAGAACTTTTGGGAGATTATAATATATTGGATTTTCATACAAATAATCCTGAAACTTGCAGGAGGAAAAAATGACAAGAGAAATAGTTATTCCTGATTTTCCACTTAATGTGCATCCTGTAAAAACAATAAGGCAGATAAGAGGGGTTGATGTAATATTTTATACAAATGTTCCACCTACTTCAGCATATCGTTATGCTGTTCATACAAGAAATATATCTTGGGATTTGCTTCCATTAGGTTTCCTTAATGAAATAGGGCTTCTTCCAGCTTATCATGGGCCCTCTTTTTTAGAAGCAAGAGGAAATAATGATTATGTTATTCGTGCAACTTCCCCTTGGATTGAAGATTATGAAAAGAGAATGGAAGCAGAAAAACCAAAAACAGGAGCTGAACCAGGGAAAGATAAAGAGAAAAAAACAGAAACTGAACAAAAGGAAGAAGTTAGTGAGACTATCAAGAGAAGAAGATGGATAAGTGCAATGGAAGAAGAAATGCAGAAACCAACAAATACACTGACTTCTGCAGATGTTACTAGTATTTTTTCACAATTCTCTTCAGGAGGGCCATTAGCTCATTTAAGAGTTGGAAAATTTCAAATTCCTGTTTATACAATTTATACTCTGGATCAGAGAAAAAATGAAGCATTGCTTCTTAGACAGATTACATTTAAAGATATAACTGATGCTTATGAAGCTATGTCTAGTGGGACTGGATTAG
>Ga0315275_10006734_pt1 | contig 11038 bp, 9 predicted proteins | sample YL17G03_0_MG_FD_205557 | JGI IMG/M metagenome (GOLD analysis project Ga0315275, IMG submission 205557) | Sediment microbial communities from Yellowstone Lake, YNP, Wyoming, USA - YL17G03_0 | ecosystem: Environmental > Aquatic > Freshwater > Lake > Sediment | place: USA: Wyoming | collected...
TGGAGGGTCAAGAAAAAGGTACTGCGTGGGGTCTAAGAAGTCAATAGAAATTTCTGCGACGGCTGCGCAACTCGGTGAATCTGTACCACATCGAGATTGTCGCCGTCTCAGATTGGAGCAACTTCCTGACTACAGGCGCGTGCGCTGCGTGGAATTTGAGCTGGAAGGTGATCTTCTCTTGTTTGTTCGCAGCTTCGTGCGATCAGCCGCGGCACTCTCTCACGTCTCAACCTTGCACGCGCTCCTCAAACGAGACCAAGGCGAATGAGGTTGAAGAACGGCTGCGACCGATCGGCATGTCTTTGTTCGTTTGTTGAGAAGCAAATTCTGAATCGACCCGGGAGCCAGTTTTTTTGTTCTAATAGCTTCGGCTCACCGATCAAATGGTTCTCTCCTCCCCGACCTTCATCGTCAGCGAATTCCTTCCGTCACGGAAAAAAAAGTCTCGCGGGCGACGCCCGAGAGGGCAGGCAAACGAATCCAGCACCGTAAGTGGATCCGTTGCCTTCAGTCGGATGAGAATCCGACCGGCCCGCGAGATGTGAAAGCCGCGAACTTGAAAAACGAGAGAAGGGTCTTCCTCTTTCTACCTTTCTCTTTCAGTAGAGGTTCTGTCAGGCGTTCGTTGTTTTGCCGTCCGTGTTTCATCTGTAACATCAGTCAAGGGCGAAAGCACGGAAGCGTCCAATTAACGGTTGCCGATTTTGAGCTATTTTAGCGCAGGTCGTAACCAGCCCATAGGATCTCGGACACCAGCCGCTTGGAGTGGTGACTTGCCGTTGAGGTGTCTTCGGGATCCTCACCGACACCGCTTCGCACGCCGCAAACTAAAACTCTTCCCACATCCTCCACACGCAAACCGTTGCACCCTTACCCTCCACTTCCGCTCTACATCCAACTCCCAGATCACCCGGTGTCCGTTCCGCTTGATCTGTCTGCTCCCACATCTCGGGCAGACTCGATGGTAGTTTTTTTATCCATGGAAGTCCGTTCTCTCTGCTGACGAAACAAAATCTCTGGAACTTCTCATAGAAAAACAACTTACCGCCAAAACAGCAACCGGGAACCGACAAGCTTAAGAAAACTCGGTATTTTTCAAAGTGCGGCCAAGTTGCTGTTTTTCGCGGAAATCCTTAAGAAAAAAGCCATTTGCTGGAGGTCTGCTTAGCGGCCAACGCGTCCGAGCGACCAGGTCCGGCGCTGGTTCCTGTAAGCATATTGGACCGAGTCATCAGCGATACTCAGGATTCTCAGTCCGGACAGCGTATCACCTTTCCTGACAAAGACCGTGGTTCCATCATCGCGCTGGAGTACCGCTGTTGTTACGCGCTCTTTCTGCATGATGCCCACGAGCTTGAACGGGGGCTCGGTCCAGATGGCCATGGAGGCAGTGTCTTTGCTTGCAGCTTGCTGTTTCGGCTGCGGCGTTCGAAACTGGAAGGGATCTCGCACATCATCCTTGTAGATGAAACGTTCACTCGCCTTTGCAGGCCGCGAGGAAAGTTCCTGGTCAGACAGAATGACCTCTCCTGAATCGCTCTCTGAGACGGCTTCAACAAACCGGTAGACGATTGTTCCCCAGATGCCGACGACGAGGAGAGTGAGGACAAAGGTCAATTTCTTGTTGTGCTTCACTTCTCAGTTCCTTTCGGAAGGGCCACTCTGCCTTCCAGTCGTACCTGAAGCGAGGATGAACCTGGCTCCCTTGCCACGAGATCTGCTCTGTCGATTCCAAGAGGAAACGGTCCCGTCTCCAACTCGTTGATGAAGGCACCGACTTGATGGTAGATTGCCTGGAAATCGAGGGTTAGCCCGATTTCCTTCAGCCTGCCTGCTGCCCGCAGTTCCTTTGGTACCAGCGACTCGAATCGAAATCCATTGGCGCGGCCCTGAGCGTTCAAGAACTTGACCAGACCAGCTTGGGTTTGTTCGAAGACCTTTGACCTTGCAGCTACTTGCTCTGTGAGCGATCGCTTGCGCTCCTGGAGGAGCATCTTCTTCGCCGAGAGCTCAGCGGGGCCAAGGAGACTCTGCTCCTTCTTCGCGAGATCGTCATAGAGCTGAAAAGTCTCTTTCCAGCGATCGAACACTTCTGTGCCGGCGATGTACGCTGTCACTAAGAGAGTAACAATTATGAACAGCTGGTATCGGCGCTTCTTCGTCATAAGATCAGTCGCGCATCCTGACGTTGATCTGAAATGTGATGAGCGGCGCGGATCGCCGTGATGCCGGGACCAGGGACTCCGACCTCAGAGGCGTTCCTGAGCGCACAAGCTCCGCTTCTGAGAACGTGGTGTTCAAGTTCTTCACGAAATCTGCAATGGCATCATTGCCGCCTGTGTACCCGTACAGCGCAAGAGTTCTTGGCTCATTTTCCTTACGGTCCTGGCGCAATCTGTAGAGCCACACCCCTTGCGGAGTGAGTTGTGCGACCTCGTGCAAAGTTCTCGCTGTCTCAGATCTCCCGAACGAGAGCTCGCGACCCTCAAGCTGATCCTCGAGCTGCCTGATCTGGCTTTCGAGCGCCAGCACGTCGGTGTAATTGGGACCCAGCGCCAGCAGTTTCTCGTCCACCGAATCCATCCTGGATTCTAGATAGAACGATGCAACGAGCTGCAAAAGAAGCAGGACCATGAGGACAAGACCGCAGGCCAGAACGGTCCGCTGCAGGAGCGATCGATAGAGAGACGCATCTGCCTTCTCTCGCTCATTCTGGCTGAGAGAGTCAGCCGGACTGAGCTCCGGAAAGAAGCCTTTGAGCGCAAGACCGGCAGCCAGCGTCCAGCGGGAATCAAGGCCGAACGGCTTCAGAACCGAATACTTCGATGAGATTGCATCTTCGATCTGTCCTGCAATGATGGTATCTTCGGGGGCTCTCGACGCCGCTCCCCTTAGCTCTTCCATAACAGCGGGCAGCACCTTTCCGGCGTCGGTGCGAGTGTATGACGCCGCTTTCCTTTTGCCTTGGATCAAATCTGCCGAGGAAACCACGGAGTCACCCACGTGAATCAACGTGAGATCTTTGTTCGCCAACCCTTCTCCGCCGAGAAGAAATGCCGAGAAGGCATCCCGGGTCCCCGCAGCCAGGGAGACCAATGTGAGGCCGACCTCTTCAAAGAAGGATCTATGGAGTTCGACATCAGAAGACTTGAGGAAGGTTATTTCGACGACGATGCCGGAGTCGGAGCGTTCGATTATCTCGAAGGCGTGGATGATCTGACCGGCCGAGACGGGCAGCTTCAGCAACTTGTCTCTGTGTTCACGAATCCACTCATCCAGGTTTGATGTGCCTGCAGGAATCGTCGCGGTGACTACTTTCACGCCGATCGATTGAATGCCTGAAACCGCAAACTTCGTCTTGACTTGATGAGCAGCCAGCGCACGTTTGAGGATCGCCGCCCGTTCCGCGACACTGGAATTCGGACTGAAATCGCAGGTGAAGGACAGCAGCGGACGAAATGTGGCCCGGAAACGGTTCAACAGACTCCCGTGCTTCTGAAGCTCAACGACGTGGGCGCGCTGCTCGGTGAGATCAATGCCGAGGATAGTGCTGATCCCCGCCAGGCGCTGGATGTCAATGTTGCTGGTGAACTTCATTGGCTAATGGTGATTTGTAGAGTTTCTTATTTCTCAACGCGGAGACGCTGAGAACGCCGAGGATCGCAGATCGTGAACCCTCTGCGTTTCTCCGCGTGCTTCGCGTCTCTGCGTTGTAGAATACGGCGTCCTATTTTTGCATGCCCTGCAAATCCACGTTCTGAAACGCCTCGCCGTATGAGATGTGCGGCGTGACGTAGATAATGAGCTCCGATTTTCTCTCGCTCTTCGTCGTAGAGCTGAAGAGATAACCAAGGAGAGGAATCGAGCCGAGGATCGGGGTCTGCGTGCGCGTCTCCGATTCCGTTTCCTGGATCAAGCCACCCTGGACAATCGTCTCCCCTTCCCTCATCAGAAGCGTTGAGCTGAGGGCTCGCTTGTTGATCGCGATGTCGACGAACATGTTCAGGTTGTGCTGGTAGGCAAGGGCACGGAAGATGTCCCTGATGTCGGTGTGTTTGAAGCTGATGCTGGTAAGCTCGGTGGCCCCCTTGGGGAGCTCGGGCTCCTTTGACTTCAGTGTGTCCGCCTATTGGGTGATAGCCGCGATGGAGCCTTTCGGAACAACGTAGGATCCGACGCCGATGGAAAATACACTCTGTGAATCTGCTTCGTGGAACAGCCGATTGAACGGCGGCTCCGTGAAGGTGCGGCCATTTACTATCAGCGACCCCTTCGACCCATAGCATCACAGGACCTTGTCACTCGTTAGTGTCAGGACGCCCGCCAAACGGCGTGGCGGACAACAAAGTCCTGACACCGGAGAAGAAATTCACTTCTCATTCTGCTTTTTGCTATCGGTACCGTGGGATTTCAAGAAGAACTTATGTCCATACTTCGCCTCAATTATGGCGAGCAGTGCAATTATTGTGAAACTCACCAAAAGAAAGTATTTCGGCGGGACGAACAACCACATTCCGATGAGCAGTGCAATTGCAGCTATGCCAGGCAACAGGACTCGTGCGAATCCCTTGGATTGATTTGGTTGTGCATCGTTGGTCTCCATGGATCTTTCCTCCACTTTAGAGATCAAGATCATTGCTTATTTACGATCACCACCTGCCAGATTCGAAATCCTTCTGAGCCTTTTCCATGTAATCCAGCGCCTGTGCAAAATTATAGGCGGCGGCTCCTGCCGCAACCCCTCCAGCGAAAAGGGCTACGCCCGTTCCCAGCGGAGTAAGCACTGCTGTCGGACTCAAAGCGGCACCAAAGGACAATGCCGTGTAAACCATGGATTCGTAGGCTGAATACAACGACAGCGTCGCCGACAACATTCGGAGCGCCCCTCGCATTCTCCCACGCGGAAGATTTCTCGCGGCTTCTTCAGTGAGATAGGATAATGCTGCACCTACTATGGCGCCTCCAATTGTTCTAGCTCTGGAGGTTTGAGGCCAGCAATCGAAGCCTTCATCGTCTACGTACAATCCCTTTCGATCGACGCGATTGACAGGGTCACCACCAGCATACGAGTACAGGTTTTCTGTCGTTCCTCCGAACTTGATAGGATCCTTAGTGGTCCATGTGCCCGAACTCGCGTCATAGTCTCTCGCCCCAAACCGCGCCAGCCTCGTATGTAAATCAAACAGGCCACCAGCAAATCCAAATGGCACGAAGCCTGGATTCGTGTCAGCAAGAACGTTGCCCAGTTCATCGTAATCGATCTGTTCAACTACAGTCCCAGTCGAAGTGCTGACCACTTGTTTCACAGTTCCGAGATCGTCGGCGATGATACGGTACATATCGCCGTCTTTCACCATGAACTCCGGCACATTCTCACTCGTCGAGTAAACAAACCTGCTTGTCATATTATCAGCACGGTCCAGTTCGGCGACTGCCCCCCGGATCTGCGGGCTGTAATCTCGGTTGCATTCGGCAGATTGGCGAGCCAATCAATCCAAGCACTAGATCATGGGCCCGGCGGTCGCTGCGACTGGCGTCGTTTGGAGTCAAGGATTTGCAGAAGCCACCCGACCAGGAACATAGCCCCTATCAATATCAGAAACCCGGTTCTGGATAGAAAAAACCAGCCCAGGCACAAAGTTGAGAGTACAAGCAGTGCTACAAGCACTAGGATCACTTTTTCTCTTTTCTGTTTATTCATAGCCGAATTCCCTCATCGATTCTAGGAAGAAATCAGCCCCAACAGCAACATCGTATGCCGAAAATCCCAATGCGGCACCTCCAACTATCATGGACCCGACCTTGAAGGCGGTTCCGACACCGGGTGTTGTAAGCGCGCCGAAGCTGGCTGCGCTGTACGTCAAGGCTTCATATGCAGAATACCAACTGAGAAACGCGCTAGCCATCCTGAGAGCACCCCTTAGTCTGCCTGGACCAACAGCCTGGGCAGCCTCATCCACCATATACGCCAGTGCAGTTCCGATGATTGCAGTACCGATTGCGCGCGTTTTAGGATCTAGCGCAAGTCCTTTGGCATCTGTGGAATTGACAGCATCATTGTTTAGGTACACATACAGGTTGTTTTGATTTCCTTGAAATCGAACTGGATCCTTGGCCGTCCATCGCGCTGCGCTCGGCTCGTAGTCTCTGACGCCATATCTCACCATTTCAGTCTGCACATCGTACAATCCTCCCGCGAACCCAAAGGGCGTAAAGCCTGGATTGGAATCACGCACGAGGTTCCCGTATTCATCGTACTCCATCTCCTGAACCACATCCCCAGTCTGCGCGTTCACTACCTGTCGGATGCTTCCGAGATGGTCCTTGATAAGCCGATAGTTCACACCGGCGTGAACCATATAGTCCGGCGTATTCTCACTCGTTGTATAGACAAATCTGCTGACGACGTTATTAGCACCGTCCAATTCGGCAACAATCCTCAGGTTGTTGCTGTACAACCATTTCTGCGTTACGACACCGTCTACCTTGCGCCCAACACGTAGGCCATTTCCATCCAGCAGATACTCAATGAGTGTCCCATTTCGCAACGTAATAGACACCAAACTACCGAAGGCATCATAGACATATCTTGTGGTATCAGTCCCTTCGATCTTGAACTTCTGATCACCATACGGGCTGTAAACGTATGAATCGTTCCCATAGCTTAGCATCCTATCTTGCGTATCGTATCTACCGCTGTCAACCACGGTCGGAGTGATCTTGGCGAGTCGATTACCATTAACATCGTAGGAATATTCAGAGACCAGTGTGTCGTTTTTCCAGACGCTGCTGAGTCGGCCAACTGCATCGTACGCATAGTTATCCTTTGTTGTGACTCCCTGCATCGTCTCCCTTTTCTCCGTAATCCGCCGAAGCGAGTCTCGCACGTAGTCCACTCTGAAGAGTGAAGTTGCACCGAACGTCGCTTCTTTGCTCGCAAGCTCCCCAAAGGCAGTGTAGGAGTAGTTCGTGATCAGCCCGTTCAGCGTGTCACTCAAGAGCAGGTTGCTCCCCGTGTCGTAACGGAGCCTAAGCGCACCAACTCTTGTCATCAAACCATCTTTGTCATACTTCAGGTTGACGCTGTCGGCTCCGCCGGTTGCAGGATAGACCGTCTCTGTGTTCACCTGCATATCGGTGTTGTAGGTGAATCCAACTCCACCTTTGACGCTGTTTAGACCATTCGACCCGGACCACGTTATTCTCTTCAGCATCGTCCCGTCGTACTGGTACCGCAGCGAGTCGCCTGTCGGAGAAATCACGCCAATCTGCAAGGCCTTCGTTGTATCGTAGCGGTTTGTGATGACGTGGTGTCCGGCAGTTCTTTGGCGGATCCGCCTGCGGCGGAAAAGAAGATCTTCTTCGGTTGGCCAATAATTGAGCGGGTACCAGCATACTGAAGGGTGATGTTCAAGCTATCGGGCCGGACAATTCGCTCAACTTTTTTGTCAAACGTCTTTACCGATATCTTGATTAGTCAGTAGCGACACATGCACAGTATGAGAGATCTTGTTGATAAACTCCAATTCCTCACCTGTAAGCTCTAGGCCTATGCCTGCATCTTCGGTTTCAATCCATATCCAAAAAATCATTTCGAAACGATTCTGATTCTTGTAGTTGGCAATCAAGTCAATCTTTGACTGAAGTAGAGATTTCAGTTGCTGAATGTGTTTCTTGATCCCTTCCTGATTGCTGACAATAGTTTCCGTGCGAACACACCAAAGATTTTTCGGCTGTGTAATAAGAGAACCGGAAGTGCGAGAGACAGACATTTCTCCTTTTGTATGAGTCCTGTGCGGAACAATACCTAACAACTGAGAAACAATCTCAGGAGGCTCATTATCTGAGATAATCATGTATTCACAATTTGATCGGTTCTTGAAGTTGCCCAAGTTCATGGTTTTGATTCCTCATAGAAAGTCGAATAGATTACCTATTATGTCTCCTTTGGGTCCAATAACATCTCCATTGTCTCTGATCTTGAGGTGAACATTGTTAGGAATTCCATTTTCTCGTTTCAATGCCTCTATAGATCTTTTGCCTTCTTCTTTGGTCAAGCCCAATTTCTTGAGCGTGGAATTGTTCAGAGTGTGTCCACGACTTTGTATTACTGCCGCTACGATTGCTGCTCCAGTCAGAACTCCAGCCACCTTGATCATTGTCATTCCATATTCGACAAAATCTTGTGCTTTCATGCTGCTCGCGAGGCCTGGCGTCGAAATTTGTGCAAGCGCATATATTGCGCTAACCGTGAGTTCGAATGCAAGATCGCCGGATAAGCCTTTCGCATCATAGTAGTTAATTGGATCATTGTTTACATATCTGTATAGGTTCTCCTCATTAGCCTCAATGCCCGCTGGATCCTTTGCTGTCCACCTTCCTGCACTCGCTTCATAGTCTCTTGCTCGGAATCTCGTCAACATTGTTGCTGGCTCATATACCCCACCTGCAAATCCAAACGGTACAAAATCCGGATTCGTGTTTAGCAGGACGTTTCCAAACTCATCATACTCCATTTCGTGCACTACCATGCCAGTTTGCGCATTCACAACGTACCGAGCACTCCCAAGATGGTCTTTGACTAGGCGATAGATTACTCCGCCTCGCACGACATACTCGGGCACATTTTGACTCTTCGTGTAGACAAAGCGAGACACGACCTGATTTGCGCTGTCGAGTTCAGCAACAATCCGAAGATCATCGCTGTGAAGCCATCGCTTCTTAAATACTCCATTTCCCTTCTTTCCTATTCTCCTATTCTGGCCATCTACCACATACTCAATGTTTGTTCCATCGGCAAACCGCACTGAAAGCAAATTGCCGAAAGCGTCGTATGTGTACCTTGTCGTATCCGTTCCCACGATCTTCTGCCTCAAATCACCATTGCCGGAATACACATACTGGGCATTCGCGTAACTGAGCATTCTATCCTGAGCATCATACAAACCGCTATCGACCTTTATCGGTGTCGTTTGAGTTAAGCGGTTCCCGTTGGCATCATAGGTGTAGATTGAGATTGTCGTGTCATTTCGGACAACGTTTTGCAGCCTACCATTAGGGTCGTAAGCGTAGTCGTACCTGTTTGTTCCACTCTGCATTGTTTCGGTCTTTTCAACAATCCTTCCAAGAGAGTCACGGACAAGACCAAGTTGATAGATCACTGTTGAGCCGACCCTCGATGTCTGACTCGCAAATTCTCCAAAGAGATTATAGCCATACTCAGTGACCACATTACCAACTGTGTCTGCAAGCAGGAGGTTGTTGCTCGTTCCATAAAGATGCTTCATTACTCCTGCAATCTTGAGCAAGCCGTCTTTGTCGTACATATAGTTGATGCTATCAGTTGTATTGATCTTTTCTGTGGTGATTTGCATATCGCTATTGTACGTGAAAGCGACATCGCCTCTGATTGGGCCAGTCCATCTTGTCTTCTTCAACATTTGCCCGTCGTAAGCGCACAGCAGCGAATCCCCGCTGGGCAGCACCATTCCTACCATCAACCCTTTTGTGGTGTCATAAAGAAAGGTCACCGTTCCGCGGTCATACGAAACACGTTTGGGTTGACCAGCAAGCGAGCCTGAGCCGCCATAGAAGATCTCCATGTTCACGCTATCAGGCCGAGCGACGCGAGTCATCTCTTTGTCGAGATCGTAAACACGTGTTGTTGTCCGTGCACTGTCCCCTGCGTAAGGAGGTCTGTAAAGCGTTTCCAAATCGACGAGCGAATACTCGAATGTATGTGCCGATTTGCCCGGAGGGATCAGTGAAAGAGCATTTCCATTCCGGTCGTAGCTGAAGAAAACTTCCGAGCCATCGGGGGCCACGGTTCTTATCAACCTGTCTCCCCCATCGTAATAGAAGTACGTGGAGCGCCCATAGGGATCGGTCAATCTCCACTGCCGTCCAAGCGCATCATACTCAAACCTTGTTACACGCCCATCCTGCCTCGCTTCGGTCCTCCTTCCTTTGGAATCATACGTGTAGGTTGTGGCAATCAGTCCAGAAGTTGAATCCTTGATCACCCTGCCCTTGGAATCATAGAAAGTAAACGTCTTTCTCCCCTCCGCACTCGTTTTCGTGACCATTCTCTGATTGCCGTCCCATTGCGTTTTGAATACCTTCCCATTCACCAGAACGCTGTCTGTCAGTCCGGTCACCTGCGTTCCCGACATCTGCGTTACCTTACGGAATTGATTCACGTTTGATTGCAGGCCGGCCGGTGTCTTAACTGTGAGATTCGACAATGGCGACTGCATGCCATAACGTGGATCTGGCTTCTGCTCAGTCGGAGCTTGCATACCGCTCGGCGCTGTGTTCGTTGCCGTCCCGTTCGTGGCATCCGTCGTGATCGTCTTCAGCCCATTGGGATCGGTCGTCGTGAATGTCTTGCTCCCATCCCGGAGCTGGTCTACACGGTACTTCGTAGCCTTTCCCATCGCAGTCGTCGCCGTGACGGTATAACCGGTCGAATCGTACGCCCGACTAATTTGCGTAAACCCACCCACTGGATCAAGGTCCTTCGTCAGGTAGCCGAGCGAATCGTACGTGTAGGTGTACGTGCTACCGCGAGCATCTGTCATGCTTGTCATCAACCCCTTGTCGGTGTAGGTGAACTGCCTCGACTCATTTGCCGGATTGATGGCCTGCAACAGATAGCCATTTGCATCCAGTGCCAGCTGAGTTCGCACAGCGTACGGCGAGATGATGGCCGTGGCTTTACCCGTCGTATCTCGCTCAATCGTCGTCACAAGGCTGTCCACATCCACAATAGAGACGAGCCGGTTGGCAGAATCATAGTTAAACGTATACTTCGTCACCCCCGTCAGTGCGTCGAGCGTCCGTAAATGACGGCCTCCGTAAGTGAACACATACTGCTCGCTCCCATCCTCCGAGGCGACGAGAATCTCACTCAGCTTCAAGCCCGGCAACGGCGGTCCGACCCGCACGATTCTCTTGGCAATATAGGACCCTGGATCGTCGGACACGACCAAGTCTCCATCTGGGCCAAACTGTACATCCCCCGGATACATGGTCAGTG
>Ga0315275_10006735_pt1 | contig 11037 bp, 11 predicted proteins | sample YL17G03_0_MG_FD_205557 | JGI IMG/M metagenome (GOLD analysis project Ga0315275, IMG submission 205557) | Sediment microbial communities from Yellowstone Lake, YNP, Wyoming, USA - YL17G03_0 | ecosystem: Environmental > Aquatic > Freshwater > Lake > Sediment | place: USA: Wyoming | collected...
CCAAATAGACAAACAAGACCGCTTCCAAGAATATAACATGGCTCTAGAAATAAAATTAGAAGATTCTCCATTTATAAAAGCATACACTCTTGCTATTATCAAAACCCTGGCAGGCATGCATGGCTGGAAACAGCCAGAAGTAGAAGTAATTAATGCGGATCTTATTCCGCAGTTGTCTGAAAAAATAACTCAGGTTTCCATATTTCCCCAGCCAAGAAGAATAATCCACTACCCAAAACCAAAAGCAAAAAGAACAATGCCTGTCTCTCCAACTGCTCCTCTCCCAGAAGGAGAATTTGGAAAAATTGATGCATTAATAAAAGATCCGTCTGTAACAACAATAGAATGTCCTGGTCCTGCAAAAACAATTATAATTATCCGTTCAGGAAACAGGGAAGCAACAAAAATCACATTGACACAGGAAGAAATAAATGAAGTTCTTAAAAAAATTGCAGAGATTGCACGTGTTCCATTAATAGAAGGAATTTTCAGAGCAGCAGTCAGGGATTTTGTTGTTGAATCTGTTGTCTCCAAAACAATAGGCAGTCGTTTTGTAATAAAAAAATATAATCCTTTTGCTCTTCTGGAACTTGAAAGAGGGAAGAACAGGTACGTGCCCCCTGGAACACCTGTCCCAAAAACACAAGCGCCTCCTGCACAAAATCCTCAAATTCTAAAAAGATGATAGACAAAATTTCTAAGGAAAAAATTGAGAAATATTTTAAAATAACAGAAACAGCTCTGAAAGAAATAAAAAAGAATATAATAAAGGGAAAGGAAACAGAAGCAAAAGAGATAATAAGCATGGCTGAAAATTATGTAAGCGACGCAAAGCATTTTTACTCAAAAGAAGATTATGTAAACTGCTTTGCAGCTCTGAATTATGCACATGGCTGGATTGATTCTGGTGTTCGCCTCTCAATTTTTAATGTCAAGGACAGCAAGTTATTCACAATCAAATAAAATAAATTTAAATAATGCAAAGAAATAATACTAGAATGAAAAAAGAGGAAAAAATCTGGGTTCTCTCATTGGGAGGAAGCAGGATTGTCCCTGAAGAAAATGGGGTGGATTATAAATTCATAGAAAGATTCAAGAAAATTATAGAGAAACATCCTTCAAAGAAGTTTGTTGTTATAACTGGCGGAGGCACTACAGCAAGAGAGTATATCAAAGGATTGAAAAATCTTAAAAAAGGAATAAAAAAACAATCAATGGAAGGAATAATAATAACAAGACTTCATGCAGACCTCCTTTCAAAAGTTTTTGGAAAAAGAGCAAATGAAAAAATTCCCAAAAGCATGAAAGAAGTAAAGAATATGCTGAAAAGAAATCAGGTTGTTTTCTGCGGAGCATTAAGATGGAAACCACATCAAACCTCAGACGGAACCTCAGCTGAGCTTGCATCTTTTCTAAAAGCCCCATTCATAAATATAACAAATGTTAGGGGAATGTACACAAGCAATCCAAAAACAAATAAGAATGCAAAATTCATCAAGAACATCTCATGGAAGGAGTTTCATAAAAAAGCAGAAAAAATAAAATTCAAAGCAGGACAGCATTTTGTCCTTGATCAGGATGCTTCTAAGATAATAATGAAAAAAAAGATTCCAACTTATATAACAAACTCATTATCTGATATTGATAATATTCTTTCAAACAAGCCATTTAGGGGAAGTTTGATTGAAGGATGAATTATCCTTCTAGAGCCCTAACACAATTATCTGCCATTCCTTCTTGCTGTGCATGTCTATAATCAAATCTCATTTGATCTGCAGGGAAATGTGGAGCTTTAGAAGGCCTTCCACCCGGAATTTTGTGAGCAAGAAAGGCTCTTGATTGATCAAATCTTTTATCTTGTTCTATAATGAGATATAAAGCATCATCTAATTCATTTGGATCTTGATGGGTATACAATGCATTCCTTCCATGACTAACTAATTCTCTTCTTGCTAGTTCTGGATAATAATGCTCCCAAACTTTTTTCATAGCAGGATCAACAATCATGGCTTCTGCTTTTGTAACTCCATCTTCATCTACAAGCCCATCACACCCATCCCTATCAAATAACATCAAAAAAACTATTTCGGTAAGTATAAAAAGATTTCTATTATCTGGTATATATGGTATTAGTAATAAAATCAAAGCAAGAACTAGAAAAAGCCACTCTAAAAGATGCAAATCTAATATTATTGGACACAGATGAAAAAGAAATAAGAAGAATTATAGAATACCTGAAAACAAAAAATAAGTCACTCTCTCTTGCTGTCTTTGGCAGGGATGATTCATTCAATAGAAGAATGATAGAAACATGCAAAATTCACTTCTTGATTTCTCCTGAAAGAGAAACAGAAAAAGTTAAGAAAAAAGACAGCTTAAAACAGCGTGACTCTGGCTTGAATCATTATCTGGCAAAAGAAGCGAAAAAGAAAGGAATTGCAATTATAATTGATTTTTCAGATATAAAATCCTTAAGTGGAAAAAAACAGGCAATCAGATTATCAAGAGTGATGCAAAATATAATAATCTGCAGAAAAGCCAAATGCAGATTGCTAATAATAGACTTCTCTGAAAAAGCAAGCAAAAAAGAATTAATGGATTTTGGCTTTTCTTTAGGCATGTCAAGCCAGCAGGCAAAAGATGCTGTTGAAAAGATATAAAAATATTTTTAATTATCCCATAATAATGCACTCTATCGTATGCACTCATTCATCTATCCCATTTAGCTAGATTAAATTGAATCTAAAGATTAACTTACCAAAAGGAGTGAAACTTGTTGAAGGAATTTATCTCCTTATTGTATTAATTAATTGCCCCGTATCAAAACTTATAAACCTTCTTTCATTATAAAAAACAAGAAAAGAGGGGAAGATGATAATAGAAGCAGTAGGAATTTTATCAAATTTTTTAGCAGAAACCTTAAAAGGAATTCCAGCAAGTGAAATGATTATTTTCCAGCTCGCATCAATAATTGTTATTTCAATAATCTTCGCATTTATAGCAAAAATTCTCAAACAGCCACTAATCCCTGCTTATGTTATAACAGGACTGCTGATTGGCCCATTATTTCTTGGATTAATAAAAAATACAGAGATAATTTTGGCACTTGCAAATATGGGAATTGCTTTTCTTCTTTTTATCTCTGGACTGGAAATTTCATTTAAAAAAATAAAAGAAGCTAACTGGAAAAAAATTGTCATGATTGGATTATTGCAAGTTGCATTTATTTTTATATTTACATTTGCTTTTCTTGAAATACTGAAACTCTCTGTTTTGCAGGCTTCTTATTTGGGAATTATACTCGCTTTTTCTTCAACAATGGTTGTAGTTAAAATTTTGGGGGATAAAAATGAACTAGTAACCTTGCATGGAAGGATTATGCTTGGAATTCTTCTTTTGCAGGATTTAATAGCAATAATTGCAATAGTAATATTCACATCCCCTTCTTTCTCTCCTATTTTTATTTTTATGTCAATTGCAAAACTTGCTCTTGTCGTTATCATTGCATTCCTAATGCAGAAATTTGTCCTCTCTCCTATTTTCAAATATTCTGCAAATTCAAGTGAACTTTTATTTCTTTCTTCAATAGGGGTTCTCTTCTTCTTCATTCTTCTTTCTTATCTAACAAACTTAACTTTGGCAATAGGAGCATTCATAGCAGGAGTATGTTTGGCTAACTCCCCTTTTAAGCTGGAAGTAGAATCACGCCTCTCTCCATTAAAAGATTTTTTTTCAATATTATTTTTTGTTGCTCTCGGTCTGCAGATAGTTTTCTCTAATCTCTCTTCTCATATATATTTATTCATTTTCATTTTAATAGGAGCAATTATAATAAAACCCCTTGTTATTGTTGTTTTAATCAGAAGTTTCGGCTACAGGCCTAAAACAGCATTCTTCTCTGCAATCTCACTCGCTCAGTTATCTGAGTTCTCTTTAATGATTGGTTTTATAGGGCTTTCTCTTCACGTTTTTGACATCTCATTTTTCTCAACAATAACACTTGCAGTAATAATAACAATGGCTCTTACAGTCTATTTTATAGAATATAAAAATCCGCTTTATTTTTTATTCAGAAAGCCTATGAAAAAGATTCTTGGATTTCTTCCTCTCTCTCAACCAATTTCATATGCAGAAAGGGAAGATAAAGAAATAATACTTTTTGGTTGCCATAGAGTTGGTTCCATATTGATTGCAGACATGGAAAAAGAAGCAAGAGCTAAACTTCTTGTTGTCGACCATGATCCTGGAATAATTCTTAATCTTGCAAAGAAAAAAATCGCTGCTTTATATGGAGACATCTCCTCTCCTGACTTGCTTGAATCTCTTCCACTATCAAAAGCTAAAACAATCATCAGCACAGTCCCAATCTTAGAGGATAACCTGCATCTTATTAGTTTAATCAAAAATAGAAATTTGAATGCAAGGATAATTGTTTCAGCATCAAGAATAAGTGATGCTCTTGAATTATATAAGAAAGGGGCAGATTATGTTATTCTTCCAAAAGTTCTTGCAGGAGAACAGCTCACAAGCATTATTAAAAATGAAAAAGAGCAGCTGGAAGAAATGAAAAAAGAGCATATCAAAAGTCTTGAGAAAGATCATAGGATTTTATATTAGTGGACAAATTATAGGTAATGTAAATAATAAGCGATTTATCACTCTGTTCTAAATCTTTAGCAGAGACTTGCTTCAGTAAGTCGATTAAAGTTAGTAAAACTTTTTTTATTAATTAATTTAAGTTATTATGATTTAGTTGAAAAATTGCGAAGCAATCACTCAAACAATTGAGAAACATTCAGTTCAAAAGCAGACACAGGCATCTTAATTCTCCAGTTCTTCATTACACGGGGAGCTAACTCCCCAATAACTCCAATCTCTTTTTCTGTTTCCTTTCCTTTTTCATCCTTGCTTTTGATTAAAATCTTTCCAACTCTCCCAATAATAAAGTTGTTATTATTTTCCATCGGTTCTAGTTTATACTCTTTTCCAAGCATCCTCATTAGATAATCCAAAACCTGCTTTATTTTTGTAAAATTTGCTTTTTCATCAGCCAAACAAAGAGCAAGGTGCTCTTTTTCTTCAATTCCTGTTTCATTTGTCTTATTCTGCGCAAAAACTCTTCCAATTTCAAAGATATTCTGAGGATAACTTGAATCAGAATTTTCAGACAAAATTTTTAGTAAATTGGAAAGCAAATCAATTCTCAGGACATTATATTCTGTCTTTGAATCCTGAACTTCTACAAAATCTCTGAATTCATAATGCATATTTTTTATATCCTCTTTAACAGCAAGATGAAATGAAGAACATTCCAGCAAGCCAAGACCAGATAAAATCTCCTGTAAAACACGTTTTCTCTTAGCTTCCTTGCTTTCCTCTCCAATTGTAGCTATCTTAGGAATTTCAGGAACAAAGTTTTCATAACCATATCCAATTCCTACATCTTCTGCTAAATCAATCCAATGAAGAATATCAACTCTATAAGGAGGAATTAAAGCAAAATTATCTCCTTTAACAGACTCATAACCAATTCCCATTTTTTCAAGATATTTTTTTACTTCCTTTTCTGTTAAAGATAATCCAAGAGTCTTGTTTATATCTTCAATTTTAAATTTCATTTTCTCTTTCTGCATATTAGGAGATACAAATGAACTAATAATTGAATCTTGGATTTTCATAGCATAAATCTCCCCACCCATATCAACAAAACAAGCAGCAAGAATATTAATAACTTTTTTTAGATATTCGAGATTATGCCCAGAACACTCTACAAAAACTTCTTCTGTATTCAACGAAATTTTTCCTGTTTCATGACTATTAATTATTGGAGGCATACTTAATATCTTATCATTTGCATCAATAAAAACAGGGAAAAGCTCACAACCATCAAGTAATTGCCCATACTCTCTTCCAGCAGGATGCTGAGATAAAATCTGCCTCCCGTTTAACTCGCGAGGAAATTCAAGTGGTTGAAATTTTATCTCTTCTGGCTTTTTTCCAATAAATCTAATTGGCAATTTTATTTTTTCTAAAGGATAAACTCCTATTGCTAATTTCTTTCTTTTTCTTCCTAAAGTCAAATGCAGTTTTTCCTGAATATCAATTAGCTCTTTTATCTTCTCTTCACTCATTTTCAATTTTTTAACAATCATGCAAACAGTATAAGGACGAACTTTTTTTACACTTTTGTCAATTTTTACTTCATAATTTTTTTCAGGTTCATGAACTTTACACTCCCAAATGCTTTTCTTCTCCAAAAATTGAAGTAAAGAACGAGTAAATCCCTGCATTGAAAGCAAATCAGACCTATTTGGAGTTATATCCACACTTAAACTCTCTGCTGTCAGCTCTTCAATAGTAGTTCCCATCATAACTATTCTATCTTCAATTTTCTCATTGATTTTTCCTATTTTCTCTTCCAATTCTTTTCTGTTTAGTGTTAAGATTGTCATGTTAATGGTTTTGTTTTGTTTATTTTAATTAAGATTGCTCCTTTACAAGGCTCTCCCTTATTAATTGGCATCTTTTTTATGAACTCTATCCATTTCCCCCTTGTGAAATATTCTGCTTTTCCTTTTAATTCATAACCAATACAATTTTCTTTCCAATTTTTATCCCAAACAACTAAAGAAACAGAAGGACTTTTCTTTATATTATCAATTGTTTCATGAATGTAATTATCACTAATTATTAATTCGTCTTTTGATATTACTTTAACATAAGCTACTGCAATATTATGTGGTTTTCCTTCACTATCTATTGTAGCTAAACCCAATGCATTTTCTTCTATCATTTTTTTCATTCCGTCGTTTATCATTTATTCCACACTTTTATCTCTCTCAATTTAGTTATATCATTCTTGTACATATCACGCAAATCAGTTATTTTAAAGAATTCCATGATAATTCTATCAAAACCAGGACCCCAAGCTAAAACAGGAACATGTTTCCCAAAAAAAGGAATTGTAACTTCGGGCCTGAACATTCCAGCTCCGCCTATCTCAAACCATCTCTTAAAAATTGGATGAAAAATATCTATTTCAAAACTCGGTTCTGTGTAAGGAAAATAAGATGGACGTAAACGCAATTTTTCATAACCCATTTTCTTATAAAACTCGATTAGATATCCAAGAAGCTGTTTAAAATTAGCATTTTCATCAACAACAATCCCTTCTGTCTGATTAAACTCAAACAAATGCCCATAATCAACACTCTCATTTCTGAAACATTTTCCCAATGCAAAATACTTAGCTGGAAATTCTTTATTCTCAGCAATTTTCTTTAAAGTTTGAGCAGATAAACAAGTTGTATGTGTTCTCAAAACAACTTTCTTTGCATCTTCTTCTTTCCATTCATACTGCCATCCCTTGCTTCCATCAATTCCTCCTTCATGCGCTTTTTTCACAGCCTCAACTAGCTTTTTATCAGGAAGCTTTGCTTCCATTCCTTTGATAAAAAAAGTGTCCTGCATCTCTCTTACAGGATGATCTTGAGCTGTAAACAAGGCATCAAAATTCCAGAATCCAGAAACACACATGTCTCCTTCCATTTCCTTAAAACCAAGCTCAAGCCATATTTTTCTTGCATAATCTGTTGCTTGATTTACAAAATGCTTTTTTCCTCCAAAAACTTTTGGAACAGGAGAGATAATATCATATCTTCTGAATTTCTTTCCCTTCCAGCTTTCATTCTGAATCATCTTAGGAGTTAGCTCTTCAATCATTCCCTTGTCCAAATCAAATTTGCTTGCTTTTACACCCATTTCAGTCAAAGAAGCAGAAACATCTTTTCTAACATCAATTTTCATTATCTGTTTTCTTGATTTTAAATTTTCAAGAGCAAATTTTTCTTCAGGTTGAAGAGAATCTAAACTCCTTGGAAGTTTTTCAAGAAAAATTTCCTCAAGCATTTTTCTGGCTGCTTCCTGCTTTGTTCCAATTAAAAAAACACGCTCAGAACTTATATTAATCAAAGCTTTTTTCTTTAAAATCCCAATAGCAATCTTTGCTTCATTTTCATTCAGGCCAGTTTCCTTCTCCAAAATGGAAAGAGGAATAGAATTTTTCTTTTCAAGTTCAAGCAATAATCTTCTTTCAGGTAACTGTTTCTTTAAATATAAAATCCCATTTATGTCTAAATCAATAATCTTCTCCTCTTTTACATCAAGTTTAACAAACTCCTTATTTTTTAAAAACTCAAGAGCACGCAAAACACTAGTTCTATCTAAGCCAGACTTTTTCTCAATTTCTGAAACAGGCAGCATCTCTTTTTTTAATACAGGAAGAACTTTCCTTTCTAAAGGAGATAATGCTTCTATTAATAATGAAATAATCTTATCTTCCATAATAGTTCTATAGAAAATGGCTTATTTAAAGATTTTTGAATGTGAAGTTGCTTTGCAACAGTTTCAGTTTGATAATAATATCCTAAATAAATTAATAGTAAAACAACTTGCTATCCCTCTAACTTACTCAAATAAAATTCACAGAATTGAATGTTCTCTTATTTGCGACATTAATTATATCTCTTTTTTTAATATAATTCTTTCCTTTATCCTACATATCCTCTGCTTTCCTTCTCTTCCTTATTATTCATCTTGCTCTCAATATTATCAAACATGGAAAATATCTTAGGTTTCAATTCCTGCCAGTCCTTACTTGCTTGATTAATAAATTCAGCCTCTTTCTTCTCATCATATATGATATCTATCTTAGCCATCTTAATTTGCATTTTAGCAAGAGTCTCATAAACATCCTTAACATCCTTCAATTCTCCAGCACTCATGTTTTTCAAAACAGAGAAGATAAATGCAGATGGAGCTGCCGGATTTACAAGAGTTTCAAATAATGAAAGATAACTTCCTATTCTGTCTGCTATTATTCTCCTTATATCTCTTAAAGTGAAACTAGTTTCCCTATACACTGATTTCTCTATGTCAAAATCACAAGCCAACTGTTCAAATTTAGGAAGAGTATACTTTTTCTGAAGAAGAGAATACTCGCTCTTCAACTTTTCAAGCTCTGTAAAAAAATCAATGCATGTTTTCTCTTCTTTTTTCATAGTTCTATTTCGATAAAAGAGTTTATAAAACTTATCTGTTTTTGAATTTTGGTAAGCCTCGGTAGCTCAGTTGGTAGAGTGCAGCCATGGTAAGGCTGAGGTCGTGAGTTCAATCCTCACCCGAGGCTTTTATCGAACGAACGACCTGGTCGTGATGAACAATTCGCTTCGAACACTAGTTAGAATCTTATTTGTGAGATGCAAATTGTGAACTGTTCAATCCTCACCCGAGGCTTTTATATCAAGAAGAGGGCTTAACAGCATTAAAAACAGCTTTTCCAGTAGTCTTTCCAACATCCCACAAATTAACAATAGTGTGCCCTGCCCAACCGCTATACAGGCCTACTGCATTCATAATCCCTTTAGGATCATTTAAATCAACTTTTTTTCCAGAGAAAACCCAGAAAAAGGAAAGCAATAATAAAAGCAAAATAGAAAGCAAGAAGAACAGTTTTACTCTTTTTGCACCATCTCCCATTTTCATTACAATTGCCCCAAGAATAACAAAAACTGCAAATATGCCTATAATCCACCAAATTACCATAAAAAAATTAAGAAAAGGATATATAAAAAGTTTTGGAAATCTTTTTAATCTCTTATTACCTGTAACATTAATGAAAAAAGAGGCAAGAAGGAAAAAACTGCATATTTACTTATTCAGGCATGGACAGACTGATTTTAACAGAGACAAGAGATTTACAGGCTGGCTTGAATCAAGACTTACTCCTCTGGGGAAAAAACAGGCTGAGACAATAGCAAAAAAGCTAAAAAACAAGAAATTTGAGGTTGCTTTCTACACTCATTTGATAAGAAGTCAGGAAACACTCAAACCAGTCATGCATTTTCATCCTGAATGCCAAAAACTCATAAAAGATGACAGGATGATTGAAAGAAATTATGGAATTCTAAATGGAATGTCTCATGAAGATTTTATAAGAAAAATAGGGCATAAGGAATATGATCTGCTAAGGCATGGAGATGCAATTGAAAATCTCTCTCCAAAAGACAGGAAGAGAGTTGAGAAAGTTCTGGGAGAAGAAGAATTCAAACTAATCCACAGGGGCTATGACACTCCTCCTCCAAAAGGAGAGTCATTTGCAATGGTTGAAAAAAGAGTCAGGAGTTTCATAAAATTTTTAATTCCTTATATGAAAAAGAATAAGGTAAATGTGGCAATCTCAGCACATGGAAATTCTATCCGTTTATTCAGAAAAATTTGGGAAAAAAAGAGCAAAGAACAGGCTGTAAAATGGTTCATCCCCTACGATAAGGTGTTTGTTTACACAATAAATGTCTAGGGAAAGCCTTTTAAACGAGTTTTCGTAAAATTCTTTTGTATTTGTAAAAAATCATGAAGGAAAAATTATAAATACTTTGTTTGTATTAAAAAACCATGTATAACGATAAAACATTTATTGATTTTTTGAAGAAGGTTTCTCCAGGTGCACCTCTAAGAACTGTAATTGATGATTTAATTAAGGCAGAACTCGGAGCTCTAATTGTCTTCGATAATCCGGAAATTCAGCCAATTATCAAAGGAGGTTTCAGAATTAATTCTCGTTTTACTGCTCAGAGAATTTTTGAATTGTGCAAAATGGATGGGGCAATTATTGTTTCTCCTGATTTAAAGAGGATTCTGTACTCAAATGTTCTTCTTGCTCCGGATTCAAGCATAAGCACAAATGAAACAGGAACAAGGCATATGGCTGGAGAAAGAACAGCAAAGCAAGCTAACACTTTTGTCATTGCAGTATCTGAAAGGAGAAAAAAGACCACCTTATATTATCAAAACCATAAATATATCCTGCGTTCATCAGACGGAATTTTAAGAGATGTTTCAAGCACACTTCAGGTCTTGGAAAAACAAAGGGAACTTTTTGATGATTTGCTTTCAAAGCTGAATATACTGGAAATGTCTGAACTTGTCTCTGTTTCAGATGTCTGCAAAGTAATTCAGAGAGCTGAAATAATTGTTAAA
>Ga0315275_10006736_pt1 | contig 11036 bp, 6 predicted proteins | sample YL17G03_0_MG_FD_205557 | JGI IMG/M metagenome (GOLD analysis project Ga0315275, IMG submission 205557) | Sediment microbial communities from Yellowstone Lake, YNP, Wyoming, USA - YL17G03_0 | ecosystem: Environmental > Aquatic > Freshwater > Lake > Sediment | place: USA: Wyoming | collected...
CATCCCGGACAGGGGATTTTTGACTTCATGGGCCAGCCCTGCGGCCAATTCGCCGAAGGCGGCCAGGTGCTCGGCCTTGTCCAGGCGCTCTTTATACAGCGCGTCGATTTCGGCATTGGCTTTTTGGAGGTTCTCGACCATGGCGTTGAAGCTGTCCATCAGGCTCCCGATCTCGTCGTGCTTCGCTGGCGTCCAGCGCACGCTCAGGTCGCCTTTCTGGACCTTGATCATGCCGTCCTTCAGGAGGCGGATGGGGCGGTTGATCAGCCTTTGAAACAGCCGCAGGATGATGAAGGTCAAGAGGCCGAGAGCGATCAGGGCCAGGACAACCCCCTTCCATTGGCTCCGCCAGAGAAGCGCGGAGGCTTCTTGATAGTCGAAGTCGACTTCGAGAAATCCGTTGATCTTGCGTTCGGGGGCGTGGCAGCCGAAGCAGGCCGGCGCGTTGTCGACCAGCGACAGGCTCTGGATGACCGACCCCGCGCGGGACCGGAAGACGCGGCGGGGATCCCGGCCGTCGAGCATGCGGGCCAGCACCGCACGGTCGTCGGCGGAGAGAAACGACTCGTTTTCGGCCGGACGGGTCGAGGCGAAGATGCGGCCTTCCGGGGTCATGATGCGGATGGACCGGACCGCCTCGGTCAGCTCGGCCAGATCGTGGATCTCGGACTGGGTGTCCTGGACGCGGCCGCACTTTTTGAGCAGGAAGACGCTGTTCTCGATCAGCGAACCGACGATTTCCGCCTCCTGGCGGATGAACGATTGAAGGACGTTGCGCTGGGTGGTGAAATACAGGACGGCCAGGATCGCGGCGGACAGCGCGCCCAGAACGATGACGTGGAGGACGACCTTGGCCCGGAGCGTCCAATGACGGATTTTTGTGGCCATCGTGTCTCTGCTGTCTTGATCCGATCGGAATGGCCGCGATTATAGCCCAGCGCCGGGGTAAGCACAAGCGACGGAGGAAGGCTCGGGGTGTGCTCCCCGAAACACGCGAAAATCCCCAGCGAGGATTTTCGCTCCGCTTCCTCGTTCGCTCTTTTCGCCTTCGGCGAAAAACCATGCCCGCTCGCTCGTCGACGGGTTTCGGCGGAGCGCACCCCTCGCCCGGGAAAAGATCTGAGCGGAGGGCAAAAAAGGCGGCGGCGGCAGGGGCAGCGGCAGGGGCCCCAAGCTTGCTTGGGGATCATTTCCCGCAGTACCCGCCCATGGATTAGTCATGGGCGGGTGCCCCGGGCTTTGCCGGGGATCATTATCCGCCGTACTCGCTCCGGTTTAAGATCCGGAGCGAGTGCATCTCGATAAAATAAAAGGGGCGGCATCTCGCGATGCCGCCCCGGAAAAACAGGTTGCGCCCGGCAAGCGGAGCGCGGGGGAAAACACGCTCATTTTCCCCGGCGAGGAAAATTCGCTCCGACACTCCTCCGTCGCTCCCTAACTCGTCGGGCTCAATATTAGCCCGACGAGTTAGGTCCTTGCCCGCTCCATCGTCGTACGGGTTTTCCCCCGCGCTCCGCTTACCAGTCGCTTTTCTAGCCGTTCAGAAGCGGTGTCAGCGCCAGGTGTACGTGGAGACGTCTCCTCCCAAGCTTTGGATGGAATCGACCAGGAGCTGGGCCACGTAGCGGGCGTTGTGGATGAAGCCGTGCGGTTCCTTCTTGCTCAACTGGAAATTGAAGGTCGCCCGCAAACCCGCGGCGTTGAATTTGGAGCCGTTGGCGGAGGTCATCTCGCTCGCGTCCAGGACGCCGTTGTTGTTGGTGTCCTTGAACCAATAGGGGTAGGTGTTGCCGTCATAGAGCGCCCGGCTCCCCTGAAAGGCCAGCGTGTAGGCCTTGATCTGGGCGTAGAGCGCGGCTTCCAAGCCCTGGATCTCTTCTTTCAGGGATTCTCGGGTGTTGCCGTCGCCGTCATAGTCGGGGATGTTGCCCGGCCGGATCTGTTCGAAATCAAATTTCTCCGGATCGGCGCCCTTGAACGATTGGGAGATGTCGTTGCCGTGGCAAGGAACGCAGTTTTCCTTGAGCGGCTCGGCCACGTTGTGCGTCCGCATCGTCCAGTTGTGCTCCTCCTCGACGACCTTGGCGCTCATGTGGCATTGGATGCAGGTGTTGAAGCGGCCGCCGTGGTTGGCAAAGGCCTGGCGGCGGGCGTAGGTCTTGCCGGCGTACTCGTAGCCGACCTGGACTTCCGTGCCCAGGAAGGTGGCCCCGGCGGCGAAGTAATGAACGTTTTTGAAGCTGAACGTGCCCGACGGGTTGGCGGCGATCGTCGCGTCCACCGAGGATTTCGATTCGCGTCCCTGGTGGCAGGTGATGCACAGGTTGCTGGCGTCGCCTAGTGAGGCGGTCAGGCCCGAGGGGAACGTGACGGTGGGAGCCTGGCGGATGGTGGGAGGCGCCGTGTGGCAGGTCGTGCAGAGCATGCCGTTGGAAAGGGGCTCGGCCTGGTTGGTTCCGTTGGCCAGGTAATAGGCCAGGCCGGTGGCCGAATGGCACCTGGCGCAGCCGGCGTCGACCTGTCCGCCGGCGTCCCAATGCCGCCACGCGGGGCTGGATCCGTTGAAGTGGCCCTCGTCCTCCCGGCTCATGGCGCTCAGGTCGGTCTTTTGGGCGGATTTCACGTTCAGGTCCTCGATCGAGTCGTACATCAACTCGATCAGGTATTTGCCGTTGTGGGCGAAGCCGTTGGGGTCCTTGGTCGCGACCTGGTAGTTGTAGCAGGCTTTGGTCAGGCGGTTGGTGAAGCTGGCGTAGCTGTTGGAGGAAACCGCTTCGTTGGAATCGATGATCCCGTCGCCGTTGAGGTCGTTGAACCAATAGGGGTTCGTGGCGCCGTCATAGGCGATGGGCTTGTTGACGACCGTGCGGGCGTAGTTCTGGATCGTCGTCAGGAGCTTGGCTTTAATGCTGTCGATCACATAGTACATGCCTTTGGCCAGGTCGCCGCTGCCGTCGTAATCGACCTGCGAGCCGACGAAACGGATGTCCTTGAAGTCCTTGACTCCGGTGTGGCAGGTGTTGCACTGGGTGATGTTGACCTGCAGGGAATGGGGATCATGGCAGGTGTTGCAGGCATTGTAGCCGGGGATATGCGAGAAACGGGCGTCGTAGGCTTTTCCGGCATACTCGTAGCCGCTCTGGACGAAGGTGCCGAATTGGGTGGCCGCGGCCGCGTAATAATGGATGTTGTTGAACTTAATCTTGGCGCTGGCGGTGTCGTCGTTGGGCGCGGCGGCGGCGGCGATATTGGCGTCGACCGTGGCCTTGGAGGCCCGGCCCTGGTGGCATTCCATGCACAGTCCCTCGGGGCCGAGGTTGTTGATCACCGTGCCCGAGGGGAACAGGACCGAGGAATTCACCCGCAGGACGCCCTTGTTGGTGTCGCTGTGGCAGACCAGGCATTCCACCGTCGTCCCGATGGGAGCGTTTTTGTCCACGATGCCGCCAGGACTCCCGTCGGCGCCCAGGAAGTCCAGGAAGCCGGGCGTGCTATGGCACTTGGCGCAAGTCGAGGGGATCTCGGCGGGCGAGGCCGTGTCCCAGTGCTTGAACGGTTCGCCGGTCTTGTCGGCGTGGCCGGACGTTTTCCACAGTTGCATGGCCCGGGCCGCCTTGGTATTGGTGCCGGCGTCGATCTTGGCGCTGGGGAAGACCAGGACCAGGCCGACGACGGCGAAAATGGCCAGAAGGCCGATGGCGGTGCGTTTTTTCATCTGTGCATCCTCCTGATATCGTTCCTCAATCCCACCGGTAGCCGAAGGAGAGCTCGACAATGTTGGCGTTGTAGTTATTGGCTCCGCCGGAGAGGTTCTCCTTGAAGTGGGCGTACCGATAGGCGATCTGGGCGGCGAAACCGCCGCTCAACAGGTATTCAACATAGGCCCGCAGCATGGTCCGGTCGATCGGCCAGAAGCCCGAGTTGACGTAGCTGTTGGCGTACAGGCCGACTTTCCAATCGGGGGACAGGGTCCAGGCCACGGTGGCGTCGAGCAGGGTGGAATTTCCGACGTAGGCGATGACCCAGGAGAACGAGCCGGGCGCCCCGGCCCAGGAGGCCGGATAGGAGACCAGGCGGGTGCTGTCCTGTTTGGCGTGGATGTAGGCGTAGCCCAGGCTAAAATTAATCTTGTCGCCGTGGTAGCCCAGGCGCAGGTTGATCTGGTCGTTGGAGGACTTCCACAAGTCGTTGTAGTTGTCGTCGCCGTAATTGATCCAAAAGTTGAGCCCGCCGGGGACGTCGCTCTTGATCCGGGTCATGAGGTAGCTGGCCGACAGGTTGAACTTATTCAACTGCCAGCGGGCAGTCGCCCGAAAGCGGTCGAAGCTCGTCGGCGAGATGAGGGTGAAGGGGTTCTCGTAGCGGCCGCGCTGGAAATCGGCGGTCACGTGCAGGTTCTTGAGGTCCCACTTGAGGTTGCCGAAGAAGCCGTTGCGGGTCGTTTGGTCGGCTCCGGCGGCCGTCTCCAGGTTGGTCAGCTTGCGCTGCTCGTTGCGGTAGCCCAGAGTCAGGACGAACTTGGGCGTGAACTCATACTGCAGGCCGGCCTCGACGCCCTGGGTCTTGAACCCGAAGTCCTGGAGCTCGGGTGCGCCGGCTAAGGCAAACGATCCGCTCTGGGCGAACGTGTCGTAGCGAAAGGCGCCTACGACGGCCAGCTTGTTGAAGATGAGGTAGCTCAGATCGAAATCATAGAGCTCCATCGTTCGGGTGAAGCGCCCCTGGCCGGCCAGCTGGTACTGGAAGCCGGCTGAGAGGTAATCGACCCCGGCGGCTTGTTCGGTGTAGGAGATATTGGTCTTCTGCTTGCTCAGCCGGGCGGCGCCCTTCAGCAGGAGGTTGTCGAACGGACGGGCGGTGAAGCGGAAGGTGCTGACGTTGGTCTTGAAATCGTAGGGCAGGTTCTGGAGGAAAGAGTCGAGGGTGGCCACCCCCGTCCCGACGTCGGCATAGGCCGGCAGGTACGTCGTGTTGTCGCTGGTGTACTTCTGGTAGCGCTGTTCGAAAAGCAGGGAATAGCGGGGCACATGCAGGTCGAGGCCGAAGCCCGTCTCGGTCATCTTCTCGGAGACGGGCTGCTCGAGGGCGTATTCGACCCGGTTGGTCTCGTAGGCGGTCGTGTTCTTGCCCTGTTTCGTGTAGCGGTCGAAATTCAGGAAGATGTTGACGTTCGAGCCGAGGGTCACGTTGAATTCGCCGCTGTCGTGGGTCCGGGTGTAGTCGAGGCGGCGGGCGTCGTAGAAGACTCCCCCGCCGATCGTCTGCATATCGGCGTAGAAATAGTCGGACTTGCGGCGGTCGAAGCGGAACTTGTAGGTCCCGAATTTCTGGATGTTCAGGCTGAAGGACTCGAACGGGTCGCCGCCAAGGTTGATGACGCTCAAGTCGACCCGGTCGAAGTAGGTCTTCAGGGCCTCGCTGGCCTTGTAGGTAAGGCTGAGATTGAACAGCCGGATGCCGCTGGCCAGGTTGATGTGTTCCTTGTATTTGTTGTAGCCGAGGGCGTTTTCATCCGTGTCCACGGCCCGGTAGCCGAACTGGAAGTTCCCGCTGAAGTTCTTATCCTTATCCTGGGCGGCCAGAGGCAGGGCCTGGGCCGCGACGAGAACAAAGAACGCAACCAAGACGATCGCTTGGAGTTTTCGCATCGGTTCTCTCCTCATTACCTGATGAAGATCTTGCTCAGGTTCGAGCCGTGCATCTTGGTATGGCACGAGGTGCAGTTGGTGGTCTGGGAATTGAAGGTGCTGTGCCACTGCGGGAGCTGGACGGTGTGGCAGCTGAAGCACAGGTCGGCGACGCTGGAGGTCGAGAGCATGTGCCGGTTCGGGGTGCCGTGGGGATCATGGCAGGTGGCGCAGCCTTCGACGCGGGACGCGCCGTGTTCATAGAGGAAGGGCCCGCCCTTGTCCGTGTGGCACTTCAAGCAGAGCTCCTGCTTGAATCCGCCCAGCCGGCCGAGCGTGGAGGGCTCGTGCGGGTTGTGGCAGGTCGTGCAGTCGAGGACGCCTTCCTGCAGGCGGTGCCGCTCGTTCAGATTGAACTTGGTGTAGACGTCCTGGTGGCAGGTGATGCAGGCTTTCGTCCCGCCGGACTTGGCCCCGTCGTGGGGCTTGGCGTCGTGGACGGAGTGACAGGTCGTACAGTCCAGGGAGGCCTTGCCGTGGGGCCCGGCCAGGAACTGGGCGTTCGAGGCGGAGTGGCAGGCCAGGCACTGTTTGTTTTTCTTGGCCGCCGAATCGGCCGCTTTGAAAGCCAGGATCGGGGCCCCGCCGCTCTCCTTCACATGCGCCTCGGAGCCGGCGTGGCAGGACGTGCAAGACGCCGCGCCGATGGCCGAATGGGGCGTCCGCCCGAAGGCCTTGGCCACGTCCTCATGACAGGCGCCGCACGTGTCGGCGTCTTTGGCCGTCTGGGGCGTCTGGGGTCGCGTCCCGGCTGCGGACAGGAAGCCCGCGACGCCCAGGACCAGTCCCAGCCCAGCCAACAACCATACGGACGACACGAACAGCTTGGGTTGTTTGTTCGCTGACAATGGAAACCTCCTTGGACTGTTTACGGCGAAACCAGGGCGGCCTTGACCGCCGCCCGGATGTCTTCGGAATCGAACGGTTTTTCCATGATGCGCTCGGCCTTGAACTCGCCCAATTGCCGCTCGGCCTGGTCCTTGGGCACAGCGGTCATGATGATGATCTTGGCGCTTTTTTGGACGCGGACGAAATCGGAGAAAAAGACCTTGGCCTGATCGCCGCAAACCTCGAGGTCGGCCAGGATCAATCCGTAAGTTTGGGACCGGGCGAGCCGGGCGGCCTCCTCGACGGTCGCCGCCGAATCGACGTCATAACCCTCTTGCTGAAAGATATGGTTCAGGGACCACCGGATCAGCTTTTCGTCGTCGAGAATCAGCATGCGAGGCATCATAATTAACCGATATTATTAAGGCGAATTTCGTGCCATGTTCTTTACGGTGGTAAAAATATATATCTAATTGATAATAAATGTTTTATTTACTAATATTTTAGACTTTTTTTTTGTTCGGGCAAAATAATTGGTGAAATCACCAATTATTGGGTGATTTCACCCACCCGATATTTTTCGGCAAATCAGGCCCGTCTTTTCTCTTCGACACGCGGCGGCGGTTTTTGACTTTATTTTAAGGAGTGTTATAGAATCCGCCTGCGCCGCAAGAAAAGGGATCATCGCCATGTCTCGTCCGTTCGGCGTTCCGACCCGATCCGCCGCCGCGGGGCGGAGGACGAACGGAAAAAGAATTGTCCCTAAAAAAAGAATTCCTATATAATTACCCGCCTTTATGCAGAGACCGTCCCTTTCCGTTCCGGCGGAACGGAAAGGGACGAAAAGGGATGGAGATTCATGAAGCGCATGCTGAGGTTTTTTTCGTCGATCAAGCTGGCCATCGTCTTGCTCATCATTCTGGCCGCCGCCTCGATCCTGGGGACGCTCATCCCCCAGGGGCGCAGCCTGGAGGAATACACGGCCCGTTACGGGGGGCTCTCCGGCGCCTTCATCAAGCTGCAGCTGACCGGCCTTTATCATTCCCTCTGGTACCTGGCCCTCCTGCTCCTGTTCGCCCTCAACATCATCGTCTGCACCTTGACCCGGCTTTCGCCCAAGACGCGGCGCGCCGCCCGCCCCAAGGTGGAGAACGAGGCCCACATCCTGCTGGCCCTCAAAATCAAGGACCGTTTCAAAAAGAACGCGCCGCTGCCGGCCGCGCGGGCCGAACTGGAAGCGCGCTTGAAGGCCTGGCATTACAAAATCCGCGCCGCTTCCGCCGGGGCCCGGGTTTCCCTGCTGGCCCGCAAGAAAATATCCGGCATTTTCGGCTCGGACATCGTCCACGTCGGGCTCCTGGTCATCCTGGCCGGCGCGGTGATCAGCGGCCTGACCAGCATCCGCCAAAACCTGGAGATGCGGGAGGGCGAAGTCGTCTCCATCCCGGCGACGGATTTCTCCCTGCGGCTGGATAAATTCGCCACGCTGTACTACCCGGATGGAAGCGTCAAGACCTGGATCAGCACACTCACCGTCCTCGAAGGCGACCACAACGTCCTGACCCGGAACGTCGAGGTGAACCGCCCCCTCAGCTACAAGGGGTTCAACTTCTACCAGACGAGCTACGGCTATAACTGGGACTCCCCCGCGGTCGAGATCTGGGCCAAGAAAAAATCCGACCCGGCCTTCCTCAAGAAGCTTAAAATAAAGGTCGGCGACCGCGCCCTCCTCGATGACCAGGACGGGCTGTCCGTTTCCGTCACCCGCTTCCTGCCCGATTTCGTCCTGGGCGAGGGGAACCAGCCGGAAACGCGTTCGCTCCAGCCCAACAATCCCGCCGCCCTGGTCGAAGGGTTCCGCGGCGGGGACAAGATCGTCTCGGGATGGATCTTCGCCAACTATCCCGATTGGGACCAGATGCACGCCGCCAACGCCAAAGACAAGACCGAAAAACCCGACCTCCTCTTCGAATTGAAGAATTTCGAGGCCGGACAATTTTCCGTGCTGGAAGCGGCCAAAGACCCCGGCGTGCCGCTGATCTGGCTCGGCTGCCTCCTGATCATGATCGGTTTCGGGCTGGCCTTCTATTGGCCGACCTGGGAAATCAAGGCTGTTCTGGAGGAGACCCAAGGCAAAACCGATATCGTTCTGGGCGGCCTGGCGGCCAAAAGCCGGGAGGCGTTCACCGCCGAATTCGAGGCCGTCGCGGCCGCACTGAGGAGACCCAAATGAGCGAATCCACTCTGTTTGGACTGGCCTTCTTTCTTTTTAGCTTCGCCGCGCTCGTCTATCTGGCGTTTCAATTCTCGAAGAAGAGCTCCTTGGCTAATGTCGGTTTCTGGATTGCCGCTGCGGGTTTAGCCAGCCATACCGCTGCCATGATCCTTAGAACGATCACGAGCGGCCACGCTCCATTTACCAACATGTACGAGTCGATGTCGTTCCTGGCCTGGGCTATCATGCTGGCATTTCTTATCATTGACAAGAAATACAAAATCCCCAAGATCGGGGCCTACATCCTGCTTATCGTCATAGGTATAGTTGCGCTGGCATCCACACCGCTCATGCCCAAGGAGGCCACGCCGCTCGTCCCGGCCCTGCAGAGCTACTGGCTCTGGCTGCACGTCTCGGTGACCATGCTCGGCGAAGCCTTCTTCGCCGTGGCTTTCATCGCCAGCATCATGTACCTGGCGGCCAAGGAGCCGGAGAAGAGAGACAAGATGGACTCCGTCAGCTACCGCTGCATCGCCGTCGGGTTCCCCCTCTTCACCTTGGGCGGCCTGGTTTTCGGCATGGTCTGGGCCTACAAGGCCTGGGGCACCTATTGGAGCTGGGACCCGAAAGAGGTCTGGAGCCTCATCACCTGGATCGTCTTCGCCCTCTACCTGCACACGCGCATCGTCATGGGCTGGAAGGGGAAACGCTCGGCCGTCATCGCCCTGGTCGGTTTCCTGGCCGCCCTGTTCACCTACTTCGGCGTGAACTATCTTCTCGCCGGCCTGCACAGCTACGCCTAAGAACCATTCGGGACGGAAGGCCGGTCCTCCGGCCGCCCGCCCCGCCATAATAGCGCCGCCGTCCCCGCGACGACGGGAAAGGATGCCGTCATGACCGGGACCGCCGCCGAACCCGCGCCCACGCCCGCACCGCCGCCCCCCGGGCCGAAGAAAAACAGGAAGAAGAAAATCGCGCGGATCGTCCTGATCGCCGCCGTGGCCTTCGTCATCGTCTTCGTCGCCGCGATCGAGCTGACTTCGACGTCGTCGTTCTGCTCGTCCTGCCATTATATGAAATCGTTTTACCAGAGCTGGAAGACCTCGTCGCACGGGAAAATCGAATGCAAGGTCTGTCATTATCCCCCCGGCATCCGCAACACCATCCGGGCCAAGCTCGAAGGCCTGGTCATGGTCGGCCGCTACTGGACCAAGCTCTACCTGAAGTCCAAGCCGTGGGCCGAGATCCAGGATGAGAGCTGCCTGCAGAAAGGCTGCCATGACCGGCGTCTGCTCGAAGGCCAGGTCAAATTCAAGTCCGTCGTCTTCGATCACAAGGCCCATTTCGCCGATTTGAAGCGCGGCAAGCAGCTGCGTTGCACGAGCTGCCACTCGCAGATCGTCCAGGGCGAACACATCACCGTGACCGAGGCCAGCTGTTTCCTCTGCCACTTCAAAAAGACCGAGAACTCGCCCCAGGTCAGCGCCTGCGCCAACTGCCATAAAAAAGAGACCCTGACCTCTCCCCAGTCCCGCTACAACCACACCGTCGTCTTCGACAAGGGCTTCAAGTGCGACAAATGCCACAGCCAGGTCGTCCTGGGGGACGGCGCGGTCCCCAAGGAAAACTGCTTCAAGTGCCATTTCGAGAAGGACCGGCTGGACAAGTACGGCGACACCGCGGTCATCCACACCATGCACATCGCCCGGAACAAGATCGAATGCACCCAGTGCCACCTGGCCATCCAGCACAAAATCTCCAGGGACATCGAGGCCTACGCCGACTGCCGCACCTGCCACACCGGGTCCCACCAGGCCCAGAAAATCCTCTTCACCGGAACGGGCGGGCGGGGGGTCGACCACCCCATGCCCAACGTCATGCTGGAGAAAGGCCTGAGCTGCAAGGGCTGCCACATGTTCCACGAGGAGACCGGCGGCGCCCAGGTCAAGAGCCAGACGGCCGTGTCGCGGGAGCAGGCCTGCGAGTCCTGCCACGGGGCGGGCTTCGGCGACATCCTCAAGAATTGGGAAAATTCGACCCGCCAGAAACTCCTGGCCATCAAGGCCATCTACCAGGCCGCCCGGCAGGAAACGGCCAAAGCCGCACCGGCGCGGCGCGAGGCGGCCGAGAAACTTCTCCAGGACGCCGCCTTCAACATCGACGTCGTCGACCGGGGCAAAGGCGTCCACAACATCGAATACGCCCAAGAACTCCTGCGCGCCGCCTTCGCCGCCATCAACGAGGCCCTCAAGTCGGTCGGATCGGCCTACAAGCCGGACGGGACGTCCTTCAAACCCCAGGTCAAA
>Ga0315275_10006737_pt1 | contig 11036 bp, 15 predicted proteins | sample YL17G03_0_MG_FD_205557 | JGI IMG/M metagenome (GOLD analysis project Ga0315275, IMG submission 205557) | Sediment microbial communities from Yellowstone Lake, YNP, Wyoming, USA - YL17G03_0 | ecosystem: Environmental > Aquatic > Freshwater > Lake > Sediment | place: USA: Wyoming | collected...
TGCTGCAATGTTCCACGTGACCACATCACAGCCCGCAAGCGGAACAATGGAAACCTACCCACCCTCGCGCCCTCTCTGAGCGCGGGTTTGTCGTCACTGTTCTTCAAGAGGTACAGAACGTAAGTCTCGGGGTGATAGCCGAACATGGCGGCTACTCTACCCAGCGGCCCAACGTTCAGCAGAAGATCTTCGATCTCTTCCGCCGCGTATTCTCGCAGAGGTCGAACACTCTCGCCGTCTTCCACGAAAACAGTTTTTCCTTGTCGAAAAAGCCGCATGTCAACCCACCCACGCAGGCAGCTCACCTAGTTGCGGATTGCGTAGGTTGTAGCGATACATCGCCCAGCGCACTGCTGCTGCCCGCGCCCTATCGAAAGAGGCTTTGGTTGTGCCTGGCTCGCTGCCTGTGAAACCCGTATCGGTCTCCGTGTCTTTGATGATGAAGTTCCAGTGCCCTGTACGACCCGGCCCTCTCTTTGTCTTCCAAAGCACGAGGTAGAAACGGTCGCCGTAGAGGGTGCGCTCGATCATATCAGAACGCCTTCTTGGTCACGTTCTTTTTGAGTTCAGCGTGAAACTTGCTCTTGTGTTCTGGACACAGATGCCCACGGTGCTCGAACGTTTTTTCTGAAGGGCCGCCATCGTAGGTGTTGAATGCGCACCAACCTTGGGGCACGGATGGTGCGCGCAAGACTACCTTCGCATCGCAACCAGCAATGTCGCACGTGTAGTGATACTGTTCTTCGAGCATGTCGAGCACCGTGACTCCTTTACGCGAACAGCGACGCTGCTAAAAGATTAGCGTCTTGTATGAGGTGTCTTTGCACTCTGTAACCCAAACTACGGGCTCTTTTCACATCGTGCTTTTCCAGACGCAACGTTTTTGGTTTATTGATATCGGGAGCCTTAGCCCATTGCTTCAACACTTCTTGTGCTGTGTGTTTGCCAGATGCGTCGTAGAGAAAACCTTGGTACTCTATCAAAACATGATGCGGAACGTCTACCGCACCATATCGGAACGTATAAACATCTGGCTCCACAAGGTCCACGAGCTTCGCGGTTCTACCTAATCTCTTACGCAACACCCGTGCGAAGGTGTAGCAGCCGCCGTGTAGTAAACGCTGTTGTCTCTCATCCATACGCGCACCTCAAACACGCCCTTGAACGTGCCGAGCATCAGCGAACATGGCCTTGCCGATGACGGGTGTTCCAACCGACCACTTCGGGATGCAGCGGCGCCCAGCAATCGTGTCCGCAGGCACGAGGTCCGAGCGCGAACACCCACCGAACGTGGTTGTGCCAGGCATCCCCGCTGGATGAATGAAGGCGTAGTATTTTCTGTTCTGGTAGTCGCTCTGAACGCTCTGCACAAACTTCTTGGCGTCCTCGAAGCGCGGGTGTGAGCGCATGTTGTTGAAGCGAGCTATGCACTCCGGTACGTGGCACCAGTTGCCAGCCAGCACCACTTCACGTGCGCTCGCATTGTGCGAGGCCATCCGGTTGAGGGCGACCCACACAATCTGCGCCATCTCATCTTTGCTGTGCGCGAAGTCTGTCTCCATCAAAACAACTTGCGTCAGCATATCCAGGTCGTCGTTCGTGGGCTCTTCCGCGTCACGCCGCGGTTGAATCGTGTCCACCTTGCGCGAGATCAAGAGCATCGCAGCGATGGCACCGCCACCCCACAGAAGAAGCTTTCGCTCGTTTGATGTCAGAGGTCGCATGAGACCTCAACGGTAGCGACGACGGCTGCGACGCGAGTAGCCAGAGAGGCCCTGTCCGCCACGCATCGCCTTGTAGGCGACGTAGCCGACGCCGTAACCCAGGAGCACCCAACCGACGATCGACATCGCAGGCGACATCTCTCCATCCGCCAGGTTCGCGGCCTGCCAGCGACCTTGGTCGCCGGGCCAGAACATCTCGGTGGAGCCCGCGAGGTTGCTCGCTGGATTCGGTGTGAGGTCGTAAAAGGTGGGAAGGTCCGAGAGAGCCATGCAGGTGTTTCTCCTCCCCAGAAGCCTACCAGATGGTTCCGCCGTCTGACAGCAGATCTCGTAGCGAAGCAGGCCGCCCAGAGCCGCCCAGCTCGTCCTCGGCGCTCTGAAGAGCCGCCGACCGCGCTCTCTGTCCACGTGTCGAGGTGCACTGGCAGGCGTCCTCTACACTGAAGCCCTCTTCGGCGCGAAGGATGCCGCTGCACCTGCGGCAACGAGAGATCTCAGACATACGCCACCCCGTTCTTGTGGCCACCCCCCGAAAAGGGAGCGCCCCGCCCGAGGACACACCGACCTGGGCGGGGCGCGAGATCGATGACCGTCGACCGCGACAAAAGCCGCCCAGTGACAATACACCACACTCTGTGGCAATACAAGTAGGAACCAGTTGGTTCAAATCACACCCCCCGCAACCCCACTACAGACCCCTCCAGTCTCGTTGTCCGACATGCTCCTACCCACAACAGGTGGGGGGTTCTTTCTTATATAAGAAAACGTTGTGGGTCTTCTTGACACGGCACGTCCGCTGAGTGAGGGTCGACAGTTCGTTTCTAACACACACCACGCTACGTCTTGAGGAGTGCTAATGACCCAGCACGCTTCTGGCAGCGAACAGCTGCCTTCGCCACAGGACATGATCGCCTGGGCTGAGTTCTACGCTTTCAAAATGCAATGGGTGATCCAACCCATCCACCGATGGACAGGTGTATACGCCGCCAACGGTCGGAAGATCTGCTCCTGCTCTCTCACCAGCGCCACAGGCGAAGCCTGGCACAACTGCAACCCCGACAAACCCGGCAAACACCCGTGGGTCGGCTGGAAGCAGACGCCGATGGAGACACCAGAGCAAGGCTACGCAGCCTTCCGTCAGGTGTTCGACAAGTACGGTTCTCGTAACGGAGTGAACATCGGTGTGCGAACCGGCTCCGTCAGCGGTTTCTTCGCTGTCGACCTCGACATAGGCGAAATGAAAAACGGTTTTGGTGAGATCCAAGACTGGATGCAGAAAGAAGGTCTGTCCTGGGACGACCTCGGCACGCTCTCCGCTACCACTGGCGGCGGAGGCATGCACCTGCTCTACCAATACCCACCCGGTGTTCAGAAGATCACCACGCTCGCCGGTCACCCAAAAATGGGTGCGGCTGTCGACATCAAAGGTGACGGCGGTTTCATTCTCGTCGCACCCAGCTTCCACAACTCAGGCCGCTGCTACCAGTGGCGCGATGGCGGCATCGACCCCTCATTCTTGAGAGCCGCACCGAAGAAGCTGATCAACAACGTCGAGAAGAAAACGAACACACCCGGACTCGTCGACACCAGCTACACACCCTCGCTCGATGAGCTGAAGGACTACGCCGACGAGCTACAACGCAAGAAGAGCAAGCGTTCCTCCGAAGTCGGAAAGAACATGCTCGAAGCGTTGGGCGGCAAAGCCATTGCCGATGATGGCGGAGCACACGACGCCTACCGCGACATCATGTACTTCGTCGCGAAGAAGTGGCCGACGTGCAACGCCGATGAGATCCTCACCCACTTCCAAGAGTCCGTAGAAGAACGCTTCTCGAACAAACCTGACGCCTCCACAGGGATGAGCAATCTTCGCGACTCGATGATCACGGCGATCTCGAAAGCGAATGAAGAGGCTCAACAGTGGACTAGCCGCGTGGCCATCAACGACCAAGGCCACCCCATCCCCACAGACCCCAACATGGTGCTCTACTTCGAACACCACCCCGCCTGGCAAGGCGTCTTCGGTTACAACAAGCGCACCAACAGACCTGTGTTCTTGAGGAAGCCGCCCACCGAGGTAAAGCACGAGAGCTTCGACCTCACACGCGACAAGTCTTGGATCACACTCTGGTTCCAAGACAAAGCCAAGATGACAGGCCGCATCACGCAGGGGGACATCCAATCCTCCATCTTGGCCGTGTCGCACAAGAGCGCGTTCGACCCGCTCCAGCAAGACATCCTCAACCTCCGCGGCACCTGGGATGGTGTGCCGCGCCTGGAGACGATGTTCCAGCGCTGCGCCGGTACACCCGACAACGCTTGGACTCGCACCGTGGCGCCGCTCTGGTTCAAGAGCCTCGTCGCTCGCATCCTGTGGCCTGGTTGCCAGTGCGACAACATGCTCATCCTCGAAGGCGAGCAAGGTCTTCGCAAGTCGAGCTTCTTTCGGGCGCTTCTCCCAGACCCGACATACTTCTCCGATACGCTAAACCGTGTTCACCTCGACGTGGAGAGCATCCGCTTGCTCCACAGCGGCCCTGCCATCTTCGAGATCGGCGAGCTGAGCGGTCTCAAGAAACACGAGGTCGAAGAGATCAAAGCCTTCATCTCGGCGCGCTCCGACGAGCTTCGACCGCTGTTTGAAGGTTACCGCAAGACGGATCGACGCTGCATCTTCGTCGGCACCACCAACCGCGACGACTACCTCCGCGACGAGACAGGCGGACGCCGCTTCTGGCCCCTCAAGGTGAACAAGAACATAGACCTGAGCATCGTCTACGCAGAGCGGTCGCAGTGGTTTGCTGAAGCTTTGTTCAGGCTTGAGCAGGGAGAGCGCTGGCACATCGATGGGCAAGAGGAACACGATCTTGCGGCTGTGGAGCAGGATGCGCGCTTCGAAGAGGATATTTGGTACCAACAAATAGCCGAATATCTAGCCGATAAGAATAAATCGACCGGAAAATCACCTAAAAATGCCTCCTCGGCGACCGAGCAAATGAATAATATGCTCGAAAAAACACAGGCTGGTGATTTTGTGACCGTCTCTCAGGTCGCGGAAAATGCTCTAAAAATAGAAATGAAAAATGCAAAAGGTGTCGAAGGTGCCCGCATAAATAGAGTATTGCGCAAGCTAAACTGGCTTCCGGGTCGAGAATATGTCGAAAACACCCGTATACGGGGTTGGCACAGACCTAAAACACCGGATGGGACACCTTGAGGTGTCCCGGTATTTTTAGGTGTCCCAAAATCAAAAATAATCTAAAAATGCGATTCTATTGGTCTTTCTATCTCTATGGGACACCTGGGACACATAGGACACCTATATCCCTAAACCTAATGACTGTCGGAGGGTACGTACTATCCACCTTCTACCCTATAGGGTTACGGGAATGACTGTCCCAGGTGTCCCGAGGTGTCCCGCCCAATGATTCCGCATACTTAGATTTTTTATTTAGGACATTCAAAATGATTCGGTGTCCTGTGATTTTTTTATTATTGACAGCGTAAATGGATACCTGTATCGGCCAGAAGTCAGCGGGGAGAGTGGCCACATGTCTGATAAGAGAAAACGCAAAACCTGGAAGAAGGATGTCTGGCCGAGTTATGAGGCAGCGCGCGTGCAGTTCCGTAATCTCATAAACGCCGCCGCCGACGCAGCACGGCTTGCTTATCAAGCCACGCGGGAAGCCGAAAAGGGCGGCAAACCGTGACCGACACAGAGATCGCAGCGTTGCGCGACGCCTACAAAGCCGCCGAAGCACAGCGCGTCGCCGCCGTCGCCGCCTACCGCGTCGCCGCCGTCGCCGCCAGCCACGCCGCCCACCGCGCCGCCTACCGCGCCGCCTGCCGCGTCGCCGACGCCGCATGGGGTGCCTACCAAACGGCGCTGAAAGAGAGGGCTAAATGAACGACGAGAAAATCAAAGCGTTGCGCGACGCTTACAACGCTGCCGCCGACGCCCGGCGCGACGCCTACTACAAAGCCGCCGCCTACAGCGCCGCAGCCGCCACCTACCGCGTCGTAGCCGACGCCACCTACCGCGCCGCCGACGACGCCTGGAAGGCATACCAAGCCGCGCTGAAAGCCGAAAAGGGCGGTGCCGAATCGGGGTGCTGTTTGCCGTGTTCGCAGAGAGGGCCGGGGAAGCCATGAACGACGACCGTGATGTTACGATTGATTCACCGCCGTTCGACGCGCCCGGAGCGCGACGATGGAAGGTGTACCAAGACGAGATTGATGCGCTCAAGGCCCAGATTGCCGAGATCCTTGAGCGTATATCCGATCTTGAATCCGCGGCCAACGTCGGCCCGGACGGGCAGCGTCAATGAGCGAAGTCGTGTGCGATGGTTGCGGCTGTAGTCGCGACCGCTTTGCGTGGCCATCCCATCCGCATCACAGCCGGGCAGATGCAAAGATCGACGGCTGGGTGCAGCGCCCCCGAGGGCAAGACTTCTGCCCTGAGTGCGTTGAGAAAGGGAAGGGCGGTGCCGAATGACTGACGCAGATAAGGTTAAGGCGTTGCGCGCCGCCTACGACGCCGCCGCTGCTGCCGCCGAAGCCGCCTACCGCGCCTCCGACGACGCATACCGCGCCGCCAACGTCGTCGCCTATCGCGCCGCCCACCGCGTCGATGTCGCCGACCGTGCCGCCGCTGCCGCTGACCGTGTAGCTGTCGCTGCGTGGGATGCGTATCAAGCCGCGCTGAAAGCAGCAGAGAAGGGCGGCAAGCCATGACCGGCACAAAGCTCAAAGAGTTGCTCGAAGCCTACCGCGACGCCGCTGCCGCCCAGCGCGTTAGACAAAAGGCGTAGAGAGAAAAAGAAACCCACTGTGTTTGGCATAAACCTAGTTGCGTAAAGGAACATTCTCATATGGCTAACGGCGGAAACTTTGCGCAACTCGTTGACAGACGCCCAACCGGCGTCGTACTCTCGCCTTCTCAGATAGAAAAATGGGATCTCTGCAAACGACGCTGGGCTTTGGAGTACATCGGTGGCATCAAACCGCCGCCGCACCCCTCCGCTCAGCTCGGGACCGATGTGCATACGATCTTGGAAGCGTGGTTGATGTACAGCACGCCGCCGAACATCAACACCAAGGCGGGCAAGATTGCAGCCAAGATGATCGTGAACTTGCCGTATCCCGGCACGGGTGTCACCGAGAGGCAGTTCTACCTCACGACGCACAACGGCATTTCCTATACCGGGAAGATCGACTGGAGCGGCATCTTTCACGAGTGGTTCACGGTCGTCGACCACAAGACAACAGGCAACCTCGCCTATGCGAAGAGCGCGGCACAGCTACACAGCGACCTCCAAGCCCTCACGTACACACTAGCGGGGTGTCTCGGTTTCGGTATCGACGAGATCCAACTGCTCTGGAACTACGGCACGACCAAAGACCGAGACCCTATCGTTCAACCTTCGCGAACGAAGATTCGCTTGCCCATCGCCGTAGAGAAGTTCGAGAACATCGTCGAACCCTACGCAGCGGAAATCGTTTACGCACGTCAGTCGCGCGCTGACCCCATGAGTTTCCCGACGACGGCGTCCGCTTGCGGGGCCTTCGGCGGTTGTCCACACCAATCTATCTGCAACCTATCAGAAAAAGAGAAACTACGAGGAATCATGACCGACGCACAAAACCCGACGCTCGCTTCACGTCTTGCTTCTTTCCCCCAGGGTGGAGGCTTCGCGCCGCCTGGCCAGCAGCAACCGCAGTTCATGCCGCAGCAGCAACCGCAGTTCACACCGCCGCCTGTCCCGCCGCCGACGCCCGGCTACGTCCAGCAGCCGCAGCCGCCGCAGTTCATGCCGCAGATGCCACCGCCGCAGCAGCCGCAGTTCACACCGCCGCCTGTCCCGCCGCCGACGCCCGGCTACGTCCAGCAGCCGCAGCCGCCGCAGACGACCGGCTACGTTCAGCAGACAGGCTTCATGTCGCCCAGCAACGGCGCCACGCCTGGTGGGCACCAGCAGCCTGTCTTCACGCCGCCCGGCAACAACGGCGCTCCGCAGCAGCCGCAGTCGTTCTCGTTCACGCCGCCCGGTGGTGCGCCGCAGATGCCGCAACAGCCGCCGCAAGCCGCTTTCAACCCGAACCTCGGCCCCAACCCGCCTGAGAGCGGTAACGCAGCCGCAGCGCTCAAGCCGAACGCGCCTGTGGTCGGCACAGGTGAGGAAAAACCGAAGAGGGGTCGTGGTCGCCCGAAGAAGAGTGAGGGCGAGGCCGATGTGGCGCAGGAGATTGCGTACAGCGCGCCGCCAAACAACCGCGAAGAAAAAGAGGTGTTCATGAGCGGCATGCGCGGCATGCTGTCGAACCCGCAGTGGAACGGTCAGCAAGATCAACTGCTCTACGCAGGCAACCTCGCCGTCGAGGTGTTCAAGGCACGCTACCCCGGCAACGTCTGAGACGAAACCTGTTTCCTAAAGGAGAAAACATGCTTGTAACGCAACCGCTGACACCCCTCATCGTGCCGCCCTGGATGGCGTACGCCTACAGCAAGATCGGACAGAAAGAGGTGCCAGGTGAAGGGGACAACCCCTTCATCATCGAGTGCTTCAAAGATGCGGGTCTGCCGCAGAGCATGTGGCACGACAGCACGACGGCGTGGTGCGGTTGTTTCGTGAACAAGTGCCTGAAGGAAACAGGTTTCCCGCGACCGAAAGGCCCCGCGGCGGCGCGCAACTGGAGCAGACCGTGCCCGGAGCTTCTGCACCTTGCAGCCCCGGTGCACGGCTGCATCATCGTGTACTCGCGTCCACCCGACCCCTCAAGCGGTCACGTAGGCTTCTACGACGACAGGGGTGTTGACGAAGACGATTGGTACTACGACACGCTCGGCGGCAACCAGAACAACAAGGTGGGGGTGAAACCGTACCCCAAGGAGCGCTTCATCGGCGCCTACTGGCCTTCGAGCTACCCGCTACCCCCCGGCGCTGCGCTGTTCGCATAAGAGAAGAACATGGATATCGGCTTCCTATCTCCGTCTGGTCGCGTGAAAGAGAACACCGTCGAGGACTCCCCGGAGTTCCAACGTGTGTTTGCTCTGCCTCGTCGTGATTGGGAAAAAGAGATAGCGAAGAACGACCTCTACAAACGCATCTCTGCCGCGTACCGCCTCCCCACAGGCAAGCAAGAGCTGCGGCCTCAACAAGCCGCAGCTCTTGCAGATGCTCACGATCAGCGAGGTCTTCTTGCCCCCCTGCGCGTCGGCGATGGTAAGACACTTGTAAGCTTCTTGTTGCCAGTTGTAGTACAAGGCATACAGCGACCTGTGCTCTTGATTCCCGCCGCGCTCGTCGAGAAAACCTGGCGTGAGTTTCAAGAGCTGAAGAAACACTGGCTCTGCCACCCGGCGTTCGCGACACGGGAGCAGTTCGACAAAGCCGTAATCACATACGAGAAACTCGGACGCGATAGCGGCAAGGATGCTTTGGCAGCCCGTGTGCCTGACATGCTCTTGTGTGATGAGGTGCATAGACTTCGGAACAAGCAGGCAGCTTGCACCCGTCGCGTCATACGCTTCATGCTCGCCAACCCTGAAACCGTCTTCTGTGGCATGAGCGGAACGATCACCAAACGCTCAATCAGCGACTACTGGCACCTGCTCGATTGGGCGCTGCGCAACAAGATGCCGTTGCCTCGCACAGAAAAAGAGATGGAGGTGTGGGCCGAGGCGCTCGATGAACGTCGCGTGGATGTGCTCAGCCGCCGCGACCCCGGTGTGCTCATGCAGTTCTGCACGGACGCGGAGCGCGAGAAGGTCAAACCGAAACGTGTGGCGCCTCTTGGTCGCACGGACCAGATGCCGCAGTTCTTCGGCAGTTTGTCCGAAAAACTCGACATGACTCGCGAAGGTTATCAGCGTCGCCTAAGAGAAACACCGGGCGTCATCTGTTCGCCCGACGCAAACCTTGCGTGCTCTCTGCAAATCCGTCGCCAAGCTTTCGACCCCGGCGAAGAAATCATGGAGCATCTTCAGGTACTCCGCGAGGATTGGACCACGCCTAACGGAGATCTTCTCGCGTTGCCTGTGGACGTGTGGAGACACGCACGAGAGCTTGCTACGGGCTTCTACTACAGATGGTCCCCCCCACCACATGCAGAGTGGCTACAAGCACGCAAGCGCTGGAACTGGCTCGTGCGGCAGATACTCATGCCGCCACAGGCTCGCGCGAAGAAAAGACTTCAGCAAGACTCGGGTGGTCAAGCGATAGCAGACGGCGTCATGTATGAGCAGTACAGGCACCTGCACCTAGACAGCCCTATGCAGGTGGCGCTTGCCGTCACCCAAGGTCGCATCACAGATCAGAACGTCGTCTTCGCCTACCACGAATGGCACCGTGTTCGTGACTCCTACAAGATCAACGTCGTCGCCGAATGGGTCTCCACACGCACGCTCGATTTCTGCGTCGACTGGGTAAAGAAAAACGGCGATGCAATCCTGTGGACAGAACATCGTGCCTTCGGTGAGCGCCTCGCCCAGATGCTCGGGACAGGTTTCTGCTCCAACGGCGGCATGGACGCCAACGGCAAAACGATTGAGTCGTATAACGGAAAAGTTGTTGTGGCATCGGTGGCGGCGAACAAAGAGGGGCGCAACCTCCAGGCGTGGAACAAGAACTTCATCATCACCGCACCGCCGAACGGCGCGATTCACGAACAAGTCATAGGGCGCACGCATAGACCCGGCCAGCTCGAAGATACCGTGTACGTGGACTGGCTCTGCGCCTGCGCTGAGCAGGATGAGGGGTTCTCTCAGCTCATGGCGGACGCCAAATACATCCAACAAACGACCGGGCAGTCTCAAAAACTCTTGTACGCCGACCACGTTTGACCTATAAGACGTATACGAGAATGTTTGATATCGTAAAAAAGCTACGAACCCTCTTGACCCCGGAGGCCATACCCGGTACGCAGGTGGACGCTCTTTGCCAGGCGATGCAGACGCAAGCGGCTGACCTGAAGGCCCTCGGCAACGCGCTCAACGGTATGGTCGTGAGTTACGAGTACCTTCCGGGGGATGCCCGCTACACACCAGGCGCTACCATGCTGCCGCCAGACCCCAGAGAAAAAATATGATCGATACGCATAAAGATTCCGTTACCTTGAGCCCCGACGAGGAGGTCTTGCCGCAAGATGTTTCTCAAGCGGGTGTAGGCAACAAAGCTCTTCGAGAGCTGATGGGCATCATAGATTCTCCCACAGCCACAGAAGAAACCTCCGAGGCTGCCGTCATCGAGGACAAGAGCCTGTACACGGTGCAAGAGCTGTTGTCGTTGGCGGTGTTCGCGTCCTCGAAACAGA
>Ga0315275_10006739_pt1 | contig 11036 bp, 10 predicted proteins | sample YL17G03_0_MG_FD_205557 | JGI IMG/M metagenome (GOLD analysis project Ga0315275, IMG submission 205557) | Sediment microbial communities from Yellowstone Lake, YNP, Wyoming, USA - YL17G03_0 | ecosystem: Environmental > Aquatic > Freshwater > Lake > Sediment | place: USA: Wyoming | collected...
AAATCTTGACTTGCTGTTTTTTATGGAAAACCTTTTCATTAAAACAAAGGTTGGGCTTAAAATCCTGTCTTTTATGCCCAACCCTTTGGCAAAACCCTGCAAAAAAGTGGTTTTTCCTCCTCCCAAGCCTCCTTCCAAAGCCAAAACAAAAGCTTTTTTCCTTATCGGCTCTTTTAATATCTCTTTTGCCAAAGCATCTCCAGCTTTCCTGGTTTTGTTTTGATTATCAGTTAAAATTTCCAAGTTAAATTTATTCTACCCTAAACTGAATATTTTGCTACGGGATAATCCTGGCAAAAAATTAAAAAAATATTTTTAGTTAATTGACTTTTAAACGACTTTGGGATAGTTTAAGTTAATCAATTTACTTGCAACCTTTCATGACGGAACAATCTCAAACAATTGTCGAGGGAATAAAAATTTCTTCGGAAATAGTTGATGAAGTTAAGAAAAAAATCAAGAGCGTTCTTGACTTCAAGGAAGAGATTGACAAGTTTTCAATTAAAAATATTTCCGGGCTTTCGGAAATTATAATGGGAGGAGCGATCAATCTTGATGTTTCCGACCTACATATCGAAACGGAAAAAGAACAGTCCAGGCTCCGAGCGAGGTGCGACGGAATTTTGCAGGACGTAACGGAAATCGATCAAAAAACCTACCAAAGCCTTCTTTCCAGGATCAAGCTTTTGTCAGGCCTTAAGCTAAATATAATAAATCGGCCCCAGGACGGCCGATTTAGTGTTTATTATTCCAGTGAACAGATCGTTGAGGTCAGGGTTTCTACCCTGCCGTCGGAATACGGAGAGTCGCTCGTTTTAAGGCTTCTGAATCCGAAAAATCTGATCGACCTGGACGCCCTGGGGCTGAGAAAAGATCTACTGGAACTCATGAAAAAAGAGATTAAAAAACCGAACGGGATGATCATAGTTACCGGGCCAACCGGCTCAGGGAAAACAACCACCCTCTACGCCTTTCTCAAACAGATCCACGGACCGGGAATAAAAATCATCACCATTGAAGATCCCATAGAGTATCATTTGGATGGGATCTCCCAGACCCAAGTCTCTCCTTCAAGGGGATACACCTTTGCCTCCGGATTGAAATCGATTGTCAGGCAGGATCCGGACGTCATTCTGGTGGGAGAGATAAGGGACCTGGAAACGGCGGAAATCGCTTTGCAGTCGGCCCTGACCGGACATCTAGTTTTTTCCACCCTTCACACCAACGATGCGGCTGGGACGGTGGCCCGGCTGGTAAGCCTAGGATCAAGCCCGGCAAACATCGGCCCGGCCGTAAATCTGGCTGTTGCCCAAAGACTGGTGAGAAAAGTATGCAATCAATGCAGGGAATTAAAAGAGATATCTCCCGAAGATTTAAAAAAGATAAAAAGCGGATTGAACAACCTCCCAAAAAAGATTGAAATCCCCAAGCTTGATGAAAATTTAAAGATTCCGACTGCTAGGGGCTGTAAATTTTGCAACAGCACGGGATTTCGGGGTCGGGTCGGGATTTTCGAAGCATTTTTGATTGATGATGAAATGGAAAACTTTATCGTTAAAAATCCGTCTATTGCCGATTTGAGAGAAAAAGCTGTCAAAAAGGGACTTGTCACCATGTACCAAGACGGACTGATAAAAATTTTGGAAGGAATAACCACAATAGAAGAACTGGAAAGAATAGCAGGGGAAGAGTAGCCTTTTTACAATCAAAAAGCCCCAGAGATGGGGGCACTTAAGCTTATAATGCAAAGTTAAGAACTTTTCCGAGGAGTAGATTCGCCAAAGCCAAGCTACCCGGCTGAGAAAAACTCCACGCCCCCATCTCTGAGGCTTGATGTATTATTTTAATATATTATGTTGAATTTGTCAAGAGGGATCGCCTTTCTGCTGTTTTTCCTTATGTTTTTTCCTTTGCCTTCTTTTGGCTACGAAAATGTGATTATTAACGAAATCGCATGGATGGGAACGGAAAAAAGCAGCAGTGACGAGTGGATAGAATTATACAATGACGGCGATTCTCCTGTTTCCCTTGAAAATTGGACCTTAAAATCGCTGACAGGGACTTTGAAGATAAACCTAAAAGGAATAATCCCGTCAAAAGGATTTTATCTTTTAGAGAGAAGCGATGATAATGCGGTTTCCAGCGTTAACGCTGATCTGATCTATACCGGAGCATTGAAAAACACTGGAGAAATTATAGAGCTTTCAAATAACCTTGTCAACCCCGTGGACGCTGTCGATTGTTCGGGCGGATGGCTGGCAGGGAACAATGAAACCAAACAAACAATGGAAAGGATCGGTCCCAAAGAGTGGCAAGACAGCAAAGATCCGGCAGGAACGCCCAAGCAAGCCAACAGCACGACGACAAAGATTGAAACAGTTGAACAAATAAACCAGGAATACCCGTCCGGGATTGTCATAAACGAGGTTCTTCCCTCTCCTGACGGCCCTGACGGCGAAAAAGAGTGGATTGAAATTTTTAATAAAAATGTTTTTGAGGTCGATTTGTCAGGGTGGAAAATTTCCGACACTATAGGGACTACCAAGTCCTATTTTTTTTCGGAAAACACAAAGCTTTTGCCAAAAGAATTTCTTGTTTTATTCAGGCCGCTGACCAGTATCGTGTTAAACAATGAAGGGGACGAATTGAAGCTCTTTAGTCCGGATGGAAAAATAAAGGATTCTGTAAGTTATGAAAAGGCAGCCATCGGGGAATCATATGCCCGAACCGATTCTTCTTGGTTGTGGAGCTCTGTTCCGACGCCTGGAGAAATAAATCAAATTATTTCCCTAAAAAAAGAAATCCTGCAGGAAAATCCTACTGGCTACCAAAAAGAGAGTCCGACAACGAGCGGAAAAGGACTAGCAGCAATAATCGAGCCGATTAAAGAAATTAAAGCAAAGAAAGATTATAATTATTTTTCCGCTGTCCTTGTTGCCTTGACTATTTCTCTTTTTTCAGGAATAGTAATCTTAATGCTTAAAAAGAAAGCTAAAAATTTAAATAATTAAATTATTTTATGTCAGGGCATTCTCACGCGAAAAAAATAAAACACCAAAAAGCGGTTACCGACCAAAAGAGAGGACAGATCTTTTCTAAGATGGCCAGGGTTATTTCCATTGCGGCAAAAGAAGGCGGACCGAACCCGGAATCAAACCCGAAATTGGCCGTTGCTATAGAAACCGCCAAAAGATTGAATCTTCCAAAAGAAAATATAGAAAGGGCGGTAAAAAGAGGCACTGGAGAAGAAGCGGCCAATGAAAAATTGGAAGAGGTCTGCTTTGAGGCTTTCGGTCCAGAAGGCACCGCTGTCATTATTGAGGGCATTACTGACAACAAGAACCGAACGCTGAGCGAAATAAAACAAATCTTGAACCAGTACAACGGAAAATTAGTGGGGGAAGGAGCGGTGAAATGGCTTTTCGAAAAAAGAGGAGTAATAGCCATTGTTCCAAGCGCCCAATCTCCGGTTAAAACTAACGAAGAATTGGAGCTTGCAGCCATTGAAGCCGGAGCTGAAGATGTGCGCTGGTACGACGAAGACATGGAGGTTTATGTCAAGCCGGAAGAATTGGAAAAAGTAAAAAAAAGCTTGGAAGAAAAAGGGATAAACACAGACTCCACCTCTCTGGACTGGGTGGCCAAAGAAGAGGTTTTCCTGGATGAAAACAAAAAGACTTCTTGCCAAAAGCTTTTCGACGCTTTAGACGAGAGTGATTCAGTCCAAGACGTTTATTCCAATTTAAGATTATGATCATACTCGGCATAGACCCGGGAACTGCCAGCACCGGCTACGGAGTGATAAAAAAATTAAACTCCGACAAAAAGTCAAAGGATTTCAGGTGTCTGGAATACGGAGTAATCAGAACCCTGCCGACTTCAAAGGCTCAGGACCGGCTGAAAAAATTAAATAATGAATTAAGCAAGCTAATAAAAAAGCACCAGCCGGAAATTTTAATAATCGAACATTTGTACTTTTTTAAAAACTTAAAAACAATCATTCCTGTAAGCCAGGCAAGCGGGGTAATTCTATTAACTGCAGCTAAGAACAACCTGCCTGTCTCAGGAATCACTCCTCCCCAGGTAAAACTAGCTATTACCGGATTCGGTCGGGCGGAGAAAAAAGAAGTTCAGGAAAAAATAAAAATCTTGCTGAAAATGAAAGAAATCCCCAGGCCCGATGATGCTGCCGATGCCCTGGCCATCGCCCTAGCGTTTTATTTAAAAAAAGAAGAATCTTAAAAAATTAAAAAAGGTCGGCCAGATTAAAAGAACTCACTTTATTATGGCTTATCAAGAAGAAGTTTTAAAAGTTTTAGCCAGTCAGGATGAAGACCTACCTGAAGAAGATGATCTAGCAGAAGAAGTCGCAGAAGAAGAGGAAGAGGAATTAGAAGAGGAAACGGAGGAAGAAGAATTTTAAGAAAATCAAAAAAGCCCCTCTGGGGGGCTTTTTAGTTTGAAGATTAAATTATCTTTACAAATTTTCCCTTTCCGACCTGGATCACCAGATCTTTTTTTATTTCAATGTTTTTCTTCCAGTCATCCTGTATTACTTCTTCAATCTTTACTCCTTTTTGTAAAACCATTCTCTTGGCCTCTGATTTATTTGAAACCAGCTTTGTTTTAACAAGAAGATCGAGAATATTCAGATTTTTCTCTTCTATTTTGATTGTAGCGATTTCTGAGGGCAACTTTTTTTCTATAAAAATCCTGTTGAATTCCTTCTTTGTCTTTTCCGCACTTGCTTTTCCGTAAATCATAGCTATGATGGTGTCTGATAGTTTTTCTTTGGCGCTTATGGGATTTAAACCCTTAATTTCTTCGGGAGAAATGTCTGTGCATGCGCTAAAAACAGAATCAATGAAACTGTCTTCCATGAGCATTATTTTTCGGCGAAGATCTTCTGGCTGATCGGTTATACTTATTGCGTTTCCTTCTGTTTTGCCCATTTTTTTACCGTTTTCATCTGTCAACAATTTGAGGCCCAAAACAAACTTTTCCTTTTTCTTTAAAATCTTCATTAGATCGCGGCCGCAAAGCATGTTGAAAATCTGATCGCTTCCCCCTATCTCCAAATCAACATCCATGGCCACGCTGTCATAGGCCTGAGCTAGGGGATAAAGAAATTCATGGAGATATACGGGCTTTTTCTCTTTCATCCTTTCCTGGAACATGTCCCTTATTATCATTTGCTGAACGGTGAAATTGGAAGCCAGCTCTATCAATTCCTTGAAAGAGATTTTATCCAGCCACTTGCTGTTATATAAAACCTTGGCGGGATTGTTTCCTGAAAAATTAAGAATCTTTCCGGCAACGTTTCTGTAGTTTTTAGAATTTTTAACGACTTCTGTCCTGGTCATTTTTTTCCTCGCCGCTTTCTTGTCTGTCGGATCTCCGATCGTCCCGGTGAAATCTCCTATCAGCATTATCACCTCGTGGCCCAAAGACTGAAATTCCGCCATTTTTTTAAAAATTGCCATGTTGCCAAGGTGAAGAAAGGGGGACGAGGGATCAAACCCGCAATAAAGCCGGATCTTTTTCCCGCTCATCATTCTTTTTTTCAGCGATTCAAAATCGGGATAAATCGCTTCCACGTTTTTCCTTAAAACTTGTTCTATTTTTTTGGGATCAATGTTTACCGTCATAGATTAGTTATTTTATCAAAAGTTAAAGAAATTGCCAATTTAAGCTATTTTTAGTAAAGTAATGGAATATGCCTGAAAGAAAATTTTTTCGAAAAGTCTACCAAAAGAATAAAAAACTTTACTGGTTCCTAAGAATATTGGGTCCGGTTTTATTATTATTTGTAGTGGCCCCATTTCTTGTTTTTATTTTTTTTGCCAAAGACCTGCCCAGGCCGGAAAGCTTCACTGAGAAACAGTTTATCCAATCAACTAAAATTTTTGACCGAACCGGAAAAGTTCTTCTCTACGAAATATACGGCGAAGAAAAAAGAACCTTGGTTCCCTTGAGCTCCATACCGGAATTCATGAAAAACGCAGTGATCGTGACCGAAGACAGTAATTTTTACAACAACATCGGGATCGACCCGAAAGGAATCCTTCGCTCCGTTTTAATCAATCTCCACATCAAGGATTCGGTTTACAGCGGATCAACCATCGGGGGTTCTACCATCCCCCAGCAGCTGATCAGGTCCACTTTTTTAACCAATGAGAAAACAATCCAAAGAAAAATAAGGGAGATTGTCCTTTCCCTGGAATTAAACAGGCGCTATTCAAAAGATCAGATTCTGGAATGGTATTTAAACCAGATTCCTTTCGGCTCAAACTCCTATGGAGTGGAGGCGGCGAGCCAAACATATTTCGGCAAACCTGTTTCAGAGATATCCCTGCCCCAGGCAGCTGTTCTGGCAGCCCTGGTTCAGGCTCCCAGCCGTCTTTCCCCCTTCGGGGAGCACAAAGACGAGCTTTTGGCGAGAAAAGACTATGTTTTAAAAAGACTGGCTGACGAAGGGTTTTTGCCACAGGAAAAAGCGCAAGAAGCCCAGAAAGAAGAAATCAAATTCATCGAAGAGCCGATGCAAATCAGGGCTCCTTATTTTTCCTTGTGGGTAAAGCAGCAGATAGCGGACAAATACGGCGAAGAGGCTCTTATGAAAGACGGGTTGAGGATTTACACTTCTTTGGACTGGGATATCCAGCAACTAACCGAAAAAGCAACAAAAGATGGAATAGAAAGAAACAAGGATTATAACACCTATAATGCCGGCTCGGTGGTAATTGATCCGAAAACTGGAGAGGTGCTGGCCATGACCGTCGGAACAGGAGACTATTATGCCGAGCCATATCCTAAAGACTGCACGGCCGGAATCGATTGCTTGTTTGACCCGAGATTCAACGTGGTGGTGGGGACCAAATCAAGCCCGGGCAGACAGCCCGGATCTTCCTTTAAGCCGTTCATCTATGTTACTGCTTTTAAAAACGGATACGACGATGCAACCGTTGTTAATGACACCTTGACCAGTTTCGGTTTTTGGGGGGGGAAAGAATATATCCCCCAAAACTACGACGGACTGTTCAGGGGCCCTGTAACCCTCAGGCAGGCCCTGTCCCAGTCATTAAACGTACCGGCGGTAAAAGTCCTTATGGATCTTGCCGGCTTGCAAGAAAGCATTAAGACTGCCCAAAGCATGGGAATTACAACCCTAACCCCTCCCTACGGCCCGGCAATTGTTTTGGGCGGATGGGAAGTGAAGCTTTTGGACATGGTTTCCGCTTACGGCGTTTTTGCCACTGAAGGATTGAGAATCCCTCCGGTTTCTATTTTAAAAATAGAGGATCAGAAAGGGAATATTATTGAAGAGAATAAAAAAACCCCTGAAAGGGTTTTAGGCAAAGAAGAGTGCCGCCTTATCAATGATATTTTATCTGACAATGTGGCCCGAACTCCGATGTTCGGCCCGAGCTCTCATTTGTATTTTGAAAATTACCAAGTGGCTGCCAAGACCGGCACCACGGATAATTTCAGGGACTGTTGGACAATAGGATACGCCCCTTCAGTGGCTGTCGGGGTTTGGGTCGGAAACAACAACAACGAACCTATGACCAGAAAACAGCCTGCCGCCACTGTGGCCGGACCGATTTTTCATGAAATAATAGAAAAAATTCTTTCCAAATCTCCTGTAGAATATTTTACAAAGCCGGAGCACTACACTCCGATAATTATTCCTGTAAACAACGCTACCCAAACAAATCCCGAGATACAGGGCTAGCTAGTTTTTATGGGCATTATCAGATAAAGATAATTCTCGTCTTTTTTAGGCCTTAAAACTCCTGCCTTATCTCCGCTAGTCAGCTCTAAAACCAACTCTGAGTCTTTTTCTTTTCCGGATCCTTCCCGGCCGGTAATTTCCTTTTTAGAAACCATGCTCATCAGCCCGTCCAATAAAAATTTATGATTGAAGGAAATTTCGCAGGCCTTGCCCTCAACCTTGCAGTTTAAAACACCATAATGCTCTCCTACGTCAACGTTCTGGCTAAACAAATTCATTTGATTTTTTTTTGGATCAATCTTTAATTTTACCTCGTTTATCTTTCCGCTGAACAGAGAAGCCAATTTGACCTGATTAATAAACTCGCCAGTGGAAACGGTAACTTTCGTATCGTGTTTCTTGGGAATAATCTCCTGATAATTGGGGTATTCTCCTTCTATCAGCCGGGAAACAAGCTGAATTTGAGGATGGGAAGTTTCAGAAAGAGGGGTTTCAAATAAAACCTGATTGGGTGAAAAGCAGATAGTCAGGTCTCCATCTTTTTCCCCAAATATATTGATAATTTCTTTGGCGGCCCTTTGGGGTAGTATCAAAGAATAATCCTTTGATATGCTGGACGAGGAAAAATCTGTATACAATTTTTTCTCCCCCAACCTAAAGCTGTCAGTGGCAGCCATGGTAATCATGTTTTTTTGAAACAAGAAATATATCCCAGAGATTTCCGGTTTAAAAGAAGAGTAGCTAGCGATATCAACAACACTGCTTAAATTCTGACAAAAAACCTTACTGGAAATGATTATTTTTTCCTCATCGGAAACCTTGGGAATAATAGGAAAATCTTCCGAGTTGAAACCCTTGATTAAGGTTTGATAATTTTCGCATTCTATTTTTAAGGATAAATCTTTTATTTCCAGATTTATGGGTTTATTCGGCAGGAAATTAACAAAACTAGATAAAACTCTTGAAGGAAGAGCAATTTTTCCTTCTTTTTCGGTTTTTACCAATGACCACCAATTAATTCCTATTTCCAAATCAGTGGCAGTGAGGTTTAGAAAATTCTTCTCCACGGAAAGTAAGATATTATTCAATATCGGAAGATTCAGTGATTTTCCAGAAACTCTTTCCACTACACTGATTCCTTCTTTTAATTTCTCCTTTAATATTATTGTTTTCATTTTATTATTGAATTATTACTTGTGTGGATAATTTTTATTTGAACCGAGTTTGTGTTTAAAATTGATAGTGGAAGTAAGAAAGCAAACAATGTTTAAAAGTTGGGGATAATAAAAAATCATTAATTTTCCCCAGGTTAAGCGGCGGATATCCTCTGCCTTATTAGATCTAATTCATTGGTAAGATTTTCGTTATTATTCAGCTCTTCGGTAATTTTTTCGCAGGAATAAATTGCCGTGGTATGATCTTTTCCTCCGAATTTTCTTCCTATAAAAGGATAGGAGCTTTTCAATAATTCCCTTAGTAAAAACATGGCTATCTGGCGGGGTTTTACCACCTCTTTTTTTCTGGAGGTAGATAAAATTTCTTTTTCTTTCAGATCGTAAAATTCCGCCACAGCCTGGATTATTTTTTTCGGATTGGCTACCTTATTTGGAGCAAGGAACAAGCTCTTCAAAAGAGATTTGGTCATTTCCAGGTTCGGCGCCTGGTTGTTTATTTTTTGGTAGGCGATTAATCTGTTTAGAGCGCCTTCCAGCTCTCTTATGTTTCTTTGTATATTCGTGGCGACGTAGTCCAAAATATCTTCGGAAAATCCCACTCCTTTTTCCTGGCCTTTTGTTTTCAAGATTGCGATTCTGGTTTCATAATCAGGGTATCCGATGTCTCCGATCATTCCCCCTTCGAAGCGGGAGCGCAGTCTTTCGGCCAGGGCTAGAATAGACTTGGGTGGCCGGTCGGAAGAAAGAATTATTTGTTTGTTGTTTTCGTACAAAGAATTAAAGGTATGGAAAAACTCTTCCTGGGTTTTTTCTTTTCCGGCCAAAAACTGAACATCGTCTAAAATTAAAACGTCGATTTCCCGAAGCTTTGCCTTGAAGTTTTCCATGTCGTGGTTTTTTATTGAAGAAACCACGCCAGCAGTAAATTTTTCAGCTGGAATGTATTTTACTTTTTTCTGGGAAAAATTTTTAAGAACCACATTTCCAATCGCCTGCAACAGATGAGTTTTTCCCAAGCCCACGCCACCGTAAATAAAAAGAGGATTGTAGACCAGACCGGGTTTTTTTGATACGGCCCAAGCGGCCGCATGGGCAAGTTCATTAAAAGGGCCAACAACAAAGTTTTCAAAAGTATATCTAGGGTTAAGGTTGGTGTCTTTGTTTATTTCAAATTCTTCAAATTCCAATTGTCCTGCTAAGGGGGCGACAATGGGCGATCTCTTAAACGATTTTAACTCGGTTTTCCCCACCAGATATTTAACGTTTTTAATTTCCTTATCTAAGCCATACAAAATTTTAAAAATATTTTTTCCGTATTTATTTTCCATCCATTCTTTAGCAAAAGAATTAGGGACGGAGATAATCACTTGCCCTTCTTTATGAGAAACGATTCCTGTGTCTTTAAACCAGGTCGCAAAATTTGCCTGAGAAATATTTAGTTGGATTTGGGCAAGAACCGCCTGCCAGAGTTCCTCTTTTATCATAATAGAACATTATATCACGAGCAAAATAATTGACGAAATAAGATTAAAAATAATAATTTTGTTGATATCCTGGGGAAAAGCTGTGAACCCGCACTGAAAAACAAGCTCCATTGAAAAAATATCTAACTTATTATAAGATTAATAACATGTCTATTACATACCACAAAAAAACAAGGAAAAGAAGCCGGACTCACGGTTTTCGGGCAAGAACCAAAACCAAAGGCGGGAGGAATGTTCTGGCCAGGAGGAGGGCGAAAAAGAGGTGGAAACTGACGGTTTAAGAAAATGCTTCCTTTAAACAATCGGCTTAAAAAAACATCAGACATCAGAAACGTTTTTAAACAAGGGCGTCTTTCCAAAGAAGGTTTTTTAATTTTTAAGACGGTAAAAAACGATTTGAATAAAAGCCGCTTTGGGTTCATAGTTTCCCAGAAGGTTTCTAAGCAAGCAGTTGTCAGAAATAAAATAAAAAGAAGACTGAGGGGCGCGGTGATGAAAAAACTGAAAGAAATAAAAACCGGAACGGATAATATATTTATTGCCTTGCCCGGGCTAGAAAAAAAAGATTTTTTAAGCACAGAGCAAGCAGTTGTCAGTCTTTTAAGAAAAGCCAATATATTTTTAAATGAACAGTAAAAAAAG
>Ga0315275_10006740_pt1 | contig 11036 bp, 7 predicted proteins | sample YL17G03_0_MG_FD_205557 | JGI IMG/M metagenome (GOLD analysis project Ga0315275, IMG submission 205557) | Sediment microbial communities from Yellowstone Lake, YNP, Wyoming, USA - YL17G03_0 | ecosystem: Environmental > Aquatic > Freshwater > Lake > Sediment | place: USA: Wyoming | collected...
GCCGAAGCACTCGCGGGACGGGCCACCCCGCGCACCGTGCGCGGCTTCCTCGACGGCCTCCGCGGCTTCGGCGGCCTCGCGGGCTGGGAGCGCGCCGACATCGAGGAGGCGATCCGCGCGCTCGTCGCGCTCGGCCGCCTGCGCGTCGCCGGCTGGCCGTGGCAAGGGGCGCTCGCCCCCGCGGCGCGGGCCGCCGCGCCGGAGCCGGCAGACCGATTGTACGCCCCGCGGCCCGCGTGGTAGGATGCCCCCGCTCCCATCCACGGTCACATTCCTGAACGTACTCGGAAGTGCCACGCCACGGGAGGCGACATGGACCAGGCATTCAGGGCCCTTCTGGACCGGTGGAAGGGCGTGAAGGGCAGCGTCATACCCCTCCTCCAGCAGACGCAGGACCTGCTCGGCTACCTGCCCGAGGAGGCCATGCGCGACATCGCGGCGGCCACCGGCCGGTCTCCCGCCGAGATCTGCGGCGTGGCGACCTTCTACGCCCAGTTCCGGTTCGAGCCCATGGGGAAGCACAACCTCAAGGTGTGCCACGGCACCGCCTGCCACGTGCAGGGCGCGGACGGGCTGGACACGGTGCTCGAGACGAAGTTCGGCATGAAGACCGGCGAAACGACGCCGGACCGCGGATTCACGGTGGAGAAGGTGGCGTGCCTCGGGTGCTGCTCGCTCGCCCCCGTGGTGATGATCGACGGCGAGGTCTACGGACGACTGACGGGTGACAAGCTCGCGAAGATCGTGTCCGGCGTGAAGGAATCGGCATGAAGGCGGAAATCGCGGTCGGGATGAGCTCGTGCGGCATCGCCGCCGGGGCCCGGGTCGTGCTCGAGACTCTGAAGGCCGACGTCGCCGCGAAGGCGCTGCCCTGGACGGTGGTCTCGACGGGGTGCAGCGGCGCCTGCCACCGCGAACCCCTCGTGGAGATCCGGCAGGCCGACGGCCGCACTTTCCTGTACGGGAACGTCGACGAGGCCGGCGCGCGAAGGATCACCGTGGAGCACCTCGCGGGCGGCGTACCGGTGGCCGACCTGCTCGTGCCCCCGGACTACCCCTTCCTCGCGCGGCAGAAGCGGATCGTGCTGGCCAACTGCGGGGTGATCGACCCCGAGTCGATCGACGAGTACCTCGCGCGCGACGGCTACGCCGCGCTGCGGAAGGTGCTCTCCTCGATGACGGGCGACCAGGTGATCGCCGAGATCACGGCCTCGGGCCTGCGGGGCCGGGGCGGAGCGGGCTTCTCCACGGGCATGAAGTGGACCTTCGCCCGGAAGGCGAAGGGCGCGAAGAAGTACGTCATCTGCAACGCCGACGAGGGCGACCCCGGAGCGTTCATGGACCGCAGCGTGCTCGAGGGCGACCCGCACGCGGTATTGGAAGGCATGCTCGTCGCCGCGTACGCGATCGGGTCGGACGAGGGCTACTTCTACGTGCGCGCCGAGTACCCCCTGGCCGTCAAGCGGCTCGGCATCGCCATCGCGCAGGCCACGGAGCACGGACTGCTGGGCGAACGCATCCTCGGCTCCGGCTTCTCCTTCGCGGTGCACGTGAAGGAGGGCGCCGGCGCCTTCGTGTGCGGCGAGGAGACCGCCCTGATGGCATCCATCGAGGGCCGGCGGGGCATGCCGCGCCTCAGGCCCCCCTTCCCCGCCGAGCGGGGGTTGTGGGACGCGCCGTCCAACATCAACAACGTCGAGACCTACGCCAACGTGCCGCCGATCATCCGCATGGGTGCGCCTGCCTACGCGGCCATCGGCACCGAGAAGAGCAAGGGCACCAAGGTCTTCGCCCTCGCGGGCAAGATCGCGCGCGGCGGCATGATCGAGGTGCCCATGGGCATCAGCCTGCGCACGATCGTCGAGGACATCGGGGGCGGCATCCAGGGCGGCAGGGCGTTCAAGGCCGTGCAGATGGGCGGCCCGTCGGGCGGCTGCGTCCCGGCGAGCCTCGCCGACGTGCTGATCGACTACGACTCCCTCACGGCCACCGGCGCGATCATGGGGTCGGGCGGCATGGTCGTGATGGACGAATCCACGTGCATGGTCGACGTGGCCCGCTACTTCCTCTCGTTCACCCAGAGCGAATCCTGCGGCAAGTGTACGTTCTGCCGGATCGGCACCAAGCGCATGCTCGAGGCCCTCACGCGCATCACCGACGGCCGGGGCTCCGACGCGGACATTCCGATGCTCGAGGAGCTCGCCGCGAAGGTGAGGATCTCCTCGCTGTGCGGGCTCGGCCAGACGGCCCCGAACCCCGTGCTGACCACGCTGCGCTTCTTCCGGGAGGAGTACACCGAGCACATCGCCGAGGGGCGGTGCCGGGCGAAGAAGTGCAAGGCGCTCATCCGATTCGGCGTCATCGCGGAGACGTGCACGGGCTGCATGCTGTGCGCGAAGGTCTGCCCCACGAAGGCGGCCCGGGGAGAGCGGAAGAAGGTGCATGCCATCGACCAGGCGACGTGCATCAAGTGCGGGCTGTGCCACGAGGCCTGCCGGTTCGCCGCGATCTCGATCGAGACGGGGAGGCACTAGATGCCGGACGCGTTGATCGAGATCACCCTCGACGGCCGGAAGCTCCTCGTGGAACCCGGCCGGACCATCCTCGAGGTGGCCGAGAGCCAGGGCGTGAAGATCCCGACGCTCTGCAACGACCGCCGGCTCGAGCCGTACGCCTCGTGCTGGGTCTGCCTCGTGAAGGTAGAGAAGGCGAAGGGATTCGTCCCTTCCTGCGGCACCCGGGTCGCCCCGGGCATGGTGATCACGACCGGTTCCCCGGACGTGATCGCCGCGCGGAGGATGGCCCTCGAGCTGCTGCTGTCCAGCCACTACGGCGACTGCAAGGCGCCGTGCACCCTCACGTGCCCCTCCAACATCGACATCCAGGGCTACCTCGGCCTGGCCGCCAATGGCCGGTTCCAGGAGGCGGTCGACCTGATCCGGCGCGACAACCCCATGCCGTCCGTCATCGGCCGGATCTGCCCGCACCCCTGCGAGGAGGCCTGCCGGCGCGCTCTCGTCGACGAACCACTGGCCATCAACAACCTCAAGCGCTTCGTGGCGGACGTCGAGCGGCGGCTCGGCGCGCCGGTGGTGCGCGAGCCGCCGCCCCGCACCGGGAAGACGGTCGCCGTCGTCGGCGCCGGTCCGGCGGGCCTCTCGGCCGCCTGGTACCTCGGCGAGGCCGGGGTCGATGTCACGATCTTCGAGGCGATGGACAAGGCCGGCGGCATGCTCCGCTACGGCATCCCCGACTACCGCCTGCCGCCCGAAATACTCGACCAGGGCATCGCGGGCATGCTCGGCTACGGCGCCGTGCTGCGCACGGGCGCCGTGCTGGGCCGGGATGTGACCCTCGAGGGCCTGCGCCGCGAATACGATGCGGTCGTGGTCGCGATCGGCGCGTGGAAGAGCCGGGCCCTGAGAATCCCGGGCGAGGATCACCCCGCCGTGCTATCGGGCATCGAGTTCCTCCGGCGGGTCAATGCGCACGAGAAGGTGACGGTGGGCCGGCGCACCGCGGTGATCGGCGGCGGCAACACCGCCCTCGACGCGGCCCGCTGCTCCCTGCGCTGCGGCGCCGACGAGGTCGCCATCTACTACCGTCGCACGCGCGAGGAGATGCCGGCCTCGGACGCGGAGATCGAGGAGGCGCTCGAGGAGGGCATCCGGATCGAGTACCTCGCCGCTCCCGTCTCCGTGCAGGCCGACGGCGCGGCGCCCCTGTCGCTGACATTGCTGAAGATGGAGCTGGGCGAGCCGGACGCCTCGGGGCGCCGGCGCCCGGTACCGGTCGATGGGTCCGAGTACACGGTCGGGATCGACACCGTGATCTCCGCGGTCGGGCAGTACCCCGACGCGAAGCTGCTCGCCGCGCTCCCCGGGCTCGTGGACGCCCGTGGCGACCTGGCCGCCGACCGCGAGACCGGCGCCACCGCGGCGGCCGGCGTGTTCGCCGCGGGCGACCTGCTCACGGGCACGGACATCGCGATCCGTGCGATCGCCGGCGGGAAGCACGCGGCACGGTCGGTGCTGCAGTACTTCGAGGGCAGGAAGACGCCGCGGCCGAAGGAGTTCCTTTCCCGGAAAGAGGACCTCCGCAAGCCCGTGCCGGCGGATTTCTCCGGCGTGCAGCGCGTCCCGCGCGCGAGGCCAGCGGTCGCCGGCGCCGGGGCCCGGCGGCGCTCCTACGCCGAGATCGAGCGGACGCTGCCTCTCGCACAGGCGCAGGCCGAGGCCGCCCGCTGCCTCGAGTGCGGGTGCCACGACGTGAAGGAGTGCCGGCTGAAGGAACAGGCCGGCGACTACGACGCCGTGGCGCAGCGGTTCCTCGGCGAGGTGGTGGTCCACCCCGTCGACGACAGCCACCCCTTCATCTCGCGCGACCCGTCCAAGTGCGTGCTGTGCGGCCGGTGCGTCCGGATCTGCCTCGAGGTGCAGGGCATCGGCGTGCTCGGGTACCTCTACCGGGGCTTCACCTCGCTCGTGGCTCCGTCGTTCGGGGTGCCCTTCGGGAAGGACCCGACCTGCATCTCCTGCGGTCAGTGCGTGTCGGCATGCCCCGTGGGCGCGCTCACCGAGAAGGTGCCCGCGGCGAAGAACGTGCCGCTCGACGAGCGCGTCGAGGAGGGCGTGTGCTCGCTGTGCTCGGCGGGGTGCGGCCTGGAGTACCGGTGGCACGGCAGCCTGTTCACGCGCGTGGTCGAGCGGTACGCGCCGCCCAACCGGGGCAAGCTCTGCCGGAAGGGGAAGTTCGGCCACGGGTTCCTGAACGGGCCCGCGGGCACGACGCCGCTCGACGCGTCGGGCGGCCGTCTCGGCACGGCGGAGGCCGTGCACCGCGTCGACGGGATGATCCGGGCGGCGAAGCGCCCGGTGCTGCGCATCTCGGGCCGGCTCTGCGGCGAGGCGATCGACGGGTTCCTCGCCCTCGCCCGCCGGCACGGCATGCCGGTCGAGGGCGAGGGACTGGCCGGCCTGGACTCGCGGTGGGCACGGTTACCGGTTGGCGGGACGGGGCCGGGCGCGGAAGGCTGCCGGGAGCCCGGCGCTCCCCTTCCCATCCGGATCCTCGTCGGCGACGTCGCCGCCGCCAACAACGTGATCTTCACCGAGGCGTACCGCGGGCGGCGCGAGCGGACCGCCGACCTGTGGATCGTCGGCATGGACGCCTCCGATCCCGCCTCGGCCCGCGCGGCATCCCGGCTCGAGCCCTCCCTCGAGGCGCTGCCGGGCATGCTCGCCGACGCGGCATCGGCCGGCGCGGCCGGCGGCTCCGCGGTGCGCGGCGCGACGGTGTTCGTGAACCCGGTCGAACTCGTGAAATCCGCGGGAACAGCCGGGGAGAAGGCCGTGCTGGACGCGCTCGAGCACGCGGCGGCGCGGGGCGCGGTGAGCGTGGTTCTGCTGTGGAACGAGCGGAACGCGGGCTACCTGTTCGGCTGCATCGCCGCCGGGAGCCCGGCGGCGGGGAAGCCGGACCTGGTGCTCGACGCCGGCACGGGGCAGCGGGCGGACGGGGCGAAGCTGGTCGCGTGGGACCTGTCGCCGCGCGAGGCCGACCTCTACCTGCCCCTGCCGCGAGCGTACTGGATCTCGGGACGCACGCATCCCTCGGGCGGGGAGAGCATCGTGGTCGGAGCGGTGGACGTGGAGGACCTCAGCGCGGTCCTGCCGCAGGCCTGAGCGCCGGGGCGGCGCTAGATCGCTTTTATGACCTTGCCGCTGCGCAGGCAGCGGGTGCAGACCTTCATGGTGGTCCGGGACTTGCCGACCATGGCCCGGACCTTGTGGAGGTTCGGTTTCCAGGTCCGACGGACCCGGTTTTTCGCGTGGCTGACCTTGTTCCCGGTCACGGTGCCCTTGCCGCAGATATCGCACGTGCGCGCCATATTGTTATCCTGCCTCGTGTTGCGTGGTGGTAAACGCGGAAATCTACCAAGATCCGGCCCCGGTGTAAAGGGGGTGGTCACGGGGGCTGGTCACGGCCCGGCCGGGTGCTCCACGGTCGGAGCGAAATCCGACCTCATCATCCGCGGCTGCGCGAGAACCGCCCCGGCGCCGGCCTCCCCCAGCGCAGCGCGCAGCGCAGCCTCCGCGCTCGCGCGGGTGACCTCGGCCGTCGAAACCGAGACGGCCGCGCGGGCGAGCCCGGCGTCCAGCACCAGGCACTTCGGGCCGCCCGGCGCGTTCGTCCACGCCGGCCAGGCCGGGGCGCCGGGCCCGTTCGGGTCGCCCGTGCGGATGAAGCGCGCCATCGCGGCCATCATGGCCCCGGACAGCGCGCGGCGGCCCGGCTCGTTCTTCCCGGAGAACAGGAACCACCCCATGACGGCGTTCACCGTGTCCGTGCCGAGGAAGAAGGGGATCTCGAGGGAGTGGAACGAGCCGAGCCGGCGCCCCCAGTTGCCCGGCAGCACGCTCGAGCCGTCCTCGCGCAGCGACCCCCAGCGGAAGTGGTACGCGTACACGGGCGGCTGGTCGGACTGCGCCGAGAGCCTCCTGGCCACCCCGTCCACACTGTCGGCCTTCCAGACGTCGCTCGCGTAGCGCGTGGCAGCCTCGTACGTTCCACTGCGCCAGTCGGACGACCCGCCGAAGAACCGGAACAGCTTGACCTCGTCGGCGTTGCTGCCGATGACGAGCGGCACCCGGTTCGGGTACGCGCCAGTCTCGAAGGCGAGGTACCCGTCCGCGGGCAGTACCGCGCCGTCGCGGAACAGCGAGGGGTTGTCGGCCATACCGAAGGTGCCGGCCGCGAACTGCGCGAGGATCCGGCGGCCGCCCGCCGCGCGCAGGTACGCGCGGATCTCCGCCGGGCCCATCGCCGCGGCGACCTGAACGGCGTCCGCCGTGTCGCGGGCCCGGCGGTCGCTCACGAGCAGGCCCGCGAGCATGCGCCCGGCGCGCTCCTCCGCCTCCGCCACGGGCGTAGTCCTGCTCACGCCGCTCTGCACGAGGGCCCGATGGAACAGGCCCCGGGCGAGCGGGCTCGCGATGAGCGACAGCACGTTCATGCCTCCCGCAGACTCGCCCGAGATCAGCACCATGTGAGGGTCCCCGCCGAAGGCCTCGATGTTGTCCCGGATCCAGCGCAGGGCGTGCACCAGGTCGAGGGTGCCGAAGTTGCCCGAGTCGTCCTCCGCGGAGCGTCCCTCGCGCAGCGCGGGCAGCGACAGCCACCCGAAGGGTCCGAGCCGGTAGTTGACGGAGACGAAGACCACGCGCGAGGCCGAGGCCACCCGGTGGCCGTAGTAGTCGGGCACCATGTCCGACGCGCCGAGGGAGTTGCCGCCGCCGTGGATGAAGACGTACACGGGCAGCCCGGTTCCGGCGTCCCGCGGCCGCCACACGTTGAGGTAGAGGCAGTCCTCGGTTCCCGTGATGCCGCCCCCGACGGGGCTGAACTGGAGCGCCCGGCCGCCGAAGCGCGAGGCGTCCCGCACCCCGGCCCACGCCGCGGGGTCGCGCGGAGCCTTCCACCGCAGCTCCCCGACCGGCGGTGTGGCATACGGGATGCCCTTCCACGACCAGGTATCCGCGTCATCCGGCCAGCCGCGAACCGCGCCGAAGCGCGTCACCGCGATCGGGTCGCCGGTCCAGGGAACGGCTGCCGCACGCGTGGCAGCGGGCTCGGGGATCCCGGCGCAGGCGACGAGCAGGCTCGTGAGGAGGACGGTGGCCATGCCGCGCAGGGAACGCGACGTCACGGTTAAGGGCCTCCCGCTATAGACCGGCCGGTACGCCCAACCGGCGCGCGGCGGGCGCGGTGCCGGGTGGAAGAAGCTCCGCGAGCGCCATCAGGGTGTTGGCGAGCGGGACCATCCAGTACTCGCCCGAGTTCCAGGCGAGCCGGCCTTCGGTGTCGACCCACGGCGCGTCGTCCGCGGTGCCCCGCGGACCGACCATGCAGCCGCCGGGCAGGGGTCCGGCGAACCGGCTGTACGGCGCGGCGGTGCGCACGCCGACCCCCGAGATCATCGAGACGCCCGGGGGATTCGCTCCGGTCAGCCAGGCGAGCTGGTCGAACGCCGCGTCGCGGAACTCGCGGCGCTCGAGCACCCGGCCCATCATGCCGAGCGCGTGCGCCCAGCTCGTCCAGTGCCCGGCCAGGCCGTGGTTGACCCGCTCGGGGGCGTGCTCCGGCATGAAGAACCGGTACCACAGGCCCGGTGCGAACTCGTGGTACGCGTCGCCCCGCGCCGCGGTCCGCGGCTCCGCGTAGAGGCCGTACGGCACCATGCCGTAGGGGTTGGTCGCAGCGAGCGGCGCGACGCACCCCTCCCAGAGCCGCTCGAGCGCTTCCCGGGCCCGGTCCACCAGCGGGTGCTCGAAGTCGCGCTCGATGAACGAGCACAGGGCGATGGCGGGCTGCGCCGCGTGCACGATGCCCCGGTACGGGTCGCGCCGGTCCTCGTCCATCCAGAAGAAACCGCGCCCGTCCTGCAGGCTGAGGAGCGCCGTGACGTGGCCGGCCACCTCGTCCTCGGTGACGACTCCCCGGTCGTGCAGGCGCAGCGCCGCGAGCAGACGCCAGGCGCGTACCGACGTCCAGCGGTGGAAGCCGTCGGCTGCCCGGCCCGCCATCGCCCCCCAGCACGCCAGGGCCGAGTCGCGCGACTGGCGCGCGAGGGCCGGCGCGGCGGTACGCAGCCGGTCGCCCGCATCCGCGAGCACCGCGATGGCTGTGTACTGCGCAATCGGGTTGTACGCCACGCGGACCGACCGCTCGTCCCCGCTCGCCTTCCGGTTGTCCGTGAACACGTTGCCCGCGTTGTCGGCTACGCAGCCGGCGTGGTTGTCCACCCACCAGCTCGTGCCCGGCAGTGCTCGGGCGTCCCCGCCGCCCCCCACGTCCTCCCAGAACAGGCCGGTGGCGGGGTCCTGCATCTTCCGCACCCACCGCACGCCCCACGCAGCCTCGCTCAGCGCATCGTCCTCGAAGTGCTTCTCGCGCCAGTGGGTGCGCGCGAAGCCAAGCCGGTCGCGCAGCGCGAAGAAGGCGAGCACGGGAAGCGGGGTGGTCGACATCCACTTGCGAAGGTCGCCCGCGTCGTGCCAGCCCCCCGAGGCGTCCACCGGCTCCCCGGTGTCCGACCGCACGCCGTCGTCGAGGTGGCATGGTCCTCGCAGGCCGTCCTCGAAGGCGCCGCAGCGCTGCGCGTGCACGAAGTCGAGGAGCAGACCGGGGAGGCGCGCGAAGGTCCCGTCGGAGACGAGGAAGGGATGCGACCAACCCGTCGCCCCCGGCAGCATGACGCGGTAGCAGCCCGGGCGCGCGAGCGCCGAGAAGTCACCGACCAGGTGATGGCCCATCGGTCCCCGGTGGGACGTGAACCGGCCGCGGAGCACCGCCTTCCAGTTCTCCCACGCCCCGAAGCCCTCGGCGTCCACCCGGGAGAGGTCCTGGACCTCGAACGTCTCCGGGGCGCCACCGGAAAACGCGGCGGCGTCCACGATGCAGCGCTTCGCGGCGTCGCAGAGGAATCCGACCTGGGTGGCGGCGACGGCGGCTGGCACTAGTACCTCTTCTTGAGCTCGAGAGCGAACTCGCGGGCCCGGGCGCGCAGGATGTCCTCGGGCACCCGGCGGACGTTGATGGATTCGCTGGCGATCACCTGCGACCCGCGCGCCTCGAGGATGCCCTTCATGGCGTCCACCGTGCGCTCCACGTCGCCGCCCGTGGTCGTGAACACGAGCGCCGACCGGGTGCCCGCGAGGCGCGCGGCGTCGAGGAACGTCATCACGTGGCAGGCCGGCTTGGATGCCCAGATCGGCGAGCACAGCACCACGAGCCCGCAGCCGGTGAAGTCGAAGTCCATGGGCTCGATCCGGTAGCGCAGGTTGAACACGGCGCCGAACCCCATGACGGGCCACGAGAGCCGCTTCCGCGCCCGGATCTCCCGCGACTCCGAGGCGAGCTGCCGGGCGAGCGTCTGGGCCACGATCGCCGTGGAGCCGAACCGGCTGAAGTAGACGACCACCGTCCTGCCCCGGATCCTCGGCCGGGCCGGCCGGGCGACCGGTTTCGGGGCCGCGGGCCGCCGCTTCCGAGCCTGCGCGGGGGCCTTCCTCGGGGCCCCGGCCTTCCGCTTCGTTGCCGTCTTCATGGGCGCTGCTCCTTCATCACCGCCCGGGGCCGCCCCTCGACGGCGGTCACGGGCCATCCGTCACGATGCGCAGGTGCAGGTCGTCGAGCTGCTTCGTGTCGACCCCGGACGGCGAGTCGTCCATCGGCGAGATCCCTGCCGTGTTCTTCGGGAAGGCGATCACCTCGCGGATCGTGGTCTCGCCCGCCATCAGGGTCACGAGCCGGTCGAAGCCCGGGGCGATGCCGCCGTGCGGCGGCGGGCCGTACTTGAACGCCTCGAGCAGGAACCCGAACCGGCGCTCCGCCTCGGCGTCGGACATGCCGAGGAAGCGGAACACCCGGCGCTGCAGCTCGCTGTCGTGGATCCGGATCGATCCCGAGGCGAGCTCCACCCCATTGCAGACGAGGTCGTAGAGGTCGCCCTTCACCTCGGCCGGCCGCCGCTCGAAGTCGGCGAGGAACCGCTCCTGCGGCATGGTGAACATGTGGTGGGCGGGGTCCCACTTCTTCTCCTCGGCGTTCCACTCGAAGAGCGGGAAGTCGACGATCCAGCAGAACCGGAACTCGTCGGCCTTCGTCAGCGCCAGCTCGCGGCCGAGCTGCGAGCGCACCGCCCCGAGCGACACGCAGGAGGTGCGGCGCTCCGCGCCGACCAGCAGGACGAGGTCGCCGGGCGCGGCACCCAGCGCCGCGACGATGTCCGCGGCCCGGCCCGCGTAGAACTTCGCAATGCCGCCCTCGAGCCCCGCTTCCGTCACCTTCATCGCGGCGAGCCCGGCGGCGCCGTACACCTTCGCCGTCTCCTCCAGCTCGCCGATACGCTTCCGCGAGTACTCGCCGCACCCGGGGGCCACGAGGGCCTTCACCGTGCCGCCCGCGGCCACGACCTTCTTGAACGCGTCGAAGCCGCCCGCCTCGACGAACGGGGTGAAATCTTGTAGAACGAG
>Ga0315275_10006742_pt1 | contig 11033 bp, 7 predicted proteins | sample YL17G03_0_MG_FD_205557 | JGI IMG/M metagenome (GOLD analysis project Ga0315275, IMG submission 205557) | Sediment microbial communities from Yellowstone Lake, YNP, Wyoming, USA - YL17G03_0 | ecosystem: Environmental > Aquatic > Freshwater > Lake > Sediment | place: USA: Wyoming | collected...
TCCCCGGATTCCCTTCCTTTTCTCCCCGCTTTCCCTTGTGCTCCCGGATAGAAATGCTTATAAGTAAACTGAGAACGTCTGAAAAGGTCGTGAGGGCTTGGCGTGTGATTAGCCCCAATCAGGGAATCCCCCGTAGAGAATCACTGCGTCGCTGCCTCGGGCGGGGATGGTTCGGTGCAAACTGGTTGTCTGTCGATCGGCTATCTCGACATTTCACCTAGGAACTCGCAGATCCGGCGCAGGTCCTGAAAATCCACATAGTACGGAATAGGAATTCGCACCCAGGGTCGCTTTGGATCCAGGCGCAGGACCGATGCGGGCAGAAGCTTCTTGACCAGTAGATTCTCGAGTTCGTCCGGCTCCAGCCTCCAGAGGCTTCCCGGACGCGGGCAGCAGCTCACCATGAAGGTCTCGAGCGTTCCCGAATTCTCGCCGATGATCTGCACGTTTCCAGGCAGACCCAGGCGGGACTCCTGGCACAGGCGCTCGCTTCTCGACCAGAAATACTCCAGGCCATACTTGTCGAGGAGTTCCAGGGCGGCGTGGAGGCCCATAACGACCGCCGCCTCTTTTTCGCTCTTGGGCGCTCCCTTAATCCAGAGCCCCGGAGGTGCCGCCCGGCCGGTCCGTGCTTTTCTGGACAGCAGGATCTCGCAAGGCTCAAACGCCAGCAGCCACCGGTGCGGCGCGAAGATGTAATAGTCCCAATCGATGTCCGTGGGTATCAGCCCACGGTTGCCCACGGCGTTGGTTCCATCCACGGCAACCTGCATCTCCCGGTTCCCGAGAACGTTCCTGAGACGCTCCAGAAGTTCCCGCAGAATCAAGCGCCGGCCCGTGGCGTAGGATACCTCGCTGATCACAATGAAGGGATGCCCGCCCCGGGAACGCACCGCAGCCTCGACCGCCTCGATGATCTTAGCCTCCTGTGCCGGCCAGTCACGCGAGTAGTCCTCTGGTGCAAAAACCAGCGACTCGATAGAGTCCCCCGTCTCGGCTGCGCGCCATTCCAGGAGCTGCCGGAGGCGGGGGCTGGCATAGGGAGAGATGATAATCAGCCGTGGGCGAGGAACCTCTGCCAGCGCCGCGTCGAACGCGCTGCCCGGCTGGGTGAAGAACTCACACATATTCGGAAGAACACCGTTGCGGGCCGGTGCCTCGAGCAGAATTTTTTGGATGAGCTGCTGGCAGGATTCCCACTCGCGGTCCAGCCACTCGACGGCCTTTTTCGGCTCGGACGCCAACCTGCGATACTGGTGGCTAAACTCCTTGGTGCGCGCGCATACAAAGGCGATGCGCGGCGAAGTATGATCCTCGCCGCTGAGGGGGCGCAATTCTGAGGGAAGATCCGCCAGATCGGCGCGCACCATGTACTGCTTCAGCACCGCCGGAGGTTCCCGGCCTACCAAAACACCCAAAATCACCAGCGAAACCGCCGATGAGACCAGCGACACCAGGCTGAGCAGGAACCAACGAAACACGTCCAGTGTGATAACCCTGTAGACTAACGGGCTGAAACCATAGGCGTACATATCGCCCTGGAGCTCGATGCCGGAGAGGTTCCGCATGGCTGAGGCTACAAAGAAGAAGTAGATGAACACCGCGCAGAAGGCGAGGTGGCAGCACAGCACCCGGACCGGCTTCCGGGATACGTCCATGCGCCGTGTCGGCCGGCGATTCACCACATGGATCACCCCCAGGAGCAGCGGCAGGATCACAATCATGAAAAAAGCGAAGATCATGAGGCTGCGCACTGTGGTCACCGTGCCGACATCGCCCGCCTGCTCAGGTCCCCCGGTCGCGCAGCTCAGGTTGGCCAGCGCGTATGTCACCTGGTAGAAACTGCCGGCGTGAATCCAGTAACCCGCCACATCAATGAGCACCAGCAACGATAGGACCAAATCCGCTGTCAGTATGGCCTGCGTGTACCCAAGCCGGAAGTGATTCATGATTAGCCGCAATAGTTCCCTCTGCATGGCAACCTCCGCTACTTCCCCGCCCCAACATCCTGGGTGCGGATGATCTGGACCGGGGCGATTTCGTAGGATCCCGCCACAGCCCGCGGTATCAGGGGCGTAGCGGCCTTGCTGCTGAACACGTAGTAGCTCGACAGGAGATTCTCGCCTTCGCGGAAAGAGTATCCACCGCAAGCGCCCGAGGCTATCGTGGCGCGCAGTTGCTCCAGCACGCAGCCCCGTGTAATCGTCTGAAAGCGTTCGCGGCATTGGGCAATCGCACGGGAGAGGAGCCTGACCGAGTCGTGGCCATACAGCATGCTGATCGGAAGCTTGTCTGGCTCGTTCTCGCGTCTCCACTTTCTGAGACCCTCATCGTTCTGGAGTTCGCCGAAGCAAGCCGTGGTGTCCGCGGGTCCTGTGCGGTAGATCCGAAATGTCTTCCATTCTTCCTCGATCTCGAACCCGTTGCAGGACTCCGGCAAAAGAATGACGGGCCGTTGAACTGCGGCACGACCCTCTAACTTCCGATTCAGAATTCTCAGAATCTCTTGTGCCTGGTCGCGATATCCGGCAAAGAAGACAATGTCGATCGGGTTCGCCCCGCTAATCATCTCTGCCATGCTGGAGTTCTGGTCCCGTTCCTCTGAATGCTCGACCGGTTGAACCTTCCGGGGAAGCAACCGCTTGACCCCCTGGACGAGCCCCTTCGAATACTCGCCGGCGTTGCCCTCCATGCCAGTCAGCAAGTAGACGCGGCTTTTGTCCTGGAGGAGCTGCAGGATTGTGTGGGCGATGGCCGGTGCTTGAGCCTGATCATCGCTCGGTTGCAGCCGGATATAGTTCGGAATGTGGTCCTGGGGAGTGTCGGGGGAACGAGTCCGTCTGGAATAATAGGTTGCGGCGGAAGCTGCAGTGGCTTCGGGCATGATCAAAGGGATTCCCGCCTGCGCATAGATTTCGGCCACCCGCCCGGTGGTTCTGGATGTGGAATGGCCGATTACGGCCAGAACCGCGGGATCCTTCTGAAGTTTCATGGCGAGCTTGGCCGCGTCTTCCGGGTCTCGGCAATCGTTATCCGGGATTAGCTGGAACAGAGCCTTGGGCCGGGCGGAGTTGAGTCGCAGATTAGACCACTCAGTCTCATGCAGATCTTCCGATTCTGGAGTTGTGCAGAGTCTCTCAGGATCTTCTTCACAGGCCCACAAGGCCCCTCTCCAGACGTCCTCACTGCTGGCAGGAATTTTGTCGCGCTTGCCGTCGCGGCAATTCCCGCCGATCTTCCCACCGACAACATAGACTTTGAAGACCTGCTGGTCTTTGCGTTCGACCTTCTCGGTGAGTTGGAGAAGCGTCGGCACCCCCAAAGCGGCGATGATCACGGCAATTCCAAATCTTTTCACGGCGCCCTCCCGGATAAGTCCTGCAAATGCAGAAAAAGGCGCATTTGAGGCCCACTATAAACCTCAATCTTTGGTAGGGTAGAAATTGTGAGACCTGAGCAGTAAAAGTAATTGCCCTCCAATATGGTATTTATGTTTCGTCGCAACAAAATCCATAAAGGAGGGCAATATGGGAGAAACCGCACAAGGAAGGGATATCACGATCGAATTTGAGTGTCAATTCAGAGTGGATTTGCAACACAGCGATTTTTCATCGATTATGAAGGCATTTCTTATGCTATTGCCACAGTTGCTGGAGGATTTTTTCCAGAAAGTGCTTGTCGGCTTCGGCGAGTATGAGATGGCGAATGGCAAAAATTCTCGGCCGCCCCGCAAGTGCGCCACGGTTGGTCAGTTGGAGTCGGCAATGAGCTGCTATCTCGGTCAACAGCAACCAGGCGGAAACCCAGGTCCGTTCAGCGGCCGGGCATGATGTTCGCTTCCCCGCTTGGTGGTGGAGACGGGAGCCGTCACCTGCGCACATCCCATGCCGCGACGCGGCACAGCGCCCGGTGGCACGTCCCAAGCAGCAGGTTAGGCCGCTTTGCGGTAGTAGTACCGCAGCATTGCCCAGTCGCTCCCGGCACGCCACGTCACTGGCCGTGCGGCCCACTTCTTCCCCTGTAGGAATCCATCTTCGGCGTCGCTCACATTTCTCGCAACCTGGAGCATCCACCCTTGGTCGGGATTCGTGGTGCACCCGCCGAAGTGCGCCCGCCGCGTTGCCAGTTTCATGACAAAGAGCAGGTAGTAGGTGACGAGCCCGCTCTTGGTCCAAACCTCAATGGTGGTGAAGTCCACGGAGGCCAGCACATCCCAGTGGGCTTCGAGAAAGGTCTTCCACGTCGACTGGCGCCTCCGATCCCGCGCCGGCTCGATGCCGTAGGCTTTGAGGATGTTGGCGACCGTCGTGTCCGCAATGCGGTGTCCCAGATTCGCCAGCGCCCCCTGAATCCGGTCATAGCCCCAGCTCGGACTTTCCTTCGCCAGCCGCAGGACCAGCTCGACGATCTCCGGCGTAGAAGCGGGACGTCCAGTGGCTTTCCGGTGGCCGCTGTAGTCCCAGTGCCTGGCGACGAATTCGCGATGCCGACGGCAAAGGGACATTGTGTCTTCGGTTTGCCGCAAAGGTCTTGTCAGGCACATCAATGTGCTGGGATGACTGAGCCCTGCAACATTTTTGGCCGATTTGCCAGGAAGGAAATAGTCGGTCACGCAGCTTGGCGCTCGTAGCGGTGGCGCAGGCCTCCGACCTCAGGAAACGCGATCACAGGCTCGAGGATTGGGGCCGCGCCCTTCGTTGTTCAAACCGATTTTTGTTGCCTGTTATTCACCCTTGATATCTAATCGAAAAAGACGACCTATCTAGCGCATCTGATTCTTGGCATTCCTGTAATGGTTAGCGCTTCTCCTCATCCGTGAAAGGAAAGAAAAATGAAAAGATGGGGGTGGTTAGCAATCGTTACCTTTCTTCTCCTTCCGTTCGCTTCCTGTGCAAAAAAGATCGACCGTTCGATCATTCAGAGAATTGATCTGAGACGGGGCATTGGTGTTGTTCTGGGTGACAACCAGGCTGATATCGCCCTTGAGCTGGCGAGGAAGACGGATCTGCTGATTTATGTCCAGCTGGCACGTGAGGACGAAGTAGAGGCGGCGCGCCGTGTCATCGATGCCGAAGGATTCTTCGGTAACCGCATTTGGGTGGAGGAGGGCGACTTCACCGCCATTCACCTGGGCGATAACCTCGCCGATGTCCTGATTGCCGCAGGTGATGCGGCGAGCAAGCTCCCCGAGGCTGAGGCCCTTCGAGTGCTGTGTCCGCGAGGCAAAGCCTTCGTCGGGCGGAGAACCCTGGTTAAGCCGTTGCCTGACGGAATCGACGACTGGAGTCATCCCTACCATGGACCGGATAACAACCCGCAGTCTCGGGACCAGGTCGCCCGAGCGCCTTATCTGACCCAGTTTCTGGCCGAGCCGTACTACGCTCCGCTGCCTCAGGCTGGAGTCGCGTCGGCTGGCCGGGCGTTCAAAGCCTTCGGCAATATCGCTTTCCATGAGCGGGAAGAGCCACTGCTGAATTCGCTGGTTGCCTTCAACGGTTACAACGGCACGATGCTCTGGAGACGAAGGCTGGCCCCCGGCGTAATGATCCACCGCAACACAATGATCGCAACGCCTGACATCCTCTACGTTGGCGACGACAAGTCATGCAAGCGAATCGCCGCCGCCTCGGGTGAGCTCATAGACGAAATCATCCCTCCACTGAACCTTGCGGGCGGGACGTTCTGGAAGTGGATGGCTTTGGAGAACGGTGTTCTTTATGCCCTTCTGGGGGAGCAGGAGCAGAAGGATCCGGTCATACGGCAACGCCGAGAGACGCATGGATGGCCATGGGATCCGCTATCTCAGGGTTTCAATCAGCCTGAAAACCCCTGGGGCTTTGGACAGAATCTGCTGGCTATCAATCCAGTGAGCAAGAAGGTCCTGTGGAATCACCGGGAGGAAGAGAAGATCGACAGCCGGGCGCTCTGTATGAGAAACGGCCGGATCTACATCTACCGCCATGGATCTTATCTGGCTTGTCTCGATGCCCGGACCGGTGAAACCCGCTGGCGCAGGACACCGGAAAGTGCGCCGGATCTTTTCAAGGCGCTGGGTCCAAGCTTGAATCGACAGGACTGGCGCACCAACTGGCGTACGACAGTCTATCTGAAATGCAGCGACAAGGCCTTGTATTTTGCCGGTCCCACAGTCGGTAAGCTGCTGGCTGTGTCCGCCGATGACGGGAAAGTTATTTGGGAGCATCCTTACAGCAATTTCCAATTGGTCTTGCGCGACGACGGGCTTTACGGTATCAGCGGTGAGATTGATAAGCACCCGAGCCTGAGATTCGACCCCCTCACAGGCAAGGTTCTGGCCTCAATAGATACGAAGCGCCGGGCGTGTTCGCGTCCCAACGGGTCTGTGGACGCCATCCTTTATCGTGCGCCCGGTGGGTCGGCGCGCCTGGACATTGCCAGTCAGAAACCCCAGTGGATTTCCCCCATGCGGGCGCAGTGCCACGACGGCGTGACCGTTGCCAACGGATTGCTCTATTGGTGGCCCTCCACATGCGACTGTCAGGAGACTCTCTATGGCATCACCTGCCTCGCATCGGCGGGGGATTTCAAATTCGGCAAAGAAGCCACCCAAGCCGAGCGGCTGCGGCCCGGCTCTGGCGACATCGCCCGTGTGGCGGACCTGTCTGAGTCAAGCGCCGACTGGCCTAGCTTCCGGGCGAACAATATCGGTACGGCCACGACGGAGGCGGCCATTTCCGATGACTGTAAACGTCTCTGGTGGTTCAATCCTGACGCTCCCTTCACGCCGACGGCCCCTGTGACGGTTGGCGGACTGGTGTTTTTCAGCGGATCCGACGGCATTGTCAGGGCCCTTGACTCAAAGAGCGGGGCGGCCAGGTGGAAAGCCTATACGGGAGGATCCGTTCGACACCCGCCCACGGTCTGGAAGGGGCGCGTGTTCGTCGGTTCAGGTGACGGCTGGATATATGCTTTTGAGGCTGCAACGGGCCGTCTGCTCTGGCGGTTCAATGCCGCCCCGGCAAATCGGAAGATTCCCGTGTATGGCTCGCTGATGTCCACCTGGCCTGTGGCCAGCGGGGTGTTGGTCGAGAACGGTGTCCTGTATGCCGCTGCCGGCATCGTCAATTACGATGGTACCCATGTTTATGCGCTCGAGGCAGAAACAGGCAAGATCCGCTGGCAGAACAATACTTCGGGACACCTGGATCCGGAAGCCCGGACCGGGGTGAGTGTGCAAGGGCATATGCTCATTCATGCCGGCAAGCTTTACCTGGCCGGGGGCACATCCGTTTCTCCTGCGGTTTACGATCTCACCGACGGGAAGTGCCTTAACGATCCGGCTCCCCTCAAGCTCGTCGGATCCAATAGCATCCGAGGGCAGGAGCTTTACAAGGTCGGCAATAGAATAGTCGTGAGCGGCAAGCCCATGTATGCACACCCCGAACACCCAGTTTACGACTCCACGGTCAGCAACAAGATGCTGCACACGTCTGCTAACAACCGAGATGTGCTCTGGATCAACAGCAGCAGGATCCTGTGCTTCAAGAACATCGGCACGACAGTGCTCGATCGCTGTGTAGCAGAGCCGCCGGCAGGACCCACCTTCATGATCGGAGGGTGGGGAAGGTTCGATATTTCCGAGAAGCCGTTCTGGGAATTCCCGTGTGAGGGAAGCGTGGCCTTCGCTCGCTCCAAGAATGCCGTCCTGTTCGCGGGAACCAGACCGCAGGGTGTTCCCGGCATCGACGCCGTGGATGTGGAAAAAGGCGGGAGATTCTGGAAGCGGCCGTTGATATTGGAGTCGCCGCCTGTCCCATGGGGAGTAGCCATCGACCGTGATGGCCGCATCATTGCCACCCTTAAGGATGGACATGTCATGTGCTTTGGGCCGACGAATTGAGCTGCATGGGGCAGCATCGCCGCAACCAAAGCTGGCGAAAGACAGTATCGAGTGGGCAGTGAGCAGCGGGCCGCGGTTTGAGGACAACTTGCCTCATGAGGGATCCTTGCTGCGCACTGCCCACTTCAAGCTTATTTTCTCGCTTTTTTCTGGATAAAATTCTTTGCCAGTGAAGCAAGAAATCACAGGTAAGTAGTACGGTATGCCGAGAAGGAATCGTTTGCTTTTGTTGTTTGCGGCGCTGGGCGCGCTGATCAGTTTGCCTGTTCGGATATCCCTGGGCTGCCAATACAACGTGCGAGAAACCGGCTTCGTTGATCTCGGAACCGAGCGCTACTTCCTTTTTTGTTATGTGAGCCGGGACACTCCTCGCGAGGTGGTTACCGCTTTTGAGCAGGCATCAGAAAAAACTCTAGCTGACAGCGGTGTGATTTCACTGATTATCCATGTGGACGGGCCGGAAGACCATCCGGCACTCAAATATCTGGACCGCGCACCTGTTGATTCTTTGCCGCGTTTGGTGCTGGTTTCTCCCGGCGAGCAGTCGCGGGCTATTCCCGTACAAGCACGAGCTGAGGCCTTCCGGCCGGCGATGCCGGCAATTCTGCGCGCGATCGTAGATTCTCCACTCCGCCGGACGATCGTTCACCATCTTGCCAGAACTTACGGCATGGTGCTGCTCATCGAAGGTGTGGACGCGGAGAAGAATGCGATGGCTGCGAAAGCAGCTGCGACGGCAATCAAAACTATTGAGCGGCAAATGAAGTTCATGCCGAAAGCGATCGCGCGGGGACCGCTTTTGGTGACACTGAAGCGCGATTCTTTCTCCCGTGAAGCAATATTACTGTGGAGCCTGGGTCTAGGTGAGGAGGCATTGGGTGAACCCCGTGTGGCCGTGCTTTACGGGAGGGGCCGATGGATCGGTCCTTTGTTGAAAGGGGACCAAATAACAGAGAAAATCCTTAACAATATCCTTTCCGTGGTTGGTGCGGACTGCGAGTGTGGAATCGATCCCCGGCTGATCAGGGGCACGGCGTTGCCTGTCCAATGGGATAAAGATGCGCAGGCAGCGGTCGCGGCAGAACTGGGCTTTGATCCGGAAAACCCGATGGTGATTACCGAGGTAAGCCAGATCATGAAGTCGCGGACCTCACTGTATCCCTGGGCCGTCTCTGCGCCTGAGAAAAAGGCCGCCGCGGTGGATGATTTTCCAATCCCCTATGTGGAAGACAGGGTTCGTCCGAAACCTGTCGATGCTGCTCCTGTCCCGCCGAGCCTGCTGTATGCTATCGCCGGTGCGGCGGGTCTGGTTCTGATAGCAGGCGCAATCATGGCTGTGAGAGCCGCCAGGAAGAAATCATGAGAACCGCGAGTCTTATTCTCAAAGAGATCCGCTACCGCAAGGTGAATTTTGTCCTCAGTGTTGTTGCGGTTCTGGCCGCGGCCGCTTTGTTGGTGGCCTTTGTCACCGCCGGAGAGGCCTACAGACAGGAAACCAGGAAGATCCAGTTGGGCATGGGACAGAACCTGCGCATCATTCCCAAAGAGACTCCGATGGACAAGTTTTGGTCTGTTGGCTTCTCCGAAGACACAATGCCGGAAGACTACGTGCATCGCTTTGCCGCGTTGGAAGGATACGAATATACCCACCTGACCGCAACCTTGCACCGGAAGATCCGCTGGCGCGACAAGGATGTCATTTTGACCGGCATTCTGCCGGAAGTGATGCCGCCTGGAGCAAAACAGCCGCCGATGATTTTCTCCGTAAAGCGCGGCGATGCCTACATCGGATTCGAACTGGCCCGCATGCTTGACACGAAGGCCGGAGACAAAATCGAGATCTTCGGAAAGTTCTTTCATGTTGCGAAATGCCTCTCGCAAACCGGAAGTAGCGATGATATCCGCCTTTACGGCCATCTGCATGACGTGCAGAGCGTTCTTGGTTTAGAAGGCAGGATCAATGAGATAAAAGCCCTGGAATGTCTTTGCATGATCGAGTCGGGAAAGACCGATCTGGACCCCCTCTCGCTGGCCCAGCGGCAGCTGGAAGAGATCCTCCCGGATACGAAAGTGGTGCTTCAGCAAGGCATTGCCGATGTAAGGCAGAAGCAGAGAGCAGCGATGGAAGGATATCTGGCCTGGATCATGCCTGTCGTCATAGTTGCCTGCGGCATCTGGATTGGCCTTCTGGCAATGCTCAACGTCCGGCAGAGACTCGGGGAGATAGGCATTTTGCGTGGGCTGGGCTATGGATCAGGAAAGATCGCCCTGCTGTTTCTGGGAAGATCGGTGATCATCGGCATGGCCGGAGCTCTATTGGGATTTGTCGGGGGGACTGCGCTCGCTTTGTACCTTGGCCCTGGGATCTTCAAGATAACTGCCAAAGCAATAGAGCCGAATTATGTCTGGCTTCTCTGGATGATCGTCATAGCACCCAGCTTTGCTGCTGTCTCGAGCTTCATCCCCACCATCTCGGCTGTAACGTGCGATCCAGCCACTACCCTGGGGAGAGAATAGCGGTGATTGTTCTCAAAGATGTGACCAAAACCTACATGACCGGTGGAAGGGTAGTCACGGCTCTGAACAGCGTAACCCTGCAGATTGAAAGAGGCGAGTTTGTGGTTGTCCACGGTCCCAGCGGGAGCGGAAAAACGACACTCCTCATGACTATTGCGGCCATGCTTCAGCCGACCGGGGGGACTGTCAGCGTTGATGGACACAACCTGCATCGGATGAAGGCTGGAGAAAAGACGGACTTCAGAGCGCGAACCATTGGCTTTGTTTTTCAGATGTTTCATCTGATACCTTATCTGAATGTGGTTGAAAACGTGGCATTGGCTGCTGGAGCGGTTGGAGAGGGTAACGCCGGAGTAAGAGCAAGGGAGTTACTCAGACGATTAGGGATGGAAGAAAGAGCGCTTCACATGCCTTCCGAGTTGAGTATCGGGGAGCGACAGCGGGCTGCTGTAGCCAGAGCAGTTCTGATTCATCCCAAGATCGTCCTGGCTGACGAACCCACAGGAAATCTCGATCCTGAAAACGCTGCTGCCGTTTTTGGCTGTCTGTCCGACTTCCATGGGAAGGGTGGCACGGTAATTACCGCTACACACGAGGCCAAGGCCGAGCTGCTTGCCGACCGGGTCTTCTCCCTCCG
>Ga0315275_10006744_pt1 | contig 11032 bp, 6 predicted proteins | sample YL17G03_0_MG_FD_205557 | JGI IMG/M metagenome (GOLD analysis project Ga0315275, IMG submission 205557) | Sediment microbial communities from Yellowstone Lake, YNP, Wyoming, USA - YL17G03_0 | ecosystem: Environmental > Aquatic > Freshwater > Lake > Sediment | place: USA: Wyoming | collected...
CGCGGACGAAAACCTGAGGCGCGGCTATGGGGATCCCCGCCAGGGCGCGGAGACCTGCTCCATGGTCGAGTTCATGTATTCCAACGAATCTCTCCTCAAGATCACGGGCGAACCGCGCTACGCGGAGCGCTGCGAGGAGATCGCCTTCAATTCGCTTCCCGCTTCGACTCTTCCCGATCTCAAGGGCTTGCATTACCTGACGGCGCCCAACCTCATTTCCTGCGACAGCTCGGACGGACATGATTTCCAGAGCGAGGGCACGCTCCTCTCCTACGATCCTTGGAGCTACCGCTGCTGCCAGCACAACTTCGCCTTCGGCTGGCCCTATTACAGCGAGCATCTCTGGATGGCCACCCAGGACGAAGGCCTGGCGGCGGCGCTCTACGCGCCCTCGCGGGTCACGGCCAAGGTCGGCCCCGGCGTCGAGGTCAGGATCGACGAGGATACAGCCTATCCGTTCGGCGATACGATCGACCTCACGGTCTGGACAACTCAACCCGTCGAGTTTCCGCTCTACATGCGGATTCCCGAATGGTGCGCGTCGGCGAAGGTTTTTCTCAACGGAGAGGCCGTGACGGGCCAGGCGCCGGCGTCGAGCTATGCCTGTCTCAAACGAACATGGAAGAACGGCGACCAGGTCCGTCTCGAACTCCCCCAGAAGATCGAAGTCAAGACCTGGAGCCGGCTGGGGAGCGCGGTCTCCGTCCGCCGCGGCCCTCTCTGGTATTCGCTCAAGATCGGAGAACAGGTCAAACGCTATGGAGGGACGGACGCCTGGCCCGCGGTCGAGATCCTGCCCACGACGCCCTGGAATTACGGCTTGGCCGTGGACCCGGCCGATCCGGCGGCGTCCATCTCGATCTTCGAGAGGAAGACGCCGGCCTATCAGCCGTTCACTGTCGAAGCGGCCCCCATCGTTCTCAAGGCCAAGGCGAAAAGAGTCCCGGAATGGATTGAGGAAAAGCGCATGGTCGGAAAGGTCCCTCCTTCTCCGATGCGGACCGGCGCTTCTTTAGAGGACATCACTCTCATTCCCATGGGATGCGCGAGGCTGCGCATTTCCGTTTTCCCGACCGTTAAATAGAAAAGAGGCATTATGGAAAGAGCGAAAAAGACTTTTCCGCTGTTCCTCCTCGTTCTGCTTACCTTGGGCCCCGGGTCCGGCCTGGGCCAAGAGGAGAGATCGGGCGCCTTGACCTACGGCGCCGAGCTCGACTTCAATTCGAGGTATATCTGGCGCTCCTTCGCCTGGAGCGAGGGAGCGGTCTGGCAGCCGACGGCCTGGATGAGCCGGTCCGGACTGACCTTTTCGGTCTGGGGGAATTTCGTTCTCAACCGCGAACCGAATTACCGCCGGTTCAACGAGGTGGATTTCCGCCTGTCCTACAAGAAGGAATGGGGAGCCTTCACGGTCGAGCCGGCCTTCAACATCTATTCCTACCCGAACCAGGACAAGGCCGAAAATCCGACGACCGGAGAGCTCGAACTTCAGATCACGTATGACCTGGGCCTGGCCGGTTTGAGTCTGGAAACGGCCCACTTTCTGGACCTCTGGGAGAACAAGGGCGGCTACGTCGGCGAGGTCGGGATCCAGCTCGAACGGGAAGCGGGAGCGAACTTGATCCTGAACGCGGCTGTCCGGCTCACTTTCGCCAACGCCAAATTCAACGCCTATTATGTCCCCCTGGACAAAGGGGCGGTCAGCGCCTTCATTCTCGAACTCGGATTGACCTATGCTTTTTCCGGCCCCTTCTATATCCGGCCCCATTTCGAATGGAACAGCCTGCTCGACGGCGATCTGAAGGCCGCGGTGGCCTCGTCCTCATGGGTCTCCAGCGGCAAGTCGTCGCTCCTGAATTTCGGGGTCACCGTCGGAGTCCAATACTAGCCAGGTGTATCCGCAATGAATTCACAATGTTGTCATTCCGGACTTGATCCGGAATCCAGATTGTTTAGTCTGGATTCCCGCCTTTGCGGGAATGACGGTCACGGGATATTGTAAAGCAGTTATTGGGACGCAACAATTGGGCGTTTCGTTGGCGGATCGCTGTTTCGGCTTGAAAAATCCGGAAAAATCCTCATAATAGAAGACTCGCATTTATTTTATCGTAATATGGAGGCCATTTTGAAGAAACGGATCATGGTCGTTCTTATCCTCTTTTTCGGCGTTCTGGGGCTCAGCCTCTCTGTCGCGGCCCAGGAGACGGCCGGCGAGACCAAGAGCGAAGTGCCTGAACTCACCGCTTTCCACGAGATCATCTATCCGATCTGGCATACGGCCTACCCCGAAAAGGACTACGCGGCCCTCCGGAAATTCGTCCCCGAGATCAACAAGCTGGCCGCTCCCATTTACGCGGCCAAGCTTCCCGGCATTCTGCGGGAGAAGGAAGCCAAATGGAAGGAAGGCGTGGCAATCCTGAAGAAGGCGGTGGACGATTACAACATAGCGGCCGCCGGCAAAGACGACCAGGCCCTTTTAAGCGCCGCGGAGGCGCTCCACGCCAAGTATGAAGCCCTGGTCCGCACGCTCGCCCCGGTGCTCAAGGAAATGGACGTATTCCATCAGGCGCTTTATGTCGTTTTTCATACCTACCTTCCGGAGAAGGCCTATGACAAGATCCGCGGCGCCAGCGCGGACCTGGTGACCAAGGCCGAAGCCATCACCAAGGCGACCCTGCCCAAGAGGCTGGAGCCCAAGGCTGAGGCTTTCAAAAAGGCCGCCGCCGACTTGTTGACCGCGGCCAAGACGCTCGACGCGGCCGGCCAGGCCCACGACCATGACGGCATGGAGAAGGGCGTGGACACGGTCCACGCGAAATACCAGGCTCTCCAGACGCTTTTTGAATGAATGAAACCTCCCCGTCCTTCCCGGTCTGATGGGCCGGGAGGGAAGGGGCTATGCGCCCTTGGCCTCTTCGACCAGGATCTGAAGAACTTCCAATTCGTCCGTGTCGCATGTACTCCTGTTGCGTGTTTGCTTCCCCGGTCCCCAGAGGTTTGCTTATCGCGGGTTCCTATGTTATAAAATCGTCATCTTTTTAAGGAGGGCCTTATGAGAAAGACATCAATTTTCAGGATCATAATCCTATCCCTGACTTTCATTCTTGGGGCGGTCCGGCTCCAGGCCATCGACATCAACGACACGAAGATGCTGACCCAGCCGGCCATCGGCAAGACACACATCGCTTTTGTTTATGCCAATGACCTCTGGGCGGCCGATCTGGACGGCAAGAACGTCCGCCGCCTGACGTCCGACCTTGGGGTGGAGGGTTATCCGGCCTTTTCGCCGGATGGGAGTCTGCTCGCCTTCAGCGCCCAGTATGACGGGAACATGGACGTTTACACCGTCCCCGTCCTGGGCGGAATTCCCAAGCGCCTGACCTGGCATCCGAGCCCGGATCTCGTCCAGGGCTTCACCCCGGACGGCAAGGCTGTGTTTTTCGCCTCGAGCCGGGCCAGTTACACGGGCGCCTACGGCAAGCTCTTCACGGTCCCGCTGGAAGGCGGTTTTCCCGAGGAACTCAAGGTCCCCAACGCGGCCCGGGCGGTGTATTCGCCGGACGGGACGCGATTGGCCTATAACCCTCTGCCGGACGCGTTCACCCAGTGGAAAAACTACCGGGGGGGCCGCAACTCCGTCATCTGGATCCTGAGGCTGAGCGACTTGTCCCTCGAAAAAGTCCCCCAGCCCGAGGGGCGGGCCAACGATCCCGGGCCGATGTGGATCGGGGACAAGGTTTATTTCCGCTCGGATCGGAACGGCGAGTTCAATCTCTTCTCTTATGATCCGAAGACCAAAGAGGTCAAACAACTGACGAACCACACCGACTATCCCATCCTCAACGCCGCCGCCGGCGGAGGAAAGATCATCTATGAGCAGGCCGCGCAGCTTTATGTTTTCGATCCGCAGACCGCCAAGAGCACTCGATTAAAGATCGGCGTTTCAGCCGACCTCGGCGAACTACGCGAGCGCTTCGTCCGGGGCGCGCGGTGGGTGAGGGGCGCGGATCTCTCGCCGTCGGGAGCGCGGGCGGTGTTCGAGTTCCGAGGCGAGATCGTGACCGTGCCCGCGGAGAAGGGCGACCCCCGCAACATCACCAACGCGCCGGCTTCGCACGAGCGGTACCCGGTCTGGTCGCCGGACGGCCGATCCATCGCTTATTTCTCGGACGCCTCGGGCGAATACCAGCTCCGTATCCGCCCCCAGGACGGCAAGGGCGAGGCCAAGACCTTCAAGCTCGCCGGAAGCGGGTTCTTAGATTCGCCGGTCTGGTCGCCGGACGGCCTGAAGATCTCCTTCGGCGACAATTCCCGCACGATCTATTGGCTGGACTTGAAAACCGGGATCCAGAAGAAGATCGCCGTCGACTTTCAGCTCGGCGGGCGAGGCGGCAATCCGACCGCCTGGTCGCCGGATTCCAAATGGATCGCTTACACCCTGAACTCCGCGACCTACATCCAGCGGGTTTGCGCCTATTCGCTCGAGCAGGACCGGGCCTTCCCGATCACGGACGGCCTGAGCGAGGTGAGCGATCCGGTTTTCGACGCGTCGGGAAAGTACCTTTATTTCTTCTCCTCGACGGACGCCGGTCCGGTGAAGCAGTGGTTCGACATGTCGAACGCCGATATGCGGCTGACGAGCTCGATCTACGTCGCGGCCCTGACCAAGGACGCGCCGAACCCGCTGGCCAAGGAGAGCGACGAGGAAAAAGGGACGCCCGATAAGCCCGCGTCCGATAAAGCCTCCCCGGCCAAAACCGAGGCCAAGTCCGTCCCGGCCGCCGTGCTCAAGGAGGAGAAAACCGCGGCCGCGCCGGCGAAGGCCGCCGAGACGTTCAAGATCGATTTCGACGGCCTCGACCACCGGATCCTGGCTTTGCCCGTTCCGGCGGGAAGCTATCGAAGCCTGGCCGCCGGCGAGGCGGGGCAGCTCTTCTACCTCGAGAATCCGGCCGTCTCCGGCCCCGGCGGGCCGGGAGCGTCGCTCCACAAGTTCGATTTTAAGACGCGGAAAGACGAGGTCGTCCTCAGCGGAGTCTCCGGATACGAAATCTCCGTCGACAAAAAGAAGATCCTCCATGTGTCCGGCGGCGGATATTTCATCACAGCTTTGTCGCCGAAACCCCAGCCGGGCCAAGGTCGTTTGAACATCGAGGCCATCGAAGTCATGATCCAGCCGGCCGCCGAATGGAAGCAGATCTTCGACGAGGCCTGGCGCATCAACCGCGATTATTTCTACGCGACGAATATGCACGGCGCCGATTGGCCGGCGATGAAGGCCAAATACCAGGTCTTTCTGCCCCACGCCGCCTGCCGCGGCGACCTGAACCGGATCATCCAGTGGATGTGTTCTGAGCTCGGCGTCGGCCATCACCGGGTCGGCGGAGGAGACTCTCCGTACGAAGTCAGGAGCGTTCCGGGCGGTCTCTTGGGGGCCGATTATGCCGTCGAAAACGGCCGGTACCGGTTCAAAAAAGTGTTCGGCGGATTGAACTGGAATCCCGAGCTGCGCGCGCCGCTGACCGAGCCCGGCGTGGACGTGAAGAGCGAAGAGTATCTTTTAGCCGTGAACGGAAAGGACCTCCGGCCGCCGGCTAACCTGTACGCCTGGTTCGAGAACACGGCCGGCAAGATCGTCGAGATCATGGTCGGCCCGAACCCCGACGGGACGGGTTCGCGGACGGTCGCGGTCGTTCCGATCGCCAACGAATCCGCCCTCCGCAACCGCGACTGGGTCGAGGGCAACCTCAAGAAGGTCGAACAAGCCACGGGCGGCCGCGTGGCCTACGTCTACGTCCCCAATACGACCACGCTCGGCCACACCTATTTCAAGCGGTATTACTACCCGCAGGCCGACAAAGAGGCCATCATCGTCGATGAGCGGTTCAACGGCGGCGGTCTGGTCGCCGATTATTACATCGACCATCTGCGCCAGCCGCTCGTCAGCTATTGGAACACGCGCTACGGGGCCGACTTCAAGGCGCCCAGCGCTTCGATCCAGGGACCGAAAGTCCTCATCGCAGACGAAATGGCCGGTTCCGGCGGCGATCTCTTTCCCTGGATGTGGCGAAAGTTCAAACTCGGCCCCATCGTCGGCAAGAGGACGTGGGGAGGGCTGGTCGGCACCCTCGGCTTCCCGATTCTGATGGACGGCGGCTCCGTCTCCGCCCCCAATCTGGCCATCTGGACCGAGGATGGGTGGGTGGTGGAGAACGTCGGCGTTCCGCCGGATGTCGAAGTCGATCAGACTCCGGCCGAGGTCATCGCCGGACGCGATCCGCAGCTCGAGAAAGCGATCCAGATCGTCCTGGACGAGCTCAAGAAGAATCCTCCGAAGAAGCTCCCTCGGCCGGCCTACCCGATCCGGGTCCGGCGCTAACAGGCATCCTCCCTGATGGGGACACGTCGCGGACGTGTCCCCATTTTTTTTAAGAGCGGCGGACGCCGGTCTTATGAATGTCTTGAACTCTCCGAACGATCCAGCTATGATTTCCGTCCATTGCCGGAGCGTTATAAAGGAATTCGTCATGCGCGAGAAGAAAAGATCGATCGGGCTCATCATCCCTCTCCTGGTCACGCTATCGCTCTCGTCGTCCGCCTTGGCCGCGGAAGACAAAATAACGAAACCGGAAGGCCTCCAGGAAAAGGCGCTCAAAGTTTTTCTCGACGGAAACCGTCTTCCCTGGAACTTGATCAAGTCGGAGATCACTTTCATCAATTATGTCCGTGATCGCAAAGACGCCGACGTCCACATTCTGGTCACGACCCGCGGCACGGGCAGCGGAGGGAGCGAATACAACCTGGCCTTCATGGGCCTGAACGATTACGACGACCTGAACTATACGCTGAAGTACTTCTCCAATCGGACGGATGTGGCCGACGAGGTCTGGAACGGATTCATCGACTTCCTGAAAAAAGGGCTGGCGCCTTTCGTCGCCCGGACGCCGCTTGCCGACAAGGTCCGCGTGGTCTATGCCGCGGACCAAGAGACCAAGCCGCTCCAGGACGCCGTCAAAGACGGCTGGAACTACTGGATCTTCAGCCTGAACGCCGGCGGTTCGGCCAACGGGGTCAAGACGCGCACCTCGGGGAGATTCGAGGCCAACATCTCGGCCAACCGGGTGACCCCCGACTGGAAAATCCGTCTCGGGACGAACACGGTGCTCGATTCGAGCCGCTACTATCTCGAGAACGAGACGATCGAAAGTTCCTCCGAGCGCGAAAGCTTCAACGGCCTGGTCATCAAGAGCCTCACGGCTCATTGGTCGGCCGGGATCTGGCTGTCCCTGAACTCGGCCACGTTCAACAACATCAAATTCTCGTACAGCCCCTCCCTGGCCGTGGAATACAGCGTCTTCCCTTACCAGCAATCGACCCGCCGCAAGCTCTACCTTCAATATCGACTGAGCTTCAATGGCTATCGGTACAACGAAGAGACGATCTACGACAAGATGTCGGAAAACCTGTTCCGGCAGAGCCTGGCCCTTTATCTCGAGCTCATGCAGCCTTGGGGTAACGCCTCGGCCTCGATCCGCGGCTCGCATGTCCTCCATGACTTAGCCGTCAATCGTTTAGAAGTCAATGCCTCCCTCTCGCTCCGCCTTTTCAAGGGATTGTCTTTCTGGGTGTCGGGGGGATATGCGGCCATTCATGACCAGATCTCCCTGCCGAAGGCGGGCGCGACATTCGACCAGATCCTCCTTGTCCGGAAGGACCAGGCGACGACGTATTCCTACGGTTTCAATGTCGGGCTGAGCTTCACCTTCGGTTCGATGTTCAGCAACGTGGTGAATCCCCGCTTCGAATAGAGGCCGGGGACTATTTGGACGCGGCCGCGTCCTTGAGCTTCTCGTATAGAAAAGCAGCCCGGATGTAGGCGCCGGCCGCGTTCTCCAGGTCCTTTTTGGCCAGGAAGGCCGTGGCCTGGTTCTCGATTTCAGAGGCGTATTCGGCAAGCCAGGAATCGGCCGAGGCCGCGCCCGCCTGTTCGACCTCTTTTTTCATCGCGGCCAGGAGCTGCTGCATCTTGGCCACTCCGTCCTTATCGCCCGCGCTCTGGGGGCAAAGAGCATAGACCTTTTCCAGGATCCGGTAGAGGGCCTTCGATCCGGAGTAGTCGTTCTTGGCGAAGGCGTCGTCGGCGTTCGTCTCTTCATAACGGGCCAGGCGGAAGAGAAGATTCGCGTCCATGTCGGCATTCCGCAGGGTCTGTGTTTTGGCCGAGGTCATGCCGTCCTTGGCCTTCTGAGCGGCCTGTCGTTCGGCCACGAGGGCCAGGAGCTTGTTCATCTCGCTCTGGACCTCGGGGGCGGGCTGTTTATCCGTTGCGGCCCGGCCCGACTCGGCGGCAGTCTGTTTTTTTCGTTCGTTGATCTTCCGGGTCATGTCGTTGTAGGCGTCCACGTAGGGCCCTTTTTCCGGAAGCATGACTTTGAATTTATCGGCGAGTCTTTCGAGCTCCTTGACGTCCTGCGGATTCTTGGAAGCGATGAGCTTGCCGATCTCGCCGCCGACCTTGAGCCACGTCTCGGTCGTGCCGCCTCCTCGATGAGGCTGGTCTTGAGCATTTCCCTGGGCCGGGACCGGCGGGGGTTGGGGCTGGCCGGTTCTGAGACTGGAACGCGAATCATAGAACTTCTTTGCCGCGGGTTCTCCGCTCTTCTTCGTCAGGACGAAGACGAGAACGGCAACGCCGACGAGAAGGATCAGGGCGGGAACGAACAATTTCCGCACCTGAAATTTGACGGTGATCTCTCGGGAGCCCCGGGAGTCCTGCCTGGAGATTTCCTTCAGCGAGGAAGGCAGATCCTCTTCGATGCGGGTCAGGTTTTGGAACAACTCATCCGCGTTCTGGTAGCGTTTCTGGCGGTCCTTGGCCAGGCATTTGAGGATGAGGCGGGAGAATGATTCCGGGACGAGGGGATTGCTCTCCCGGGAATCCCTGGGAAGCTCGCTTTTGTGTTTGATGGCGATGCTGATAGGGGTTTGGCCTTCGAAGGGGGCTCGGCCCGTGACCATTTCGTGCATGATCACTCCCAGCGAATAAATGTCCGAGCGGGCATCGACCTCCTTGAGGTCGACCTGCTCGGGCGACATGTATTCGGGGGTTCCTAGCATGACGCCGGAACCCGTGACTCCGTCCGCCTCCAGAAAACGGGCCAGGCCGAAATCCATGACCCGGACGTTGCCCTCGCGATCGATCATGATGTTCTGGGGCTTCAGATCGCGGTGGATGACGCCCAAGCGGTGGGCTTCGATGAGACCCTCGCAGACCTGCTTGGCGATGCTGATGGCCTTCGGCGTGGTGATGGTCCCGGCGCGGCGGATGAAATTCTTGAGGTCCTCGCCCTCGACGAATTCCATCGTGATGAAATGGGCCATTCCGAATTCCCCCAGGTCATAAAGGCGGCAGACGTGGCGGTGGGAGATCTTTCGGGCGAACTTGAGCTCGTTCTTGAACCGTTCGACGGCCTTCTCATTGAAGCCGATCTCGGGCTTGATGAGCTTGAGGGCGATGACTTCCTGGATCTTCTGGTCATAGACTTTGTAGACCTTGCCCATGCCGCCCTTGCCCAATTCTTCGATCACTTCGTAGCGGCCGGCGAAGAGCGATCCGCGAGACAGATTTTCGAAGGGCGTGACCATCGTCTTGGTCAAAGAGGGGGTGGGATTCGAGATATCGGAGGGCAGGGGAGTGGCGCACTTATGACAGAAGCGGCTGTCGGGCAGATTGTCGGTCTGGCAGGAGGGACATTTCATCTTTTATTCCCCCGATGAACTTAGCATGAGCCTCGATTTCTGTCAAATGGGCCGAGGCGGGAGGAGCGGCTTTGGGCGATTTTTGATATAATAAAGCGATCGCCGAGGAGCATTGAACATGAAACCGATCCTTGTCATCCTGGCCGCCGGCATCGGCAACCGCTACGGCGGGCTGAAACAGATGGACCAGGTCGGGCCGTCCGGCGAGACCATCGTCGATTACGCGATCTATGACGCGATCCGGGCGGGATTCGGGAAGGTCGTCTTCGTCATCCGGAAGAGCATCGAGAAGGAATTCCATGAGGTCTTTCTGACCCCTTTGCGGTCAAAACTGGATATCGACTACATCTTTCAGGAACTCGAAAATATCCCCGCGGGGCTGTCCTTCCCGGCCGGCCGGATCAAGCCATGGGGGACGAGCCATGCCGTGCTCGTCTCTGAACCTAAAGTCGACGGCCCTTTCGCCGCCATCAACGCCGATGATTTCTACGGGGCGCAGGCCTACGCGGTCATGGCCGATTTCCTGCGAAATGTAAAAGCGGATGAGGCGTCGTTTTCACTGGTCGGCTATCAGCTTGGAACGGCGCTCTCCGAGCACGGCACGGTGGCCAGAGGCGTCTGCGAAGTGGCCGAAAAGGGCCTCTTAAGGACTATCGTCGAGCGGACGTGCATCGAAAAAACGGCGGACGGCGCCCGATTCCTGAATGAATCGGGCCAGGAGGTTCGGCTCACCGGTCGGGAAACGGTCTCCATGAATTTCTGGGGTTTCACACCGGCCTTCTTCAAATTCGCTCGAGCGGAGTTCGAAACGTTCGTTCGGGAAAAAGAGCACGACCTGAAAGCCGAGCTATTTATCCCGCTGGTTGTCAACAAGCTGGTCAAGAACGGACAGGCTTCGGTCTTGGTCCTTCCCAGCGCAGACAAATGGTTTGGCGTGACGTATCGGGAAGACAAGCCGAGAGTCATGGCCGAAATCGCCCGTCTTGTCGCGGCCGGCAAATATCCGACGCCTCTCTGGGGCTGAACGCCGAGAGCTCTCTATTTTTTTATAAGAAGAAGTAAATATATTACTTATTTTTTACGCGTTTTCTCTTTCTTTGCAGCCAAGGGGTTTGACCCGTATTCGTTTGGCCCATCGGATCCCGGACTGAACAAAAGAAGAATGGCCAGATAGATGTTATAAAGGGGGATCAAGAGCAGCCAATAGTGCGTTCCAGGCCTATTAAGATCATGCAGACGTTTGACCACCGGAAAGGCAGAGATCACGGCTATA
>Ga0315275_10006745_pt1 | contig 11032 bp, 6 predicted proteins | sample YL17G03_0_MG_FD_205557 | JGI IMG/M metagenome (GOLD analysis project Ga0315275, IMG submission 205557) | Sediment microbial communities from Yellowstone Lake, YNP, Wyoming, USA - YL17G03_0 | ecosystem: Environmental > Aquatic > Freshwater > Lake > Sediment | place: USA: Wyoming | collected...
TCCTCATCGGCTCGTAGTAGACGGAGATGAAACCGGTCACGGCCTCCGCGAGGACGAACGGCAGCGCGAGCAATGCCCATGACACCAGGAACTTCCTCCACGGGACCTTGCCCCAGCGCAGCGTCCTCTTCCTCGCCGACAATGCCGCGGCCCCGATAAGCAACAGCGAGAACAGGAACGCGATCGTCGGCTTGTAGTTGAACCTCACGACGACCGGCGCCACATCCCCCTGAACCACCTGCACAATCCTCTCCTGCTGCCCGGTGTTGCCGAGGTTGTCGGCGGACATGTAGACGACCCTGTGCGTACCGACCTGTAGGGTGAAGGTGCCGCTGTAGGGGCCAATCGATCCGCTGTCGATGCTGATCCAGAGAAGCCTCACCCCGCTCCCCTCGCCATCGTCAGCGGCCAACGTGAAGGTGGTGTCGGCAGCGATTAGCGAGTCCTCAGGATCCAGCGTCATCGCAGGCGCCGTGTCGTCAACGATTACGGTCATGTTGGCGACTGCCTCCGAGTTGCCCAGCAGGTCAGTGGACCGGAATTCGACATACCTGACGCCGTCTGGTCCCTCCAGCATGAACTGAGAATCGAAGGGCGACCACTGTGACCACGCGCCGTCCCAGACCCGGAACGATGTCCCTTCCAGTCCCACGGGCATCGCACCGCCATCCTCGGCCTCCAGGGACAGCGGCGTTCGCGAGGTGACGAAACACCTTTCCGGGGCATACTTCGGATCGCCGATGAGCAGGGTCGTCCCGGGAGGGGTATTGTCGACAACGATGACGGCGGATTCCATCGCCTCCCTGTTTCCCGCGCGGTCCGCGGAATACCAGTCGACGCCGTGCGCGCCATCCCCATGCAGGAAGAAGCGCCCCTCCGCCGTGTAGTTCACCCAGCCCCCGTTGTCCACCCGATAATCCGTGAACAGTATGCCCGTTCCTCCTCGGTCCTCAACAGAGAGGTCAATGGGGGTCGAGGAGGTGACGTAGGAGCGTGCGGCTTCATGGTGCGGGTCGCCGACAACGAGCGACGTGATTGGGGCCGGCACGACCTCGATCGTCCACGTGTATTCGTTGTTGGACTCGTCCCACTCTGCGACCTCATCGAAATAGTCCGCGCGCGCCCTGACGCTGTAGGATCCGGGAACGGATGGAGCCGTCCATGTGGCGTAGAGCCGAGCGGACGTCCCGGATTCGGGTAGAGGCGGCAGCGCGAACAGTGCGAAAGGCGGGCCCGTGAGATTCCCGATCGCGAGCGTGGAGCTCGCCGAGGCAGATGCGTTCCCTTCATTCGCCACTAGGATCGATAGCGTCACGGTGGCGGACAGAGCCGCCTTCATATGCGAATCGGGTTCAGGCAGGTATGGGACATAGTCCGGCATCGTCGGCGGCAGCGGCAGCACATCCACGTTCACGCATGCGATGTTGTTCAACTCGCTTTCCTCGACGACGAAATCACCGGGGTCGGCGAAGACGCATATCGTATGTGGCCCGGCGCCGAGCGCGGTCCAAAGGATGGAGACGTCCTGCGTGAGTCCCGGGTCCATTTGGTTCAGCGGCTGGCTCGGGCCAATCTGCGGCGCGGGGGGCAGGCCATCGTGGAACGTGACCGTCGTCTGTCCCGACGGTGCCTGGCCCGTGTTGTGAATCGTTGCGGTGACGGACACGACATCGCCCTCGGCGAACGGAGAAGGCGATGATAGCACGATGTCCGAAGAAGACACGCTCAGATCAGGGTAGATGGGAGCGCCGATGACGTCGACGAGCGTTATTGGGAACGGCACGTTCACGCGCAGGTCGTCGTGGCGCAGGTATGTGACCTTGCTCTGCGGATAATAAATGGCCCTCTCCCCGTACCCCTCAAGGTCGGACGTGATCCTGAAAGTGGCGGTCCAAATCTGCGCGACCTTCAGCTGAGAAATATTCCATTGCAGATTCGTCATCCCCAAGTACGAGCCGACGTACGCGGGCGGAGGGAGTGCACTCCCGGTTATGTAATTTATGTAGTCCGGAAGGAAGATGTTGATCATCGGGATATCGTCGGTCACGTCGTTGTCATATCCCGCGATCGCCTTGGTGACATTCCCTATCATCTGGTAGATCTGATCAAGGTCCTGCGCGGTGTTGGCCTTCAGGTAGATTGCGCCGGTCGCATCCGCAATCGCCTGCAGCAGGACCTCGTCAGCGAAATCCCCGAGCCCGATGGTGAAGATCTTGATATTGTTCGACGCAGCGCGCTGCGCCTCGCCGAGTATCATTGTGCTAGAGTGGCCTGTCGTGTCGACTCCGTCCGTCAGCAGGATCTGTATCCATAGATGATCGTCATCTCCGTATGTGATGAGCTCGTCCGTCGAGATGCGGATCGCGTCGTAGATGTCCGTGCTCCCAGAGGCGGTGATCGTGCCGATGTTCGACTTCACCCGCCCATAATCCGAGCTCAGATGGTCGCCATTGACGAGCTCTGCAACGTCATAGAAGCGCACAACGGCGGCCCTGTCCGGTACGTTCATGAGGTCAACATAATGCTTCGCCGCCTCCAATCTCAGGTTGCTCGGATCGCTGCTGGTCATGCTCCCGGAGCTGTCCATCACCATGATGGTGTCTTGAGAGTGGCCGCCGAAGATCGGCGTCCCCATCCCTGACACCTTCAGCTGTATCACGGATTCCTTGGGCTGGCAGGCAGGAGGGGCGCTGGTGACCCAGATGGTGGACGGGATTGCGGTGGCTGTGGGCGATTCATAGGGGTAGAGGATGGTCTTCAGAGTGGCCATCGACCTCGCCATCTGATCCGATGCGATCGAGACCAAGACAGTCGTAGTTTCAGATGCGTTCCCGGGGCTGGTCAAAGGGACATTGACGGCGACGAGGAATACGCCTGAGCCCCCCGGGGCGAGGAGCCCGAGGTCCGGCGTGTTGTCAGGGTCGCCAGGAGAATCGGACAGGGGCGTGACCCCGTCGCTCTTCAGCAGGTACGCCACCCAACTCTCCCCGCTCGAGAACGCCTCGACATTCACGTAGGCGTCGGCGAGTTCCTTGTTCTTCGCGTACAGCGCGTAGTAGACGCGGTCGCCCGGGTTCGCGTAGCTGACCTGGTCGGGGCCGACGGAGACGAGTGGCAGCGTCGGATTGCGGTCGAACATCCATCCCGCGGCGATCGAGGTAGCGTCGTCGTAGCCGCTTGAGCTCCCCGAGCCGGCAGGCACCCGCGCCATGCTCGTTCCCAGCGGGTGAGACGAGCTCCATCCGACCATGTCCATGAGAGCGCCTGAGGGATCGTAGAGATAGAGATTGTCTCCCGCAGCGTCCATCAGGCTGAAGAGCGCGGGGGCGTCCGAGGGGCGGAACGCGAACTCCCTGTCCGTGTCGGTGAGGAGGACCGGCGGGAGCGTGTAGGCCGCGTCACCTGCGACGATATATCCGCCGACATCCATCGTCCGCATGCCGTTGAGATGCACCTCGATGAACCTGTCTGCCGGGTTCGCCGCGTTGAAGAACACCTCGTTGAGCACGAGTTCGGTGCCCGGGTTCGGAGGGCGCGCGCTGTTCATCGAACCGAATGTGGGGCTCTGCGCTCTGGTCCACGCCTGACGGTACGACGCCCCGATCATGACCCGGGCGACCGATTCGCCCTCGATCGGGTCAGGTGCGGGGCCGAGCTGGCCGTAGGCCACCCTGTCGGCCTCGGTCCCTGTCGAATCCAGGAGCCTGACGATGCCCCCCTCGTCACCCAGCGTGATGTCGCGCGGGATTGTACAAGAAAGGGAATCGCCAATCGTCCAGTATGTGTTCGGCCCGACCACGCCGAGGGGCGACAGCGGAATCTGCATCCCGTCGACTTCCAGAATCCATCCTGTCAGATCCACATTGTCCTTGACCGCGTTGTAGATCTCGATTTCCTCCATGCCGTCAGGGCCGTCCCTGATCTCGGTAATCATCACATCGGTGAGGTCGAAAGCGGAGAAGTACACGTTGTACGTCAAGATGTCCCTGTTGTCGGACCAGACCGCATAGACACCGTCCTGATCCTTGACGGCAGAGGATGCCGACTGGAACGTCGCGTCATCCGTCATGACGCTGTTCTCGTCCGTGTCGTCCACTCTAACATCGTTGTCAGGCACGCCGTCCCCCCATGTCGCACCGTCGTTCGCAGACCATGACGCGAAGACGTCGTAATCCCCGTGCCGGTTGTCCGACCAGACCGCGTACAGCGGGCCCGAGGAGGCGAGGATCGTCACGCTGTGGGCGTCGTATGTCAGCGAGGACGAGGCATCGCTGACCTTCACCGGGGCTGACCAAGTCTGTCCCCTGTCCTTCGAGTGCGAGTACGCCACCGAGGAGATCCCCATGTCGTCCTTCGCCACCCAGGCGGCATGGATCTCGCCATTGTCGTCCACAGCCACGGAGACCCACGAGGCGTCCTGCATCCCGGATCCGAACGCGATTATCGAATGCTTGTTCCATGTGAAGCCTTTGTCAATCGACACAGAAAGCCAAAGGCCGTTGGTCAACGCGGTGCTCTCCTCCCAACCCACGCAAACGAGTCCGCCGTTCGCCGCGATGCTCTGATACCCCTGGAAGCTGACGGAAGGCTGGAGGACCGAGCCGATCGACCAAGTGATGCCGCCGTCAAAGGACATCGCGTCGGAGATGGAATAGCTGCCGACGTTCCCCGCCATGTATGCCACGTACAGAGTCCCGTCGCTGTCCACCGCGATTCGCGGAAGCATCCCGGGAGAACCGGGAGGCCCAACATCCACGGTGCGCATGTTGACCCATGTCACCCCGCCATCGAGGGACTCGATGAATTGGAATTCGATGTTCGTCGCCTCCCCTCGCTGCCATACGACGTAGATGTTGCCGTCGTGCACCCCTCCAGTGGCGTCAACTGCGATGGAGGGTGCGACGTTCGCTGACCCGGGAGACTGATCTATCCTCATTTCGCGTGTCCACGTCGCGCCGCCATCAAGGGACTTAGCATAGAATACGCCCTTTTCACCGACAATGAGGGTATCGGTCCAGACAGCATGGAGGGTGCCTGCGGCATCCACCGCTATCGTCGGGCCGCCGACCATCGAGGCCTCCACCGCCTGCCCGGCGGCATCGACCCTAACGTTCGGCCTGCTGAACACCGGTTGCGCGGCCCCGCCATTACGCGACAGCCCTGGCCAGAGCGCCAGGACCGACGAGAAAACAACTACCGCGATTGCTAGTCCACGAAGATTTCGCGACCTGCCTCGAAGCGCCAGCGCTTCCATGCTCCGCTCCTCCTTCGTAGATTCCCCTATCAACAGAGGGGTGTCGCACCGGAGGCTCACATCCGATGCCCGCGTCTGCGACAACTCAGGCCCTTGTTTGATATAAATAAGTAGCGAAGGCATCAATGCAATCGTCGCCCAGCAACAAAGGGTAAAGAGGCCGGGCCGATACCGCCATCGTGTTCGAGCTCAGGGACAGAGATGGCCTCGCCCGTCTCGGGACGATTGAGACCAGAAGAGGCAAGGTCACAACTCCAAACCTCGCGCCTGTCCTGCACCCCATCGCCCAGGATATCACCGCCAAAGAGATGAGGGACAGGTTCGGCGCGGAGATCGTCATGACGAACGCCTACACGATCTGGCGGTCTGAGTCGAGGCAGCGGGCGCTCGAGCAGGGTCTGCACCGCCTCATCGACTTCGAGGGGGCCGTCATGACCGATTCAGGCGCCTTCCAGTCACATGTCTATGGCGGGGCGGACGTGACGAACCAGGAGATAGTGACGTTCCAGCGGGACATCGGTTCAGACTTCGGCGCGGTTCTCGACATCTTCTCGGAGCCCGAGCACAACCGTTACCGCGTCGAGGCCGACATGGTAGAGACGCTTGCCCGGGCTCGGGAGGCGGCGGGTCTCCGGGGGGAGATGAACCTCATCGGGGCGGTCCAAGGCGGGGTCTTCGCCGACCTGAGGGAGAAATGCGCCCGCGAGCTTTCGCACATCGATGTCGCGATCCATGCTATCGGCGGCGTGGTGCCCCTGATGGAGTCCTACAGATTCCGCGACCTGGTGAGAATCATCATCGCAGCGAAGCGCGGGCTCGGACCGGAAAGGCCCGTGCACCTCTTCGGAGCCGGACACCCGATGATCTTCGCTCTCGCGGTACTACTCGGCTGCGACCTGTTCGATTCGTCTTCCTATGACAAGTACGCGAGGGCGGGGAGGATGATGTTCGCCGATGGCACCCGCCACCTGGAGGAGATGGAGGCGCTGCCTTGCGACTGCCCCACCTGCTCAAATCATAGCGTCGAGGATTTCCGCCAGGACGTCAAGTTGCTCGCCCGCCACAATCTTTTCGCGAGCTTCTGCGAGTTGAAGACCGTCCGCAACGCGATCAAGACCGGGGAGCTCTGGGAGCTGGTGGAGAGAAGATGCAGGAGCCATCCGACTCTCCTCGATGCTCTGCGGGAGCTGAGGCTCCACGTCGATTTCCTCCAGGAATTCGAACCCGCCAGCCGGCCGAGCGCGTTCCTGTACGTCGGACCGGAATCAATCCACCGCCCCGGCCTCCAGAGGCTCAGGAAGCTGCTGCAGACGCGTTATTCACCGCCATGCAGGGGCACACTTGTGATATTCCCAGAGGGTCCGAAGCCGTATGCTCGCCGGCGGGAGTGGGAGATCGAGGCGATCAGCCGCCGCTGCGGCGCGCAAATGATCGTCAAGTCTGCCCTGGGGCCCGTCCCGATCGAGCTCGACGAGCTCTATCCCTTCTCCCAGTCGATTGTGCCAGAGGAGCTAGACATCGAGGCTCTCGAAGCATCCGAGGTCTTCACGCAGCAGTTCATCAGGGCTCACGGATACGCGCAAGGTTTCACATGGTCGGGGCCGGACACGTTGGGTGAGCTCCCGAAGGCAGGCGATGGCGGGAAACCGGACTGGGACATGATGCGCGTCAGGGCCGTTGCGGATGTCCAGTTCGGGCGGGGTTCTGCCGATGCGCTCCTTGGCGGGAAGATCGAGTTCATCAAATCCCCGAACACCGACCGAATCAGGAACGTGATCCGCGACGGGAAGCACATCCTCTCCATGAGGGCGCACGACGGCTTATTCTCCCTGAAGGTGGACGGCGGCGAATTGCTGCATCGAGCGTTCCCCGCACCCGCGCTGCGCGTCGTCGTCGAGACGGAAACGGCGGAGTTCAACCGCCAGGGCAAGAGCGTGTTCGCGAAGTTCGTCCTCGACTGTGACTCTGAACTCAGACCGGGCGATGAGTGCTTAGTGGTCGACCAGAAGGACGAACTCGCGGCGGTGGGCAGGCTCTTCATGACCCGCGGCGAGATGCTCGCCTTCGAGAAGGGTGTGGCGGTTAGTGTGCGCGAGGGCGTTCCCCCGCCGCCTTGATTGTCTTCTCGGCGATTGATACGCACGCGAGGTAGTCCTCGATCGTCTGGACGAGGCTTAGGATGTTCTCGGAAGAAATCTCGGAGATTATCGAACTCCCTTCTCTCCTGGCGACGACAAAGCCCTCGTTGTCGACCGCGACGGCCTTCAGAACGTACTCGGCCTCTCGCTCGTCAGCGTAGTTGAGTTCGAGACGGCAGCGCACTTCCACGGTCTGGCGGAATGCGTGCGAAATCATTAAGGTGCGCGTCCACGCTCCGCCCGCAAAGGCGGCGAGAGCTATGGAACTGGACAAGGCAATCACTGAAAGGCGGAGCATCAGGTCTTACACGTCGAAGGAAGTCCCTCAGAAACTGATCGATGAGGCGTTGGATCTCGCGAGTTGGGCGCCTTCTGCAGGGAACCTCCAGTCGAGGGACTTCGTCGTCATAAGGAACCAGCAGACCAAGGACGACCTTGTCATCGCCGCGCTCGGCCAGGAGTTCATCGCTCAGGCGCCTGTGGTCATCGTGGCGATCGCGAACCTCGAGCGCGTGGCGGAATACGGCGACAGGGGGAAGGAGCTGTTCGCCATCCAGGATTCGGCGACTGCCGTGCAGAACCTCATGCTGGCGCTGCACGAGAGGGGGCTCGGAACGGTGTGGATAGGCTCGTTCGACGAGAAGAAGGTTAGGCGGGTCCTCGGACTCCCGGCCCACGCGAGGCCCGTCGCAATCCTGCCCATCGGTTATCCCGCTGAGAATCCGGAAGCGCGCACGCACCTCCGCCCGGAGGAATTCGTCCATCTCGAAGAGTGGTAATCGATGCGCATCAAGTTCCACAGGGGGGCGGTGCTGTACGGAGTGGCGATAGGTTTCATCGTGACCCTGGTCTCGATCGCACTGATAAGCCTCTTCACGTCTCCGGAGCAGCTGATATTCATCTACCCTGCCTCGATAATCTGGATAGTGCTGCTCGTGATGGCTGCGAAATGGGCGAGGCGATCTGAAAAATAGTTCAGCCGGATTGCCCGCCGGTCACCGTTTTGGCGATGTCCATCCTGTTCGCGTTTCGGATTCCCGGCGCCGCCGCGATGGCGTACCTGACGACCAGGAGGGCGCGATGGGTCGACCCCTAGAAACAGCCCCGGGCAGATTTGAACTGCCGTCACAGGCTCCAAAGGCCCGTATGCTAGGCCACTACACCACGGGGCTGCGCCCAAAGAACCCCAGGCTCTATATAACGCATTCCCGCCGCTCTTCAACTGCCGCACCGACGTGGCTCGCGGCGGTCTCCGCCATATATGGATGGATACCTTCGGTAATTCGGAATCGCTTAATAGCCATCACCCATTTCGCACACGCGTCTCAGGACACACCCGTTCTGGACATCTAGGACAGCGGAGCAGGTTGCACCATGGCCGAGTTCGCCAAAGATATCGAAGCACCGGCGTCTCGTGACTCTGCGTGGGAGCCGAAGCTTCTCGGTTTCAAGGACCTGAAGCTGCTCAGGCTGTGCATGCAGTGCGGCACCTGCTCGGGTTCCTGCGGTGTCGCGCCCCTCGCGGACTACACTCCCCGGATGATCGTGAACCTGGTCGCCCGGGGAGACGTGAAGCTCGCGCTGCAATCGAAGATGATCTTCCTCTGCACGAACTGCCTCGCATGCACGACGAGATGCCCCAAGGGTATCCCCGTCGCGGACCTGATGATGAAATTACGCAACTTGTCAATAGCCGCCGGCATCGCGGATCTCGAGGACAGGGCCTCGGCTGAGGAGTTCGTCAAGAACGTGCTCAAGAGGGGCCGGGTCTACGAGCCGGAGATGATGATCCGCTACGCCATGCGCACCTCGCCGCTATCGCTGCTGTCAATGCGAGCCGCCGCCCTCTCCCTGTTCAAGCACGGGAAGCTCGGTCTGCCCGCCAAGAGCATGACGAGCTTGGAGGACCTGAAGAGGAAGTTCAAGGAGGGCGGTTGAGCTGGCGAGGTCCTACCCCTATTTCCCCGGCTGCTCGGTCCACTCCACCGCCTTGGAATACGGCGAGTCCGCGATCGCGGTCTGCAGGGCACTCGGCGTCTCGCTCGAGGAGCTGCCCGACTGGGTCTGCTGCGGGGCCACGCCGACCGCCTCCTACAGCTACGACATCTCCCTCGGACTCGGTGTCAAGAACCTCGAGATGGTGAGAGGCGGGTCGCTGGTCACGCCCTGCTCCGCGTGCTTCAAGAATCTCAAGGGCGCGGAGGAGCACCTCGCGGGGCAGAACAAGAGGCCGCCGAAGGTTCAGCACCTGTTCCAGCTCGTGTACGATGACGTCGGGCTGGCGGCGGTGAGGGAGAAGGTTAGTGCACCGCTCAAGGGGCTCAAGGTCGCCTCGTACTACGGATGTCTCCTCACGCGAGTCGACCCCACATTCGACAGCGCGGAGGACCCGAAGAAGCTCGACGAGATGACGAGGGCGCTCGGCGGGGAGCCGGTCAGGTTCGCCGCCAAGATGAAGTGCTGCGGCGGCCCGATAACGCTCTCGAAGCATACGCGGGCGGTGGAGATGGGCGGGAAGATCCTCAAGGCCGCCAAGGTGACCGGCGCTCACGCGGTGGTGACGCTCTGCCCGATGTGCGGGATGATGCTCGACCTCTACCAGAAAGAAGCCTTGGCGGGCCGGAAGGAAGGGCAGATTCCTGTAGTCTACTTCACTCAGCTGATGGCGCTCGCCTTCGGGCTCGGCGCCGAAGCCGCGCTCGACATGAACGTGGTGTCGACCCGTCCGATCATGGCCGCTCTGGCGGGAGGGAGGAAATGACGCGAGGCGCGATAGTCATCGGCGGCGGCATCGCCGGCATGCAGGCCGCCATCAACATCGCGAACCAGGGCGTGCACGTCACCGTCGTCGAGAAGAGCCCGAGCATCGGCGGCAACATGCCCCGCCTCGACAAGACCTTCCCCACCATGGACTGCTCGATGTGCATACTCGCACCGAGGATGCTCGAGGTGGCCCGTCACCCCATGGTGACGATAATGACCAACGCGGAGGTCAAGCGAGTCTCGGGCGAAGCAGGCAACTTCACGGTCGACATCTTCCAGAAGGGGCGGATGGTCAGGGACACCTGCACCGCCTGCGGCGACTGCACAAAGGCGTGCCCTGTCACCGCGCCTAACGAGTTCGACCTGGGGCTTTCGACGAGGAAGGCCATCTACCAGCCGTTCCCGCAGGCCGTGCCCCAGGCATACGTGATCGACAAGGACCTGTGTCTGAACAAGGGGCATCTCATCGCGTGCGAGAGGTGCTCGGAAGCGTGCGGCGCGAAGAGCGTGGACTTCTCGATGACGGATGAGACCGTCCGTCTCGAGGTCGGCGCGATAGTTGTGGCCACGGGAGCGACAACGTTCGATCCGACCGCCCTCGAGGAGTTCGGCTACAGGAAATATCCGAACGTCGTGACGACGATGGAGCTCGAGAGGCTCATCAACGCTGCCGGACCGACTCGGGGGCGCCTCGTCCGCATGTCGGACATGGAGGAGCCAAAGCGCGTCGCGTTCATCAACTGCGTGGGCTCGCGGGACCACAAGTCAGGGCAGGAGTACTGCTCGAAGGTCTGCTGCATGTACGGGATGAAGGACGCGCTCCTGGTCAAAGAGCACGACCCGTCCACTGAGGTCGCGATCTTCTACATAGACATCA
>Ga0315275_10006746_pt1 | contig 11032 bp, 8 predicted proteins | sample YL17G03_0_MG_FD_205557 | JGI IMG/M metagenome (GOLD analysis project Ga0315275, IMG submission 205557) | Sediment microbial communities from Yellowstone Lake, YNP, Wyoming, USA - YL17G03_0 | ecosystem: Environmental > Aquatic > Freshwater > Lake > Sediment | place: USA: Wyoming | collected...
GAGAAAGTTGATTCGGCCGTTATTACCGTTCCGGCTTACTTTGACGATGCCCAAAGACAAGCAACCAAACAAGCAGGTGAAATTGCCGGTTTTAAAGTCGAGCGAATTATAAATGAACCGACAGCTGCGGCTCTTGCTTACGGATTGGATAAGAAAAAGACGGAAAAGATTGCCGTCTATGACTTGGGCGGAGGAACATTTGATATTTCTATTCTTGAGCTTGGGGATGGTGTATTTGAAGTAAAAGCCACCAATGGCGACACCCACTTGGGGGGCGATGACTTTGATGAAGTAATTGTTGACTACATAGTTAATGAATTTAAAAAAGATAATGCCGTTGATTTGAAAGCCGATAAACAGGCCCTTCAACGAGTCCGTGATGCGGCCGAAAAGGCTAAGATAGAGCTTTCCGCCGCCGATGAAGTTGAGATTAACCAACCCTATATTACGCAAAAAGACGGTCAACCGATGCATTTGACGATGAAATTGACCCGTGCCAAACTGGAGGGTTTGGTTGACGAGTTAATACAACAAACAATTCAACCGGTTAAAGCGTGTCTTAAAGATGCCAAGCTGGAGCCGGGTGATATTGATGAAGTAATTCTGGTCGGTGGAATGACCAGAATGCCGAAAGTGGTTAGTACAGTTAAGGAATTTTTCGGCAAAACCCCGAACCAATCAGTTAATCCGGATGAGGTAGTTGCGGTTGGGGCTGCAATCCAAGCCGGAGTTTTGGGTGGGGAAGTCAAAGATATTTTGCTTCTTGACGTAACCCCGCTTACATTAGCTATTGAAACCTTGGGACAAGTTGCTACCCCAATGATTCCGCGAAATACGACCATTCCGACTTCCAAGACAGAAGTTTTTTCAACTGCGGCTGACAACCAAACCCAAGTTGAAATTCATGTTACCCAAGGGGAGCGTCCGATGAGCGCCGATAACAAATCGCTTGGGCGATTTGTCCTTGATGGGATTCCCCCTTCGCCACGCGGCGTTCCCCAGATCGAAGTGACATTTGATCTCGACGCTTCGGGAATTTTAAAAGTTACGGCCAAAGATAAGGCAACCGGCAAGACCCAAAACATTACTATTTCCGGCGCGGTGGGATTATCCGACGATGAAGTTAAAAGAATGCAGGATGAAGCCGAGAAGCACAAAGAGGAAGATACCAAGAAAGCCGAACAAATTAAAGCCAGAAACAGTGCCGATGCCCTAGTCGCAACAGCCGAAAAAGCCCTGAAGGATGGCGGCGATAAAGTTCCGGCTGATATAAAAGACAAAGTTGAGGAGAAGGTTAAAGCCGTTAAAGATATTTTGGAAAAAGGAACCAAAGAAGAAATCGAAGAAAAAACCAAAGATCTCTCCGACACCCTAAGCCAAATCGGACAATCAATGTATCAGAACCAGCCTAAAGAAGAGGTAAAGCCCGAAGAAAAAGGAAAAGAGAAAGAGGAAAAGAAAGACAAAAAAGACGAGGAAAAAGTTGAAGAGGGTGAGGTTGTTAATTAAGTTACAGACTCCAAATGGCTGCAAAATCTGACTACTACGACATATTAGGAGTTTCCAAGGGCGCTTCAGCCGAGGAAATAAAAAAAGCCTACAGGAAACAGGCTCTTGAGTGGCATCCTGACCGACATAAGGACGATAAAGAAGCTGCCGAGCGTCGCTTCAAAGAGATAAATGAAGCCTATCAGATTCTTTCCGATCGGGAGAAGCGCTCTGCCTACGATCAGTTTGGCCACAGCGCTTTTTCGCCGGGCGGCATGCAGGGCGGGTTTGGCGGGGCCGGGCCCTTTGGCCAAACCGGTCGCTACGGACCGTTTACTTATACTTACACCACGACCGGTGGTGATGGTGGAGGAAACCCTTTTGCCGGGTTTGACTTCGGCGATCCATTTGAAATTTTTGAACAATTTTTCGGCGGCGGCTCGCCTTTCCGGCAAGCAAGACAAATTCCCCGTTACTCAATAACAATCGACTTTATGGAGGCAGTTAAGGGTGTAACTAAAGAAGTTAGAGTTGGTGGAAAAAAGCGAAAAATTAAGATTCCTGCCGGGGTTGACGAGGGCTCGCGAATTAATTTCGGCGACTTTATGCTTTCGATAAACATCCGCCCACACAAACTTTTTGAACGCGACGGGCAGGATATTTATGTAAGAGTCGAAATTCCTTTTTCTCTGGCTACCCTCGGAGGCGAAATTAAAGTTCCGACGGTAGAAAAAGAAGTCAAGATTAGAATCCGTCCCGGGACACAATCCGGCACGATGATTCGTTTGAGAGATCAAGGAGTAGGGAGTCCCAATGGCCGGGGTCGCGGAGATGAATATGTTCGTATAAATGTAACCGTTCCCGACAAACCGTCAAAAGAACAGAAAAAAATCATCGAAGAAATGAAAGAAGAAGGGCTTTAAGACTTCTCTAGCCTATAGGAGACTGCTAGCCCTCGTTCGGTTCCAATAGGCATGATCACCGCTACATCCATTCCCTTTAGTGTTACTTTCCCTGAAGGAGTTTCCCATTCGGCGATAAAAGGATGACCTGCAAGGCTCACCTCTATCATTTCTCCTTTCTCTAGAGATATTCCCTCCTCTTCAGGGATTCTTGGTTTAAAGTCTCTAGTATAGACAAATCGAAAATGCTCCTCATCGGTGAAAGGAACTCTTACTCTAAGGGGGGACTCGCCATTATTTTGAAGAGTAAGAAGATTGTTGACGGCCAACATAAGCTCTAGCCTTGGAGCCTTAGGTTGTTCCGGGATATCAACTAGATTTATATGTGCATGCGGCAATCCTTTTTCCTGAGGTCTTTTCGGGCCGATCTCACAAGCCCCGTAGCCCAGATTATTCCAAGAGAGCCTAAAGGTTTCTCCGCTTCTGACATTCAGACTCCTGCCCAAAAGTGCGGTAGCAGCCTCTTTGAGTTGAGTCTTAAAACCCGCATCTACGTCTTCCATTTTGACCATTTTAGCATGTTTGACTTCTTTTAGCCTCTGGGCTAAACTACTATCTAGATTAAGACAGTTTTGAATGGTGGGAGAAGTGCCCGCCATTTTTTTTAGAAATAACATGCAAACACCTAGAACCGAATTTGCCCAAGCTTTAAAGGCCATCGCGACCGAGCGCGGCCTTAACACCGATGTTATTTTGGATACAATCAAACAGGCGATTATTGCTGCCTACAGGCGTGATGCCCGTGAGCACGGCGACGAAACGGAAGATCAGGAATTTGACGTTGAATTAAACCCGGGAAACGGTGAGGCTCGTGTATTTGCTTGGCCACTTGAGAAGCCCGAAGAGCGTAAGGATGTAACCCCGCCTGGCTTTGGCCGAATTGCCGCCCAAACCGCCAAACAAGTTATTCATCAAAAAATTCGTGAAGCCGAAAAAGGCGCCATTATGGAAGAGTTTTCCAGTCGGGTTGGAACTTTAATTTCCGGCATGGTTCTTCGTTTCGATGGCCCCAACGCCCGTGTTGATATTGGCCGAACCGAGGCCATTATGCCGTCCGAAGAGCGGATTCCTACCGAAAGATTGAACCTCAATCAACGTTTTTCATTCCTTCTTAAAGCTATTGAGGAAGGACCCAAAGGTAAAGAAATTATTCTCTCGCGTGCCGATCCGGCTTTTGTCGAGAAACTCTTCGCCAGGGAAGTACCGGAGATTTCTTCAGGCAATGTTGTTATTAAACAGATTGCCCGTGAGGCTGGCATCAGAACAAAAATTGCGGTTGCCTCAAGCCAATCAGGAGTGGACCCGGTCGGCAGCTGTGTAGGGCAGCGGGGGGTTCGAGTTCAAGCCGTTACCAACGAATTGGGCGGGGAGCGCGTTGATATTATTCCTTGGAGTGAAAACACTGATGAACTAATTGCTTCAGCCCTTTCCCCTGCTGAAAACATAAGCGTAACTCTTGATGAAAAAGATAAGATTGCCAAAGTTAAAGCCCCGGAAGACCAACTCTCGCTTGCTATCGGCAAAGAAGGTCAAAACGTCAGACTAGCGGCAAAACTAAGCGGTTGGCGTATTGAAGTTGAAGGGATACCAGTTGAAAAGAAAGAAGAAGAGCTCGAAGTCAAAAAAGAGAAGGTGAAAAAACCAAAAAAAGAAAAAAATGAAGAAGTTCCGGCCGAAGAAAAAGTTGAAGAACCCGTAGTTGAAGAGAAAAAAGAGGAAGCCATTGTAGAAGAAAAAGCCGAAACGGAAGTTAAACCTACAGAATCAGTTGAAGCTCCCAGTCAGGAGCCAAAAGCGGATGAGGTCTCCGAACCGCAGGAGATTTCGACCGATGAGCCTACCCAGAAATGAGAAAAATAGCGGAAAGGATAAATTTATATGGCAAAAGAAACTACTCGAGCCCCAATTGTCTGTGTGCTTGGTCATGTTGATCATGGCAAGACAACCCTACTGGACGCGATAAGGAAGACTTCGGTTGCCGCCCGCGAAGCCGGCGGAATTACTCAATCAATCGGAGCTTCGGTTGTAAACACCAAAGAAAGTAAAAAAATTACTTTTATCGATACCCCCGGTCACGCCGCTTTTTCCAAAATGCGTAGCCGTGGGGCAAACGTAGCCGATATTGCCATTTTGGTCGTGGCTGCGGAGGATGGGATTAAGCCCCAGACTCAGGAGGCTTTGGACTTAATTAAAAAAGCGGCTATACCATTTATAGTAGCGGTAACCAAGATCGATTTACCCTCGGCGGACCCTGATATGGTTCGTTCACAGCTTGAAAGTCAGGAAGTAGCTTTTGAAGGCCGGGGCGGAGAGATTCCCTTTGTGCTTGTTTCGGGTAAAACAGGGAAGGGCGTTGAGGATCTTTTAAGCACAATTTCACTCCTTTCCGAAGTAAAAGAAGTTAAGGGTAGCCCCGAAGCACCACTTGAGGCTGTGGTGATTGAAACACAAAAAGACAAACGGGGTTCTTTAGTTTCGGCCGTAGTGCGCGACGGACAAATCAGGGTTGGCGAAATGATTTATGCCGAAGGGAACGCCACCAAGGTTCGTGGACTTTTTAACGATAAAGCCGAGAGCGTAAAAGTCGTTTTTCCCGGTGAGCCGGTCCAAATCTTGGGTTTTGAGACGCTTCCTTCAGTCGGCTCGGGCATAAAAAGCGATCAGGGCTCATCCGGTGGGTCGATTGCCGAAGCAAAAGTGAAGAAATTTAGCTACCGTCTTCAGAAAGGTCAAATTCCGGTTATTATCAAAGCCAAGAATGCCGGCGCCTTGGAGGCGGTAATCATGAATTTACCTAAAGAGATTGTTGTTGTTGACTCCGGAGTCGGTGACATTTTTGAATCGGATGTACTACTTGCCAAATCTTCCAGTGTGGGAAGAATTTTAGCCTTTGAATCGAAAGCCTCTCCGAATGTATCCAAACTGGCCGTTGCCGAAGGGGTTAGAATCGAACCTTTTAAAATTATTTATGAACTTTTCCAAAGGGTTGATGAGATTCTTCATAAAGGCGACCTTGAGATTTTGGGTAAAGCCGAAGTTATAGCCTCGTTCCCCTTCAACAATAAAAAAATTGCCGGTTGCCGTGTGGTCAATGGTAAAATTAGCAAAGGCGACAATTTGCTTCTTATGCGCGGCGAAAAAGAAACAGGAAAGATTAAGGCTCTTTCTTTGAAAAAGCAAAAACAGGAGATTTCCGAAGCCAAAGCCGGTGAAGAATTTGGCCTTCTTTTTGAGCCCCAGCTTGATTTCCAAATCGGCGATGTGGTAGTATCAGTCGCAAAATAAAAATGGAAAATTCATTCGGTTCAATCATCGAATCGGCCAAATCAGTTTTGGTTGTGCTTCCAACTAAACCTTATTTCGATCAGGTGGCGGCCGGTTTGGCACTATATCTCTCGCTGCGTGACAAAAAAGAGACTGCCATCATGTGTCCCTCCCCCATGGTAGTTGAATTTAACCGACTGGTAGCCGTTAACAAGATCGTGCCCGAAGTGGGCAATAAATACCTTAACATCAAGTTTGTGAATTATAAAGCCGAAGATATTGAAAAAGTCAGCTGTAATGTTGAGGAAGGGGAAATTGTTCTCTCTGTTGTGCCGAAAAGCGGTTTTGAGGCGCCTAAAAAAGAACAGGTGGAGATTCTCTATTCCGGAGTCTCGGCCGATACGGTAATTTTGGTGGGTGGAGCCACCCAAAGCCATTTTCCGATTATTCCCTCACCGGATTTAGTGAGTGCCAAAATTGTTCATGTAGGCATAAGGGCACTTGAGACTGACGGCTCAAGGGGTATTCTTTCTTTTGCAAGGCCGGCCTCAACCACCAGCGAGCTTGTTGCCTCTTTAATTGTCGAAAGCGGACTTGAACTGGATCCCGATATTGCCACCAACCTTTTGGCCGGTGTTGAAGATGGCAGCAAGGGCTTTAAGGGTTTTGATGTCACCGCCGAGACATTCCAGATTGTTGCCAATCTTTTGCGCGCCGGCGGGAAAAGACAGCTTCAAGAAAAGCTTGACAGTGAATCTTTTCCGCCCGGATCGATTCCCGGGGAAGTCCTGCCCCAGTCTGTAAAAATAGAAGAAGTCGAGAAAAAAGAAACACCGCCTCAGGACTGGCTGGAGCCAAAGATTTACAAAGGAACAACGGTCAGTTAAACCACTCTTTGCCTTTTTTGAGAGGTTATGATATTATTCTCAGGATGCTTACAAGGTTAGCCACGTAGTTGGCCTACTTTGTACGACACGACTATGGCACTCACACCAGAAGAGAAGAAAGAATTAATTAAAAAATATTCTCGGGAATCCGGGGACACCGGTTCACCCGAAGTTCAGATTGCGCTTCTGAGTCTTCAGATCGACAAACTGACAACGCATTTAAAGGAGCATTCAAAAGATGTACACTCAAGGCGAGGCCTTCTTTCAATGGTTGCCAAAAGACGAAGACTTTTAACTTATCTTCGAAAGCGCGATGAAGAGCGCTATAAAAACCTTATTAAAGATTTAAAACTAGAAAAATAACCTCATACAGGTTAGCTAAATGAAAAAAATAGAAAAAAGTATTGATCTGGGAGGACGTAAATTAACTCTCTCCACAGGAAAAGTAGCACAACAAGCTTCAGGAGCCGTTTGGGCCTCTTATGGCGATACGGTTGTTTTGGCTACCGTTGTTTCGGTGCCACAAAAAGTCGATCTCGGCTATTTTCCTCTATTTGTTGATTATCAGGAACGCCTTTACGCAGGGGGCCGGATTAAAGGATCCCGCTGGGTTAAAAGAGAAGGCCGGCCTACGGATGAGGAAATCTTAACCTCGCGCTTGATTGACCGTTCACTTCGTCCTCTTTTCCCCAAGAATTACAAAAATGAAGTTCAAGTCATTGTTATGGTTCTCTCGGTTGATATCGAAAACGATCCCTCAATTTTGGCAACAATAGCTTCCTCAGCCGCAGTCGCCATTTCACCCATTCCATGGCTCGGCCCATCCGCAACCATTAAGATCGGGATGAAAGACAAAGACTATGTTGTTAACCCCCTTGGCAGCGAAATTGACAGTTCGAACATGGACTTAATTGTTTCCTCAACCAAAGAAGCCGTCATTATGATTGAAGCCGGAGCCAAAGAGGTTAGCGAAAAAGAAATTTTGGGTGGAATTGAGCACGCCAAAAAAGAAACAGACAAAGTAATTGACTTCATTAACGATTTTGCCAAAGAGGTTGGAACCAAAAAAGACGCTATGCCTAAAGACCCCGATACGGCCAAATTGGAAAAACAAATCGAAAAGTTGATTACCGACAAAATTCCGGGAATCGTTTCAGGTATGCTCGAAGTCGAGGGTGGCCATTCAACCGAGATGGCGGAATTTATTGCCGCCGTGTCCGATCAGGTGGCTGAGGCAGAGAAAGTTTATGTTTTTGGAATTATCGACCACCTGATAAAGGATTACATCAGGGCAATGATTCTCAAGGGTAAAAGGCCTGACGGCCGAAAACTAACCGAGATTAGACCTTTGTCAATCGAAGTCGGTGTATTGCCGCGAACTCACGGAAGCGCCATTTTCCAAAGAGGTCAAACACAGGTTCTTTCAGTCGCAACATTAGGGGCTCCTTCTTTGGGACAACTCCTTGAGTCGGCCGAAGGGGAAGACTCAAAGCGCTATATGCACCACTACTCAATGCCGCCTTATGCATCCGGTGAAACAGGTAGGTTTGGACAACCTTCAAGACGCGAAATTGGTCACGGAGCCTTAGCCGAGCGCGCACTAGATCTGGTTATTCCAGCCTTGGATAAATTCCCATATGCGATTAGAGTTGTTTCCGAAGTCACGAGTTCCAACGGTTCAACTTCCCAAGCCGCAGTCTGTGGTTCAACATTAGCCTTAATGGATGCCGGTGTTCCCATTACGGCTCCGGTTTCGGGTATTGCCATGGGGCTTATTATCGAAAGCGCCAAGAAATATGCCGTTTTATCCGACATCATGGGTTTGGAAGACTTTAACGGCGATATGGACTTTAAAGTAGCCGGCTCCCCCAAGGGAATTACCGCCATGCAACTTGATGTTAAAACTTTAAACCTGACCCCGGCCATTTTGAAAGAAGCCTTGGAACAGGCCAAAGAGGGTCGGGCTCATATCCTTGAAGCGATGCTTAAAGTTCTTCCTGAGGCTCGCACTAAAGTTTCGGCTTTTGCCCCGAAGATTAAAGTCGTTAAGGTGCCGGTTGAAAAAATTGGCGAAGTAATTGGCCCAGGCGGCAAAATGATTAAAAAGATTGTTGCCGAGAGCGGTGCCGAGGTCGAGGTGGAAGATGATGGTAGTGTTAACATTTCCGGAACCGACGAGGCAGCCGTTGATAAAGGGGTAGCCATGGTTGAGGCTTTGGTTAAAGAAGTCATTCCCGGCGAGATATATGAAGGGACAGTTGCCAGAATTCAACCATTTGGGGCTTTCGTCGAGATTCTTCCCGGAAAGGACGGCTTGGTTCATGTTTCCGACATGTCCGAAGGTTTTGTTAAAAATCCGGAGGACGTAGTCCATTTGGGTGATAAAGTTCAGGTTCGCGTTAAAGAGATTGACAATTTGGGACGAATCAATCTTTCAATGAATATGGATCCTTCAAAGGATAAACCCAGAGAAGAGCGACCGCGCGGAGATTTTGGAGGCGGAAGGAGCTTTGGTGGAAGGCGCGAGGGTGGTTATCGGGGCGGTCGCGGTGGATTTTCCCGCGGCGGCGGCGGTTTTTCAGGAAACAACAGAAGTGATCGAGCCGGAGAACGTGGTGGTCCGCACTTCCCAACCAGTCGTTTATTGGACGAAAACAAGAAAGACTACAATCGTTAATCTGCTACAATTAGGTCATGGAAATTACTGCTCAGGAAATTAACGCGTTAGGCGTAAAAGTTCAACAAGCCAAGCTCCCGGAAAAATTAACCGAATTTGTTTTAGTTAGACTGTCACAGTTGGCAAAACTAACCAACTCCCCAACTTTTTTACCCGAATTTGACCGAATTAATCACTACATCGAATGGATAACCAAAATTCCCTGGAACGCACGAACCGAGGATAATTTGGACTTGGTTAACGCCAAAAAGATTCTTGATAAAAACCACTACGGCTTGGATGAGATAAAAGACAGAATTCTTGAATATATTTCCGTTATGAAATTAAAGAAAGAAAAAGGAGAGGGTAGTGATTTTATGCGTGCACCGATCCTTTGTTTTGTTGGTCTTGTTGGAACCGGCAAAACAACGATTGCCTCTTCCATTGCCGAAGCCATGGGTAGACGTTTTGCCCGAATTCCTTTCGGCGGAATGGGTGACCCGCTGGACTTGAGGGGTCAATCACGAATGCATGCCGAGGCCGAACCGGGGAAAATTATTCAAGCACTGGCGAATACTCAAAGTAAAAATCCGGTAATCCTACTTGATGAAATCGACCGGGTAACTGAACAAGGTAGAGCTTCGATTATGGGAGTTTTGGTTGAACTTTTGGATCCGGAACAAAATCACGAATTTGTTGATCATTATATTGATTATCCGGTTGATCTTTCGGAGGCACTCTTTATTGCAACCGCCAATAATACAACCAGTATTTCAACGGCGGTACTCGATAGAATTGAACCGATTGCCATGCCTTCTTATTCGGATACCGAAAAAATCACTATCGGTACATCATATATTTTACCGAGAGTTATGAAGATGGCGGGACTTCCCGATGGGGCATTGACGGTTGAGCCTGACGTTTGGGCCAACATTGTCCGCCCGCTGGGGTATGATGCCGGAATAAGAACCCTGGAGCGAACAATAGAAGGGATTGTCAGAAAAGTAGCCAGAAGCATTGTCGAAGGAAAGGGCACAAGCTTCAAGATAACCTCACAGAATGTGAAGGAATTTTTACCTCAATAATGACGCGAGAAGAAAAAGCAAAAAAACTGGAGGAAATAAAAGCTGGCATGGAGAAAGACGAAAGCTTGCCCCTGAAAAAAGGAGCAACCCGTCTGGTATTTGGTGTCGGAAACCCTAATACACAAGTACTATTTATTGGTGAAGGACCGGGCTACTGGGAAGACCAAAAGGGTGAACCCTTTGTGGGGCAGGCAGGAAAACTACTGGATTCTGTACTTTATTCGGTTAAATTACCACGCGAAAAAGTTTATATTACCAACGTGGTTCACCATCGGCCTCCGGCCAACCGTGATCCACTGCCGGATGAAATAAATGCCTACGGTAAATATTTGGACCAAATTATTAAAACGATCAATCCGAAGATAATTGTTACCCTTGGAAGGTTTTCAATGGGTAAGTTTTTGCTTAATGCAAAAATTAGTCTTGTCCACGGTAGGCTCTATAGAGTAAACTGGAATGGAGGTAATATCTTAATTGTGCCGATGTATCATCCGGCTGCAGCACTAAGAAGTAGCGTAATGATGGAAGCTTTTAAAGAAGATTTTTCAAAATTGCCCGCCTGCATTAAAGAAGCGAGTAAAATTGAGATAGAACAAACAAAACTAATATGAGCAGTCTTAAATTTATCGCCCTCTCGGGCACAACCGGCGTAACGGAAAACTTTTACGTTTACGAATATGGAAACGATAT
>Ga0315275_10006749_pt1 | contig 11030 bp, 10 predicted proteins | sample YL17G03_0_MG_FD_205557 | JGI IMG/M metagenome (GOLD analysis project Ga0315275, IMG submission 205557) | Sediment microbial communities from Yellowstone Lake, YNP, Wyoming, USA - YL17G03_0 | ecosystem: Environmental > Aquatic > Freshwater > Lake > Sediment | place: USA: Wyoming | collected...
CGCATTCGCCAACTGTTTCACGACCAACCCTACCTGCGGGGCGAGGTCGAGTTCTTCCCGATGCCCGAACCGGCCGATACTCAGACCCTGACCCGGTTGACCGAGCGTGTTCGCGTTCAAATCGGGCGTTACATCGAGTTGATCGCCCAGGCGGCCGGCCTGCAGATCCAGGTCGGCGAGATTCCGGAGACACCGCAGCAGGTGGGATATCTGGCGGCGGTTGCTCTTCAGGTGGAGAACGCCGAGAAGCAGGCGTTGCTCGACAGCTCATCGCTGGCCAAAATCCTGACCGACGAGATAACCCTGCTCCGTAGGGAGAATGCTTTGCTCGCCTGGATGGCTCGCAACAAGGAATGGCCCAACCGGGCGCAGTTTGGCCCGAGTGGTACGCTCTTGCCAAACTGAGAGTCCAGAGCAGACGATTTGACACCGCGCGCGGTTCATGGTAGCATTCCGCCCCATGAGTGGACCGAGCGCAGTGTGGTTTCAGGGAATGTTGTAGTCCATAGCCACCAGAGCTGAATGTCGGCCCGGTGGCTTTTTCATTCTACGGAAAGCATGCCCCCGAAAGGCCCACCGTGTTCTAGCAATACTCCTAAGGAGGCGTTTCAAGGATGGAGAGCACTGGTGTCGTCAAATGGTTCAGCCGCAGCAAGGGCTACGGCTTCATCTCGCCCGACGGCGAAGGCCAGAAGGATGTTTTCGTTCACTATTCCAACATCCTGGGAGATGGGTTCCGGAACCTGGATGCTGGAGAAAAAGTGACCTTCGTGATTGAGGACACTCCGAAAGGACCTCAGGCCGTCCAGGTTACCGTGATCTAAACCAGATCGCGGTTTTGCGGTAAGATGCGCCGGCCCTCGGCTCTAAGCCGAGGGCTTTGTCTTAAGGAGAAATCCGATCCCAGTCGAGTGCATCGTAAAGTCATAGGATGCAGAGGCTCAGTGTGCAAATCACTTGCCAATGCCCTGGTTTCCGTGTAGAATGACTCCAAGGTGATTCGCCCATTTGCCCTGAATGATGTCCTGCTGGTAAGGCGGTTGCAGCGCGCGAGTGCAGCCCTGGCGGTTGAGCATATCCTGACGCACCCGCGAGCGCCGCTCTGGATCGCCCTGACGGCCCCCTGGCCCTGGGCAGGCGTCGGTGTAGCCACTTACGTGCTCAGCGAGGACGGTCCAAATGGTCCGCTGGCCGGATTTGTGCAGTTGATCAAACGAGCCTCCCGCCCGGAAGCCGACATCTTGCACATCGCGCCCGCCCTGGTGACTACCGACGGCGGGGATTCGGCGGGGGAAGCGATCTGGGACCGGTTGCTGACTCATTGCACTCGGGCGGCAGGTGGTCACGGCTTACAGCGTATCTTCGCGAGCATCCCTGACGGCGGGCCCGAAGAACCTTGCCTCCGGGCAGCAGGGTACAGTCTCTATACTCGCGAGACCATCTGCCGGTTGGCAATGGTGCCCCAGGTCAGAGACTTCCCTCCGGGGTTCCGCCCACAGCTTCCCCAGGACAGCTGGGCGCTGCAGCGACTTTACGCCCATGGGACTCCTCGCCTGGTTCAACAAGCTGAAGGTGCCGTCTCCGGTGACGCCGGCTCGCCGCCTCTCTCATGGTGGGAGCCGGACCGCTGGCACGGCATTGTCTGGGAACCGGCAGGAGAGGTCCGTGGTGCCGTGCAGATCCATGTAGGGCGCGCGGGGCACTGGCTTCGTGTCTGGGGCGTCAATACGCTGGCGAGCCGGGAGTTGCGCTCTCTCGTCGAGCAGGGGTTGCGAACAATCGCCGCAGGCCCCGACGGCAAGGGCGGCGCTCTCCCCGTCTATGCGACTGTGCGTGATTACGAGATTGGACTCAGCAGTGTGTTGACCGGCTTCGGCTTCGCGCCCTATGCCAGCCGGGCGCGGTTCGTCAAGCACACTATGGCGATCGTGCGACGGCCGGTCGTCTCGCCCGTGGCCGGCGCGGACCCGAAGGGCGTCCGGCAGGAAGTGCCTGCGCGAAGCCAGTCCCTGCGCGACGGCCGCGTGAGCGCACAACAGGCATGGGAATCCGATTCGAGAACAGAGTCATTGAAGTGATGCAACAACGCAAGATTACCGACGACCTGGATGCCCTCTTGCAGGTCTTACCGTCGACAATTGAGGGAGCATTGCGGGCAGCCAACAATGGAGATGACCTCCTGGAGGTCATTCTCGACCTGGGTCGGGCGCCGGAGGCCCGGTTCGTGGACCGCGAGTTGCTGTTGGGCCAGAACGATATCACCGACGAAGACCTCAACTACATCACGGCGCGGATTGGGCAGTTCACCGGTGACAACCGGGCTGGCATCGAGCGCACGCTGCACCGCATCTCCTGCATTCGTAATCGCCAGGGCCGGATCATCGGCCTGACTTGCCGGGTGGGGCGAGCAGTCTATGGCGTGATTGACATCGTCGAAGACATCATGAAGTCGGGTCAGAGTATCCTGCTGCTGGGCCGGCCTGGTGTGGGCAAAACCACCCTCTTGCGCGAGGCGGCGCGTATTCTGGGTGAGAAGGCCCGAGTCATCGTCGTGGACACCTCGAACGAGATCGGTGGGGACGGCGACATCCCGCATCCGGCTATCGGTAAGGCGCGGCGCATGCAGGTAGCGGCGCCGGAGCTGCAGCATGAAGTGATGATCGAGGCAGTCGAGAACCATATGCCGGAAGTCATCATCATCGACGAAATCGGCCGCCAACAGGAAGCCGCCGCCGCACGCACAATCGCCGAGCGCGGCGTGCAACTGGTCGGCACGGCCCACGGGATCACGCTGGATAACCTACTGATGAACCCGACCCTCTCGGACCTGGTGGGCGGGATCGAAAGCGTCACCCTGAGCGATGAGGAGGCGCGCCGGCGCGGCACGCAGAAGTCGGTCCTTGAGCGGCGTGCACCGCCCACGTTCGATGTGCTCATCGAGATCCTGGATCGCCAGCGCATGGCAGTGCACCACAATGTAGCCGCGGCGGTAGACGCCCTCCTACGTGGCCGGGTTCTGGCGCCCGAAATCCGCTATCGAGACGAGGGCGGGCAGGTGCGCATCGAGGCGCCAGCGCCGCTTCCCGCCGAAAAGCGATCGGCTGCCACCAGCATGAACCGGCTGCCTTTCGACAAGCGTCATAATGGGGAACACGGCGACAACTATGCTGAACGGCGAAGTGCCGGTGTGGTTCCGATGGGGGCTGAAACCCAAGATCTTGGCACAAGGCCCGCGCAGGCAGTGCGCATCTACCCCTACGGGGTTGGGCGCGGCCGGCTGACCCAGGCTGCCCAGAACCTGGGCGTGTCCATCTTCGTGGTTGACTCGTTGGAGCAGGCCAATGCGGTCGTGACGCTGAAAAACTACTACCGTAAACACCCCCAGCCGATCGCCGACGCAGAGCGCAGACGCATTCCGGTCTACGTGCTGCGGGCCAACACCGTCAACCAGGTGGAGGCCTGCCTGGGCGACATCTTCGGGTTGCCCGTCGAGATCGAAGACCCGGTGGAACGGGCAATCGCAGAGACGCAGGAGGCAATCCGAAGGATTCTGGCCGGTGCTGCATCCGAAGAGCTGCGACCGGCAAACGCCGAGATTCGCCGCATGCAGCACGAAATGGTCCGCGCGGCCGAACTCGTATCACACAGCTACGGGAACGAGCCACGGCGGCGCGTGCGCATTTTCCAGAGCTAATGTGCGATGGGACTATTCATCACCCTGGAGGGGCCCGAGGGCAGCGGTAAGACCACTCATGCCCGGCTGCTTGCCAGTTGGCTGGCTGCGGCGGGCTACGATGTGCTCACCACTCGTGAGCCCGGCGGAACGCGCATCGGTGATGTTGTACGGACGCTGCTGTTGGATCCGGTCTATACCGGCATCCGACCCGAGACGGAGTTCCTGCTTTTCTCCGCCGCCCGGGCGCAGATCGTGGGCGAAGTCATTCGACCCCACCTGGAAAAAGGCGGTGTCGTGGTGTGCGACCGGTTCGCCGACTCTTCTCTTGCCTACCAGGGATACGGACGACGTCTGGACCAGGGCGCCGTGCACACCATTACGGCATTCGCAACCGGCAGCCTATTGCCTGACCTCACCCTCTGTCTGGATCTGCCGGTAGCGGAAGGATTGCGCCGCAAGCAGGACGGAGGTCTGGGAAGACCCGATCGGCTGGAGCAGGAACGACTGGAGTTTCACGAGCGCGTGCGCCAGGGGTATCTAACGCTGGCCCGGGCTGAACCGGAACGCTGGGCGATCCTGGACGCCGCTCAGCCGATCGCGAAGGTGCAAGAGGAGATCCGATCCAGGGTATCGGAACGGCTGGCGCCCTCGCGGGTCGCCAGCGAAGTGTCGCGTAGTACCGGCCGAAGGGTTCCGGTGGGCACTTCCGGTGCAGAGCCCCGCAAACCTGAACCTGATCTCCAAGGAAAAGGAGTCGTGACAGATGAAACTTATCATGGCAATCATCAGTAGCGATGACTCACGAGATGCGCTGGATCGCTTGACCAAGGCAGGGTTCCGGGCCACTGTGATCAGTACCACCGGCGGCTTTCTGCGCGAAGGCAACACGACAATCTTTTTGGGCACCGAAGATCAAAAGGTCACCCAGGCAGTCGAGGTTCTGCGGCAAACATGTCGTAGGCGAACCCAGTGGGTATCACCCTTGCCCACGCTGGAAGGCCCTGGCCTGGAAATGTCAGAACCCATCGAAGTGGGTGTGGGAGGGGCAGTCGTTCTTGTGATGAACGTGGAGCAGTTCGTACAGGCGTGATGCAGATGAAGGACGGCAGACGAGGGGCCCTGGTTGACACTGCCCGGCATCGATCCTTCGCCGGGCGTCCGCCTTGGAGCCGTTACATCACTCCAAAATCGTCTCCGGCGCTACCCAGTTCTGGCATGGTCTTCTCGATATTCTCGGGGTCCTCACCGGCTTCCAGTCTGCCCACCACTTCATCGAACTCCGGACCAAGTTCTTCACCCGCTTCACTGGCCATCTTGCGCATGAAGCGTGCGAGCGACCTAGGGTCATTCTCGTCAAGGCCAGCCATGTCACCCGGGTCCGTCATGTCGCCCAACCGACTATCTTCGGAACGCATCACGGCGACGCGAGAGATCAGGCGCGTCAGGTCGGCGCCGCCACAGCGTGGACAGACAGCCTGGCGGTTTTCGGCATCAGTGTACGTGCGCCAGAGCAGGCTCACACGTCTTCCACAGTCATGGCAGGAATACTCGTAAATAGGCATCGCGACCTCAACTTCCCTGATTATAGCGCAGGCAGCAGGCGCATACAAACCAGATATTCCGACTCGTTCCTGGTGAAACGCATGGATCAATCCAGTCAATCGCTCCCGGTAACACCTGACCAAACCGCACGGAGCTGGTACGGCGAATTGGAGTACCCCCGACCGTTGCTTGTAGTGATCTCAGGACCTTCGGGAGTAGGCAAGGACGCGACCATCCGGCGCATGCGCGCGCGCGGCTTCCCGTGTTGCTTCGTGGTCACGGCCACGACGCGTCCGAGGCGCCCTGGCGAGACTGACGGCGTGGATTATCGCTTCATGTCCGAGGAGGCCTTCCAGCAAATGATCGCGCGGGAAGAGCTGTTGGAGCACGCCATGGTCTACGGCCAGTACAAAGGGATCCCCAAGGAGGGAGTCCGTTCAGCCCTGGCCAGCGGGCAGGATGTCGTGATTCGAGTCGATGTTCAAGGCGCAGCTACGGTCAAGCGCATGGTGCCGCAGGCCATCACGATCTTCCTGACGGCCGAGTCGGAAGAAGCGTTGCTTGAACGGTTGCGCCGGCGGCATACCGAAGATGAGGCTCAACTGAATCGCCGGATCAAGACGGCGCGGGCCGAGCTTCATCGAGCACGTGAGTTCAAGTACCGGGTTGTGAACCGCGAATGCGCCCTGGATGACACGGTAGACAAGGTGCTCTCCATCATGCAGGCCGAACGGTGTCGTGGGGATTGGCAGCCGGTGGAACTATGAGCTACGCCGGCGAAGCCGCAAGCGGGCCAGATGGCCAAGCGAAGAGCCCGACGGGCGTCCAGGTCCGTCTGCCGTTTGCCAAGCCCGTCTTGACCTACATCCTGTTAGCCGCCAACGTCGTCTATTTCGGCTTGGAGACACTTCTGGGCGGATCTACTGCCATTCGCACTCTGGTACAGCTCGGCGCCCAGGTGAACACGCTTGTCGCCGCGGGGCAATACTGGCGATTGGTCACAGCCATGTTCCTGCACATCGGACTGGCGCACCTCGCCTTCAACATGTACGCACTCTTCAGCCTGGGTCGTGATCTCGAAGGGTTCTACGGTTCCTTGCGATTCGCCGCGATCTACTTCAGTTCCGGCATCGCGGGTAATGTGGCCTACTACGCCGCAGGCCCAAATGCCGTCTCCGCGGGCGCGTCGGGCGCGATTTTCGGGCTGGTCGGAGCGGAAATCGCCTTTCTCGTTAGTAACCGGACGCTGTTCGGGTCGTTTCGCAGGCAGCGATTACTGAATTTGGCCTTCCTGGTTGTGGTCAACCTGGCCTTCGGTTTTCAGAATCGAGGCATTAACAACCTGGCACACCTGGGTGGACTGGTCTCCGGGCTGGTTCTGGGATTTGCGCTCACGCCCCGCCATCGGATCGCCTGGGAGTGGAGCCCTGACGGCACGGTACCCCGCCTGGTCGACGGCACACCGCGCTGGGTGCAAGTTGCAGCCGTTGTGGGCGCCGGAGTGCTTCTTGGGCTTGCCATTCTGTTCGGAAATCAGCGCTGGGCAGTTCAGTTGCCGCTGTAGGTCAGGAACGGAGGTGTATCATGGACGGCACGCCGACCTCTGCGGTTCGGCCCTCTGCGATTGCCGGCGCCTGGTACCCTGGCAGCCCGCCGGTTCTTCGCCGCACAATCGAGGAATATCTCGATCCGGTGCGACCGGTTGCTTTGCCAGGCCGTTTGCTGGGCCTGGTCAGTCCGCACGCCGGATACGCGTATTCGGGTCCCACGGCAGCCCATGCCTATGCACAATTGCGGTCGGTGCCACCGGAAACCCCGCGGTTTCGTCGCGTGGTGCTGCTGGGACCGCTGCACAGGCCTGTCTTGGGCGGTCGTCTCGGCGCTTTCATGGTGCCGGTGGAGGACGCCTACCGCACTCCCCTGGGCGATGTCCCGTTGGATCGGACCTTCATCAACGCCTTGGGCCAAAGGACCAGTCTGACCCCTGTCCGTATGGACGAAGAGCATTCACTCGAGATTCAACTGCCGTTTCTGCAGATGACGCTCGGGGAATTCAGCCTGGTGCCGATCATGCTGGGCCAACACATCAGTGACCCCCGTGCGGTGGCCCAAGCGGACGCACTGGCGGAAGCACTCGCCGAGCTGGCCGGCGCCGGAACCCTGCTGGTTGCCAGCACCGATCTGAGCCACCTGGACAACTATGCCGATGTCGTTCGTACCGACCGGCGGTTAGTGGACCTGGTCGCTGCATTTGACGTGGATGGCCTGGCTGAAGCGCTGGAAGAGGAAGAAGTGCAGGCATGCGGCGCAACCGGACTGATCGTGGTATTGCGAGCCTGCCAGAAGCTCGGCGCAACGGGCGCCAGGGTGCTGTCCTACGCCGCGTCGGGCGATGTCACTGGTGACAAGCGCCCGGGCGTCTACACGGTCGGCTATCTTGCAGCCGCCGTGTATGGCTAAACCATGCCATACGCTGACGTCTGCGCCAACACTCCGCTAGGACGCCGCGTGGGCGGCGGGACGCCTGACGATGCCGAGTTTGACCCGCTGGGTCAGGCTTTCACCTACACCGTTCCGCCCTCGCTCGCCGGCCGGTTGCAGCCTGGTCATCTGGTCTGGGTTCCTTTCCGCGGCAGACGGCTTCAGGCGGTCGTCCTCACCTTATCCGACGTTGCTCCTACCTTCGAGACCCACGAGATTATCTCGCTGGTGTGGGCGCAGCCGCTCCTGACATCCGCTCAGCTTTCCCTGGCGCGCTGGATCAGCGCTTACTACCTGGCGCCACTCATCGAAGCGTTGAGGCTGATGTTGCCGGCTGGTCTCAGCAAACGCGGCAGGACCGTCCTCGTTCGCACGGCAGAGCCTGCCCCCTCCACCTTGACACCAACGCAGGCGGCGCTCCTGGCGCGCGTTGAGGAAGCGGACGGTACCTGGGCCGAAGTAAGCGAGGGGCTCAGAGGCGCAACCCAACGCGCGGACCTGGAGCCATTGATCTCCCAAGGACTGATCTCCTCGGAAGTTTCCTTTCCGACCCCGCCCCCTCGCCCAAAGACCGACCGTCAAGTGCGCCTGCTGGCGGACGCGCCAACCGTCGCGAGAGTGCTCCCTACGCTGGGCCGGTCCAGCAAGCAGGCGGACGTCCTGGCGTGGCTGGCTGGACAGGTTGCCGGAGCACCCGAGCCGGAAAGGGCGTTTGCGCTCGATGACGTCTGTGCAGCCGTGGGGTGTACGGCGGGACCGGTGGAGACCCTGGCCAAGCGAGGCTGGATCCAGATCACGCGTACCTCCCGTGGAGAACCGGCCCAGGTACACCTGACCCTGGCGCTGGAGACTGTGCCCGATGCCTCGGTTGCGTTGCGCGGCGCAGTGAAGCACCGGGCCGTGCTGGAAGCGCTGCTGCGCCACGACGGCCCGGCCTGGATCGGCTGGGTATACGCGGAAAGCGGGGCTTCACTACAAACGCTGCGCGATCTGGAAGAAGCCGGCTTGATCACGGTCGCCGAAGAGATGGTCTGGCGCGATCCGCTGGCGGGGCAGGAATTCACTTTGGACCGACCGCCGGTCCTGACCGAAAACCAGGAGCAGGCGTGGAGTGCCATCCGCCGGACCCTTGAGGAGACCGCCAGCCAGCGAATCGCGCCCGGCAATCAGCCGTCGGACGCTCTCGCGGGAGGGCATCCCTCCGAGCCTCCTACCGGCTCGAGCACTCCGATTCGAGCGCCTGCCGTAGCTCTGCTCTTTGGCGTGACGGGTTCCGGCAAGACCGAGATCTATTTGCGAGCAATTGCCAAGGCGTTGGAGGGCGGACAGCAGGCGGCCATGCTGGTACCTGAGATCGCGCTCACCCCACAGACGATCCGCCGCTTTGCCGCCCGGTTTCCCGGCAAAGTGACGGTCTGGCACAGTGAGTTGAGCGATGGCGAGCGCTTCGATGTGTGGCGAAGGGTTCGCACCAATCATCCTGCAACCCAGGTAGTCGTCGGCTCTCGCTCGGCGCTGTTCCTGCCTTATCCCAGCCTGGGTGTCATTATCCTCGACGAAGAACACGAAACCTCGTACAAGCAGGAGCGCACCCCGCGTTATCACGCCCGGACGATTGCCATTGAGATGGGCCGTATTCACGGTGTACCGGTACTCCTGGGAAGCGCTACCCCCGCCCTGGAAACGTACTACGCGGCTCGGTCGGGGGACATCCGCTTGCTGGGCCTGCCGAAACGAATCATCGGCTATCGCGGAGACTTCACAGAAGACCACCAGGCACAACCGGCGAAAGCAGAACGCGCAGGCCTGTCTTCTTCTCTCCTTCCACCTTCGTCGAGGCTCGAAGGCGACCTCCCCAGGGTCCAGGTAGTGGATATGCGCCAGGAGCTGCGGGCGGGGAATCGCAGCATGTTCAGCCGGGCGCTCTCTTCTGCCATGACACGCGTGCTGGCGGCAGGCCAACAAGCCATCCTCTATCTGAACCGGCGCGGCGCCTCCACGTTTGTCATGTGCCGAGACTGTGGGCATGTAGAAATGTGCCCGCGCTGTGCGGTGCCGCTGACCTATCACGACCAGGATAGAACCCTCATCTGCCATCACTGCAACAGGCGCTATCCGGTTCCCTCAGTGTGCAGGAATTGTGACAGCAAGCGAATTCGCTACTTCGGCAGTGGAACTGAGAAGGTCGAGGACGCGGTCAAGCTGGAATTCCCCACGGCGCGCATTTTGCGGTGGGACAGGGATGTCACAGGCGCCAAGGGATCCCATGATGCCATTCTAAACCGCTTCATCGCCCACCAGGCGGACGTGCTGGTCGGTACGCAAATGATCGCCAAAGGGTTAGACCTGCCCCTTGTAACCCTGGTTGGCGTAGTGGCAGCCGACACGGGACTGTTCCTGCCGGACTTCCGGGCGAGCGAGCGTACCTTCCAGTTACTGACCCAGGTGGCCGGGCGCGCGGGTCGCAGCACCTTAGGCGGCCAGGTGATCGTTCAAACATACCACCCGGACCACTACGCGATCGTCGCGGCCAGCCGCCACGACTACGAGGAGTTCTACCGCCAGGAGATGGCCTTCCGCCGCGAACAAGGATATCCTCCGCTCCGGCGGCTGGCAAGGCTCATCTTCCATCACGCGCAGCTCGCCAAGGCGCAAGCCGAGGCAACTCGCATGGCTCAACAACTGAACGCGGAGATCGAGCGGCTGGCGCTGGAGGAGACCGACTTGATCGGACCTGCGCCGTGCTTCTTCAGGCGGCAGCGCGACACCTATCGCTGGCACATCATCGTACGCGCCCCCGACCCGGTCGTGCCCTTGCGGCAGTTGCCGATTCCACTCGGCTGGCGGCTGGACGTCGATCCGGTAGATCTGCTATGATTGCCGCCGAAGTCGTGTGCCCCGGCTTCCGGCGCGGACGGCGTGCCCCAATCCCTAACCCTGAGGTCTGCATGACCCGCAATCGTTACGAAGTGCTGCCGAGTACCGGCCGAAGGGTCTCGGCAGTACAGTTCCGATGGACTCTTCTGATTCTGCTCACCCTCGTCCTCGGATTGGCTTGGACCTGGGTGAACCGTGTACCGGCCAGCAGCGAAGCTTCACCAGCCGGCCGACCTGCAGCTCCGGTGATTGGCTATCCCGCGCCCGACTTCGCGCTGACGACACTGGACGGAGAAGAATTCAAGCTTTCCGCACAACGTGGCACACCGGTAGTCCTCAACTTCTGGGCCACCTGGTGCCCTCCATGCCGTGCAGAACTCCCCGAGCTGACGTCGGCAAGCGAGCGATACGCGGGTCAGATCGCCGTCGTCGGCGTCAATCAGGCCGAGCCGGC
>Ga0315275_10006750_pt1 | contig 11029 bp, 5 predicted proteins | sample YL17G03_0_MG_FD_205557 | JGI IMG/M metagenome (GOLD analysis project Ga0315275, IMG submission 205557) | Sediment microbial communities from Yellowstone Lake, YNP, Wyoming, USA - YL17G03_0 | ecosystem: Environmental > Aquatic > Freshwater > Lake > Sediment | place: USA: Wyoming | collected...
ATGCCCCGGCTTTCACCATCAGGGACTGCATGACCAAGATTCTGCCCATAGCGCAGACGACTCCCTGCCTTGCATTGAGCCTGTTGAACGACGAGGGCCTGATGGCTTTCTGCGAATCGGACTTTGTGGTGATTCCCGCCGGGATTCTGCTGCGGTACATATCCGGCAAGCCCGTCTTCCTGCACAATTCCACCTTCCCGCACCAGGGAGTATGCACTTGCGCCCATTGCAGTGCGCCCCGCCGGATGAACGGCAAGCACTATGAGCCGGTGAAGGTCATGACTCACTACGAATCCGAGTATGGCGCGGCGCCCAAGGTCGAATTGCCCGAGGGCCTGCAGGTCACTTTCATCGACCCGCAATACAGCACAGGCCGCTGGCTGGGCTTCAGAGGAGTTGTGAAGAGCAACCCATCCTACGAGATGTGTCGGACGCAACACGATGTAGCGATCCAGGGGGATTGGCGAAAGCTCTTAAACGAGGTTCGTGACTCTCACTGGATGATGGGTTATGGCGACTGCCTCAAGGAAGCGGGGTATGCAGCCCGGAAGCTCGGAGTCGATTGGGTGGACCTCTCTGAGGCATAGCGAATCGCCGATCCCTTGATGTTCCTGCACATTGTCCGCAGGGGCCCAGAGGTTTTCCGAAGGACTGCCAGAGAGCCCGGCTGGAAAAAGCTGTTGCGGAGGGAACCTTTCAGCCCTTAGTATATGGCGACTGAATTCTCTGCCATGTATCAGGAGCTGCAAAATGAAACGGTCCGGACTGATTGTGCTGCGTACGATTTGTGTGCTGTTTGCCGCGGGCAGCGTTTTTGGCGCTGATAACGCCGGGGTAGTGACCGGCGAGCTGAAGAAGTGGCACAACATCACGCTCACTTATGCCGGCCCATACACAGGCGAAGAAGCCCATCCAAATCCGTTCCGCGATTATCGCCTGACCGTGACCTTCACAAACGGCGACAGACAGGTCGTTGTCCCCGGCTACTACGCCGCGGACGGCGACGCCGCAAATACAAGCGCCACGTGCCGCAACAAGTGGCGAGTGCACTTTGTCCCGGACGAGGAGGGCCAATGGTCATACACCGCATCATTTCGCACCGGCCCGGACATCGCGCTGGCCAGCGACCCGGCTGCAGGCGCCCCAACCGCCTTCGACGGAGCCAAAGGAACCCTCACCGTCGGCCCAACCGACAAAACAGGCCGTGACCACCGCGCCAAAGGGCTGCTCAAATACGTCGGCAAGCGTTACCTGCAATTCGCCGGGACAAGCGAATACTTCTTGAAAGGCGGCGCCGACAGCCCCGAGAACTTCCTCGCGTATGCCGACTTTGACGGCACCTACGACACCGCGGAGTTAAAGCGTGAAGGAGAAGCCGCCGGCGACAAGTTCATACACAGCTACGCCCCGCACGTCAAAGACTTCAGGCCCGGCGACCCCACCTGGAAGGACGGCAAAGGCAAGGGTATGATCGGAGCGCTGAATTACCTTGCATCCAAGGGTATGAACAGCGTCTATTTCATCCCCTATAATATCGACGGCGGCGACGGCAAAGACGTCTGGCCCTGGACCGACCCGAAAGAAAAGTACCGCTTCGACTGCAGCAAGCTCGACCAGTGGGAAATCGTCTTTTCGCACATGGATAAGCTCGGCCTGATGCTCCATATCATCACGCAGGAAACCGAAAACGACCAGGGACTCGACGGCGGCGAGCTCGGCCCGCAGCGAAAGCTCTACTACCGCGAGCTTATCGCACGCTTCGCACATCATCTGGCCCTTGTCTGGAACCTCGGCGAGGAAAATACAAATACCGACGCCCAGCGAAAGGCCTTCTGCAAGTATATCAAGGACCTCGACCCATACGACCACCCGATCGTCTGCCACACCTTCCCCGGCAAGTACGACGAGGTCTATATCCCCCTGCTCGGCTGCGAGTATTTCGACGGCCCATCCCTCCAGACCAACGACACGCACAGCCAGACCGTCAAATGGATAGACAGTTCGGCTAAAGCAGGCCGAAACTGGTTCGTCTCCCTCGACGAGATTGGCCCTGCCGACACAGGCGTAAAGCCCGACTCCGAAGACTACCGGCACGATGAGGTCCGAGCCAAACATCTCTGGGGCCACCTTATGGCCGGCGGAGCGGGAGTCGAATGGTACTTCGGCTACAAGTTCGCTCATAACGACCTCAACTGCGAGGATTGGCGAAGTCGAGACCACCTCTGGGACCTGACGCGATACGCTCTCGAGTTCTTCCATCAGCACCTGCCGTTTGCCGAAATGAGCCACCACGACGAGCTGACCGCCGCCCCGGACGACTACTGCTTCGCAAAGCCGGGCCAAATCTACGCCATTTACCTCTCATCCGGCGGCACAACCCAGCTCGATTTGGGCAGCACGCCCGGAACCTTTTCCGTCCAATGGTTCAATCCTCGTACCGGCGGGAAACTCCAAAAAGGCACTGTCTCTGAGGTAAAAGGCCCCGGCTCGGTCGCTATCGGCCTTCCCCCGGAAGACACCGACAAAGTGGCCCTTGCCACCCCGGCGGACTGGGTCGCCCTGATAAAGTTGAAATGATTATGATGAACCAAATCGACGATTTGCGCGCTTTGCCGAACTCGTTTTTGCGTTTTGCGCCTTGCCGGCTACCAGCAGCCCACCCCTTCCGGTCGGGTAAGAAAGCGTTTATCGCATCGAGCAAATATGCTTATTCTGGAACGTTCCCATCGGCAGGCGAGGCGCGCAGCGAGCGCAGGCAAACGGCTGGCAGCAGCCCGCCGCCCATCCGGCGCGGCGCGCGGGCCATCCACAGACGGAGCGGCGGCCTTCACCCTGAACAAAAAAACTATTGCAAACCCCCTGGTTCCGCTATATAATGTGCCCCTTAGTGTAGGATTGATCTGAACAATAAGACCTATAGACGATACAGAAGAACTTATGGGAGAAGCTCATATATGGAACAAACTACACAGCCGTCTCCAGGATGGCAAGGGCCACCGGCGGGGTGGCAAGCGCCACAAATCAATCTGTTCGGCGATGATTTGCCCTCGTTGGACCGGATCAGGAAGCTCGCTCAATATGTCCGCTCCAGCGAAGCCAACTGCCTGACCTTCGACGGGCAAGTGCAGGAGCATACGGCGAAAGGCTCACCCAAAAGCCGCCTGGCCGTGGGTATCGCCCTTTATATCCTCGGCAGGGACCGCGAGGCCGTCGAGAAACTTGAAAAGGCAATCGACTGCAAAGAGAAATTCATCTACCTGGCCTTCGCATTTCGCCGGATGGGCAAATTCAATGAAGCCATCGACAACCTCCAGAAAAGCCTCGACCACCAGGCCGACAGAATGAGCATCACGCTCGAAAAGGCCGCCACTTATCGCCGTGCCGGCAATTTTGACGCCGCCGCCAAAGAGCTCAAAAGCTCTGCAAACTTCAAGAACGTAAGCGCCGACTACCACTACCAGCTCGGCCGCATCCAGGAGGTCCAGGGGCTCTACAGCGAGGCGGTTGACAATTACAAAGCGGCTCTCGAGTTATCGCCCGATCATCAAAAGGCGCTCTTTCACCTGGCTTATCGCTGTGACCTGTCCGGGGATGAAGAAGCGGCCATCGACTACTACCAGCAGATTACCTCGACCTCTCCCGTCTATGTCAGTGCGCTGCTCAACCTGGCCGTCCTGTTCGAGGACGCCGGCCAATTCGACGGAGCCGCTCAATGCGTCGATGCCGTGCTCGAATCGCATCCCAATCACCCCAGGGCCATCCTCTTCAAAAAGGACATCGAGAGCTCCAAAACAATGTTCTACGACGAGGAAAAGGAAAAGAAGAAATCACGCAAGAACCAGATGCTCGAAACGCCAATCTCCGATTTTGAGCTGTCCGTCCGAAGCAGAAACTGCCTCAAGAAAATGAAAATAGAGACGATCGGCGACCTGCTCAACATCACGGAAGCAGAGCTGCTCTCTTACAAAAACTTCGGCGAGACTTCGCTGCGAGAGATCAAGGTGATCCTCGACTCGAAAAACCTCCGGCTCGGTATGGCTCTCGAAGAAAAGCAGTTCGGCCCCGCGGAGGAATTGGACACTGACGAACCCGAAAGTGAAGAGCAAGGCTTCCTCAGTAAATCCGTCGATGACCTCCAATTGTCCGTACGCGCCCGAAAATGCCTCGAAAAGCTTGATATTCACACAATCGGCGAGCTGACGCGCAGAACGGAAGCTGAGCTGCTCGGCTGCAAGAACTTCGGCGTAACCAGCCTAAACGAAATAAAAAAGGCCATAGGCAACCTCGGATTGTCCTTGCGAAGTCTTGATTAAGAATCAATCACAACAAACAAACACCCCCGCACCAATTGCCTGCCGGCGCCACGAGGGTTTCTCCATCTGGAAGCTGCCCGACAGGCCCGTGGGCCCGTGGGGGCGTAGCCCAATTGGTGCGGGGCTGCTTTTACTGACACTGCTAATATCCCTCATCGGCTGCAAGCCAACACGTCCCACTCGTCCCACTGGGGACGGCCAGCGCCGGGACTCCCGACGGAGCCGAACCACACCTACGCCGGGTATGGACGCCCAGCCACAATTTTGGGTAAGGGTCTTGCTGCTTAACGACGCCACAACCTGCACGCTGGACTTCGCCTCGCCATTCGACGTGACCTGCGTAACGCCCGATTCGAATTCGCAGCCCCAACATGAATTCTTCGAGAACCTTGACGCTCCCCCACGTCCCACTTGTCCCGCTGGGGACGGCCAGTGCCGGGACTCCCAGCGGAGGGGCCGTGGGCCCGTCCCCGTAACCGTATCCGCCGGCAAAATCAACGTCGCCGGCCGGCCCTTCGACGCAAACGAAGTGACAGTCTGCCCCAAAGAGCCCCGCGTTTTCACCCTTAACGGCAGCGACTATCGAGGAACACTAAAGCTCATACTCGATCCCAACGGCAAGTCCTTCGACGCGGTCAATCACATCCCCCTCGAATCATATTTGGCCGGCGTCATCGGCGCTGAAATGCCCGATTACTGGGAGCCGCAAGCCCTCAAGGCGCAGACAATCGCCGCCAGAACGTACTGCCTTTACATCCAAAAGAGATTCGGCGACGACCGCTCCTGGGACCTGGGCAAGAGCCAGGCGCATCAGGTCTATCGAGGCATCGACGCCGAATCGACACAAATCTGGAACGCGGTCAACCAGACCGAAGGAATGGTTCTCGTCTGCAAACAAGCAGCCCCAGGCCACATGGGGACCCCCCAAGGCCCCAAGGTGGCCGACGCCGCCGATGACATCTTCCCGGCGTACTACAGCTCAACCTGCGGCGGACACACGGAAGACTCCAAAAACGTCTTTGGCGACTCCTTCGAGCCGCTCGCCGGCGTCCCCTGCCCCTATTGCCAGGACGTCGCCAGACCAAGATTCTTCTTCTGGCCCATGGCTGAGTTCGACGCAGCCGACGTCACCGAAAGACTCTGGCGAAGGTATCCCAGGTTAAAGCAGCTCGGACAGATCACGGATATCACTCCTGCCCAGCAAAGCGACTATGCCGGCTTCCGCCGCGTCACAAAAGTCAAGCTCTCCGGCACAGCAGGAAACAGCGATTTCCTAAGAGCGGAAGACCTCCGCCTCACGCTCGACCCCGCTGGCACAAAGCTCAAAAGCACCATCTGCGAAATAGCAAGATCAGGCGACAAATGGGTATTCTCTTTCGGCAGAGGCTACGGACACGGCGTCGGGATGTGCCAGTGCGGCGCCCAGGCAATGGCAAGACAGGGCAAAAACGCCGACCAGATACTTGCCTACTATTACCCGAATTCCCGCATCACGAGGCTCTACTGAAATGGCTGACTTCGAGGTCCTCTCAACAGATACACATTCCGCCGCCAGGTATGGCCTCCTCAAAACCGCCCACGGAAAGGTCGAAACCCCCGCCTTTATGCCCGTCGGGACCGCCGGCGCCGTAAAGGGAATCACGCCAAGCCAGCTCAAAGAGACTGGCGCACAAATCGTCCTCGCCAACACCTACCATTTGATGCTTCGTCCGGGAGTCGATATCGTCGAAAAACTCGGCGGACTGCACGCCCTTATGAGCTGGCACGGCCCCATACTCACCGATAGCGGCGGCTATCAGGTCTTCTCGCTCAGCCGCCTCGCCAAAGTCGATGACGACGGCGTTGATTTCGCCAGCCATATAGACGGCGCGAGGATTCACCTGAATGCCCAGATCGCAACCGACATGCAGAACCGCCTCGGCGCCGACATAATAATGTGCTTTGACCAATGCACCCCCTTCCCCGTCGAAAGGCCGCAGCTCGAAATCGCCGTCAATAGAACCATAGCCTGGGCCGAACGCTGCAAGAAAGCGCACGCCAACGCCGGCCAACAGCTCTTCTGCGTCGTCCAGGGCGCAATTGACGCAGAAATGCGGGCATATTGTGCCGCCGAGCTGGTCAAAGTGGGCTTCGACGGCTATGCCCTCGGCGGATTAGGCCTCGGCGAGGGGCACGATAATATGATAGACACGGTCCGCCGCACAGCCGAGCTTCTCCCAAACGATAAGCCCCGCTACCTTATGGGGGTCGGCACACCCGCCGACATCATCGCCGCCGTCAGGGCCGGCATCGATATGTTCGATTGCGTGCTGCCCACCCGAAACGGCCGAAACGCCTTCGCATTCACCAAAAAAGGCCCCTTGCGGCTCAGAAACAACGCCCATATAAGCGCCGTCGAGCCGATTGAACCCGGCTGTGGCTGCTACTGCTGCACGAACTTCAGCCGGGGAGCCATCCGCCATTTCTTCAACTGCGGAGAAATGCTCGGACCCATCCTCCTATCACTACACAACCTGACCTTCTACCAGCAGCTCATGGCCACAATGAGGCAGAAACTAAAGGCGAACGAATTCGCCGGTTGGGCCGACCAGGAATTGAGAAATCCCTATTGATTATTTATTATCAATCACTTAACATCTTGCGAAAATCCGCCAACCATAAGTTATGAAGGGAATAGAATTATGAACAATACGTGGATATTGGCAAAAGCAGACGGCACTGATGCGCCTTCAGGTATTACTTCCGAGCCTATTACCTCACAAGGCCAGACATCGACAACCGCTCCCGGCAACGTCGCTGCAGACCCCAACGCTGCACCCGGAACCACCGCGAGAAAACCATTCGGCTTCGGCTCGCAATGGCTTTTCATCGGCCTGATGCTTGTGATGATGTATTTCATCATATTCAGGGCGCCGCGGAAAAAGCAGCAGCAGCACAAACAAATGGTGCAGGCCCTGGAAAAGAACGATAAGGTCAGGACTATCGGCGGTATTATCGGAACCGTCGTGGACATCAAAGGCGATGAGGTTATCCTGAAAGTCGATGAGTCCAACAATACGAAAATAAGGGTAGTCTCTTCAGCAATAGGAAGGAATTTGTCGAAAGACAATGATTAGGAATCAGCTATGCACAAGAATTTGGTCTGGAAAATCGTATTGGTCGTTGTTCTGCTGCTTGCCGCGATCTGGCGCCTGTTTCCCCCAAGCAAAACCCTCAGGCCGGGTATAGACCTTGCAGGCGGAACAAGTCTAATCTACGAAATCAACACGCAGGGGCTAAACGAAGAGGAAAAAAGAGGTCTGTCCGACAAAATGATAACCGTCCTGCGAAGGCGCGTTGACCCGGACAATATCTACAACTTCGTATGGCGGCCTCAGGGCAGCTCGCGATTTGAAATACAAATGCCCCTCGCCAGCGCCGAAGCACGCCAAAAACGCCAGGTTTATGAAATCGCCCGAACCGAGCTTCTGGCAGAAAATGTAACTCAGGCCCTCGTTATGCGAGCACTGCCGCAACCGCCGCAGGAACGAGCAAAAAAACTCGCAGAATTTGCCGCAGGCGACCCCAACAAGCTGACAATCCTCGAAAACCTCGCCAAAATCTTTGACGAGCGAAAAGAACTCCAGGCTAAGAGGACCGATCTCGAGCAAAAGCTCAAAACCGCCGAAGACCAAATCACAAAAACAAAGCTCGCTCTCGACCTGATACAAGCAAAGAGAGCCGACTGGGCAAAGTTGACCGAGCAGGAATTGACCAATTCACTGAAAAAAGAGGTCGCCGACGCGAATGACAATATCGACCTGCTCGCCGGATACGTCAAAATGTACGCCCAGTGGACGCAAACCGTCGAGCAGATAACCGACCCGGAAAACGGCAAGAACGTCCAGTACGCGGATGCCAAAAAACAGATTGACAAGCTCAACCTCAGCGAAGAGCAGATCAACCGATGCCTCGACTTGCCGCCGAAGTCCGCGGGCCGGCGGGAAGCCGTTGAGCAGCTCAAGACAGAGTTCTCCGACCGGGCCGTTCGGATTGACAAAGTCATCGCGGCCTTTGATGACTATCGCCCCTTCAAAGGCAGGCTCGACGACCCCAAAGACCTCCAGAGAATGCTAACCGGCGCCGGAATACTCGAATTCAGGGTCCTTCCCACAGCCGCCAATCCCCAATCGGACCCCGACCTGATGGCCGGATATGTCGATTCCCTCAAAGAAAAAGGGCCCAAATACGCATCCGACAACAAATATATATGGTGCGAAGTCGAAACCGGCCAAGTATGGAGAGCGGTGGATGAACAAAAACGCCCCTCAATAACCGGCACGTTCGGCAACAAAACATACGTCCTCGCAAGCAGCAAGCCTGAGCAAATCATGCTCCAGGGCGCCGGCGAGAAAAAGTGGAAGCTCGAAAAGGCCACGCAGGGACAAGACCAGTACGGACGAAGAGCCATCAGTTTTATGCTGGACGAAAGGGGTGGAAGCCTCTTCGCAAAACTCACCTCGGAAAACATCGGCCGGCCTCTCTGTATCCTCCTCGACGGCATTGCGATATCCGCGCCAAACATCGAATCAAGGATACGCCGCCAGGGAATAATCACCGGCAGCTTCACCGAAACCGACCAGGCAAATATGATCGACAAGCTCAATGCCGGCTCACTGCCCGCGATGCTCATCGAGCAGCCCATCGCAGAAAGAACTATCGGCCCCTCGATCGGCGCCGACAATCGCGATAAAGGCATCAAATCAGGTTTGATAGGCCTGGCCGCAGTCATCCTGTCCATGGCGATCTACTACACCCTTGGCGGAGCAATCGCCGACGTCGCCCTGCTTATGAACCTGTTGTTCACACTGGCAATAATGGCGGCGCTTGAGGCCACCTTCACCTTGCCCGGAATCGCCGGAGCAATACTCACCATCGGAATGAGCGTTGACGCCAACGTCCTTATCTTTGAGAGAATCCGCGAGGAACAGCAGCGGGGCGGCTCTCTTAGAATGGCCATCCAGAACGGCTACAAGAAAGCCTTCAGCGCCATTTTCGACTCCAATATTACTACAATAATGACCGCTGCGATCCTTTATTGGGTCGGCTCGGAAGAAATAAAGGGCTTTGCCATCGTGCTCATGCTCGGCCTGGCATCGAGCTTGTTCACCGCCCTGGTCGTAACTCGATTAATCTTCGATGTGCTCATCAGCAAAGGAATTATCAAAGAGCGCCTCGTCATGCTCCACCTCATACGTAAGCCGAACATAAACTGGATGGCGTTAAGACCCATTTTCTTCACCTTGTCCGCCATCCTCACTGTTGGAGGTGTAATCATATTCCTAACAAGGGATGACACGAAAAACAGTAAATATGACATCGAATTCACCGGCGGCTCAAGCGTCGAGCCTGTCTTCAAGGAGGGAGTCAGACTCACTAGGCAGGACGTGGAAAACAGAATCCGCCCGTTCCTCGCATCGGCGAACATCTATAGTATTGGAGCCGAAATCGGACAAACGCCCACCGGAGAGAGAATATATAAACGGTATGAAATAAACACCATCGCCACAAACAAGGTAATTGTTGAGGCTGTTTTCCCGCCGACGGAGCAACATACAGCATCCGATTTGACCGCCGCCGTCAGGACAACGCAAAAGCAGCCCCAGTTCTTGTCGGAATTGACTAATTTGCTCGTAACGCAGGATGATAAGGATCCCGCGAAGTTTGTTATTACAACCAGTCAGCCAAATCAGGCTCTGGTAAAAGAAATATTGACAAAGGCGCTTCCAGGCGCGGCCATCTCCGAACCCAAGCTTGAGGAAACCGTCAACAACGCGGTGCTGAAGGCTTTTGAAAACGAGCTGGAAATCCAGCAAAACCTGATGCCGACCGTAACGCCGGTTGAGAAAGTATCCGCCGCAACGGTTGAATCTCATCCCGAGCTTGACGAATTCCTCGGCGGCGCGGTGATCTCGTGCAAGCTGGAAAAGGCCGCGACTGCCGGCGATATAGAGCAGAGACTCGCCGCGCTGCGGTTCAAGCCCGATACTCAGAATCTCGCGCGCTATCCCTACAAAATCCTCGCTCCCGACCTCAGCCCGATTGCCGACCCCAATCAACAATTGCAGTCGTTCGTCTATGTCAGCGCCGAGCCGGAAGCCGCACTTCGACAGTTATCCGACGAAGAGTGGACGCAGTTTGCCGACAACGAAAAAACCAAGGTACTCGCCGCCGGACAGCTCGAAACCTCTCTTCCTCACGTAAGACAATTTGACCCTTCGGTCGGTGAGGAGGCAAAAACCAAAGCGAAGATTGCCATAGTCTTGTCGTTGATTGCGATGTTAATTTACATCTGGGTTCGTTTCGGAGATTTCCGTTTCGGCTTCGGCGCAGTAATAACGCTGTTTCATGATACCTGCGTTAATGTCGGAATCGTCGCCGCCTGCACTTATATCGCCACAACAACAATAGGCCGGGCGCTCCTCATCGGAGATTTCAAAATCGACCTGGCCATGATAGCAGCCTTCCTGACGCTGCTCGGATATTCAATCAACGATACAATCGTCGTGTATGACCGCATTCGAGAGAACCGTCGCAAGGGCGCCGTCCTCACGCCCCAGATCATCAACAACAGCATCAATGAGACCCTTTCCAGGACCCTGCTTACAGGTATGACCACTATTATGGTGGTTACGATAATGTACATATTCGGAGGCAAGGAGCTGCGGGGCTTTAAC
>Ga0315275_10006751_pt1 | contig 11027 bp, 9 predicted proteins | sample YL17G03_0_MG_FD_205557 | JGI IMG/M metagenome (GOLD analysis project Ga0315275, IMG submission 205557) | Sediment microbial communities from Yellowstone Lake, YNP, Wyoming, USA - YL17G03_0 | ecosystem: Environmental > Aquatic > Freshwater > Lake > Sediment | place: USA: Wyoming | collected...
GTCGCCACGGCCGTCTTGGCCCTGCCCGCCTTCGCGCAGCCCGATCTGGTCGTATCGCAGGTGCGCATTCTGCCGGAGATGCCGCTTCCCCGGTCCGTCGTCACGGTGACCGCCGTTATCGAGAATGCGGGGGACGAGGCCACCCGGATGCCGTTCGACGTCCGCTTCAGCGATGGACACCGGGAGATCTCCTCCAGCGTCGTCCCGGCAGACTTCGACGCCGGCGACGTGCGGGAGATTCTCGCTGCGTGGGTTGCCGAACCGGGGACGCACATCCTCTCGGTCGGAGTGGACCAGCCTTCGGATGCCGTCACAGAGACCGACGAGACCAACAATACGGGATCGCTCGCCGTGCTCGTGCCCGCGCCGGATGGAGCGAGCCCGCGCGTCGCGGTGACCGAATTCGACGATCAGAGCCGCATGCGGTTCGCCAACCTGGGAGCCGGAGTTGCCGACAAACTGGCCGATCGGCTGGCCGCCAGCGGCGTGCGAATCGTCGCCCGTGGCGAGATCGAGACCCTGATGCAGGAGGAGGGCCTGGATCCCACCTCGCTCGACGACCTCGCGCGCGCCGCGCGGGAGCTCGGCGTCGATCTTCTCATCACGGGCACCGTCGAGGACGTTGTCGTCGATGCGATGACGCTCGATCTTGGACTCGTTCGTCTGGCGAGTGCCGAGGCGCGCGCTGCGGCAACCGCTCGCTTGATCGATGCGTCGGCCGATACCGTAGTGGCTCTCTCATCCGCATCCGGAAGCGGGAAGGGGGCCACCGGACTCTCGATCTACCTTGGCAGCTTCTTCTCTCCGTCCCCGTCGTGCGATGCATGCGGAGGCGGCCTTGTCTCCGAACGCGCGGCGTATGCCCAGGGCGAACTGGTTTCCTTCGGATACGTCAACCCTTCCGCATCGGGATGGTTTGGCCTTGAGGTGTACGGCAGCGATGGGACCTTTTTGCGCTGGCTCGGTTGGCGTTTCGTGGCCTGCGACGCGTGCAAGACGTGGTTCTGGGATCAGCGCGATGCCCTGGGGTCCTCCGTAGGCGCCGGGATCTATGTCGCCAGGCTCCGGGATGGGGGCGCACACGCCGAGACGGCGACGTTTCAGATTCGTCCCGGGCTGAGCATCAGTCTCCCCTCGCTCGATCAGGTCACCGTGGGGACGTCAGCATTTGACAGCGACATCGTGGGGGTTGCCATCGATGATGTGGTCGATCAACTCGCCGCGTCACTCCTGCCGGCCATCATGACCCATCGATCGCTATCCGTCGCCGCCGCTCTCGCCGCGGAAGTCCCCGCTGCGTCGGAAGGGACGTCTTCGCTCGTAGGCCAAGTCGCGTCCGTGCTCCCCGACGGCCGCATTGCCGTCAACGTAGGTTCTTCGAACGGCGTGGCCGTCGGCGACCGCTTCGAGGTCCTGGCCGTCGACCGCCTCGCTTTCGATCCGGAAACTCTGGCCGTCGTCGCCTACGACGTGCTGGCTACCAAGGGAGAGATCCGGATCGTCGAGGTGCGCGAGCGGGTGTCGTACGGGGTCTGTCAGAGCGCCTTCGAGCCGCTCGTCGGGGATCTCGTCCGCTTCGTTCCGTAGGGTCGCTCGCTCCGGGGGATTCGGGTAGACTCGCCGCGATGAATCGCCGCAGGATGGGTCTGCTTGTTTCGGTGGTTGCCGTCTGCCTTGTTGGCCAGACGGCGTTCGGCGGCGGAATCCGTTCCATAGGGTTGCGCGTCGTTCTCCCCATCGGCAACACGCCATTTCTTCTCGGGCTCGAGGCGAGAGGCGACCTCGCCTTCGGCGTCGCAACCGGTTCCTTCTTCCTGTCCGCGGAGGGGAAAGCGCTGATCACGATCTCGTGCGACCTTCGCTTGGGGAGCGACGAGGCCGCGGCAAGGACCTTCGTGCGACTGACGACCGGGCTCGTCTACTTCGACCGCACGCACTACCTGCCGTCGCTCCTCGTCGGCGCCGGACTGACATTCGAAGTCCCCGTCTCCTCGTTCCTCGCCGTCGCCGCAGCGGGAGAGTTCATCTACCCCTTCGCGTTTCCTGTCCCCATGGTCTCCGCGTCGGGACGCTGGGTGTTTCCATGACAAGCCACTTCGGAACGGATGGCGTGCGCGGGGTCGCCAACACGGAACTCACGCCCGAACTGGGCATGTCCTTGGCGCGTGCGGCGGCCGCGGCACTTCTGCCGTCCGGCGGCCGCGTCATCATCGGCCGCGACTCCCGGACGAGCGGGCCGATGCTGGAAGCTGCTCTGGCCGCCGGCTTTGCGTCGGCCGGCATCGACGTGGGCCTCGCCGGCATCATTCCCACGCCAGCCATTTCCTTTCTGATCAAGGACGAGGGCGCGGACTTCGGCGCCGTCCTCAGCGCCTCGCACAACCCTCCGGAGGACAACGGCGTCAAGTTCTTCGGGAGGAGCGGCCAGAAGCTCTCAGTGGAAGAGGAGGAGCGCGTCGAATCCGCCCTCGCGTCTCCCCCGCCGCCCGCGAGGCGGATTGGGCGCATCGAGCCGCTTGACGCCGCCGCGACGCGCTACGCCGCGTTCCTCACCGGGACGATCGAGAGCGAGGATGTCGACTTGTCCGGGCTGACGCTGGTCGTGGACTGCGCCTTCGGCGCGACCGGTCCGATCGCTCCCCGCGTCTTCCGCCACCTCGGGGCCCACGTCATCGAACTCAACACCGAGACCGACGGCACCCGCATCAACGTCGACTGCGGATCGACCCACCTGAAGGCGGTCCGCGACGCCGTGCTCCAGCAGGGAGCCGATCTGGGCATCGCATTCGACGGAGACGGAGACCGTGTGCTGTTCGTGTCGTCCCAGGGGCAGACGATCGACGGCGACCACGTCATCGGCATCGCCGCGCTGCACCGCGGCAGAAAGGGACCGCTTCGCCCGCCGCTCGTGGTGGCCACGGTGCTGTCGAACTTCGGGCTCGAGCAGCTCCTTCGCGCGAACGGCATCGACATGATTCGCACTCCTGTCGGGGACCGTCACGTCGCTCAGGCCATGATCGCGCACGGCGCGCGCATCGGCGGCGAGCCGTCCGGCCACGTCATCTTCTCCGATCACGCCTCGACCGGAGACGGAATCCTGACGGCCGTGCAGCTTCTCGAGATCGCCCACGACGCCGGCGAAAGCGTGGAAGCCCTGGCTCGCGGGATTCCGCTATATCCGCAGTGCCAGCGCAACGTGCCGTGCCCGTCCGCCGCTTCGGCAAGAGGGGTGCCCCTCGAAGAGGTCGCTCTGCTCGCCGACGCGCGGCTCGCCGGTCGCGGCCGCGTGATCGTCCGGCCGTCGGGCACGCAGCCGATGGTGCGCGTCTTCGTCGAGGCCGACGATCAAGCACTGGCGGACGCCGTGTGCGAAGAAGCCGCAACCCGCATCGCGGCGCGGTTCTCCGGCTAGGGTGTCCAGTTTCACGATCGTGTGGGCAGCCAATCACCGCAGAGAGAGCAGAGTCACTGAACCACACTACAGTGCCTCATGATAAAACCTGGAACGACCGCCCGAGGACTCTCGAAGATGGGGTATGCCATTCCTCGGCGCGCTCGGCGGTCAGCACAGCCTGTGGACAGCCAATCACCGCAGAGCGCGCAGAGGACGCAGAGAGAGCAGGGTCACTGAACAACACCCCCAGGCCTCATGTTGAAACCCGGAGCGACGCCCGATGGCGCAAAACCCAAGCATCTGGGCCCTCATCGGCTCCATGTCCTTCTCCCCGCAACTCTGCGCGCTCTGCGGTAGAGACCGTTTGTCGTTCGCAGCGAAGGACCGCGGAGACCGCAGAGAGAGCAGGGTCACTGAACAACACCCCCAGGCCTCATGTTGAAACCCAGAGCGACGCCCGATGGCGCCAGAACACAGGACCTGGGCCCTCATCGACTCCATGTCCTTCTCCCCATAACTCTGCGCGCTCTGCGGTGAGCACAGCCCGTTGTTCGTGGCTTGCGACCGCGGGGACCAGATGTCGGTGATCGCACCAAGAGATCCGAAAGGGCAGCACCCTTCCGATACTGGGCACGCTAGGCGGCCGCCGATTCCCCCTCGTCGAACGGATACGAAAGGACCGGATTGCGCGCCGCATACGTTTGATCCAACCGGCGCACGGGGGCGTTCACCGGCGCAGCGTGCAAGAGCTCGGGGTGCTCGTGCGCTTCCTTCGCAATCGCTTCCATGATCTCCGCGAAGCGGTCGAGGCTCTCACGTCCCTCGGTTTCCGTCGGTTCGATCATCAGGGCCTCGTGAACGATGAGCGGGAAATAGATCGTGGGCGGATGCACGCCGTAGTCGATCAGGCGCTTCGCGACATCGAGCGTCGACACGTCATTCGGCAATCCCTCTCCCGAGAGGACAAATTCGTGCTTGCAGAGCCGATCGTAGGGAAGCGGATACGTCGTCTTGAGGCGCTCCTGGAGGTAGTTGGCGTTCAGTACGGCGTTCTCGCTCACGGCCCGCAGACCCGAGTCTCCAAGCTGCAAGAGGTAGGCGTACGCCCTCACCGCCACGAGGAAGTTCCCGTAAAACGCGTGGACGCTGCCGATCGACTTCGGATGGTCCCAATCCAGTCGGTACCCTGATCCCGTCTTCTCGATCCAAGGGACGGGCAAGTACTCGACGAGAGGCTGGGATACCGCCACCGCGCCCGCCCCGGGCCCCCCGCCGCCATGCGGCGTCGATAGGGTCTTGTGCAGATTGAAGTGGAAGATGTCCGCGCCCATGTCTCCCGGACGCGCCCGCCCGATGAACGAGTTCAGGTTTGCACCGTCGAAGTAGCACAACCCGCCGGCATCGTGCACCGCGCGAGTCACCTCGAGGATGTTCTCCTCGAAGATGCCAAGGGTGTTCGGGACGGTGAGCATGATGCCAGCCACGGTGGAGTCGAGCTCGGCGCGCAGGGCGTCGAGATCGACCGTACCGCGGTCGTTCGACCGGATCTCGGTGACCGCAAATCCGGCAACCGCCGCCGAGGCGGGGTTCGTGCCGTGCGCCGAGTCGGGAAGGAGCACGCGCGTCCGTCCGGTCTCGCCTCGCTCCTCGAAGTACCGCTTGAGGAGAAACATCCCTACCAGCTCGCCGTGCGCCCCCGCCACCGGCTGGAGCGTCACGGCCGCAAGCCCGGAGATCCCTCGCAGGAGCTCCGAGAGGTCGTACAGGAGGCCAAGCGAGCCTTGAACCAATGCCTCGTCCGCCCGCGGGTGAACGTCGGCGAGGCCCGGCAGGCGGGCGACGTCCTCGTTCAACTTCGGGTTGTACTTCATCGTGCAGCTGCCGAGCGGGTAGATGCCATCGTCGACGCCGTAGTTCAGCTTCGAGAGCTGCGTGTAGTGGCGCGCAACGTCTCCCTCGCTCAGGTTGGGAATCCGCGGCGCCCGCGCCCGCACGAGGCCGGCGCCGAGAACGTCGTCCACCTTCCGAGATGGCACGTCGCAGACAGGGAATACCCCATCCGTCGCGTCTCGCGAAACGTGATCGAAAAGAGTCCTCATCGCTTGCCTCCCAGAGCGGCCACGGCGCGATCGAGCTCCGCCTTCGACCGCCGCTCCGTCACGGCGATTCGAAGCCCGTTCTTGACGCCGAGCCCTTCCAGCTCCGCCGAATCCTCAACGAGGAATCCGGCATCCGCGAGTCTGCGGCGCACGACGCCCGCCGCCTCGGTCGGACGGAGGACGAACTCGTTGAAGAACGGTCCGTCGAAGGCAAGCTTGAACCCCTCGAGGCGGGTGACCTGGTCCGCAAGGTAGTGTGCCTTGGCGAGGTTGAGTTCGGCCACGTGGCGAAGCCCGTCCGCTCCGACGCTGGCAAGGTAGACGGTCGCCGCGAGCGCGCAAAGCGCGGAGTTCGTGCAGATGTTCGACGTCGCTCGTTCTCTGCGGATGTGCTGCTCGCGCGTCTGTGCGGCCATCGTGTAGCCGACCTTGCCATCGGCGTCCACCGTTCGCCCGGCCACGCGGCCCGGAAGCTGGCGCAGGAACTCCATTCTCGTCGCGAAGATACCCAAGAGCGGCCCTCCGAAGCCCATCGGCAGACCCAGACACTGCCCTTCCCCGACCACGATGTCGGCGCCGAACGCGCCGGGCGGGGCGAGGAGTCCCAAGGCGAGGGGGTAGGTTGCGACGATGAGCAACGCGTCGCCCAGCCGCTTCTTCAGGCCGTCAAGCGACTCGATCACGCCGAACGCGTTCGGGGACTGAATGACCAGCGCGGAGACGTCGCTCGGCGCCCGATCCCACGCGCAGCGTCCGGACGGCGTGAACGGCACGTCGAGGAGTTCGATCCCGGCCGCCCAGGCGTAGGTATCGAGGACGCGGCGAACCTGAGGAAGGAGGTTGCCGGCAACGGCCACGCGCCGCCGTCTGCGGATGCGGTCCGCCATGAGCACGGCCTCCGCGAGCGCCGTCGCCCCGTCGTACATCGAGGCATTCGCAATCTCCATCCCCGTGAGTTCGCAGATGAGAGTCTGGAACTCGAACATCGCCGTGAGCGTGCCTTGGCTGATCTCGGGCTGGTACGGCGTGTAGGCGGTGTAGAACTCGGAGCGCCCGAGGATGTGGCCGACGACGCGCGGCACGTAGTGATCGTAGATGCCGCCGCCGAGCAGCGGCACGCGCTTCGCGGCCTCGTTCGACTCGGCGTAACGCGTCAGTTCGTCCAGAACCTCAAGCTCGCTGCGTGCCTCGAGGCCAAGGGGCAGATACGCCGCGAGGACGTCGCGCGGGATGTCGGAGAACAGCTCGTCCACGCTCGCGCACCCGATGGCTCCTAGCATGTGCCGACGATCGGCGTCGGTGTTCGGAAGGTATCGCATGAGCGGATTGCCTCAGGCGAGGAGCGCTTCGTACGCCGCAGCGTCCAGAAGGTCGTTCGCCTCGGCGGGATCGGAGATCTCGAGGACAGCAATCCACCCGTCCGCGTGGGGGGACTGATTCACGGTCTCGGGCGAGGTCTCCAGGTCGCTATTGACGGCCACGACCTTGCCACTCACGGGAGCGAAGAGGTCGCTCACGGCCTTCACCGACTCAACCGTGCCGAGATGCCCGCCCTTCTTCACGACGGTCCCCATCGACGGAAGCTCGACGAACACGACGTCTCCCAGCTCCGCCTGGGCGTGATCGGTGATGCCGACGCGGGCCCGCTTCCCGTCGATTTGAACCCACTCATGCTCCTTGGTGTAGCGAAACGCCGTCGGGTACGCCATCGTGCCTCCCTAGAAACCACAGGAATCGTTGATCGGTTGGATTATACGAACGCCCGCAGGCCTCAGCCACCGCGTCCGGCGTCCGAGCTGCCCGCCGTGTCCTCCGGCGTGAGCGGGTAGAAGCTCGCGTAGGCCTTGTTGAAATAGGAGCGAACGGTGCCCGGCGGACCGTGCCGTTGTTTGGACACGATGATCTCCGCCTCGGCACCCGCGCCCTGGCCGGACGAGTCCGCGGACTCCGAAGGCTGGGCGTAGTAGTCCTCGCGGTAGATGAACATGACGACGTCGGCATCCTGTTCGAGCGCGCCGCTCTCACGAAGATCCGACAGCATCGGACGCTTCGACTCTCGGCGCTCGACTGCACGACTCAGCTGGGAAACCGCAACCACGGGCACGTTGAGCTCGCGGGCGAGTTTCTTGAGCGAGCGAGAGATGTAGGCGATCTCCTGCTCTCGGAGATCGGTGCGGATGCCCGCCTCGACGAGTTGGATGTAGTCGACGATGATCATGTCCAAGCCGTACTGTGCGGCCATTCGCCGCGCCTTCGCGCGGATCTCGAGCACTGACACGCCGGGCGTGTCATCGATGACGATCGTCGACTTCTGGAATTTGCTCGCCGCGCTGGCGATGTCGCGCCACTTTGGCGCCGGCACGTACCCGCCGCGCAGACGGTGGAGACTCACCTTGGCTTCGCCGCACAGGAGACGCTCGAGCAGTTGTTCCTTCGTCATTTCGAGGGAGAAGATGCCGAGCGCCGCCTTGTCGCGAATCGCCGCCTGCCGCGCGAAGCTCAGGGCGAGACTCGTCTTCCCGGTGCCTGGGCGGCCGGCGACGATGATCAGATCCGAGCGCTGGAGCCCTGACGTCAGTTCGTCAAGCTCGCGGAAACCGGTGGAGAAACCGCGCAACTTGTGCTTACTGGGGTCGCGATGCAATTCCTCGAGAGAGCCGATGTGCTCGTAGAGGAAGTCGTTCACGAGGAAGTACGACCGGTCCAGACTGCTTTCGGTGATCTGGAAGATGAGCGACTCGGCGCGGTCGAGGACTTGGTCGGTCTCGCTCACCTCGTCGTAGCCGTACTCCGCAATCTGTCCTCCCGCCTCGATTAGTGAGCGGAGGATCGCCTTCCGGCGCACGATGCCGGAGTAGTACTCGAGCGAGGTCGCCGTCGCCGCACGGGTAAGAAGCTCGTTCAGGTACAGGCGGCCGCCCGCGCGTTCCGTGTCCCCAAGCTCGTCGAGCCGGTTGGCGACAGAGATGATGTCCGCCGGCTCACCGCGAGTGAAGAGCTCCCGGATCACACGGAAGATCACGCGGTGCCTCTGCAGATAGAACACCTCGGGCGCCAGGCGTTCGATCAGGATCGGAACGCTCTCCACCGGATTGAGCAACGCGGCGCCGAGCACAAGCTGCTCCGCCTCAACGTTCTTTGGCAGCTCGCGAACGCCATCGCTCGGGACCGGGGACCCATCAGGTTGTTTCATCGCACGCCGGAGGGCATTATACGACCGTCTTCGGGGACTCGCCCAACGGTCCCCGCGAAGGAACTCGGCCAACTGCTGGAGAAAGCCCAATGCATGCATTGAAGGTGCGTTCAGGGCTTGCTATACTCTCGCCACATGAACGCAAGACCTCGGAGGGTGATGTGGAAGTACTAACCATGAAAGAGTTGCTCGAGACCGGAGTCCATTTCGGGCATCGCACTCGGAAGTGGAATCCCAAGATGGCGCCCTACATCTTCACGGAGCGCAAAGGGATCCACATTATCGATCTCGAGCAGACCGTGGACCTGTTCAAGAAGGCGTACTACTCCGTCCGCGACCGCGTTGCGGCCGGCGGGGAAGTCCTCTTCGTCGGCACGAAGAAGCAGGTCCAGGGAACGATCGCCGAAGAGGCCCTGCGCTGCGGCGCGCATTTCGTCAACCGCCGCTGGTTGGGGGGCACGCTGACGAACTTCGCCACGATCCGGTTGAGCATCGAACGCATGAAGAAGATGGAAGCGATGGTCGAGGACGGAACCGTCGAGCACATGCCCAACAAGGAAGCCAGCAAGCTGCGCCGCGAGCTGTCGAAACTGCAACGCAACTTGGACGGACTTCGCCACATGCAGCGCCGGCCGGACATCCTCTACATCATCGACCCGGATGTCGAGTTGAACGCCGTGCACGAGGGGAACCTCCTTGGAATCCCGGTGATCGCCATCGTGGACACGAACTGCAACCCCGATCCGATCGACTACCTCATCCCCGGCAACGATGACGCCATCAAGGCGACGAAGTTGATCACGGCGCGCATTGCCGACGCGGTGCTTGAAGGCCGCGAGGGTCGCCAAGATGCGCCCGATACGCCGCGCGCCGCGGCAACGGCCGAAGCGGAGCCAGCGGCCACGCCGATCGATGAGTCGGCCCTCCTGGAAACCTTGCCCGTCGAAGTGGTGAACGCCGTAACGGAAGAGGAAACGTAGGACCATGGCCAGCATACGAGCGCAGGACGTCCAGAAGCTACGCGCCGAAACCGGCATCGGGATGATGGACTGCAAGAAGGCGTTGACGGAAGCCGGCGGCGACTTCGCTCGCGCAAGGCAGGTCCTGCGCGAGCTGGGCCTCGAACTCATGGGACACCAGGGCCGCGAGGCGAACGAGGGGCGCATCGAGTGCTACCTCCACCACAGCGGAAAGATCGGCACGATGGTCGAGATCACCGCGAACACCGACTTCGCAGCGAAGAGCGAGGAGTTCGTCCGCTTCGCCAAGGACCTGGCCATGCACGTCGCCGCGTCCAACCCACGCTACGTTGCTCCGGAGGATGTCCCGGCGCAGGATCTCGAGGACGAGAGGCAGGTCTACCGCAAGCAGCTCGAGCAGGACGGCAAGCCGGCGAACATCATCGAAAAGGCCATCGAAGGCCGCATCAACCGGTTCTACGAGGAGCAGTGCCTGGTCAAGCAGCCGTTTGCCAAGGACCCTACAGTGAAGATCGAGGCCCTGCTCGTCGACCTGCGAACGAAGACGGGCGAGAACATCCGCGTGAAGCGGTTCGCCCGTTTCGAGGTCGGGAAGTAGACGAATGCCCACAGCGCCGACCCGCATTCTGCTCAAGCTGAGCGGCGAGGCGTTCAAGGGACCCGAGGGCGCGTTCTCCCCCGCAGCGCTGGAAAGCCTTGCGAAGGAGATCGCGTCCGTTTCTTTTGGCGTGGCCATTGTCGTCGGCGCCGGCAACATCCTGCGAGGGGCACGCAGCGCCCTCCTCGACCGGGTCGAAGCCGACACGCTCGGCATGCTGGCCACGGTCTTGAATGCCCTGGCGCTCCGGACGTACCTGGAAGCTTGCGGCCGCGACGTCTTCGTCCAGTCGGCGATCGACACCGAGCTGACGGATCCGGTTTCGCCGCGCGACGCGCGACGTGTGCTCGCCGGCGGAGCCATCGTGATCTTCGCCGGCGGCACGGGAAGTCCCCTCGTGACGACCGACACCGCAGCCGCCCTGCGCGCGGTGTCCGTCGGTGCCGATCTTCTGGCCAAGGCATCCAACGTCGCCGGGCTCTACGACCGCGACCCGAGCGCCGATCCCGGCGCGCGCCTTCTCCACGACGTGACGTTCGACGAGTTCCTCGCCGCGCGCTACGGCGTGATGGATCAAGTTGCCGTCGAGATCTGTCGAGAGCACCGTCTTCCTATCGAGATCTTCGATTTCGGCCACACGGGCGCCCTGCGCGCTCTCGCCGAGGGACGCCGTGTCGGCACGCGGATCCACGCGTAGGGGCGACGGACGCAGACCCAGGCGTAGGGGCGACGCATGCGTCGCCCCTCAGCGACCGGGCAGATG
>Ga0315275_10006754_pt1 | contig 11026 bp, 8 predicted proteins | sample YL17G03_0_MG_FD_205557 | JGI IMG/M metagenome (GOLD analysis project Ga0315275, IMG submission 205557) | Sediment microbial communities from Yellowstone Lake, YNP, Wyoming, USA - YL17G03_0 | ecosystem: Environmental > Aquatic > Freshwater > Lake > Sediment | place: USA: Wyoming | collected...
CGGGAAGAGTTTTATTCCCAGGTCGGGATCAAGAAGCTTTTTGTTGCTGTAGGAACCATGAATCTCGCTGTGGCAGACGACGCAGTCGAGTTTGGTTCCCAATCCGCTGTGCTGCACACGATGCCCCGCCGGAACCTCATGGCACTGCCGGCAGAGCCCGTTTCCCGGTTGGATCAGAAGTCTGTCATTGGGCGAACCGTGCGGCTCATGGCATTCGGGACAACCGCCGCCATTAACCAAATGCTTGTAGGCGACCGGATGTTCATAAGTGAACGGCCCGGCTTTTTCCGAATGGCAATTCTGACAGGTCCAGTCCAATCCTACTGTCAGGGAAGGGTCATTCATGCACTGCAGCTTATGGCAATCGGTGCAGCGAATGTTCCCGGACTCGAGCGGATGAACGGAGCGCCGTTTGAATTCGGCCGCGACGGTGGTATGGCAGGTGGCGCAGAAATTTTCGCCGTCATCCTTGACCAGACCACGGCTTTTGTTACTGTGAATAGTGTGGCACGAAAGACAGGCAACATTCGCCCGATAGTGCGGGTCGGTGGCGACCACTCCCGATTGATGCGGATCGGCATGGCAGCCGCTGCAGATTTCCGCCTGTCTGACCAGTGACAGGCCGGGAAGACTGGTGATATTTTCTGCCGATGGTTCATCGATATGTTTCTCCCATCCCTCGTGGCAGCCGATACAGCCGACCTCAACGGCAGCTTTGAGTGTCTTGTCGGTGGCCATCTGGTGCGCCGAACCGATCAGCGAAGTCGCCATATCATCATGGCAATCGAGGCATTTTGCCGATTCCTTTTTAATGTCCTGATTGGAATAATGCCCGGCCGAGACAACCGGCATCAGAATCATCAAAAGGAAAAGTGCCGCTATGCCGATGGCCAGATTTTGGGGCTTTCCTTTTCTCATCATATCCTCAGCTATTTTGTTAATATTCTTGCCAGCTATTCTAAGGTTGGATTGGTTACTATGTTGAATCTCATTTTCCGCCTGTCCGCGGGTCATTCTATCGGTTATCAGGTAGAATCCCCATTTCGAAAGTCATTCTGAAGATTATCATCCACCTGTTTCCCAATAGGGCCAATTCAATACATTGTTGGTCTCTTTTATCGGAATTTGTATAACAAAGTTTAATATTTTAGTCAAGCTCAAAGACATAAATCCCGATGGCCCATTTCAATTATAAGAAAATATGACATTCTAAAAGCCAATTATGCAAGGGCAAAATGAATGTCCGGCAAATAATCTTCGAAAGCAAAAAGCGGTCGGTCAACTTTTTCATGAAGGAATGCATATACTCAAGTCGGTGTGAGAAAGGCACTTTTTTCTTGTCATATGGAAAACCGATTCAATATATTGGCCGATAGCTCGACCAAGATTAACATTCAAACCTGATAAGGGAACAGCTATGGCAGATGGTTTAAGGCAGCAGGCAGGGGAAATAACAATGAAAGCCAAAGATATTACCGCCAATCCGGCGCCGCTGGGGCTTCTGGGATTCGGCATGACTACAGTCCTCCTAAATATTCATAACGCCGGATTTTTCGGAATGAGCGCGATGATTTTGGGCATGGGGATATTCTATGGCGGGCTGGCTCAGGTGATCGCCGGAATAATGGAATGGAAGAAGGGGAATACATTCGGGACGACCGCTTTCACCTCCTACGGCCTTTTCTGGCTATCGCTGGTGGCGCTTCTGGTTTTTCCCAAAATGAATTGGGGAGAGGCGCCGGGGAAAGATGCCATGGCGGCATATTTATTTATCTGGGGATTATTCACGCTGGTCATGTTTTTCGGGACGCTGAAATTGAACCGGGCGTTGCAATTTGTTTTCGGTTCGCTGACACTGCTGTTCTTTCTTCTGGCCCTGGGTGATGCCACGGGAAATCAGGCCATCACCCGTATTGCCGGTTATGAGGGAATAATCTGCGGCCTCTCGGCCATTTATACCGGCCTGGCGCAGGTGCTCAATGAAGTATATGGGCGGGTGGTGGCGCCGATAGGGCCGATGAAATAATGTAATTGTAATGGTATGATCACAGAATATGAAACTCAGTCTGAAAGATGAATTGAAAGACTTACCCAAAATTTCGGTTGTTATGCCGATCAAGAATGAGGCGCGGTATATTGCCCGGACTATCGAGCAGATATTGAGCCAGGATTATCCCGATGAAAAAAAGGAGATTCTGGTCATCTGTGGTCAATCGGAGGATGACTCCAACGAAATTGTGGCCGGAATTGCCTCCCGAGACAGCCGGGTAAAGCTTTTCCCCAATCCGGTCGGGCGGTCATCAGGGGGGAGAAATATCGGCGCCAAAAGAGCCACCGGTGAAATTATTACTTTCATCGATGGGCACACATTTATCGAAAGTAATCAACTATTATTGAATACCGCCCGGCTTATGGCGGAAAAGGGTGTTTCCGTGCTCAGTCGCCCACAATTTTTGGAGCCGCCCGATAACACCCTTTTCCAGCAGGCCGTGGCGCTGGCCAGAAAGTCGGCTATCGGTCACGGACCGGATTCGACCATCTATAACGATAAAGAAATGTATGTGAATCCGACCAGTTCAGGGGCTTCGTATAAAAGGGAGGTTTTTGAAAAAGTCGGCTATTTTGATGAAAGATTCGATGTCTGCGAGGATGTCGAATTCAATTATCGGGTATCGAAAATCTGGAATAAATCGTTTACTTCGAGAGGGCTAGCAGTCAAGTATTATCCCAGAGAAACCCTGGCAGCCCTTTTCACGCAGTTGAAACGATATGGTATCGGGCGGTTTCGGCTGGCTCGGAAACACCCCGGAACTCTTGGAATGGGAACTCTCATCATAGCCCTCTTTACTGGCGGGCTTCCGATTTTGATCTTTCTGTCATTTTTCTGGCCACTGGCTTTTTATGCTCTACTCGGATCGGCCGGTCTTTATTTGTTGAGTATTCTCTCTTGGTCGGTCGCAATTGCAATGAGGAAGGGGATGAAATATCTGCCGCCTCTCCCGGCCATCTACCCGACCATACATTTTGGCCTCGGCTGGGGTTTTCTTGGAGAGCTCTGGCGGACAGTAACCGGCCGAGGAATCTCCTTCAAATCGCATGAGAAGCCAAATTAATCCTTCCGATTTGACGTAATTCCATTAAATCTTAACTGAATCTGACGATTTTTTTATATACCGATGATTCATTTGGGTTTATATTTTGACTTGGCATCGACATTGAACCGGAAGTCATCAGCGAAAGCGGAAGAGTTAAATGACAGATTCAAGAAATTTCGAAAGACATATTATGGTCACAGGCGGGGCGGGATTTATCGGTTCCAATTTGCTTCTTTATATGGTGCCTAAATATCCACAGTATCTTTTTATTAATGTTGACTGCCTGACTTATGCCGGAAACCTCTCCAGCCTGACCTCCATCGAGAAAGCGGCCAATTATCGGTTCGAGAAAATAAATATCTGTGATTATGATCCTCTACAGGCCTGTTTTGAGAAATATGATGTCGATGCGGTAATTCATCTGGCGGCCGAATCGCATGTCGACCGCTCTATTGTAGGCCCGGCGGAGTTTATTCGCACTAATGTGATGGGCACTTTCAATCTGCTGGAACTGGCCCGGAAGAAATCGGCCGGAAAAAGTAGATTCCGGTTTCACCATGTTTCCACCGATGAGGTTTTCGGTTCGCTGGGAGAAAGCGGGTATTTTACCGAATCGACTCCGTATAATCCAAATTCCCCCTATTCAGCCTCCAAAGCCTCGAGCGATCATCTGGCTCGTGCTTATCATAAAACCTATGGCCTTGATGCAGTCACCACCAACTGCTCCAATAATTATGGCCCGTATCAATTCCCCGAGAAATTGATTCCGCTGGTTATCCGCAACGCCCGGGCCGGGCTGCCGCTTCCGGTTTATGGCGATGGTCGCAATATTCGCGACTGGCTCTATGTTGAGGATCACTGCCGCGCCCTTGATCTGGTTTTTCATCAGGGGAAAACCGGCGAGACCTACAATATCGGCGGCCATAATGAAATTGAGAATATCGAGCTGGTGAAAATCATCTGCCGCATCATGGATGAAATGATCGGCGGGGAACCGAAAGAGCGGTTGATAACCTTTGTGAAAGACCGGCCGGGTCATGATCGCCGCTATGCCATTGATGCCTCATATATCGAATCACAATTGGGCTGGAAACCTCTTCATACTTTCGAAAAGGGAATTTACAGGACGGTGGCCTGGTATCTCGAAAATGAGAAATGGCTGGAGGATTGTATCAGCGGCCATTACCTGAAATATTATGAGGATATGTACTCAAATAGATAGGATATAAATATGAAGGGTGAAGTAAGAAAAGGGATCATACTGGCGGGCGGACTCGGAAGCCGCCTCTATCCGGTGACTCAGGTGGCCTGCAAACAACTTCTGCCGCTCTATGATAAGCCGATGATTTATTATCCGCTGGCGACGCTGATGCTTTTCGGGATCACCGAAATTCTTATCATCTCTACCCCCAAGGATACGCCGATGTTCAGGGAGCTTCTGGGCGACGGGCGTCAATTGGGCCTCAATATCGCCTACGAGGTTCAGGATAAGCCATCCGGTATTGCCCAGGCTTTCCTCATCGGGGAGAAGTTTATCGGGAATGAGAAGGTGGTTCTTATTCTGGGCGACAATGTTTTCTATGGTGTCTATGATTTTCTCCGTCATGCGCGCAGTTTCCGGGAGGGCGCTCTGGTATTTGGCTATTATGTTCGGGACCCACAGCGTTACGGCGTGGTCGAGTTCGACGATGCCGGCAGGGTAGTATCGATAGAGGAAAAGCCGAAACAGCCCAAATCCAACTATGCCATCACCGGCCTTTATATTTATGATTCTGAGGTGGTCGAAATCACAAAAAATCTCAAACCCTCGGGGCGTGGGGAGCTTGAAATAACCGATGTCAATAAAGCGTATCTGGAGCGTGGGAAATTGCGGGTGGAAAAATTGGGCCGGGGGATCGCCTGGCTCGATACCGGCACTCACGAAAGCATGCTGGATGCGGGCAATTTTATCGCGACCATTGAGAAGAGACAGGGGCTGAAAATCGCCTGCATTGAAGAGATCGCCTACCGGATGAGGTTCATCAATCGGAAACAGATTCACAATGTGCTGGACGGTATGGCTGATAATGAATATAAGAAATATCTGCTTGAAGTAGTGCACGAGGTCGATGGTGAGCAAAAGAATTCTGGTGACCGGGAATAAGGGTCAACTCGGCACCGATCTGATGACCGGGCTGGCCGGCGCATATGAGCTTTCCGGATTCGATATCGATGAGGTCGATATCTGCGATTCCCGGCAGGTTCTTGATTACATAAAAGCCGGAAATCCGGAGATCGTGATTCACGCGGCGGCTTTTACCGATGTTGACCGCTGCGAAACCGACCGCGAGACGGCGATGGCGGTCAATGCGGTGGGGACCGAAAATATAGCCGAGGCTTGCCGCGAAATCGGCGCCGGAATGATTTATTATTCGACCGATTATGTTTTTGACGGCTCCAAAGGGGCGGCGTATATCGAGACCGACACGCCCAACCCGATGACAGTTTATGGGATAAGCAAGCTGGAGGGGGAAAGGCTTGTGGCCGATTGGCTGAAGGACTCTGTCATTCTCCGTATCGCATGGGTTTATGGATTACATGGCAGGAATTTTGTTAAGACTATGATTAAATTGGGGCAGGAGCAAATAGCGGCGCGGCGATCGGGGCTCCATATGCCGTCACTCAAAGTGGTTAACGACCAAATCGGCAATCCAACCTGGACATACGAGATTGTGCGGCAGACGCAGGTTGCGATTGAAAATAACCTGTCCGGCTTATTCCACAGCACTTCCGAGGGGGAGGTCTCGTGGTATCATTTTGCTCGAGCCGTTTTTGAAGAGGCGGAGATGGATGTTGATGTTGTTCCCTGTACGACCGAGGAATATCCCCGCCCGGCGCCCCGTCCAAGATTTTCGGCGCTTGAAAATAAAAACCTGAAAGATGCAGGTCTAAATAAGATGGTGGATTACAGAGTGGCTTTAAAGGAATTCGTTAAACAGAATGGAGCGATGCGGAAAATATGAAATGCGAAATAGACGGCGTTATAATAAAAGAGTTGCGGCAATTTGATGATCATCGCGGCTGGCTGATTGAGCTTTTCCGTGATGATGAAATCGAGGACAGATACCATCCGGCAATGGCTTACGTCTCCATGACCAGACCCGGGGTCGCGCGCGGGCCGCACGAGCATCGCGACCAGTCCGATTATTTTTGTTTCATCGGCCCCTCCACTTTTCGGCTCTATCTCTGGGATACACGCTCCGACTCACCCACCCGGGGAAAATCAGTTACTCTTGATGTCGGCGCCGAAAATAAGGTTTCGGTCATTGTCCCGCCGGGAGTGGTTCATGCCTATAAGAATATCGGCCAGGTCGACGGCATCGTCTATAACACGCCCAACCGTCTCTACGCCGGGCAGGGGAAAAAAGACCCGGTAGATGAAATCCGGCATGAAGATGACATGGATTCACGTTTCAAGATGGATGATTGATTATCCGTTATCTTTACCTCCCGATAGAGATTAAGTACATTCATCGGTCAATCCCGATAGCGATGGCATCCCATTTGAAAGAATTTTTCATCGCGATAATTCTTTTCTTGACATCTTGATAAAAGCGTCATATTTTCCCGGTCAATATGATGACTGGATTACCTCACGCAACGCTTTTTAGCCGGAGATGCTATTGACCTCCCTTCTGGTCATACCTGTGCTTTACTGCTAACGTTTTAGATTCGTTTTTTACAGAGCCGCTGTTTCTGCGCCGGCCCGATTTTATTCGGTCGCTGTCGCACTAGAGTGGTACACTTTTGGAGCACCTGTGTCCGGGGAAGGAGAGGAGTTGTTGTGAGAGGAATTTTAGTCATCGGGTTGATTTTGGTGGGGATGGCGGCACAGGCCGGCCAGCATGTGGTTACCTCGCTGCCATGGACTTTCCGGTCAGGCGACCACAGCAGTGATTTATGGGACACGGTTACAATTGCCGGGACAAGGCTTTCTTCGGCCGCTGACGGCCTTATTTTTACTCCCGATTATCACCTGCCGCTGCATCACTGGTATATTAATCTGGGGAAGGACACTCTCGAGTTTGGGACCGCTGGAGGAAGCAATCTGGAGGGGATAGTAATTAACTCAATTGCCGGTTATCCCTTCCATGATATCGTTGTCGAGGGGGGATGGATTATCCATAAGCCGCCCCGCAATAACGACAGCACCATTAAATATAACAACTGTTTTGAATTCGGCGGCTCGGACCTGCTGGTGAAGAATGTCAATATGCGTGCGGCGGGTTGGTCGGGGAAATGCGTGACGGGCAATGGGTATGATATCGAGATCGATGGCGGGACCTTCCTGAGCGATGTCAGTTACTATGACAGCCGCTGCCAGTTTGATGCCCTCATAATGGATTTAGATGGATCCTTCGACAGCGCCTTTGCCGCGGCGAACGGTCACAGTTATAATCTCAGGGTGCATGGGGTGACAATTTATAAAGCACCTCATGCCGGAATCAGGATGGCCTCTTCGGGGACCAGCCGCGGGGTTTTTCAAATCTACGATTGCAATCTTCAGGGCGACGCCCGCAACTTGAAATACTCATCTTATAGCGGTACCTGCGCCTCCAGTTCCAATCCCTACATGATTGCTCTTTCGAGGCCGGGGGGGGGTACCGATATTCATCATAATGTAATAGCCAGCGGGACAACTTACGGCGGATGCCGCGGGATTTTGGTCGAGCATGCCGCCGGCAATGAGGCCGATTATGTCCGGATTCATGACAACAATATCAGTATTCATGAAGGCCCCAATGTCGAGTACAGCGAAAATCAGATGGAAACTCATGCCCTGAGGATAAGAAACGGCTGTCATCATGTCTATGTCTACAATAACACGATTACTGCGACCGGGGATGCCAACATAGCTTCGCCAAGTTATGGGCGTTCGGTGACCCCGTTCCGGTATTCGGCGGGAGAAAATGACGGCGTTGTCAATACGTTCAACATTATTGAGAAGAATACTTTTCGGGCCAAATCGCTTACGGCCGGGGTCACCGCCTATGGCGTGGTTTTCGATGCTGTCATGATCTATGATACCACCCTGATATTTCGCTATAACCGAATCGAAAGCGATAATATTCTGGTGAAATACGGCGAAATAAACGACGGGGCAAAGGGAATTACCTTGTACGGCGACACACTCAAAGTCCTTTCACCGGCCTATTCCCCTCAGACGTTTCATGTGGGACATCTCTGCAACAATTTTGACTGTTCCCGGAACTTCGCCCGCGATATAGTTTACGAGGGCGGGGCCTCGGATACAAATATCATCATCTCCTGTTCGGCGCAGGGGCAGATGGAATTGGGGTTGCAGAGGACAATCAGGGTAAAGGTGGTGGGTAACAACGGACTGCCGGTGGCGGGGGCTTCCGTGCAGGTCAGCAATAACTACCGGCGCACAATTCTGGCGGGATTTTCCGGCGCCACCGGGGTGGTCAGCGGCCCGGCCACATACTGGTGGCAGTCGCGGGTTTCCGATTCGCTTCTTTATAATCTCTTTGCCATCAAAGCGAAAAAAGGCGCGGACAGCGCCTCGATTTCCTATCGGGTCTCGGCCATCTCGTCGCCGGTTGTTATTACGCTGACCAAGACCGCCGGTGATAGTTCGCTCTGCGACACCTGCGATGTTCTTTGCGGTGATGTCAACGGCGATGATCTAATAAATGTCATGGACATCGGATATCTTCTCATTTTTCTGTACAAGAATGGCCCGCCGCCATTTTCATTCGATGCCGCCGATGTCAACAATTCCGGAACGATTACTCCGGCAGATGTGACATATTTGATAAATGCTCTATATAAGGGCGGTCGTCCACCTATCTGCCAATAGCAATTGCGAGCGGTATTCCTGGAAATCCCCGGCCGATCGGCCGGGGATTGACCGAAAGATAATATTGAGACCGGCCTTATTTCCGCCGATTGTTTTTTCCCAAAACCGTTTCGAGCGGCGTATATTAGTGTCCGAAAAGAATGACCGAAATTGCCGATAATCTATATATTCGGCAATAATTGATAAATAGAAATATTTATCCGTTTGAGATTTTGTAATTGGGAAACAGTAACTGTTTATTAATCGTCTATGGTTAAGTCTGTCGCCAGTGAAGCTAAGTTAATCGCCCGGCATTCGGTCATTTACGGGCTGTCTAATGTGCTTGACCGGATGGTCGGTTTCCTGATGCTTCCGGTCTATACTCGTTTTTTGACCCCCTCCGACTATGGCATCATGGAACTAATCTACATGACCACAAGCATCATTTCTCTGGTTGTAGGGTTGGGAGTCGAGGCGGCGGTGGGGCGGTTTTATTTTGATTATGCCGATGAAGGTCAGCGCAAGAAAGTAATCAGCACCGCCATTATCGGGTACGGCGCGATGGTCTTTGCCGTTATTCTGGCGATGATTCCCTTTGCGAGCCCGATGGCCAGGCTGGTGCTTGATTCGGCCGAATATGCCGATCTGTTTGAAATCGCCCTGCTGACTCTGGCCCTGGGAATAGTTCTGCCGATTGTCTATGCCTACATGAGAGTGAGGCAGAAATCGTTCCAGTACATGATTACCAAAGTGATGATGACTGCGGCCGGCCTGGGGATGAATATCTACTTTGTGGTTTTCGCCAAAATGGGGGTCTACGGGATACTTATGTCAAACCTTCTGGCGCATCTAATATTCACAGTCGTGTTAAATATTTTCACTCTCAAACAGACCGGGTTCCGAGTCGATTACAAGCTTCTCAAGGAGATGTTGAAATTCGGCCTCCCGTTGATACCTTCAAATATCAGCGCCTATATCGTGCAGGCATCGGACCGGTACTTTGTCAAACAGTACGGCAATATTTCCATGACCGGCCTCTATGCTATGGGGTACAAATTCGGGACGCTGGTCAACCAGTTTGTCACTTCGCCGTTCATTCAGATATGGAGTCCCCGCCGCTTTGAGTATTTCGGCAAGGAAGGGTATGAATTGATCTACGCCCGTATTTTCACCTATTTCTGCATCCTGAGCCTTTTTGCGGGATTGTTGATTTCGCTTCTCTCCAAGGAAATAATCCGTTTTATGGCCACGGAGCCGTTCTGGGCGGCATACAAGGTTGTCCCGATTGTCACCCTGGCCTATATAATCTTTTCTTTTCATTATCATTTCAATGTCGGGATTATGATGAAGAAGGCGACCAAGTATATCGCCTATGTCAATGTCACTAACGGCATACTCAATCTTGTCCTGAACTTCATTCTCATCAAAAAATATACAATCTGGGGGGCAGCGGTAGCCACACTGCTATGTTTCATTTTCAAATCCAGTATGACCTACTATTATTCCAACCGCTTATATAAGATTCGTATGGAGTGGCGGCGAATAGTCATGCTTTTCGCCACCGCTTTTGCCCTTTTCTTTGCCGCTTTCTTTATCGAGACCGGCTCGATCTGGGTCAACCTGTTATACAAAGGGGCAATCGGACTTTCATTTCCGCTCGTATTATACTTCGCGCGGTTTTTCACCGATGAAGAGATAAAGAGAATCAAGCATATAATCAAAACGAGGAAATTGGAGTTCGAGTGATGATGCCGTTAAATTTACATTGTGGATATAACAGAGAATAAAGCGATGCCTGATCTGATGCAATGGTTTGCCAGGAATGTGGTTTTTCCGACGGAGGCGATCTGGATCGGGAGTACCGCGCCGGCTCACCTGCGGGAGTTGGAAAAGACGCAGTTCCTGCCGGCCGGCGATCTGGCCGAACTTCGTTTCCGCCGGTTGAAATCGATTCTCAAGCATGCCTATGAAAATTGCTCCTTTTATACCGAGCGATTCAACAGGTATCAATTCAATCCCGGACGGCTCCAATCGCCCGATGACATTCTGGTTCTTCCGGTTTTGACCAAAAAAGATATTCAGGAAAATAAAG